>Ga0194110_10006706_pt1 | contig 13409 bp, 12 predicted proteins | sample TA2Kig1200mmetaG_FD_146192 | JGI IMG/M metagenome (GOLD analysis project Ga0194110, IMG submission 146192) | Freshwater microbial communities from Lake Tanganyika, Tanzania - TA2015032 Kigoma Deep Cast 1200m | ecosystem: Environmental > Aquatic > Freshwater > Lake | place: Tanzania: Lake... | reverse complement strand
GCCGCGCGCTTCGCCCTCAGTTCCCGCAGTTCGGCGAGGTCTGCTTCGAGTCGGGCTTCGAGCGCCGCGAGCCGGTCGTCATCGGCGTCCGGTTCCGGCGTCTCCTTGGGCGCCTCGTCCGTCAGCGCCGGTAACCCGTTCACTGCTTCCCGCACCTCGCCCATGCCGATGTGCACGTACAGGTTCGTCACGTCCGGCGTCGCGTGCCTCAACGCCTTCTGCACAACCGCGCCCGGCTTCGTCCGCGCCAACAGCGTTCCGAAGGTGTGCCGGAGGCTATGCGGCGAGACCCGCTTGCCCTCTATCCCCGCCCGCCGCGCGAGGTCCCGAACCAGCTTGTGCACGTACTGGCGGCTGAGAGGCTGCCCCGGCTTCACCCGCCCGCCCGTTGCGAACCCCGTCTTCGCGCCCTCGGTCACGGTGCAGAAGACAGGCGCCCGCCCGTTGATCCCGATAGCCTTCCGCTTCTCCAACCAGCGGTCGATCAACGCCGCCGCCTCCGGGTTCACGCCGGCCTTCTGCTTCACCCCCGCCTTCGTCGCCGGCAACGTCACGGCAACGACCTCCCCCTTCTCGCGCTCCAAGTCCGCCGGTCGCAAGCCCAGCGCCTCGCTCACCCGCAGCCCGGAGGTCGCCATGAGCACCAACAGCGCCTTGTTCCGCAGGCCGGTCGCGGAGGTCGTGGTCTCCTGCGCCAACAGCGCCCGCAGTTCGTCCTCCGTGAGCACCTTCTCCATCAGCTTCGCCGCCTTCTCCTGAACGCGCGTCTTCACGGCCCTTCACCTCGCTATGGTCTACATTCTTCTGGTATTCTGTAGACCATTATAGCGAGGCGATTCGCCCCTGTCAACCCCCTACCGTCTGTTGTCTACTACTTCCCGCACTTCCCGCCCCTCCCGTCAGCCCGTCGATCCTGCCCCGGAACCCCCTCCTTCGGCGCCTTCCGCCCGCACCAACCGCACCGCTTGCCCAGCGCGATTGGCCCGCGTCCGCACCGCTCGCATAGCACCGTCCGCGCCGTCGTGGTCATCCTACCGGCACCTCCCTCCGGCCCCTGGCCCCGGTCGGTTCGGCCAGTACGCCGCCCGCCCGACCAGGGACGGCGCGCGCCTGTCGTTGCGCCTGCGGAACACACGGAAAGGACGGAAACGACGGAAAGGACAGAAGGCACGACGCCATCGTTTCCGTCCTTTACGTCCTTTCCGTCCCTTCCTTTCCTTCTGTCCTTTCCTTCCTCTCCTACCATCCTACTACCCCCTCTCCGGTAGTGCCCACGTCACCCGTCGCCAGTTGTCGGGGTCCCGGACCTCCACAATCCGGAGCCGCTTCTTGGCTCCATAGATAGCATCTCGCGAGACGTTCGCGGGCCTCTTGTCCATCAGCTCACCCGGCGGGGCCGGCTTCTTCTGCAGCGCGTCCCGCAGGTAGTCAGCGGCCCTGTCCGTTGCCGTCTCGCGCCTCTCCGGCTCCGGGGCTTCGCACCACTCCAAACCCGTCTCCGTGACCTCGAAGCCGAGGGGCTTCGGTATGCGCGCGAGGTTGCTCTTGGCCACGCTCAACCTCATGGTCGGGTCTTCTTCGCGCGTCTCGGGTTGCGGGTGGTCGATGGTCAACACGACGCGCCCGAGGGCCGGTATCGCCGTGCTCCCTCGCACCCGGTCAAGGAGAGAGGTGTTCCGGGCCTCCCCCTGTCGCGGTCGGTTGAAGTGATGAGTCACCCACAAGGCGGCGCCTGTATCGCGGGCCATGTCTGTCCACGGCGTCAGGAGCGCCGCCACGCTCGACGAGTTCTCATCCACGCCTGCCGGCAGCGCCGAGCGAAGGCTGTCAACAACCACGAAGCGCACGCCCCGTCGGAGGATGGTGTCCTTCACCCCGGCCAGGGCTGCAAGGTCGTCAAGCATGATACGCGCGAACCCGTCGCCAGGGAACAGGATGCTGTCCCTCGGCAGGCCCCATGCGTAGATGCGGTCGCGCCACACCGCCTGCGCGCCTTCGGAGTCCAACACGAGCACCGGCGCGCCCGGAGGGACAGTGTTCGCGGTCCCGTCCGGCCACGACTTGCCGCCGATGAAGCGGGCCGCCAGGTCGAGGGCGAACGCGCTCTTGCCGTCGCCGGTTGCCCCTGCCACGAGGCTCAACAGGCCGAAGGGCACCCAGCCGTTCCATGCCCACTCAATGCTCCCGATCTTGGCGCCCAGCTCCTCGGCTGTGGTCCAGAGCATCGGTCGGGTCTCGACGACTTCAGCGGGGGTCGGTTCCGCGTCAAGAAGCGTGAGCCCGTCGGGGAGTTCGTCAGCCGTCCGGCCCGCCGCGAACCAGTCAACCGCGTCGCCGCCCTCCGGCCCATCGGCCCACTCCACGACCTCGGCGTTCGGCCCGATCCTCTCTGCGACTTGCCGCATGTGCTCCCGTCCGGGGTCGTCACGGTCTGCCCAGCAGACAACCCGGCGAAACCTGCGCAGGTGGCGCAGGACGTGGTTCGTGGGCACGACCTTCGAGCCGTAGGTGGCGACCGCAACGAGGCCCCGCTCCGCGAGGGCGTCGCGCTTCGGCTCGCCCTCGGTAACGTAGGCCACCGTATCGCTCGACGCGCTCAGGAGGTCTCGCACGCCGTACAGCGGGAGCGTGGTTGCCTTGGTGCCCTTCAGCCCCTTGGAACCGTCCTTCACCCACCACAACTTCTTCCCCGGCCCGTCTCCTACGCGATGGTGTTCGGCAACGAGGTTGCCGTCTTCGTCGGTGACACGGAAGACGCGCTCCTCCGGCTCGACGACCTCCTGCCCCATGTCCCGACAGAAGGCCACGACCTCTCCCCGTGTGGGCTTCCCGTTCAGGTGCCGTACCGCTCGCCAGAGGCCGAACCAACCGTGAAGGTCGCAGCCGAAGCACTTGACGAGCCCCCGCTTCTCGCCCTCCGTCGTGACGGTGAGCGAGGGGGTCTCCTCCGCGTGGGCCAGGCACAGGAACCGCAGGTGAACGCCCTCGCGCTTGCCCGTCGCCGGGTCCAGCGGAATGCGTTCGAGGGCCTGCAGCGGATTGGCTTCGCACCACGCGACCGCGCGGTCAAGGTCGGAGTCGCCCGCCGGCTTGCGTCTGATTCCGTCTGTGTTCATCATCGCCGGTTGCCGCCTCTCATGGGGGAGCGCAGCGGAGGCGAGGCCCGGCGAGGCCTATCAGCGCCGCGCCCCCCCAAGACGTGAATCGCCTCGCCCGAAGGCGAGGCCGAAGAAGGACTTCTCCGTGTTCACGTCGAAGAGGGGGGCAGTAGACAGCCGCTCACGAGGCCCGGCGGGAAACGGCACTAGTTGCAGAGTTACAGCGCCCGTTCGGCTCGAAATGCGGCGAAATTCGGGCGTATAGTTCGGCTTATAGGCCCACTCTCCACTGCTTACAGCACCGTTTCCGGGGTCTCGACCGGGACTGAGAAGGGCGCTGTAACCGCACTTACAGTCCCGTTTGCCCTTAAGGGCGCGGGCGACTGGTTCGTCGTCCCGACGTTCGCCGTGAGCTTGCCCCATTCCCTCTCCGGCCTCGCCATTCGGCGGGGCCGGTCACGTTTTCGGGGCGGTCACCGGTCTTAGGGCCTGCCCACCCTCGCCGCCGGCGACCCTCCCCGAGACAGGCGGAATGGGTATGGTCGACTTCGAGACACTGAGACGCAGCATCAAGGAACGAGCGGGCGCGAACGCTGAAGACACCTACCGACTCGCGGGCTTGACCATCGAACTCAGACCCGATTCAGCGGCGCGCCTCAAGAGGCTGTGCGAGTTCCACCAGGAGAAGACACCATCGTTCAAGATCGACCTGCGGAGCGGGCGTTGGCGCTGCCATGGGGCCTGCCACGGCGGCGACGTGATCGACTTCGCCGCCCGGCTGCACCGTGAGTCGCAGGGGCACGCGACCATGCGCCTTGCCGAGACCTTGGGTCTCGCGGTGCCGATCGTTGAGCGTACGAAGCCGGCGAGCACGACGGACAAGCTGCGGGACCTGTTGCCCTCGCACGCCATCGTCGAGAGGCTGCGGGCCAACCTCGCGAAGCTGCCCGAGCGGCACAGGTATCTGCAGGTGGTGCGCGGCCTGTCGGAGGCGATGATCGACGAGGCCGCGATGGGGATGTGGCGGGACCGCTACGCGCTGCCGGTCTACTCCGCCGACCGAAGCGAGGTCCTGGGCATCCGTCTCTACAAGCCCGACACGGACTCTGGCGACAAGATGCAAGGTTGGCGGGGCGAACGCGATGGGGAGCCGGGAACTGGGAGCCCGAAGCTCTTCTTCCCGCCTGGCTGGACGCAGCCGACGCGCGATGAGACGGTCTACTACACTGAGGGCGAACTGGACTGCCTGCTCCTTGCCGACTGCGGGTTCCGCACGCTGACGAGCACTTTCGGGGCCGGGCACCTGCCCCTCAATGGCAGCGTGGACTTCGCCGGTGGGAAGGTGAAGGTGATCGGCGACTGCGACGAGGCGGGCGACCGGCATAACAGCGAGGTCGCGAAGTGGGCCTATGCTCATGGCGCCGAAGAGGTGCACGCTGTGCTCTGGCGGGAGGCGACGCGTGAGCACTTCGACGTCACGGACGCCCTTCTTCAGTACGGGCTGTTGGGGGATCGGGCCCGAGCCATCGCCACTCTCGAGGAGCTGCTCCGGGGCGCGGTACCGACCCCCGAAGCCCCTCGCCTGTTTGGACCTTTCGAGGGCTTCTCCCGGATCAAGGCCCTCGTGAGAAGGACGACGTGGCTGTGGCCTAGCTGGATCCCGAACGGATGCCCAACCATCATTGGCGGCGACCAGGAGAGCGGGAAGAGCTTCCTTGGGTTGAGGCTGGCGAAGTCGGTGATTGTGGGACCGCCTGGCCGGACGGTGCAGACGGACCAGAGGAGACCGGGCCCGTCCTGTGGGTCGAGGCGGAGGCCTGCCACGCGGTGACGGCGGAGCGCGCTGAGAAGATGGGCATCCCGCTGGGCAAGCTGAAGCACATCCCCACGGTGCTTGGCGGGTGGTGTTTCGACAACCCAGAGCACCTTGCCATGCTCAAGCTGTACGCGAGGCAGTTCGGCCATCAAGCAGATCGCGCGGGCCATCAGCGGCATCGACCGGCCAGAACCGTCGTATCCGGCCCCGCGTGTGCCCTTGGCGTAGTGCAACTTCCTCGCGGAGAAGCCAGAGCCGCTGGGCTACGAGTTGATGTTCGACTACCAGATGCGTTCTCAGAATGCACCCGGGATGGGGAAGGACGAGAGCAAGCTTGAGCAGGCCCTGTCGTTCTTCGCAACCGAGTTGGGTACGGGGGCAACGCCGGCCAAGGAGATCGAGAAGAAGGCGGCGGCCGCGGGGATTGCCGAGCGGACGCTCAAACGGGCGAAGAGGGAGCTGGGTGTGTCGTCCTTCTGGGTTGGTCGGGAGTCATTCTGGGGTCTGAAGACTAACGGGCAGTAATGGCATGGTTGGGGGTTCAGTCCGGCTGGGGGCCGTTCAAGCACCCGTTCCGTCCTCCTTCCCGGATAGAGGCTCGCGGCAACGGGGGTCGCCTGGGGACGCCACACGGGTGCATCTGCGGGCCGTTGGCGGAGTGGGTGAGTCGGGGTCGCCGGATCGACATGCATGTGAAGACCGCGGATCGCTGTTCGCCTCCCACGGTCCTGGCGTGGGGCGCATCGGATGGGTCCCGCCGGCAGCACACTGTGGCCTGCGCGGAGGCCGGTGCGCCCTTCGGCGGCAGCGCGGACCCCTAAAGACAGCCCTCACGGCCGCCCAAGGCACGGCACCGCCCGCTCGACTGGTAAGGAGCGGAGGAGTAGGCTATCGGTCGAGCACCTCGAGTTCGACATCCGCCGTGACGATGAGACCATCCGCCACAGGAGCCCCCAGTGCCTCTCGGAACGCAGACTCGGCGTACCGCCCCTCCAGGCGGAGAAGTCCGCGCAGCTGGTAGACCCCTGCCTCAGGCACGACCAAGCCCTGCGGGCCGGGCAGACGGTAAGCCTCTCCGGGAGCCAGCACAAGCATGTTCGGCAGATCAGCCCGGGCCTGGGGTGTCAGGACGTCCGGGGCCCCCGTGTGGAACGGCGGGCCAAACGTGTACGTCGCGGAACTCACCGGAAGGAGGCCCCCGTCCCTCAGGTCGGCCGTCACGCTCCCACTGACGAGCTGCTCAGTCCTCACCGAGGGGAACCCGACGGGCTCCGAGCCGACGCTCCGAACTCGCAGCTCACACGTCACCTCGCCCCCCGCGTGAGGGGTCCGAGTCGTCGGCAGCACGGAGACCGTCACCGCGTTTGTCGGGTGCTTGCGGGCCAGCGCAAGAGCCTCCACGAGCAGTCCGCTCCGCACGTTGTACAGGGGCCGAATGGCCTTGGGCACTCCCCCAACCAGACCCTCGAACTCGATCTCGCGCAATCCGTAGCACTCGGGCAGGAACCCCCGGCAGTCGGGCAGGTAGATGCGACATAGGGCGTCGTACGTGTGGATCGGGTACCGGCGCCCGCGCGTTGCATGGGCAGCGTCGCCAACCGCTTGCCGCAGTCGCTCCATGAATGCGGGAGAGAGACTGGTGCGGAAATGGCCGATCGGTCTGCCCGGCCCCCCTAGCGTGGCCTCGGCCCGGCACTCGCCCGAGGTGTCGACCTCAAGGGACCAGCCCAAGCCGAAGCCGCATTCCTGGAACCGCACCAGATGGTCCGAACCATCCGTCGGCAGGGGCTCTGGCCGACCGCCACAGCCGGCCAGGCTGAGCGCCAACACTGCCGCGCCCATCGCGGCGAAGGTCGCGCGCAACCATGCCAACACCCGCGGTGCCTTCATCTCGTCCAGCCTCCTTCGCTTCGGGCTGCCGACTACCGACGCTGTGGGGAGCGTATGGACATCGTCTCAGGGCGGAAAGGACGTCGCCTGTGACTTCCCCTACCACTCTCCCTCTCTCAACCAGATGCCGGGCGATCCGCTTTCCCCATGCGTCCGCCCGCCCCCGCCTCCACCCGCACCATCCCCAGGGGCGCCACCTCCGCCTACGGGCAAGGGGAAGCACCAGCGAGGGGAGATGTGTGCCAGATGGGTGGGGGCCGCTTCATCGGGTGAGGCTCAGCCTCGCCACGGCTCGCGCCTGGCGGCCGTCCGCGTCCCTCACCGTCAGTTCGACGAGGTAGTTCCCATTCGGCACTGCCACCCCCGTCTCCCCTCGCAAATCCCAAAGAAGCGTGTTCGTGCCGGCAGGGCAACCCCGGCCCGCGCAGATCGTCCGCACCCGCCGGCCGGCGAGATTGAGCACACACGCCGCGACCTCGGCAGGCGACGCCAGCAGGAACGTGATCTGCGCTCCAGCCGGAGTCGGCGAAGCGCTGAGCCCGCTGATCCCGACCCCCGCCCCAGCAGCGGCGACCGTAGTGATCGCCCTCACAACGTCGACCCGGTTGTGGTTTCCCACCGAGGTGCCGGAGATGAGCAGCGCCCAACTCGCACCGACCGGCGCGCGCGCCAAGGGCGTGACCTCCACCCAGACGGAGATGCCCTGCGTAGGTGCAACAGCCTTCGTGTGCCAGCCCAGCACCGTGACGGCCTTCGTGATGTCCCGCCCTCCCGACACGGCACCGAAGTACCGGACCTGGAACTGAGCGCTACTGCCGCCCCCGCGGATGACGAACGAGTCGATTGACGCAGCATCATTCTGCACCCGCAGCACGTAGACGGCAGTGGCGCCGGCTGTGACTGTCTGCCTCCTCGTCTGGCCAAAGCCGCCCGGGTTGTAGACGTCGTTGCCGATGAACTGGGCCTCGCCCGCGTTGCGGATCAGCATGTCGGGCTGCGTGGGCAGCCAGTGACTCCTGGATGCCTGGGCCGTGCCGCCTTCGAACCCCAGGTTGGCGCGGTTACCGTTCGGGTGGGGCTCAAGGCTGTAGTCCGCGGCGGGGTCGCCGGCGTCGATGCACGGACTGTGGACCGTGTCGACCACCCAGCCGTCCGGCGTCCGACGCCCGCCCAGGGACTTCAGGTGGAAGTCTCCGTTGGCGGCGTCAGCGAACATCGGGTCGAGTGACAGGTTGCCTCGGCCGGTCAGCACAAACGGATGGTAGTTGCCGCCCGTGTTGGCGTACAGGTCGCAGTACGACACGCGCTCGCCCAGCAGACGGTATGCATTGCCGCCCTCCGCCACGATTCCCCCTCCGCGCGTCGTATAGGCGATGATACAATTGCGAATCGCCGCGATGACGGGGTCATCCCAGTAGGTGTCCGCGATGCAGTAGACTCCCCCGCCCATCCGCGCGTGGTTGCCCACGATCGTGTCATTGAGGAGTACCGCAGGGCTTGCGTGACATAGCACCCCCCCGCCCCAGTAGATTGCGGTGTTGCGGCTGATGACGTTGCCCTGGATCACCGGCCCCTCGATTGGGTAGCTCGCCGCATGGGTAGCGCCACGTGCCAGGGGTACCGGGTCGGGCGGCCTGAGGTAGAAGCAGTAGACGCCGCCGCCATCAGTGGCCCGGTTGTCGGCGATCGTGTTGCCCTTGATGGTCGACGGACCGCTACACCAGATGCCCCCGCCATCAATGGCCCGGTTGTCGGCGATCATGTTGCCCTCGATAGTCGCCGGACCGCACCGGATGCCCCCTCCATCCCCACCGCAGGTGTTCCCGGTGATGGTGTTGCCCACGACCAGGCTTCCGCCCGATATGCCGCCGCCGCCCCCTCCGGCGTGGTTCCCGCTGACCAGGTTGCGCTCGATCTTGGCGTCCCAAAGGGCGCTGATCCCGCCACCCCACCCGCTGAGGGGCCTATCGCCCGCCCTGTTGTTGGTGATCGTGTTGCCCCGGATGGTCGGCGAACTCTCATATGCGCTGATGCCGCCACCGTAGACCGACGCAGTGTTGCCGCTGATGGTGTTGCCCTCTATGATCGCCGAACTCCCGAAAGCGCAGTAGACACCGCCGCCGTCGCCCCCCCCAAGGCCGTCGGCCACCACCGAGTTGCGGGTGATGACGTTGCGCCGCACGACTGGGGAGGACTTCCTGCAGTACACCCCCCCGCCGTCGTGGTACCAGCCGGTGCCGCCCGTGATGGTGAAGCCGTCCAGGATCGAGCGCTTGCCCTCACCGCTGTCGAACATGACCACCGGCGCCTCCCGGCTGCTGCCATCAATGATCGTGGTAGCGACGACGGCTGGGTCGCTCGGGTCGGTGCTCCGAACCGTGATCGACTTCCCGCGGAAGTTGATGTTCTCCCGGTAGGTGCCGGTCGCGACGACAACTTCGTCGCCATTCGTCGCGGCACTGATGGCCGCCTGGATCGAGCGGTACTGCGCGGGGACGTTCCTCGTAGCCGCGACGCCGGTCGACGGCACGGTCAGCATCCCGAGCACGGAGACTGCGATGAGTTGTGCATGCGTCATTACCTCACCCCCTCCCGGCATCATGACGACGGCGTAGCGACGGTGTACTCGTCAAGGAGCGTGAAGTGGTAGCTTAGCTCATGCTCCGCGATTGATGCCATCCAGCCAGGTGGGCACCCCCTTGGTTCGGACCGGTCGCACTGCCTCAGTCCCCAACCTCGACCGTCAGAGGGGCTGCTACAAGCGAGCCGGTGACCAGCCTGGTGCCGATGGCACGGTCGAGAACCTCCGCTGTGTAGCGGGGGGCGGTGATCAGCCCCACTGCGAGCTGCCGTTCGCCACGACGTCCCGCTTGTACCGTGCGGGGGAAGGCGAAGCCATAGCCGGCAGCCGGGGGAAGCTTCGCCACAGTGGCGAGATCGCGACGTGCCCGTGGGGTCAGACGGTCCAAGGGGGGCTGCTCACGCTCGCCGCCGAACGTGGCAGTCCATCCGTCCCCAGACCTACGGTCTGACACCCACACCTGCCCGCTCACGATCTCGCGGCACTCCAGTGTGGGCACCGCAGCCACCTCTGCTCCGATGCTGCGCACAACCAGCTGGATCGGTATCGGCTCGCCACGCCGATACTGGATCCTCGGGGTGTGAGCGTACAGGGCGATCGCGTGGGTGGGATGTTGCCAGGTCCTCCGCAGGATGCTGCCCAGCAGCCCGGCGTCGCGCAACGTCGGGCCGTTCAGGTGATGGAGTGGCCTGAGGGCACGGGGCACATAGAGGCGCTGCGAGTAGAACTCCACCGTGCGCGGCCGATCACCGGACTGCAGCGTCAGCCGGGACATGGTGGACTCGGGCGGACCGGGGCGAGGCACGAAGGGGTCGGGGAGTGAGGCTTCAGCCTGCTGGACGGCCGCCTTCAGACGCTCCAACTCCACGCGGCCAAGGGCCAACTCGAAGTACCCCACCGGTGGGCCATAGAACGACTGCTGGCTAACCGCCGTACACCGCCCCGCCTGGTCCACCTCCACGCCATACGTCCCCCCGTGATGAGCAATGAGCACCTCCAGTCGCACCAGCAGTGGGGCCTCCTCGCCGGGGGAAGGAGCGTGACTGCCGCACCCAACCACCACAGCGGCGGCTGCGCCGAGGAAGATGAAGGCCATGCCCTGCCAGGCATTCCAGTGCCGAGCCGTGTCGTTCACTTGCCTTCCCCTCCCCTTGAGCGGGTCGGCAACCACAGTCCCCAGCCCCAAGACCCACTCCGAAGGCCAGAACCGCCCCGGGTGCGGACGTACCCCACAAGGGTACGCGCATTCCGGTCACCCTCACCTGACGACAGTCTGTCTGGGCCGCAAGCGGACGTGCGTCACGATCGGGCGATAGGCACATCGTGCGTGCTTGGCTGCCTGGGCTGTGCCGACCGTCACGGTCTATGCACGTCGATCTCCGCCCAATCCCACATCGTGCCGCTGATCAGCGGAGCCGAAAGGGCCTCGCTGAGGGCGTCGAGATCGTACCTCGCCTCTACCGTCACGACAGCCCCTAGCCGGTGATGCACCGGATGCGTGAGTATCACGGTTGAGCGAGGGAACGGAGGCACGTACTCCTGTTCCGGCTCCAGGATCAGTACGTGATCGAGGTCTGCTCGGGCCGCCTCCGTCAGCGCAGGTAGCCTGGGCTCGAAGGGGCGTCCACCAAAGGCGAAGCCTTCCCGGATGACCTCCCGGTGCGTTGCGGTGCGCCCGATGAGGCCCAGGCCGCCGGCGACCACCTCACGGCACCTGACGGAGGCAAACGCCACTGGCTCCGTGCCGACGGCTCTCACGACCAAGCGCGCATCCAGCGGCTCGGACACCGTATAGCTGCTCTTACCCAACCGGAGCGCAAGCACGACAGCGCTTGTCGGGCGTCGCATCGCCTCGCGCAGATGGCGGATGAGAAGGCCGTCCTCCTCCGCGCACAGCGGCCTGAGTGCCTCCGGCATCGCATCCGTCCGGCCAGGGAACTCCACGGTTCGGGACCCGCCTTCGCTCGGCAAGTCGATCCAGTACAGCCAAGGGCCCTCCCACGGCCAGGACCCCTGCGGATAGCCATACTGCTCCTTGAGCCCGGCGTGGGCAGCCCGGTCCACGGCTGCCTTCAGGGCTCGCAGCCTCGCGCCGCTGAGCGTCGTCCCGAACCAGCCGAGCGGCTCGCCACTCGATACCCACGTATCGACATTGGTGACCTCTGTCGCGCCGTCCTCGCGGACCTCGATCCTCGTCGGAGCCTCCCCCAGTTGGTTCTGGATGCGCAGCCGCACGAGGACGACGGAGTCCCCGCCCGTCGGCTGGCGGCTGTCGGTGCCTCCACATCCAGCGCACGCTGCGACTGTGACAGCCAGCAAGGACCAGCTACAGAAGCCCCGTGGCACACGACCGGTCGGCCAGTGCAACACCCCACTCACCCCCCTGCGCAACTGACATTGCCGGTCTCCGCCGGCGATGCGTCTGACCCGCTCCACCAGGGACCGTCCCTGGTGATCCAGACCTGGCGGACTTCGTCGCGGCAGGTCAAGGAGCTACCTCTGGCGTTCCCGGAACCCCTTCACTGAGGGGCTGTGCAGCCAGAGCGTTCTTGAGGAACTCCAGGGACGGTCGCGTGCAGCCGTGCCCGATCAGCTCGACCAGATTGCCGTTCTGAGGCCCCGCAAGATGGCTGAGGGAGACGGTGCGCGCGCCGGTCTTGACCGTCTCTTCCTCGCCTCGCCATGCTGCAGGGTCGCCATCGGCCAAGGGGCGCTGCAGGATAAGGACTGTCGTGCCGGGCTTACCTTTGGGCCCAACCACGACGTAGGCGAACGGCCGCGAGCCTCGCCAAGTGTAGTCGGTGAGGGTGGGGTCGATGAGGGGGGCCCACAGATCGCCGGATACGGCGGCCACCAGGACGCCCCAGTCCGGCTCAAGCGCGTCGGGTAGGGCGACCGCCTTGAAGCCCACGTTGGTCAGCCCATCCCACGCATCGATGACCTTCCGCCGGTCATACTCCTCCCACGTGGGCGGAGCCGGGGGGCTGCCGATGTCCAAGTCGAGCGTGTTGGAGGCAAGATCGATGTTGGGGCACAGCGTCAGGCAGACGTCCTTGGCCTCCGGGGGCAGCGTCGAGTCCTTCAGTGCAGCCGTCTCACCCGGTGTCCACTCCAGGAGGGCGCAGTACTCTTCCCCCATGTCGGCCCAGGTGCGGCGGAAGCCTACAAGGGTGGGTGGGTTGCTCGGGTAGAACCAGAAGGCGTGCTCCATGGGCGGGGCTTCGCCTCCCGACCCCGGTTCGCTTGCGACCGGGGCTCGGTACACCTCGGTGCGGCACTGCCCGAGGAACCAGCGGCCCGCCGGCGTCCCCAGCGGCGGGGCGTCGGCAATCTGGTGCCACTCCTCGCTGCCCTCGATCGCCTCGTATGTGGAGCGAGCCGAGTCGATGATCCCCCTCCGTCCGCTCGCTCTGGTGAGGCTCAAGGGCAAGTGCGCGACCGGAAGGCAGAGGATAGGCCACTCGATGTGGGGGGAGTAGAGCAGAGCCCACGGCCCCTCCCGCCGGTACTCGTAGCGACGGTCGCCCATGCACCTGGCAGTCACCAGTTCCCCGCCTTCGAAGGCCTCCCAGCCAAAGCACCTGGAAGTCGTCTCGCCCAGCAGTTCGCTCTCCTGCATGTAGTCGGCGCGACTAAGCTCTGAGAACGATACCCACGCGGCGGTGCCGTCACTGAAGGTCAGTGGCTGCTCGCCTGCCGCCGAGGCGATGCGAGCGCCCTGACGTCCCGCTATGAGGCCAAGGCCCGCGACAGTCGCAACCAGGCCCATCAGTGCAGGGGTACTGCGGTTGAGAGACACCACGTCCTCACCTCCCAGCAAGTCGCGGAGCCCTCGGGACCCACTAGCTGGAGCCGCCAGTGAATCCCCGGCAGGGCATCTGAGTGGTGTGAGTCCAGAATGCGCTCCACGGGCACCGTCAGCCGACGTATGAATGAGGCTGGCAGAGCGCCCCGGCAGAGCCACGCCATCCTCGCCCCGTCGGTCGCCGAGGTCTCACAGCGACACTCGCCGGAACGGTGAACA
>Ga0194110_10006705_pt1 | contig 13413 bp, 11 predicted proteins | sample TA2Kig1200mmetaG_FD_146192 | JGI IMG/M metagenome (GOLD analysis project Ga0194110, IMG submission 146192) | Freshwater microbial communities from Lake Tanganyika, Tanzania - TA2015032 Kigoma Deep Cast 1200m | ecosystem: Environmental > Aquatic > Freshwater > Lake | place: Tanzania: Lake... | reverse complement strand
AAGTAAAATGTGTCATAATTGTAAGAATATAAAAAAAGATTTAGGAAGTGCCAAAACATACGAATGTAAAAAGTGTAAAATAAAAATAGATTGTGATATAAATGCATCAATAAATATCTTTAATATAAAGGTGCCTAGTTAATTATAATTTATTATAATTGACCGGTCTATATGACCGAAACCGTTACACACCTTAAAGAAAAACTTAAAAGAGAGTATAAAGAAATATAAAGTTTTTTGTAACGGATAAAAGATAAATTTGATATGGATGAGTTTCAAAATGATTTAGAAGAATATAAACAAATGCTAAAAAAATAAATCATAATCATTAATATTATTATGATATAGTCATTAATCTCTAATTTTTATCTAACACAAAATATATGAATAGTGCTATTTTTATTCCATGACATTGGAACTGTCATTTCTTCTATTTTAGTAATATTAGTGGGAATATCATTGGGAAATTTAGAGCATCCAATAATAGTACCTGCTTTGAATTTTATACTTATAGCATTAAACAAATCTTTAGTAATGGACTCGGGAAAACATAAATTACTAATCCATATAATGGCTGGTTTATCAAAAGTTGTAATCGCTAAATATTCAAACATATCGCCTTCAATAAGTGATACTTTACTAGTTATTTCAGGATAGAACTTTTCCAATTGATTTTTTAATTCAACTGCACATTGATGACGTTCAGATACTAGTTCAATACCAATTGATTTTTTTACACTTGTTGCCATAAATAAAGGCAATTTGCCACGACCTGAACCAAAATCTATAAAATAATCCATATTATTATATTTTTTGCTAAATAATTCAATTGCAGGATAGTCCATTTCACCATATGTTGTAGCATATTTTTCATAGGCTTTATTGTTTTTTAAAGAACCATTATCATGTATACATTGTGGATATAATTTTTTTAGTTTTAATATATAATTTTCACTATTATCTATTTTATTTCCTTCTTTCATCGCCAAATATTTTGCTTTATATTTCAAATATTTATGATATGTATCAGTCATAATATATAATTATTATAAATAAAATTATTTTATATTAACTATATCTTATAAAATAATTCCTAAATTGTTTGAGAAAGAACTTTCTTAAAAGTATCTATTTTTTTATTAGTAACAAACCATTTATCTATTTTATCCCATTTCAGAATAGCTCCATAAATTTTTAATGCAAAATCTCCTTTTTCTGTAGGTGTACCAATACTTAATTGATGCGTTTTTTCTTTTGGTGTCAAATCTTGATTTACTTCAGCATATGTTTCATGAATAGTTAACCAAATTTTATTAGTTGGTTGATCAAATTTTATAATATTAAACTGCTTAAATTGATAATAACCATCAATTAAAACATCGCCATTGAGCAAACCCTGAATAATATACCAGTTAATAATTTCAATTTTTTGAACTTTTGACATAGTTTATATAATAATAGTATAAATATATAGATAATTATTCAACTTTTATAAAAAAAAATTGAATAATTAAAATTGTTATAAACTCCATTATGTTACAATTTTATATGTAATAATTCAAGCAATCGTTGCAATAGCCGCTCCGCCGCTCCCAGCAATCGCTAGTATGAACCCAATCGCATTGATTGATCGCATTGGAACCCCCGCCACTCTCATCTACATCTTTGTCGGTCTCATCGTCGTCATCATGATGAACTTTATCAACGACCTTCTGAACATATGCAATGACGGTGAAACCAATTTGCTTGGCATGGTGTGTATATTGGTTATTAATATCCGATTGAAACTCACCGCTGTTAAGCAAAAAGAACGGATCATGTTCGGACTGATTAGTGCTTTGTTGCTGAAGTCGTGGTTGAAGCTTACGACAGTCTGCATGTGTGGTGTAATTGCGCACATACCATGGACATCTGTCGTGAAGTACATGCTTGTCAACTACTATCACATTGTTCTTGACTTTGACTGGGATGCGTTTTTCCAGACACAGGATGACAGCATTTTAGCCAAGGTTGATCTCAACAATATCGCCACCATCGCCCAACGCATCAAATGTATTGCACGAGAATTTTTATTCTGGTCAAGAATCATTCTGTGTGTGGTGTGTTTGTCCATGTGTATCAGTATGTTGGTGATTGTGAAGATGAACGACCTCACCATTTGGAATCAGACTGTTGTATCTGTCCGATTTTTGATGCTTCTGTGGGATCTCTACGTGGTCATGTCTGATTTCAGGTTTGTCGATGTTGCTTGTGAAAATGCAGTTGTTGTCGAAGAAGCGATACAAGCTATTCGATTAACTCGCATCATAATGAACAACAAAGACACAATCGCGAAAACATTGGGCAAAGGATTGGATGCAATCACGAACGGACTTGGCGGTGGATTGAATGCAATCACGAACGGACTTGGTAGTGGATTTGATGCAATCACGAACAGACTTGGTAAATGATTCGGAATGGTGGAGACATTGACCAATTTTTGCCTCGCGTCGGTGTGGATGTATGTGCTTGCTTGCATGTTGTTATGTTCTGTTGTTTATGCATTTCTGGTTTCGTTTTGTATGTGCATTTTTATTTCGTTTGTTTATATACATCAGATATCGACTATAATAAAATATAATTAAACATGCACCCTTTTTTTATATTTTATATTTTATGTTTTATATTAAAAATATTGAGTATAATAACAAAATACTAATCGTATTGTTAGTGTTATATATTACATATGATATCCATTGTTTGTATCACTGATAACTGTTAAATAATCACAAAAAATAACTTATTAAATATAAAATTATAGTTATTCAATAGAATTTTTACATTTAATACAAAAATATAATATTTTACCTGTAGCTTCTTTTTTGCAAAATTCTAACAAAGCATAATAATCACCATTTTCATCATGAACAAAATAAGGATACATATGATGACCATTTCTACATGTTTTTAGTCTATCAATATCATAATCCATTGCTTGCTTTGGTGATAATTTTAGCCATGTTTTTGAACATCCACAATAATGCATTTTATAATAAGATTCTTAATTAAATTATAAAAAAATCAATTTTTTATAATAAGAATACAATAAAATATTTACAATAATATATCTATATGTCGAGTGCTTTATCTAAATTTATCATTATAACAATTTCAAAGATTAAGAAAAATATTTAGCACCATTATTAAATTTAATTAAGCAACATTCTAATAATTAAATATATTTTATCAAAACTTTTTAACTTTGATAATATCGAGCTCATTATTAGTTAACTCAGTCAAAAACTTAAAATAATTCGCCCTAGAATAATTAGTTGTTAAATACCGTGAAAGATAGATACTTCTTTCAACATTTTTATAAAGTTCTTTCGTGAAATTAGTAAATTCTTCAGTTTTTCTTAAATTTGCCATAATTTCTTCCAAAGTAAGATGCATATAAGAAGAAATATTAGGATATTCCTTTAATTCATTATCATATGATACCAATTGTGTTAGCATATTGTGCAGTTTATACTTTTGTTCTTTTGTTATATTTATATTATAATAACCTAAAAGCTGCAATAAAGGAATTATATCATAATGATGATTATTTGTAAATTTATCCTCAAAAAAATAATTGTACATCAAAGACAAATAAGATAATATCATAATATTATATTATAATTAGTAACTCTTAAATAAATTTAAGTAATTTAATATCAAATAGTTAATTCATTTATATTATATATACTTTTAGATATATTAGTAAATAGCCAATATATAGTTATTACAATATTATAATGTGTAAAAATAATATATTAAAAAAAATTAATTTTTTACTATATTAAAATGAGGCGCTATATATTTATTAATATCAGATTCAAGAGACCCTTTATCTATATCCATAAGTAATTTTATTATAGTAAAAACATCTTCTCTTCCATTTTTATTAAAATCACCATTTGCAATCTTATCAAGAAGTTCTTTTTGATAATCCATTAACAAAGATGTACATTTATCTATCAATGGTTTTATTATCTTGGTACAGATTTTAATACCAGCTTTATCTACTTCCCATACAGATTCACCATCATTTGCAGTTTTAATAAGTTCTTTTACTATATAATTTAATCGTGCAGTATCAGTGGCATGTATCGATTGGTCCTTAGGATCTTCTTTTTTATATAATTTTAAAATATGTTCACCTAATAATTTATCCAAAGATTTTAATTTAATATTATAAATTAATGTCTCTGTTAATAATTTTTTATCTTCTGCTGTCTCTGCATTAAAATCATTAATATTAAAATTTTCTATTTGTCGTAACACAGGAGCATCACGATACTTTTCATTTGCAAACTTAATAGCACTAATAGATACGTTCTGCATTGCTTCTGTCGTAAGTTTATTATTATCATGTGCTTTATTTAGTAAAACATTCGCATTTGTCATAACTGTTTGAAGCATTTCTGATTTTTCCTTTTCTAGTTTCTTCATCATTTGAAGTTCTTGTGATAATAAAGCATTTTCACAATCTTTTTCCATCATTAATAGCTTATTTTTTAAATCTGTTATTGTTGCAGAATCTTTGCATTTTTTTTTATGTCTATAAAGGCTGGAATCGTGTCGAAATTCTTTGAAACAATATGTACAAGAAAAATAAGATTCGGAATTATTTTTGTCATCAACGCTCTTCTCAACGATATTAAATGTATTATTTAGGTGTTTAATAGCTATTTTATGCTTAAGTGATTTATTATGGGCATATAAATTACTATTATATTGTGTAGTATAATTACAAATTTCACAAAAATATACCATATAATTTTAGAATAGAAAATAAAAAAATTATATAATCAAATAATATAGCATAATCTAACATTTTTAGCTATTTCGGCTAGTACACCTATATTAATAGACATATTTAAGTCTAAAATATCTATACTAATTAACAGTAATTTAGACATAATTAAAAACCATAAACTACCCTTGCGAAATAAGCAGGTGTATTACAAATATTACTGTTTTGGCTAATATAGCTTGTACTAAAAAACTATAATGCTATATACTAGCATAGTACTAGCATATATCGGCTAGTGTATATATAATTAGACATGATATAGTCTAAATTAATAGTATTAAAACATTACTGTTTTAGACTACAATGTCTAACGTTGAAACTACCCTTATATAATAAGCCGTTGTTTTACTTTTTACACTGTTTTAAAAATAAAAACTGTATAGCATTACTAGCCGAAAACTATAATTTGCGCTTTTGGTTAACTTTTAAAAAAATGCCAAAAAATCATTTTTTAACAAAAAAAAAACATTTTTCCGCTTCTCAAAAGTAACTATATCGAAACAAACTTTTTATAATTTTTAATACAATATTTTTCACTTTTTTGAATTTTCCCCAGACCACTAAAATTTTTACACACAAAGTTTTTTAAAATATGTGTGTAAAATTTTTCCCCCACGCCCGAAAGTATAAAATATGAATTTAGTTATATTAAAATATTAATAATTATTAGATTAAAAAGTTAATAAGATTAATAATTAGAGGAGAGGTAAATGGTGCTATTTTTAGTTATTTTTTTGAAATTTAGAAAAAAATAAATTTATAAATAGCATATAAGAGGCAATTGTTATAACGGCTGCAACTAAAATTATTCTATAAATGAAATATAAGAGGCAACTGTTATAACGGCTTCTACTAAGAGTATTCTATAAATAGCATCTAATAGGCAACTTCTATAATGGGTTCTATCAAAGATTATCCCATAAATGAAATATAAGAAGCAACTTCCATAATGGCTTCTACTAAGAGTATCCTATAAATAGCATTTAATAGGCAACTTCTATAATGGTTTCTATCAAAGATTATCCCATAAATGAAATATAAGAGGCAACTGTTATAACGACCGCAACTAAAATTATTCTATAAATGAAATATAAGAGGCAACTGTTATAACGACCGCAGCTAAAATTATTCTATAAATGAAATATAAAAGGCAACTGTTATAACGGCTGCAACTAAAATTATTCTATAAATGAAATATAAGAGGCAACTGTTATAACAGTATCACCATTTCCACCAGTAATAGTAACAGCATAATCACCAGCAGATAATCCAGTTCTGCTATTTAATCCACCGGTCCAAGAATAAGTAAAAGGACCATCATTACTAGGATTTAATGTAATAGTACCATTAGGATTTGTACATTCTGTATTATTAGTCCATGTACTAGAAAATAAGTAACTTTTTATAATTTGCAAAAGGCGCAACTTCTATAATAGTTTTTATTAGGATTATCCTATAAATGAAAAAACGAGTAACTTTTATAATGACGTTCATTGAGACTCTCCTATAAATTAAAAATAAGCAGCATCAATAATGGTTGTATTAAAATTCTTCTATAAATGGAAAAATAAGTGACTTTTATAATATTTAACATAAGTAGATAATATAAGTAAAAATTAAATTAGTGAGTATTAATATAATGATTCGGAAAATTTATAATAAGTATTATAAAAAAAATTTTGATTTTCCAGTTATAACTAATAATAACGAACTAGATATTTATATAAGAACTCAAATATATTTAGACTATCAACCTAAACCAACAGAAACTTTATTAAATGATTATAATACCAAGATTCTTGAAACTGCAAAAATTTATAAAAAACTCAATTTAAAATCTATAGAAACAACTCTTGATTATATATTTAACAAATATAGAACTGGTATTTATGTCAAAATAGAAAATAATCAATTATCTCAATTTGTAACTTTATATAATGCTAATTTTACTAACGACTTTTCACAAGCTCTCAAATTCAAAGACGGCAATGTATATAATTATATAAAATCTAAACAGAATTATTATAAAGGGCGTATTAGTAAAATCACTCCTAATATTAATAAATGGGCTTCTACTAATTGCTTATTACGCACAGAACAAGACGATGAAGGACCAACCGAAAGATACTTGCCTGAATTTTTCGATATGATTAATAAAACGTGTCAAAATAGACAAGTAAATGATTGCATTTTTTTTATTTATCGTAAAGACTTTCCTAATTTAACTCTTGATTATACAGAAGCAGATGAGCATATATGGAATTCTACAAGTAAGCCTCTTGCAGATAAATATCAAAATACTTGTTTTATACCAATTCTTGCACAATCTACTACAGATAGACATGCGAATTTACTTTTACCAACAGGCGACGATTGGGATATTATAACTCAAGAATTTGAAGAATATAAAATGGAAAACATAGAAATACCTAAATGGGAATCTCGCCAAAATAAAATAATATGGCGAGGAGCGGGTACAGGTTGTGGAACTAACCCAGAGACTAATCCGCGAATTAAGCTTACTCTCATGTCGCAAGAATTATTAAGCAAGAATATTGATTATTTAGATGCAGGTATAATTAATTTTCCCAAACGAGATAAAAAAGTGTACGGATCAGAATATGTAGAATTTACTAAGAATACATTTGATTTAAAGCCATTTCCTTATGTAGACAGATTTGACCAAATCAAAGCTAAATTTACTATCAATATAGAAGGTAATAGTGCTGCTTATAGATATGGATCTTTATTTAAATTAGGATATTGTATTTTAAATGTAGAAAGCAAGTACAAATTATGGTTTGAACAATGGCTTGAGCCATATGTACATTATATCCCAGTAAAACATGATTTAAGTGATTTAATTGAAAAAATAGAGTGGTGTCTAGCTAATGATAGTAAGTGTAAAAAAATTAGCGAGAATGGACAAGCGTTTTATAACAAGTATATGACGCGCGAATTTATCTATGATTATATGGCAAATACTATTAATCAAATATCCAAAAAATACGATTTAGATGATTTAAAGCCAATTTACCAAAAAGATCGTATTCAAAAAGGACTTGCAGAATATAATCAACTTCGATGTAACATAAAATCTGGATACCCTGCATCATCTAAAGAAATACGTACTATAAATAAAGAAAATACTCTCATTATAGTTCCATATCGTGATAATAAATTCCAAGACAGAAAGAAACAATTAGAATTATTTAAAGAACACTATAAAGATTATAATGTCCTAATAGTCGAACAAACTGATGATGGTCGTAAGTTTAATAGAGGAGCTTTATTAAACATAGGATTTAAGTATTCTTATAAGAATTATAAATATTTCATTTTCCATGATGTAGATATTCTAACACCTCATGATATTATTAATAGTATGTATTTTGATGATATCAAAGGATCTATACATCTAGGTAATATTACAGATAAATGTATTGGCTGCAAATTATTTTTTGGTGCTATTAACAAATTTGATGCAGAAAGTTTTAAAGAAATTAATGGATTTCCTAACACTTTTTGGGGATGGGGTGATGAAGACGTAGCTCTATATTATCGCTGTTGCAAGAAGAATATTATTATATATAAACCTCAATTAGAAACCCGTGTAAAAGAACTTGAACATGATATGACTAATAAAATAGAAGAACTCACTAATATGACACGATATGAAAAGCGCATTTTTGATAATATTTATAATGAAATAGATGGATTGTTACAATGTACATATTTTGTAAAAGCTACACAAAGTGAAAATAAATACAAAAAAATTACAGTAGATATTAAGTAGACATTGAGTAAACATTGAGCAAATATCAAGCGAACAGTTGAATAATTATCTTATAATAATCGAAATGTGATAATTTTATAGCACGAGTTGATCAATTAGTTAAATTGTATTTTTAACCATTTGTTCAGATTAATATACTGCGCCTTTTTCATTGAAAAATGGGACATTTGTTTAACTATTTTACAGTAAAAAAGTGCAATTAAAAATTACAAAGATAAAAGATAAAGTGCAATTATTGGAAATAATCTGGTAATTTTGATGTAAAAAATTTATAAAAAATAAAAATGAACTAAATAAAGTAACTTTGATTATTTTGACTGCCGAATGTTAATTTTTTTAGTGAAATGTTGAATTAAATTTAGAAATTGCATAAATTTAATTTATATTGCATATTGTTTATTTTATAAAAATATTATAAATTTTATTTTGTTTTTTAATTATATATGAATAAATTACTAGTTGTTATAATTACAGATTTACCTCCAAATATTATAAAATCACGTAGTTATGACATTGCATTAATATCGCAAAAATTAACCAATACAACAGAATATTATCTAGAAGCTCAATATAATAATAATAAAATGAACTTAATATCAAAATTGTTTAAAATAAATCCAGATTTAATTACTAAATATGAATACTTTTGGTTTCCAGATGATAATATTATTTATGATCATAATTCTATTAATAAAATGGCCGACATTTTAGAAGCCCATAATAATATGGCTATTTATCAGCCATCTCTTAAACTTGAAAATCATAATGAAATATTTCAATTGGTTTATAATAAGAATTTAACAGAATTAATTATACATAGAAAAGGAACACTTGATTTAGAAGAAAAAAAAAACTTGGAAGAAGCATTGTATAAAATAGATTACTACAAAACACTATTTAATCCAACCAATCTTGATATTATGATACCAGTTGACTATCTTAGTTTATCACATATAATAATACCGCAACAAATACTCAAAGATAATTTAGAATATTTAACTTATTATGAATCTAACGATAAATACTATGGTTTTGGTCTAGAATATGTATTAAATAAATATAAAAAATTTATCATTAATGGAGTTTCTTTTCAAGTTACTAAACAATCGCAATTTTTATTAGCTCTTACTAATAAAGCTAAATTAAATATTTCTCCAACAAAAGAAGCACGTAATTTCCTACATCATTATAATTTAATTAATAAGAATTTGGTAATCATACCTACTGGAGATAATACCTATCATGATTTTAGCAAAATTCCCCAAAAATCGCGTAATTTTGATATTGGTTTAATTTATTATAATGATACTGATTCTGAAAAGTTTAGAAATCAATGTGAATATTTTTATCATAAATCAGGGCCAAAGTATAAACTCATAAAAGAAGTACTATGTAAACAATCGCCAAACTATAGCATTATACCATGGACATTATATGATTATATATGGCTTCCAGATGACGACTTAGTAATATCTATAAAAAAAATAGAAGAACTCTTTGATATAGCCACTAGAAATAATTTAGATTTATGTCAACCGGCTGTTAAAATTCCGAATCTTGATTACAAACAAGTTTTAAAAATATTAGACTTATTACCAGATAAAAAATTAAGATATACATATGCTAGTTTATTTGCTCTTCGTGATAAATATCCAAAACAAGCAGAAGAAATAAATACTATATTATATCGCGTATCATATCCTATTTTGACACGTCATACAAATCAAGAAATGCGATCAGTAGATTTTATAGAAATTCAAATGCCTTTATTGAGCAGAAAGTTTTTAAAATATTTTTATGAAATTTTAGAAGATCCTATAGTACAGTCTGGATTTGGACTTGATGAATTATGGTCACAATTAATAAAAAACAAATATGTAATAGATACAATTGAAGTTGAACATATGCGTGATACTGGATTTTCTAAATATGAAAAATATCTTAAAGGAAAACTCAAATTAGAAGATGTACCTGAACAATATAGAAATTTAGAAAAGAACCCAAAAAATGAAGCAGAAATATTAAAAAAAAAATATGCAAACTATCCAGTTTTCAATAGTAGTGCACGTTGATTATTAGTATCATAAAGAATAGTTTTATTATTTTCTATTTTTTTATCTTTAATATTAAAATTATATGTTTCACTTGTTATTAATATGTCTTTCCATTGATTAAGAACATCTTTATATTCAGTTAATAAATTAGTGATCACTTTATCATAAAATTTCCATATAATATTAATTATATAGATACAATCGTTTTTTAGACTAATATCAATTGAATTATTATTGTCAGTTGGATTTATAATAATAATATCATAAACATTAGTATTAACATTTTCTTTAATAATTTTTTGATTAGTTTCAGTACCAATTAATAAAATAGCAAGTTTTTCTTTATTTTTATATTTCTTCATAGTAAATTTTGGAGTACATTTTCTAATAAAAAATACGCCAGATTTTTTAATTAATTTGATATCTATTTTTGTAAGTTTATTAAAAATAAATGGATGCTTCATTGGTATATTATGTATCCAACGTGTAAAAATACACATATTATTAACATATTGATAGTTTTTATTTTCTCTAGTAAGAACTGTTAAAAAATAATGTTCATCTGGAGTATAATCTAATTTTTTATTAAGAAATATATTTTTATATTTATCTCGTGTACTTATTATAGTAGTTGCATCTTTATTATTTAAAAACCACCATTGCCTAATTTTTTTAAATTCATTATTTTGTTCAATTAATTCTAACATAGATAAACCATTGAGAGATTCTAGTATTTTGTATAATTTATCAATTTTATATAATGGATATGCATCTTCGGATAATAATATATAATAATCATAATTATCACATTTTTGAGCATACTCTAATAAATTTATAGTAGCTGTTACAATTGACATATCACCCCATTTAGTTTCTTGATGATATTGCTCAGGTATTACATATTTTTTGTATTGTTCGCTGACTTCATTTGGAAATTTTGGATGAATATAAATATTTTTAAGTTTTAATAATTTTTTAAATTGTGGAATTGTATAAGTTAATATTAAGAATGCAACTTTCATATATAACTATATAGTCAAAAAAAATATAATAAATAAATGAACAAATTTGTTACTTTTATTACGCTATGTTTTTATGTTGATAATAAAATATATATTGATTTATTAAAAAAAATTGAAATTTTTTTATTATTGTATTTTTCATTGTAAAAGAATTTGAAATACTGGTTAGAAAATTGTCTCGCGAGTTATCGCCCTTTGACCTTGAGAAAGTCCGCCTTGCGATTGTATCGCCCCCTTGAGAGAATGGATTCCCTTACCTTTGACGCATCTGTGTCCGTTGTGACGGTGGAAGTTCAAGAGGCTGCATCAGCGCCTGCCCCTGCTAAGGCTCGACATTTTGCTGACAACGTTGTTCTCAGCAATGCTGAAGCAAATACTGCGGCAATCATTGCGTTCACGACGTGCGATGTTCCAGAACGTCATGAGTACAAGAAGGAGCTCGACAAATTTCGCGATGCGGTGGTGAAGCGTTCGAATGCCCTCGAGCATAGTCGCAGGAACATGGCAGCTTTGCAAAAAGTGCAGAAGAATGCAGCAGCTCAGTACAATTGGGCTGTTTCGAAGCTTCGTGGAGCTGCTATCAAGCTCCGCACCGCAAAGTCACCAACAGTTAAGGCAATTGCTGCGACACCTTTGGGTCAGCTTCTTGTGGTACATGGCGAAAACTTGGCTTGTGTCACAGGCAGTCTTGCTTACAAGCAGGTTCTTTGTCACACCATGCCACCTCCTCGCCCAGTTCCAGAGAACTTGATTACGCTCGATGAGTTTGAGCCAACGGTCAGTACAATTCGTCGTTCACGTCGCGAGATGGTCACTTTTGGAAACAATGCGCATGTCATGGAATACATTCGTGACCTTTTTTCCAACAATGACAATATCAAGCTCGTCCCACTCCGCAAGTACAAGGGACCACGTAACGATAAGGTGTTGGCGTGCATGGTATTGTACGGACTTTGGCAAGGCATTGGGATCGAGTTCAGTGCGAAAAGCGCCTTTAGCGAAAGCAAACAAGGTCCGCTCATCTCATGGTCTCAATGGCTTGAACCCCATTTGGTTACGGTAACTGGGCGCAAGCGTGAGCTGAACGAGTTTGGCAAGGAGTACCAGAACCTCGTGGAACGCAAAATCAAGGAATTGATGGCGGCGCGTCAGGCCAATGGCACTCGGTTCGACTTTGAGTTGGCTTACTGCTGGGATAACCGTTGTCCTGACCACAAAGGATTCGTCATTGACCACGAAAGGCAGATCTTTAACACGACCAGTCACGGCGCTCTCAATTGCAATGATGGTGGACATCCGCTCATGTATTGCAACAAGTGTCACTGCTACGAGAATCCATCGGTGTGTCCTGCGACACTCGCCGCCGATATTGATTTCGAGACAGCTAAGCTTTTGCAAGACTCCAAGCCTTGTCCAACCTGCAAAATGATGACAACGAAGACCATTGGATGCAACCATATGACGTGTTTCTGTGGCCAACATTTTTGCTGGCTATGTGGCACGACATTCCCCAATACCATTGGATGGGAGCCGCATCCAGGCTGTGGTATGCAAGAAAACCCTTACGGGCCCGCTCTTATTACATATCGAGTTGGCATTCAGGGTGGTCCTGTTGGTGGTGGTCCTGTTGGTGGTCCTGTTGGTGGTGGTCCTGTTGGTGGTGGTCCTGTTGGTGGTGGTCCTGTTGGTGGTCCTGTTGGTGGT
>Ga0194110_10006692_pt1 | contig 13422 bp, 5 predicted proteins | sample TA2Kig1200mmetaG_FD_146192 | JGI IMG/M metagenome (GOLD analysis project Ga0194110, IMG submission 146192) | Freshwater microbial communities from Lake Tanganyika, Tanzania - TA2015032 Kigoma Deep Cast 1200m | ecosystem: Environmental > Aquatic > Freshwater > Lake | place: Tanzania: Lake... | reverse complement strand
TTCCCGCACCTTTCCGAGACTGAGCGGGAGCTGCGCCGCAAGCTGCGGATTCATGGCCGCCAATTGGGCGACTCCCTCAACGGCAAGGTCCAGACCATGGACCGGCTCCTGGAAGAGGTGGCCTACGAGCACTGGCATCGCATGTTGTTTGCCCGGTTCTTGGCCGAGAATAATCTCCTGATGTATCCCGACCCGGATGATCCGGTAGCCGTGACCCTGGAAGAGTGCGAGGAACTGGCCGCAGACGAAGGCGCCCAAAATGGCTGGGAACTGGCCGCCCGGTTTGCCGCCCGGATGCTGCCCCAGATATTTCGGCCTGATTCAACGGTCTTTCAACTCGTCCTGCCCCCTGAGCATCAGCACAAACTTGAGCGCCTGGTGGCGGACCTGCCCCCGGAAGTCTTCACCGCGTCAGACTCCCTGGGCTGGGTCTATCAGTTCTGGCAGGCCAAGAGAAAAGACGAGATCAACGCTTCTGAGGTGAAAATCGGCGCTCGGGAACTCCCCGCCGTCACCCAGCTTTTTACCGAGCCGTATATGGTGGCCTTCCTGTTGGATAACTCCCTGGGGGCCTGGTGGGCGGCCCGGCGCTTAACCGCAGCCGACCTGAAAAACGCCGTTAGTGAAGAGGAACTGCGGGCCAAGGCGGCACTTCCTGGGATGCCCTTAGACTATCTACGCTTTGTCAAACAGGACGACGGGACCTGGACGCCTGCGGCTGGAACCTTTGACGGTTGGCCAGAGGATTTAAGGGAATTTAAAACTCTCGACCCCTGCTGCGGTTCGGGCCATTTTCTGGTGGCCGCCCTCCTGATGGTGGTGCCCATCCGCATGGTTCGGGAAGGGCTGTCGGCTCGGGAAGCGGTGGACGTAGTGCTGCGGGAGAATATCCACGGGCTGGAAATTGACCAGCGCTGTGTGGAGCTGGCTGCCTTCGCCCTGGCCCTCACCGCCTGGCGGTATCCTGACGCCGGAGGCTACCGGCCCCTGCCGGAATTGAACGTTGCCTGCTCGGGGTTGGCTATCAGTGCCAAGAAAGAAGATTGGCTCGACCTGGCCGGGGACAACCGCAATCTAGAACTGGCATTGGAGGAGCTTTACCAGCAATTCAAGGACGCCCCGGTGTTGGGCAGCCTTATCAATCCAAAAATCCGCCATAACAAAAGTTCGATCTTCGATATGAAGTGGGAAGAGGTTGGGCCGCTCTTGTCGAAGGCCCTTTCCGGTGAAAAGGATGATAATAAGACGGAGATGGGTGTGGTGGCGCAGGGATTATCGAAAGCTGCAACACTACTTGCTGGTGAATACAGCTTGGTTATTACCAATGTACCCTATCTGACCCGAAGCAAACAGGGCGATAGGCTCCGGGAGTTTTGTTCAAGACAGTATTCGGAGGCAAAGAACGATATTGGCACCGTCTTCCTGGATCGTTGTTTGGAGTTCTGTGTCCAAAGCTGTACCTGCAGCATCGTCTTGCCCCAAAATTGGCTCTTCCTCACCACGTTCAAAGAGTTTCGAGAAAAGGTCTTGCGGCGTGACACTTGGCATATGATTGCCAGGTTGGGACCCGGGGCTTTTGAAACAATATCTGGCGAAGTTGTCAAAGCAATTCTCCTTTGCATCAGCCGGGGAATGTCTATTGGTCCTATCTATATCAGCTGCTTCGATGTTTCTTCCACCCCAACAGCTCGAGAAAAAGCTAAGTTTCTTTTGAACGTTATAATAAAACAGGTAGAGCAGGTAAGGCAACTCAGTAATCCGGATGCGAGGGTTGTGTTGGAAAAGCTTGTTCATGGTGAATTGCTTGAAAAATACTCGCATTGCGTACAAGGGCTTAGGCCAGCAGATAGAGGTTTGTTAATCCGCTCTTTTTGGGAAATTGACTCCTTGGGCAGTAAATGGAAATATTTGCAAAGTTCGTCTGAACGAACTCAACATTATTCAGGCATGGATGGAATAATTGATATAGAAACTTTCGATTTAAGATGGAGAGAATTAGGCAGTGCTTACAAGGGACATAAACAATGGGGGAAATTTGGTATTTGCATGTCTCAAATGAGCACACTTCCTGCAACTATTTACACTGGTGCAGTTTTTGACGGTAATGTCAATGTTTTTGATATATTCGATAATGCAAATTTATCCGCTATTTGGTCTTTTTGTTCTTCTCCTGAATTTATAATAAAAGTTAGACAAATAGATCAGAAGCATGTAATTACTAACGCCACCCTGGTCAAAGTCCCCTTTGACCTCGACCACTGGACCCGCTTAGCCTCCGAAAAGTACCCTAACGGCCTACCCAAACCCTATTCCGATGATCCAACCCAATGGATTTTCCATGGCCATCCCTCTCAGAGCGACGAACCTTTGCAGGTGGCGATGGCTCGGCTCCTCGGTTACCGTTGGCCCGCCGAGCTGGACAGTTCCATGGAATTATCAGACGAGGCCCAAGCTTGGGTGAAAAAGTCTGAAGTTCTAATGGACTTAGCCGACAAAGACGGCATTGTTTGTATTCCGCCAGTGCGGGGCGAGGCCCCCGCTTCAGACCGGCTGCTGAAAATACTGGTTGCCGCCTATGGCAACACCTGGAGCAACGATAAACTTTCAGAATTGCTCAAGCAAGCCGATCACGCCGGCAAGACCCTGGAAAGCTGGCTACGGGAGAAATTCTTTACCCAACACTGCAAGCTCTTTCACCATCGGCCTTTTATCTGGCACATCTGGGACGGCCTCCGGGACGGTTTCTCGGCCCTGGTCAATTACCACAAGCTCGACCATAAGAATTTGGAAACTTTAATCTACGCCTATCTCGGCGACTGGATCACCCGCCAAAAGCAAGACCAGGCTGACGGGGTGGACGGCGCCGGGGAACGGCTGGCCGCGGCCGAGAACCTGAAAAAACGCCTGGAGTTAATCCTGGAGGGAGAAGCTCCCTATGATATCTTCGTGCGCTGGAAACCCCTGGAGAAACAGCCCCTGGGCTGGAACCCGGACCTAAATGACGGCGTGCGCCTCAATATCCGCCCCTTTCTCTCCGTGCCCGATGTGGGCAAGCGCGGCGCCGGGATCCTGCGCGACAAACCCAACCTCAACTGGAACAAGGACCGGGGCAAGGATGTGGAGTCCGCTCCCTGGTTCCACTTTTTCCAGGGCGACCGGATCAATGACCACCACCTGAGCCTGGCAGAGAAACGTGCTGCTTGTAAGGTAATAAAATAGGAGGCAAAATGAGCAAGAAAATTAGTGGTGCTGAATATCCGTTATCAAAAATATTTAGCTCTGATTTTGACTATGTGGTTCCTGCCTATCAGCGCCCCTATGCCTGGACGGTGGATGAAGCATCTGAATTGTTTGACGATCTCTATGACTTTTATCGGCAGGAACAGGATGACAGTTATTTTCTGGGAAGTATTGTGCTGATAAAAGAAGAAGGTAATCCACATTCGGAAGTTGTCGATGGGCAACAGAGGCTAACCACGCTGACAATATTACTGGCTGCCTTGACATCAATGCTGACAGGAGATTTACGGACAGACTTTGAAAATTATATTCGGGAGCCCGGCCGAGCCTCACAGGGCTTAAAACCCAAACCACGACTTAGCTTACGCCAACGTGATCAGGATTTCTTTGCGAGGTATGTCCAAAACTTAAACCTTAATGAACTGCTCGCCATAGATCCCGCGACTCTAGATAATGAATCTCAAAAAAACATTCAATCCAATATTAGATTAATGACGGACCGTCTTGATTCATCCTTTGCTAACGATGAAGAAGCACTTTGCGCTTTTGGGAGTTTTATTGTGCAACGCTGTTTTTTGGTTGCAGTTTCTACACCCAGCCGTCAGTCAGCATTCCGGGTGTTTTCTGTATTAAATAATCGAGGCATGGATCTTTTACCCACGGACATTATCAAAGCAGAAGTTATTGGAAAGATACTCTCCTCCTCTCGACAGGATGAATTCACAGACCTTTGGGAAAATCTGGAAGTTCAGACTGGAAGAAACGGCTTTAACGATCTCTTCGGACATATCCGGATGATTTATGCGAAGGAAAAGGCAAAACGGGCTTTACTCGAAGAATTCAGGGAGCACGTTTTAAATACTGTGCGCTCATCCGAAGAACTCATTGAATATGTCCTGGAACCGTATGCCGAAGCCTATCAAATTGCAAAAAATCAGCAGTATGTATCGACAACGGATGCACAAAATATCAATAACCTCCTTAAGTGGCTTAATCGAATTGACAATTCAGATTGGCTACCTCCTGCCATTCTCTTTCTTAAGCAAAAAAAGGATGATACTGGATATGTCCATTGGTTTCTGCAAAAGTTAGAACGTCTTGCTGCCTATCTTCATATTTGTGCCAAGAATGTAAATCAACGCATTGAACGATATTCCATAGTCTTGACAGATACGGAGAGAGACCATTCCCCGGCATCGCCGCTCCAGGCTTTAGAGTTGACTGATACTGAAAAAGAAGAAATGAAGAAGACTCTAGATAGTAATATTTATGAACTTACTGCGAGACGTCGTAACTATCTTATCTTGCGTCTTGACTCTTTTCTCTCGGATGGTGCTGCAATATACGATCCTGCCTTACTTACTATTGAGCATGTTCTTCCACAAACTGTTAATGACGGGAGTGATTGGCTAAGATTCTGGCCTGATGAGGACCAACGAAAAAACTGGGTGCATCGCATCGCGAATCTGGTACCACTCACTCAAAAGAGGAATTCAGAAGCCTGTAATTATGACTTTCAGACCAAAAAGAGCGCCTACTTCGGCGGTAGAAGAGGAGTATCCTCTTATGTATTGACAACACAAGTTTTAAATACCCCAGAATGGACACCGCAGTTTGTTGCAGACCGGCAGAAGCAACTTATGCAAGTTATGAATGATAACTGGGAGTTGAGCATTGCATGAGGATAATTGAGAAGCTGCTTGAATACTTGCGCAATGCCGCAGTCTTTAACCCCGAGGTTCAGGTAGCCCCGGCCTGCATTCTCTGGCCGGATCGTGACCGCCAATGGGAAGCGATCGTTCCCCGCCTGCAAGGCGAACTGCCGGAATTGCTGATTTTGGGCGAGTATGCTCCTGAGAAGAGGACCGGCCCAGCTATCTGGTTGCGTTGTGTGATTGCCCGAAAATTCAATGAACTGGCAATCCCCGAAGAACGCCCGTCCATTTTTTATCTTCCCGGCGTTAGCCGTCAGGACCTGCGGGCGGTGGAGAGCTGCCCCGATTACCTGAAACCCTTGGCCGAACTCCAATATCGGGGAGTAATTTGGTCCCAGATGAATGCTAAGGACTGGACGATTCTGGCCTTCTTAAAATCAGATCAAGGCGGTCTGGGATTGGATGTCGCCCAGGACAATGACGCTAAGCGTGCCATGCAACTGGCGCTTTACCGCCTGCTGGATGAGGAAATCGACCTGCTCAAAGGCAAGCGGCTGGATAAGGACTACTTCAATACCCTGCTCACCGGTGGCGATCCGATACGCGACCTCTTACAATGGCTCGATCAGGGTGATGCTTTTAGAACCTCTCGGGGAGAGAACGAATGGCAGGCCTTTGTTGAGGTCTGCAAGTCCCAACTGGCCTTCAATCCGCAAAAGGAAGGTGTACTGGCTGGCGCCGCTAAACTGGCCGCACATACAGGACCTTGGCAGGCAGTGTGGGAAAGGTTTTGTGAAGCTCCTAAACGCTATCCGAATATTCCGGCCCAAATCCGGCGATGTAAACCTCCCAGCGACACTATCTTTTGGTATACCGGAGATGACTCCTTCGATGGCTGGCCGCAGTGTAATGAGGACCAGGAAAAAAATCTACATCACGATTTAACGACTTTGATCAACCTGCCGCCCCATGAGGCCCGAAAAAAACTTCTGGAACTGGAAAAGCAGCATAGCCGGCGGCGGCATTTGGTGTGGTCGGAATTAGGGGAAGCATCTTTGGCTCAATCCCTCGAATTCCTGGCTATCTTGGCGGAAATTACTCAAAATGGGTTAGCCGCTGGAAATATTGAGGACCTTGTCTCAGGATATCAAAGTCAAGGCTGGCGAGCCGATGACGCGGTCATCCGGGCGCTTTCTCGGATTGACAAGGCCCACGATATAAAAGCGGTAACAACGGCTATTCAAGCCATATACTTGCCCTGGGTTGAGGAATCAGCCCGTTATCTACAGGAGCAGGTTTATAAATCCGGTTATCCTGGAGGCACCATTGCCACAGCCAAGCCTTTGGCGACTAAGGATGGAGAATGTGTATTGTTTGTCGATGGCCTGCGCTTTGATTTGGCCAAGAGACTGGTCGAATTACTTGATGCTATCGGCTGTAAGGTTGAAGAAAAACCATCCTGGGCCGCTTTGCCCAGTGTGACTGCAACCGCTAAGGCGGCAGTGACACCGGTAAAAAGTAAGATTAGTGGCGCCGATGCTAACGTGGACTTTGAGCCGTGTATAGCTGAAACCGGGCAATCTCTAAAAGGTGGTTATCACCTTAAAAAGCTCTTGATGGATGATGGTTGGAAAATACTGGAAGGCTACGACGCAGGTGACGGGAAAGGTAACACTTGGTGTGAATTCGGCAACATTGACCATGAAGGGCATGATCGCGGTTGGAAACTGGCGAAATATATCAATGTGATTTTGGCTGAAATCAAAGACCGGATATTGGCACTGTTGGCTGCTGGTTGGACAAGCGTGCGCGTAGTGACTGACCATGGCTGGCTGCTGTTGCCTGGCGGTCTCCCGAAAATTGATCTGCCCAGTGCCCTGACAGAAGTCAAATGGGGCCGCTGCGCTGTGATCAAACCTGGCGCAGACACCGAAGAAAGGTTTTACCCATGGTTTTGGAATCCAAACCAGCATTTTGCCTTGGCCCCTGGCATAAGTTGTTTCCGGAAGGGTGAAGAATATGCCCATGGTGGTTTGAGTCTGCAGGAATGTTTGACTCTGGAGTTAAGGGTCACGCAAGAAGGTGTCGGCACGGAGTTGGTTTCAATTGAGTTCACTGATGTTGTTTGGAGAGGACTGCGCTGCACTGTGGCGGTTGATGGACAGTTCGCGGGTTTATCCTTGGATATCCGCACACAGCCAGGAGATTCAAGCTCCAGCGTGGTGGTAAGTGTTAAACCATTGAAAGAGAATGGCACCGCTTCCGTGGTAGTTGAAGATGAAGAATTGGCAGGACACGATGTTACTCTTGTCCTCCTTGATGCTCTGGGCGGACTTATGGCTCAGGTCGCCACGGTGATTGGCGGGGGAAAACATGATTGAATTAGATCAGATAGACCAACAAGCGGCCTCGACTTTAGAAGGATATCTGGTTCGAAAAGACCTGGTTCGAACCTTTAGCCGCCAATTTCCAGTGCCCACCTATGTAGTGGAGTTCCTTCTGGGACGTTACTGCGCCAGTATTGATCAGGAGGAAATTGAAGAAGGGCTGGAAATCGTGCAACGCCAACTCCAAGATCGCACCATCAAAGCAGGTGAGGAAGAGCTTTTCAAATCTCATGCCCGAGAAAAAGGACAAGTTAAGATCATTGACCTCATCACTGCCCGCCTCGATGCCAAGACCGATTCCTATCTGGCGACTATCCCGAGCCTGCGTTTAAACGACGCCAGGATTGAGGCGAATTTAGTGAGTCAGCACGAGAGGATGCTCACGGGAGGATTCTATGCTGAAATTACCCTCTGCTACGACTCAATTATTGCGCAAGAGAAAAATGGCCGCCCTTTTGGCGTTGAGTCTCTGCGTGAGATTCAGCTTTCAAAACGGGATGTGCTAAATGTTCTGGCAGAAGCCCGGAAAGATTTTACCACTGAGGCGTGGAAAAATTTTTTGCTGCGCTCTGTTGGCCTTGAAACGGACGGACTCTCTGACAGGCAGAAAAATGCCCTCCTATTGCGTATGGTTCCCTTTGTAGAGCGGAACTACAATCTGGTGGAGCTCGGTCCTCGGGGCACAGGTAAGAGCCATCTCTACCAACAGGTATCGCCCTATGCCCACCTGATTTCTGGTGGCAAGGCTACCGTAGCCCGGATGTTTGTCAATAATTCCACCGGCCAGCGTGGTCTGGTCTGTCAGTACGACGTGGTCTGTTTTGACGAGGTCTCTGGCATTTCCTTCGATCAGAAGGACGGCGTTAACATCATGAAGGGCTATATGGAATCGGCTGAATTCAGCCGGGGAAAGGAAAGTATACGCGCCGATGGCAGTATTGTGCTTGTTGGTAACTTCGAGGTTGATGTCGAGCATCAACAGCGTATAGGTCACCTCTTCGGTCCCATGCCGCCTGAGATGCGTGACGACACCGCCTTCATGGATCGGATTCATGCTTTTTTGCCTGGATGGGACGTACCCAAGATCAGCAAAGAACTGCTGACCAATCATTTCGGCTTGGTAAGTGATTTCCTCTCGGAATGTTGGAGTCAGCTTCGCAATCAGAGTAGGATAGGTCAAATCCAAAATCGAGTTTTCTTCGGCGGGGCGCTTTCAGGTCGTGATACCAATGCAGTTAACAAGACTATCAACGGCCTTCTGAAACTGCTCTACCCTGACGGCGAGGACAGTATCCCGGATGAAGATTTGGAATGGGCCGTGCGGATTGCCATGGAAGCAAGACGCCGCGTTAAAGAACAACAGAAACGGATCGGCGCTGCCGAATTCCGCAATACCCACTTTAGTTATGTAATGGGAACAGATGGCGTCGAAAAATTCGTCTCCACGCCTGAACTGCAGAGTGAAAATAGCATCGGCGGAGACCCTCTCGAACCAGGTCAGGTATGGACTATTAGCCCGGGCGGCATGGATGATAACCCAGGCCTTTATCGTATCGAGATTAACGAAGGGCCTGGTTCCGGCGTAAAAATCCTCAACAAACCTGTCCCGCCTGCTTTCCGAGAAAGCATTGGCTACGCTGAGCAGAACCTTTATGCTCGCACTCGGCAACTGGTAGGTGATAGAGATCCAAGGCGCCATGAATTTTCAGCCCAACTCCGCGCCTTCGATGCTTCCAAATCTGGGGCTAAACTGGGAGTGGCGGCACTGATAGCGTTATGTACCGCTTTGCTGAAGAAAAGTGTGAGGGGCGGTTTAATTATTGTCGGAGAAATCAATCTGGGCGGCTCCATTGAACCCATTCATAATCCGGTCACGATAGCCGAAATTGCAGTAGAGAAAGGTGCGACAGCACTCCTCGTGCCAGTATCCTGCCGTCGTCAGCTATTTGATCTCTCGGATGACATGGCCACCAAAATTGACATCCAGTTTTACTCGGATGCCAGAGATGCTTTACTGAAAGCGATGGCGGAGTAAGATTATACTTAAATACTTAATTTATCCAGACCAACGAAGATTATCAGTCAAGAGACAAATTATAACTTAATTTAAGCTATTGACTTTTTTGGTCGTCACCACAGGGTGGGGTCTGGCAGACCGTGTTGCTGAGGCGTGGGTACCCCCAGGGCTTTAAAGAGGTCACGGTGTACCGGTGGAGGTAGAATAAGTCCAGCGAATTTTTTCCATTCAAATCAGGCCACCCTTGGACGCAGGTCCAGATCGAACCACGCGGAAAAAATCGGCCCTGCTATTTAGGTAGGGATCGCTTGAAACCAGAGAGGGACTTTGAGGATTACTTGAACGATAATGCTGATAAGTTTGAATGGTGGTGGAAGAACGGCGAAAACAAAAAAGATTATTTCGGGATAAAATACTTCTATCCTGAAAATGTAATTCACACTTTTTACCCTGATTATTTAGTCTGCTTGCAAATAATACGATAGTTGGACAAAACGGAAAAAACTATCTTGCCCTCAAAGAATAAAATTGACAGTTTTCATAATTCCTACATAGAATCTTACACATAAGTGAATATTTTCTTGAGAATGTGCAGGAAGGCGAAGATCTCGGAAATGCTCAATGAATTGGAGGGGAAGCTATGCAGTTAGCCTCATTTCGTGTTCAGATGTATAAATGCATCCTTGATTCTGGAAAAGTGAAGGTAGCCCCTCTTACTGTCTTAGTAGGCAAGAACGAATCGGGAAAGACTACCATGCTAAAAGCACTACACAAATTCAACCCCTACTCGCCTGAACCATATAATATTGATCGCGAATGGCCACGTGCCCATCGCAAAGAGCGATCCAAAGACCAAATAGCTTGCACGGCAGAGTTCTTATTGACCGATGAAGAAATAGAGACCCTAAGACAGCTAACCTCACAGGAAATCATCTTTAAAACTATTGAGGTAACCAAGGACTACGCTGGTCGTTTCGAGGTTCTTTTTCCGGAAGGGATAGGTCCAGACAAGCTTCACCCTAATGATATCGACCAGATCCTAATGAAATTGCCTGTTGTTCCGGGTTCAGTCCCTCAAAGCTTTCAGGAATTAGCCCGATTATGTATCGATGAGGCAAATCGGCTTGCAAGAGAAGGTAGGTTTACTGATTTGGAAGCGCTAGGTAAAGAGTCGGTAGATAAATTTGGAGCGGTTCGTTCTCCTCAATTCCAGAATCCGCAGGAAGAAAATCCTGTCCAGAACCCTGAATACGTAAACGAGCAGAATTTCATTTCACAATTCACAAATAAACTCGGTGAAGCCATAACTTCATTTAAGACAGGAGATTCGATACGAAAAAAAGCACATGACTTTATTATCGGACAATTACCCACTTTCATTTATATGGACGAATATCGTGCTTTCCAAGGAACATCAATGCTTGATCAACTATTGGAAAGGGTGGGTAGGAAAGCCCAGACACCGGAGGACGATACAATACTGACTATTCTAAATCTTTCGGGATTGAATCTGGAAGAACTAGTCAGGCAGGGGCAAGAGGATGATCGCGAGCAAAGAAGGTACAACCTAGATGACGGTGCGGCCACTTTGACCCGACAGATCGAGGACAACTGGGGTCAATTAAAGTATGAGGTTAAATTAGACGCCGACGGTCAGCAGTTTTTCACATTTGTAAAGGGGGTCGATGATCGGGCACTTATTCGACTCGAAGAACGATCCCGCGGTTTCCAATGGTTCTTTTCGTTCGACTTACTCTTAATGCACGAAACCAAAGGGGCCCTCAAGGGCTGCGTGATTCTGCTTGACGAACCAGGCTTGCACCTTCACCCAGAGGGTCAGAGAGATCTTCTAAAACGACTGGAGGATTATGCAAAGGGGAATACTCTTATTTATACAAGCCATTTGCCCTTCATGATAGATCTTCAAGCTCCAGAAAGAATTAGGATACTTACTGAAACCAAGAATGGAATAGTGGTCACTGAGGACCTAAGTATGCCGCAGCCCGAAGGGAAACTCACTCTACAGGCCGCACTCGGAATTAGCGGACGTATGAGTTTTCTCCTATCAGAGCGCAACCTTGTTGTTGAGGGGGTTGATGACTATTGGCTAATTACCGCCCTATCTAACTTGATGAAACGTTCAGGGGTAGAAGGACTCCCAGAAGACCTTATGTTGACCGCGGCGGGGGGTGCCTCTGAGGTTACATACATCGCCACACTGATTACCGGGCAGGAGCTTGATGTCGTAGCGCTCTATGATAGCGATAGAGCAGGGGATGATGCGAAAGAAAAATTTGTGAAACGGTGGCTATTTAAATATAAACATCCAAGAGCGTCAGCCATTAGCCTTGGCCCTGCCATTGGTTTCCAGGAGGGACGAAGATGTTCCATAGAGGACCTTTTTGAAGAGTCTTTCTATCTCAAATTCGTGGAAGAGGTCTACAAGGCGCAACTTAATTTTGCAGGAATTACAACTATAGAATTACCGGAGGGAGAACAGCTATGCAAACGCGTTGATAACTTCATGGAACAAAAAAAAATAATGTTTAATAAAGGATCGGTCGCTAAGAGAATTCTTAGCCATCTCAATGAATTGAGTTCTCTTAAAGAACTTCCTGAAAATACACGTACGCGCGCTATATCATTGATTACAGCAATTAGCAAGGCAGTTGAAGAGGGCGGGGTTACAGTATCGGATAAATAATCAAGGGCTGTTGAGCGTTGAAATACCCTTTTTTAATGATGCAGCCGAATTGCTGGAAGCGTCCGGAGATTATCAGTCAAAAACAATAATATAAGTTAAATTAGCCTATTGACTTTTGTTGTCGTCACTACAGGGTGGAGTCTTGCAGATCGTGGTGTTGAGGCGTGGGTACCCCCAGGGCTTTAAAGACTGACATTCCGCATAGTAAACGCTTCTTCTGGGGCTATTTTTGATCATTGGAAAAAATCATCTTTGTTAATTCAACATGATGACCTCGGGCTTTAAGAAGATATCGATGCTTAATCCAAGGATTTCAAGATATTTCAACTGGATATCATCAATAGGGCGATTCAGGCGACGCACCCCGCCGATTTTGAGGATGCCCACGGAGCTAAATTTCGTGGTCATCATGAAAGATGTGGGCTTGTCCGTGGGTTTCCGGTCCCAACCCGGCACCTTAGCCTGGTTCTCTCGTAAAGTTTGGCGCATGGTGCGTTCAATGAGGCGCCAGATCATTAGGGCCAGGACAAAGATTAATCCCAAGGCCTCGATGCGCTCTGGTTTTTTCAAGAAGATGGCATTGATAATGACCGGGTCTTTTAAGAAGGCGAAGTTCTGTTCGATATAGTGCTGATCTTTGTAGAGGTTGAGGGCTTCCGCAGAGCTGAGGGCTGCCACCGAGCGAGAGGTGAGCAGCACAAAACACCCGGCCTCTTGTTCAAGTCGGGCAATTCTGGCGGCCTCGGGCACGATGGTTCCTGACAGGACATAGCGGGTGGCTTTTATCGGTCTGGTCCCATCGTGGCGGGGCCGGCCGGCAGCATAGACCGGCTGCGCCACGATCTCCCACTCCAGACGGTGAAAGTCGCCGTCACCGGGGGTGCGGACGGCCTGCTGGGCGTCCGGTAAGCAGAAGAACACTTGTTTTTCCAGCCCTGCCTGGCGCTTTTGGAGCTTGTGGCGGTCGGCGGCGATGGCTTTGGCCAAACGCTTCAAACGCCTCTGATCATGGGCGTCCGAATGCACCCGGAGATTATCAGTCAAGACAAAAAATATAAGTTAAATTAGCCTATTGACTTTTTTTGTCGTCACTACAGGGTGGAGTCTTGCAGATCGTGGTGTTGAGGCGTGGGTACCCCCAGGGCTTTAAAGAGATCGAGTTGTTCTGGTGTTGGTGGAATGAGGCCTTCGAACTTTTTGCCATTGATTCGGGCCTGCACCGTCCGGTTCCGAGCGAGTTTCTCCAGCACCCTTTCCGGCGAGGTGAAGATTTCGGCCTGATGTAAACGGGACCGCATGAGGCGGTGCAGTTGCAGGGCCATGACACAGATGAAAATATGAGCCCGGATGCGGCGGTCCACCCAGTGATACACCGGGCGGATGTCCAGGGAGCTTTTCAGGGTCCGGAAACACCGTTCG
>Ga0194110_10006690_pt1 | contig 13425 bp, 14 predicted proteins | sample TA2Kig1200mmetaG_FD_146192 | JGI IMG/M metagenome (GOLD analysis project Ga0194110, IMG submission 146192) | Freshwater microbial communities from Lake Tanganyika, Tanzania - TA2015032 Kigoma Deep Cast 1200m | ecosystem: Environmental > Aquatic > Freshwater > Lake | place: Tanzania: Lake... | reverse complement strand
CTCTATTCTATCTATTCCATTAATTTTCTTTAGGTCTTCTAAAATTTTCTCATCGGCTTTAAGGATATTAATGATGTTATCTATTAGCTTTCTTATATCATTATCCATGTTGCTATTAACATTGTAATTTACCCACAATCCATCTTTTTTATATTCAACAAGACCTGCATTTTCAAGCAACCTTAAATGAAAAGATATTGTAGGTTGCGAAAGTCCAATTATATCCTGTATCTCGCAAACACAAAGGTTATTTTTAGCTAAAAGTAATGCTAATATTCTAATTCTTCCTGGATCAGCTAAAGCTTTTATTATTTTGCTTAATTTGTCTAATTTAACCATTTTTCTTCATTCCTAAAATTCTAAAAATAAAGGCTTTAGATGACATTCTATTTAAGCATCCCACTTACCACCAAATCAATTGCTTTTTCTTCTTCTAATCCCCGTGCCATAAGTGTCTCAATTTGTTTTTTACTAACTCTACCTATTACTGCCTCGTGAGTAACTTTTGCCAGTTCATGAGTAACATTAACAATGGGAATAGCACGCGCTTTTGCATTTCCCTGGATAACCTCTATGCAATCAACATGACCTCTTGCATTTTTAGCAGAAGCAACCAGTTCATTTATTATCTCACTTTGCGCATCATCTTTAACCACAACACGGCTTTTAATTAATCCGCGAGAAGATTCGCCAATGAGTCGGCCCACTTCCTTAATTTTAATTCTGTCATCAGAATAACCATAAATTTTTACCGTCATTTCTAAGCTTGAGTTGTCTAAAATTTCTGATTCATAATCAAGATCGAAATAGCCAACCCTGCCTTTAAGAAGAGAAAAATTTGTAACCAAACGGCTGTTATTTCCGACTCTTATTTTTGCTTTTGGTATAACTTCCACGCCGCCTTCAAAGCCATGAAAGTGAACTTCATTGTATTCATAATAGGAATTGTTGCCAACTTCTATATCAGCATTCATTTTGTGAACTACCCTTACAGCATTTGGGAAAACGCAATGTGCAAGTAACTTAATCTCTGAATCATCTTCCACCCTTGCTCTAATATTTATCTCCTGGATGCCTTCTTTAGGCAATACCCCAAAGCAAAGATGTACAGGATACTTTATTATTGTCCCTTTTCTAACAATTAAATGAATATCTATCCCTGAAGCTGTCTCTTTTGGTTTCAAATCCAAACCTTCAACTAAATGTTTACCAATTACCTTGTTCTGGTGAATCACCAGATGGGCAACTTTAGAATTTTTAAAAGCTTCAGGATTTCCACCTGCCTCTTCATATGCATCCAGCATGTATTTATAATCTTGCATCATTTTTTTCCTTTATTTTTTTCTTTATCTTTCTCTGCTGGGTAAAGGTGGGTGGGGCAAGGAATACATTTTTCTTTAAAATATTTACCCACCTCTTCAGGGGTACCTTCTTCTACAATAAAGCCCGAACACATAAGAGATGTCTTATCTGCAATTTCGGCAACCTCTTCTCTATGGGTAATTAAAAGCACAGTTGTACCCTGACTTCTTAGCTCTTTTATCATATTTACAATGTTATCAAGAGCCAGTATATCAATTCCTGAATCAGGCTCATCTAAAATAACTAATCTTGGCCTCATGGCAAAAACTGCAGCCAATTCAATTCGCTTCCTTTCTCCCCCACTTAAAGTTTTATCTACTTCCCTGTCTAAATAATCTTTTGGCTCCAATAGCACCCGATATAAGGACTCCTCAACCAGACCTGGTTTATTTTCTTTAATTCCAACCGAAATATAATCCTTAACCGTCAAGCCCTCAAATCTTGCAGGTTCTTGCCAGGCAAGAGTCATGCCAATTTTGGCCCGTTTTTGAGTTGGATAACCGGTTATATCTTCCCCAAGAAAATAAATCTTGCCACTTTGAGGATTATAATCACAACAACCTATAAGAACATAGGCAAGACTTGACTTTCCTGCAGCATTTGGACCGAGTATAGAATGAATTGTTCCAGATTTAACAGAAAGACTTAAATCCTTTAAAATCTGCCTTCCATTTAAGTTTAATGAAAGTTTTTCTACTCTTAATAATTCCATTTATTTTTAATAAATTTTATATCTTCTTATAGAAATATTCTATTTCTATCCAATTTACAAAAATTATACATTACCTCTACATAAATCAAAATGGCTGTGTAACCTTTCTATTTTATCTCTGATAATAGTCTTTTTAATTCCTCTACCGTAGGAACTTTCCCTGATATCATTGCCTTACCGTTCACAATCACCGCTGGTGTCATCATTACCCCAAGTTTTGCATACTCCTTCACATTGTATACATGCGAGATTTTGGCGGGAAGGTTCAGCTCAGCACAGGCATTTCTTACATTCTCTTCTGTTACCTGGCATCTTAGGCAACCAGGTCCTGCAATTTGTATTTTCATATTTTCTACCTCCTTTTATAATACCACTCCTAAAATATAAAATTTCCGAAGAACCAGCCTACTAATGTTCCAAGAATAACAATTATAGGCACGTATACAAGTGCTTTTTTAACTCCAAACACCCTTGCAATAGCCAACCAATTGGGCAAACTTAATCCTGGCCCGGTAAGAAGAAGAGCAAGGGCAGGCCCTTTACCCATACCTAATTTCATAAGGGTATCCACGAATGGTGCCTCTGTCATCGTAGCAAAGTAACTTATCGCTCCAATCATAGTAGCTAGAAAAGAAGCAACAATACCATTTCCACCAAGCCAATTCTGAATCCACTCTTCATGTAATATCTTTCCTATTATACCAATGATAAAGACGCCAATCAAAAGCAAAGGAAAAATGATTCTAACAAACCACCAAGTTTCTCTTAACCAATCTTTTATTCTTTCTTTCGGAATCACTTTTATTGCATAAATTACCATTACTAAACTACTGATAGCCCAAACCAGGATTTTGTAAAGGTAATTGCCACTTCTTACCAGATAATTCGGTAAAAGAAGTGATACAAGTATCAGAAACAAAAAGATTAAATCTCGCAAAGCAATAATATTTTTCCTGTTTTTTTTCTCTTTCCACTCTTGTGGATGAGCTACTTCCTTTCTTTCTTTTCTAAAGATAAAACTCATTATCACACCAACAACAAAAGCCATAAGCAAGGCAGCGACTATCCTTGAGATAACCATCTTACTACCAAGAATACTTCCGGTATAAATAAGAGCAAGGATATTTGCTGCTGGTGCAACCCAGAGAATAATAAATGCAACTCCAATTCCTGCACCACTATAATAAAGTCCGCTCGCAACAGGTATAACTGTGCAAGAGCAAGCTGCTAAGAAGAAACTTGAGATACTCGCCAGAGAAAATGATTTAATCTTGCTTGCTTTTTCACCCAGATAATTTAAGATAGCCTCACGGTTGATGAACGTTACCATTGCACCAGCCAGAAGGAAGGCTGGTATAAGACAAGTCAACACATGTGTAGCAATGTAGCCTTCTAATGCGAGTAACCCTGCAATAAGTAAATCTTTAATCATAATTTATTCCTCCTTTTATACAGCTGAAATGGCATATAACATTCTTATCCTAGGTAGCGCCTGCAATTGCTTTTATTAGAGCAAAGTACTCTGTCGACAACATTTTCTACCATCTTCTTTATAAATTTATGCGTTCTGAACTTTTAGTTTTCTAATTTAACCATCATAATATTCACATTAAAATTTACTTGTATAATAAGACAATAAAACGCAGTTTTTCCTTATTATAATTATATATTTAAATATGTCAATATAATTTACTTAAAGCTTTTTGTATTGTTTTTAAAAGGATTTTTTATTATTGGAAAAGGTTATAGAATGAGCTGCATTAATTAAATACTAGGACTAACATAAAATTAATCCTAGTATTTAATTTAACTTTTTGGTTCCAGTCTTTAAACTGCTCTGCTCTATTCTTTTTTACGAAATTCAAATACCAGAAGAACTATACATCCGACTACAACCAATAGTAGTATTGCTCCGGTAATGTAGATATTTAGACCGCCTATTGAACCTATGATTTTATTTGATACATCAGTCCATAAAAAAAGATTAGTAAATTTATTTACTACAGCAACAATGGACAATAAGATTATTTTAAATAGCACTATAATCACCACTACTCGGTTAAATATTTTCACTTTTCACCTCCTTTCCAAATCTTCTTGTAGAAATTCTCTAAAAAAACCAAAAAACATCTTTCCCCATTAATAATTACTTAATCTTTTAAAATAGGAGCAAGCGTCCAGTTTTAAATACTGGCAATGTAATTTAATGTGGTATTCTGGATGTTTATTTTACTACGTACCGTAATTTAAATATTTTTTAGCCAGTGGATGATTAATTCTTTTCCACAGAGTTGCTCCAATAATGGTGCCAATAGGAAAACCACCGATCATAGTTATAATTAGTAAAACTCTGGTATAAGGAACCGAGAATGATTTCCTTTTGATAATTCCTACTAGAGGAATTATATAAATGGCCATACCTATACCAAAAACAAATATCAGTACCATTATAGATTGGGCAATGTTACCTGCTGTATATGTTCCCTCCATTAAATGTGGTGAGGCAATAGTTAGGGGAATCATAATAATTAGATAAAGGGCTAAAACTACAATTACAAACCAATAAAGTACCTTTACCCCTCCTAATTGTTTTCTTCCTTCTTCTAGCTCTTCTTCTGGAGTCATAGCTTTAGCTTCAGCAGATACTTTTAGCTCTTTTACCTGTACTCCGCAATTTGGACATACCACCGCATCTTTTTTTATTGGTTTGGCACAGCTGGGGCAGTATATCTCATCTGGTTTTTTCTCCTGAACCCTTCCTTCATTCATTTTCTTTTCTCCTTTATTGATTTTATTTATATAAATTATTGTTTTATATATTGTTCTAGAAGTTTTTAAATACTGATTAACCTTTTAAAACTCCAAGAGGGCGGAGTCTTATTGCTTTCTTTGATATCCCAGCGTAGTGAGTCACATCCACCACCTTGCTTACATCCTTATAAGCCTGAGGAGCTTCTTCTGCCAGCCCGGCCATACTTCCAGCCATTACTATAATTCCTTTATTAAAAAGCTCCTTTTTAAGTTCACTCCCCTGTATATTTTTCTTTGCTTTCGTTCTGCTCATAAGTCTTCCCGCGCCATGACAGGTAGAACCAAAACTCTCGCTCATTGCCTTCTCGGTTCCCAGCAGTATGAAGGAATAACGGCCCATGTCCCCCGGAATTATTACTGGCTGGCCTATACTCTTATACCGGTCAGGAATATCTTTATTCCCTGGAGGATAGGATCTGGTAGCACCTTTTCTATGCACACAGACTTTCTTCAATTTACCATCAACATTATGTTCTTCAATCTTTGCTATGTTATGAGATACATCATAAATGGTGCCGAGACCCAATTTATCTGAAGATTTTCCAAAAAATCTTTCAAATACTGTTCTTACCCAGTGGGCAAGGCAATGCCTGTTTACCATGGCATAATTAATGGCACAGGCCATAGCTCCATAGTATCTTCTGCCTTCAGGAGAAGAAACAGGAGTACAGGCAAGCTGCCTATCCGCCAATTTTATTCCATACTTTATGACAGACTGCTGCATTACTCTGATATAATCGCTGCATATCTGATGCCCAAGTCCCCTGGAGCCTGAATGAATCATTATGGTTATTTGATCTTTTTCCAGACCAAGAGACTCTGCCGCACCAGTATCATATATCTCATCCACTACCTGGATCTCTAAAAAATGATTTCCGGATCCAAGGGTTCCCACCTGGTCCATTCCTCTATCCATAGCAAGACTGCTGACAAAATCAGTATTGGCGCCTGCCATACAGCCATTCTCTTCTACGAAATATTTATCTTCTTCCCAGCCATAACCATTTCTAATGGCCCAGTCAACACCTTCTTTTAGCAGTTGCATTAGCTGATTTTTTGATAACCTAATTTTCCCCTTGCTGCCTACTCCCTTGGGTATATTGAAGGATAAAGTACTCATTATATCTTCCAGCCTGTCTTTAATGTCCCCGATATTTAAATTGGTCCGCAGGGTTCTTACTCCACAGGATATATCAAAACCAACACCGCCGGGGGAGATTACTCCACTGTCCTCATCAAAAGCAGCCACTCCCCCGATAGGAAACCCATATCCAAAATGTATATCAGGCATAGCATAAGAAGCCTTTAATATACCAGGAAGAGTTGCAACATTTATCACCTGATCAATAGTCTTTTCGTTGGCTGCATGGTCTAATAATTGCCTGTCGGCAAAAATTATTCCCGGAACCCTCATATCATATTTTTCATCCTTTTCTATTTCCCACTTATAATCATTTATTTTTTTAATCTTATAATCCATTATAGTAAATCCCTCCTTTATCACACATCGAAAATAATCCTGCCTTTCCAATTACAATACCTGTCACCTCTTTTTATTTCAAGCATATGATAAGTCGGCGCTTTAATAGCTATCTTTATTTTATGCTTGTTCAGATCTATTTTTTCTCCGGAAATTTCAGCAGTCAGCACGAGATTCCAGCCCTTTTTATGAATTCCACACACTTTAAATTCCGAAAATAAAACATCATCAACTTCATATAAGTACAATAATCTCTCCAGCCATAATACCAGTAAATCCTCATAGCATGTATCCTTCTGGCTTATTTTTATATTCCTTTTCTCCTGAGGTTCGACCAATTCTAAGTCACACATAATAGAAAACATACCCACCCCTGCATTTTCAAATAACTCCTCCAGTTTATTTCCATAAAACTCAATGCCAATATCAGAGAGGTGGTCGATATATCTGTATTTCTTACCTATCCTTTTTAAGTTCATTATAAATCATATTAAATCTTTTAATTTGTTTTTATAAACCCTTAAAATAAATTGTCAATTATTGTTCCCATAAAAAATTTAACGTCCTGCATACTATATTTTATCAGTAAATTAAAAAAAACATATTCCCTTATAAATATAAATTGCAATTCAGACACTACGTATGCAAAAATATTAATCTCAGATAAGAAATGATTATGATTTTAAAAATAAGTAGAAAAAAAATTATTGAAGGAAATAAATAGGGGATATTTCTAAATGCAGACTCAATTCAACATTCATTTGTTAGCATCTAAAATTCCGTGATAGAAATAAATTTAATAGTAAAATTTATATTTTTCGATATTTAATCTTTATATATTGTGTTAATAAACGAAAATGATCACTATATATAGATTTTTACTAAAAAAATTTTGTTTCCCAACTAGGATAAATTTTTTAAAAATTACTCATCACGGAAAAATAGATGCTTCCCATTCATTTTGATATATAGTTTTATTTATTCGTCTATAGTATAATGCTTTAAAATGTGAAATGACATTGTCAGTAGAGGTAAGGTTTTCTTAAAAATCCGGTTATAATTCATGTTGCAACTGTTAGCCGAGGTTTATAAAAAACCGGCAAATTATCCCATTATAACTGGTTATCGTATGACAGGGTATGGAAAAGAGAGAACAAAGGATCCTGGAGAAAAAGAGCCGATACTGGTGCGGCTTAATATAATAAATATAAAAGACAATTAGGGGGGAACTATGAAATTATTGTATGAGTTTATCCCAAGACTGGACTTTATCAACTCTGCCGAGAAGGTAAAGGATTTAGTTGACGGATGGAACATCACGGATAGCGCTGGGGGCGCTCCTGCACCAAGTGGAACTGCTGTAGCTTGCGTGCTTAAACAAATATATCCGGACAAGATGGCAATACCAATGCTTATTACCAATTATAAGGGAACAGTAGAAATAGGCTCAGTAGCACTGGCTGCTGAAGCTATAGGTATCGATGGCATGCTCCCGGATCCGGGTGACCCTCCAAGATACGGGAACCTAATAAGGCCATTCCAGGATGGCAGCTTTGAAATAATATCAGACCCTGATGAAATATTAAAATACAGGAGATCCACCGGTCCTGCTGAAGGAGTCAGGGATTTTCTGCGAAACACAGTAAAGATAAGCAAGGTAAAGCTGGGCTGCTTATTAACTGCCCGCGTACCTGCGGAAAACGCTATAACCCGTATACAGGATGACTGGGATTTTTGCTTTTTCCTGAGACTTGAAGAGGCAACGGTACCAAAGTTAAAACAGATAGCTGAAGAATGCAAGCATCTGGGCAAACCCATTTATCCCTATTTCGTAGTGGGAACAGATAAGAACCAGAAAACCCTTGAGAGAATCGGGTGGCCCGCCAGTACAACCATGGAGCATGCTGAAAAATTTGTAGCTGACCTTGAAGGTGTCGTAGACGGCATTATACCGACCTGCCTGGGGGATGCTGCTGGAGATATGGAACTCCTGGAGAGAATCCAGAAGTTCAGGACATAAGTGGAAGTATTCACAGCTTAATTATCAGCTTCCAGTTTTGTAGGTCACAAGCATTAATAAGCTAATAAAATTCACTTAAGGGGCTGAATTATTTATCGGCCCCTTTGCATTTTCCTTTTCAACCCGGCAAACATTTATAATAACTGGTAATATTCCACTTATAAAATAATTAACCAGGTTAAAAACTTTTCAGATTTTTCACAATGAAAAACCATGGCATCCCCGTATAAAAGGCAAAACTCGTCCGGAATGCACATTAGCTAAAAAAACTAAGAGGCATGGCGAGTATGTCTGTTTCAATGCATATTATGTTTGTAAAGAACTCAAGCTTTTTATTATTTCAATAACTTTTTTACCCTGTCTATAGCTGAAAGGTCTTTGAGTATATTAAGCTCCACCATATACTCTTTAACTTCACCCGGCTCTATAAATTCAAGTTCCCCTTTTTCCCTTGAGAGCTTCCTTCCGTAAGTCCTGCAGTTTGCAGGTTCAAGACCCAGGACATATTCACCAAAGCCCGCCTGCTTCCACTGATTAAGATATGGCAGGGTTTCTTTTTTGTATTTAAGTAAAACACCCAGACCCTGTCCGGAGTTAAATTCTTCATTAATAAGGGCTATATTTGAACACCCGTCATTGCCCGCAGGTATATCATGACAGAAAACATGCTCTGAAAAATCTTTTACAGGGCCTGCAAATACATTAAAATCTGAAATATTTTTGGCAGCTTCATCAGTTATCGGCAAAGGTTTACCAGCAGTCCCTATAATATATGCTGAGCTGTCAAGAAGAGGAAAGCCAAAATTCATGTGATAAATTATCATAAGCGGTGTGGTTCTTGAGCTCAAGTTTTCAATGCTGTCTCGTATTGTTATTTTTGCTTCATCAATCGGCACAGTTATTTGTCTTTTAAGTTCAAGATTTTCAAAAAATATCTTTGACTGCCTAACTGTTCCCTTTATTGAAAGTATATAATTATTTTCTTCCCACCGGTTGTCTATAGTAATATTTTCCGCTGCAATATTTGCAATCCTGCCATTAAGCCCAAGTTCTTCCCCATCATCATTGCAGGGCGCTCCCGCATAGGTCAGCCCGCATGTAACAAGAAGACCTCCATAAAATGTACTCAGCAACTCAAGTCCGTCTTTATCATAATACATTGGAGATGTTTCCTTAACGGAGGATTTCCAGGCCAGTGGCACCGAATTAAATCTTAAATCAGAAATATCCATTCCCCTGTCAATTAAAATCCTCATATCTATACCGCAGGCATTTTTAAGCTCTGCAACACGCACCCCCCTTGCCTGCCCGTCTATCATTTCTAAAAGCCTTATCCCGCCTATCTGTGAAATGTCGCCAACTCTTTTTAACAGTTCCTGCGTTGTAAATTCTTTTCCATAAAGCTTCATATTTTTTCCTCTCTGTTGTGTTATTTCTATATTGAATAAATTCTATCAATTCAGAAACATTAAAACCAGGATTTTGCAACAATGATATTATCCTTAACTAAAGATAATACTTCAAAGCTATTCCAGAATCCTGTCCATATTTTTAAGTGCATATTCAATAGGAATTATCCTGATATCTCCGCTGGAGAGCTCCCTTTCTCCTCCATAAACACAATAGGTCTTTGCTTCGGGATAGTCATTTCTGAAAATATTTAAGCCCTTTAGATCTTTTGAAGTGATTTTTCCTTTTCTTTTGACTTCAAAGGTTTTTAATCCATTAGGACCGTATAAAACAAAATCAACTTCAATATTACTGCTTGTTCTCCAGTAATATATTTTGTAACCAGTCTTTAAGTAATCATTTATTGCAGTTAACACCTGCAGGAAAAGAGTTTCATAGGATATTCCTTCGACTTCTTCAATAGAATCAAGAGGACCCATTAGTCTTATTGCACGGTATACTACTGTATCAAAAAAATAAAACTTCGGATGCGCTGCAAGACGTCTTTTTGCTCTTTTAGTAAATACTGGAATTCTGTATGCCAGCATCAGGTCTTCAAGTATTGTAAAATAATTTTCTACCACTTTTCTCTCTACAGAGCAATCCCGGGAGACTTCTGACACATTGAGGACCGAGCTTTGGGAAAAACTTGCAGCCTCAAAAAACCTCGAAAATACTCCGAGGTTTCTTGTAAGCCCTTCCTGCAATATTTCCTCCTCCAGATATGTCCTGATATAGCTGTCAAGATAATCGCCGGGTTCAGATTCAGTGTAAACTAAAGGAAGACATCCATATTTTAAAGAATGTTTAAAATCAAAATCCGAACCAAGCTCTGCAGGAGTTAAAGGATGCATATACTTGCTTAATGCTCTGCCTGCGAGTAAGTTAAATCCTTTGCGCCTTAGTTTTCTGGCACTTGAGCCGGTCAGTATGAACTTATGTTTTTTATTCTCAATCAGCCAGTGCACTTCATCCAGAAGCTCTGGTATTTTCTGCACCTCATCTATTATATATTTAACAAGTAATAACTAATCCTAAATTTTTTATCAAGAGTTGTCTATTAGTAATGATTACTAGAAAAAGGTGGAAAATATGAAGGTTGTAAACTTATATAAAGGTAATAAACCAGTCTTTTCTTTAGAGGTATTCCCACCAAGAAATGGGGAATCATTAGGAGCTGTATTAAATACTATTGATAGTTTATGGTCATTTCAACCAGCATTTGTTAGTGTAACAGGTGGAGCATTAGGAAGTATGCGTGGAGGAACTATCGCAATTGCAGCAGGGATAAAAAGAAAATATGGAATTGAAGGTATTCCTCACTTCACGTGTGTTAACAAATCAAAGCAAGATATAGAAAATTTATTAATGGAAATGAAATTTAATGAAATTGAAAACATATTTGCACTAAGAGGATATCCACCAATGGGGCAGAAAGAATTTATTCCACATCCTGAGGGGCACAGATATGCAAGCGAACTTGTTGAACAAATAAAATTGTTAAACGAGGGGGTATATATATTATCATCTATAGAAAAAGATTATGAAGCTTCACCAACAAATTTTGGAATTGCTGTTGCAGGTTACCCGAATGGCCACCCTGAATGTCCTGATAAAAAGAAAGATTTAGAGCATTTAAAAATTAAAGTTGATAATGGTGCAGATTATATAGTAACGCAACTATTTTTTGACATTAATGTGTTTTTAGAGTTTGTGGAAAATGCAAAAAAAATAGGAATAGATATACCAATAGTTCCGGGTGTAATGCCTATGGACAAGTATGGGCAGATAAAGTTTGTTTCAAAGCAAATGGGAATAGAAATACCTGAAAAACTAAAAGATAAACTTGAAGCCTATAAAGATGATAAAGATGCTATAAAAAAAATACTTGAAGAACACACTTTATTGATGTGTAAGAAACTGGTAGAGCAGGGTTCTCCTGGAATACAGTTTTTTACCATAGATAAGCCTGAAGGAACAGAAAAAGTCTTACAGGAATTATATAAGGAGAAAAAAAGATACTAGGTTCAAGGGATTTAATCAGCCCCATGAATTACTGGCGTCTATATAATCCAACTAACTGTGTTTTTACCAGAATATTCTCTTCTATTTCCTTTTCAATTTCCGCTGCTTTCACCGAAGTATCAAGGTCCAGAGTTGTATTAAGTGCAAAAAGCTTAAAGAAATAACGATGAGTTCCATAAGGAGGGCAGGGGCCACAATATCCTGGTCTACCAGAATCAGTCATCCCTTCCACTGAATTCTGCGGACAGCTATTTTCTGGTATTTCTTTAATATGCGGACTTATGTTCCAGACAGTCCAGTGAACCCAAGTTCCCCTTGGAGCATCAGGGTCGTCAACAATCAGCACCAGGCTTTTTGCATTTTCCGGGACATCGCTTATCACCAAAGGAGGATTAATATTTTCCCCATCACAGGTATATTTTGGTGGGATCAACTTATTATCTTTAAAAGCTGTACTTTCAATTTTCATAGAACCTCCTATTGATTGTTAAATGATTGCTAAATATAAATCCTATTATCAATATAAATCCTTTGATAATAGATAACGTTATTAGCTTATAATGTTATCATTTTTTGCTCTTTATTTGTAGCATGATGACATCTTCAGTAAATTAAAGAACTGCCTTTAAGTCATTGAATATTAAATTAAAATCAGACTGTGAAATCCTCACTGCCTCACTGCAATAAATTAACTTTTTAGAAATTCATAATAAATAAAGAGTATGATAAAATGTCTTTTAAATTTATTATACGAATTACATGGGAACATAGAAGACAATGAAAGAATTACTTGAAAAAATCGAAAAAAAATTAAAAGAAGTTAAATCAATTAGAAACCTGAGTAGTAAAGATTTCAGGTTTAAAAACTGGCATGCTAGTACCATAAATATTCTAAGAAACCTCCCCCCTGATTTCATTCAGGACATAAATGATTTTAAAAAACTGACATTTTCTGATACCAAATACCATCGGGGTAACAGGTTTTTTAATCCCGCAGATGTCACCAGATATAGAGAAGATCTGGATTCTGCTGTAAAAATCTTAAAAAAAATTACCTCAATAAAAAAAGAGATGGATTCCAAAAAAGAGATTAAACCAGCTAAGACGGTAGCCAGAAAGACAAAAAAGAAGTAAGATGGTGCCCGAGGCCGGAATCGAACCGGCACGAGGCAAAACCTCAACGGATTTTAAGTCCGTTGCGTCTACCAATTCCGCCACTCGGGCAGGTGACTGATTTGCTGATTTATATTATCAAAAATCAATCAGGGTGTAAATAATTCCGTCCAAAATATCTCTTTCACTCACCAGAATATCCTTAACATCCAGCAGTTTTAAAACTCCCAGAACAATTGCTGTACCACCAATAATGACATCTGCTCTTCCGGGGTGAAGCCCCACTACTTTTTTTCTGCCTTTCAGATTCAGCCTGCAGAGATTTTTATAAATATTTTCAATTTTTTTAAGACTTAGAATATACCTGTGTATCTTTTCGCTGTTGTATGCCGCCAGTTTCAAATCAATCGCTGCCAGAGTGGTTATGGTGCCGGCTACTCCAATTATAAATGC
>Ga0194110_10006689_pt1 | contig 13425 bp, 10 predicted proteins | sample TA2Kig1200mmetaG_FD_146192 | JGI IMG/M metagenome (GOLD analysis project Ga0194110, IMG submission 146192) | Freshwater microbial communities from Lake Tanganyika, Tanzania - TA2015032 Kigoma Deep Cast 1200m | ecosystem: Environmental > Aquatic > Freshwater > Lake | place: Tanzania: Lake... | reverse complement strand
ATTCTGTTTTAGTCCCTGACCCTTTTTTGGTCGAGGTTTTTCAAAAGAGCGGGGTATCTTCTCCGATTGAGGTGATCCCGCTGGCGGTAGACCTGGGAATTTTTTTATCGCAACATTTAAAAAAAAAGATCCATAAACCGTTTGTTTTTGGAAATTTTTCGAGCTGCATAGCTAGAAAAGATCAGATGGTCCTTTTAAAAGCGTTTTCAGATGCATTTAAAAATAATCCGGATGTCCAGTTAATCCTTGCCCCAAGAGGGGGAGATCGCCGTTGTATCAGGGATTTGAAAGACGAAATTTTAAAAAATCAGCTGCAAAATGTGAAATTTCAAATCGAATCTAAGACCAAGGGTAATTACTTAAGGGCATTTCAAGCTATCGATTGCTACGTCTCCCCCTCATGGGGAGAGGGATTCAGCATCCAACCGAGAGAGGCGATGGCTTTGGGGATCCCTGTTATTGTATCAGCTAATTCGGGGCAAAAAACAATAGCTGAGTCGGGTCTGGTCTTTTCTTTGAGAAAATCTTCGCCGATAAAAGCCGAGTATTCCTGCATGTTGAACAGTTTTAGCATGGGAAAAATGTTTCAATCGGATAGACAAGAGCTCAGCAGTTTTTTGAGGTTAATTTACGACAACAAAGAGCAAATTCTAAAGGATAATTTCCATCTTCGTGAGTGGGCTTCCCGGTATGACATTCAAAAAGGTTCGTTTCTGGAACAATTTAAGGAATTTTTTATAAGGAACTATGGAGATCATTAAGAATACACTGCAGGCACTCTTTTTTTTCACTGTTTTTCTGCCTCAGCTCTTTTCTATCAGTATACTTTCTGATAATCCGCTTCTAAAATCTAAGGACTGTTTAGAAGCGAGTAGAGCTATTGGCTGGGAGGTGCATTCTCTATCCATCCCCTCTTTCCCTAACGCTTACAATCCCTCTATTGTAGCATGGGAGGGGGAGTTTCTCCTTTTTTTTCGTTACGACGAAAAAAGAGACCATTTATTGAACTCAAAGAAGTTTGAAGCGCTTACCTATATAGGGGTAGCAAGACTAAATAAAGACCTAAAAAAAATCGGGGCAGTTAAAATTTTGAACCTTATGAGCTCCTATGCAGAGGATCCCAGAGCTATCCTTTGGAAGGGAAAGGTGGGAATTTTTTATAATGATCTCACTTTTGGGGAATCGTCTCAAAGGAGGATGAAGGTTGCAGTTTTAGACCCTAAAACGCTTAAGATAGATGCTATTTACCCCCTTCCTAGCGCTAAAAAAGGGACCGAAAAAAACTGGACCCCACTAATTTTTGAAGAAAATGGGGATGAGTTAGGTTTTGTATACAGTTTTGATGATCTTTCCATTTATAAGATGGACTTTTTTGATGACGAGGTGACTGTGCGCTCTCTTGGTAACAATCGGCTCAAAAATTTCCCTCTGGAGTGGGCGCGCCGCTACGGTCTGTTGAGAGGTGGTGCCCCGGCATTTTTTGCAGAACAGAGATACTGGGCTTTTTTCCACTCTATGCATAAAGTAAAAACGCCAGTAAATGCGGACAAATTTCTCAAAGAGTATTACTACCTTCCGGGGCTGGTCACCTTTGTTGTGTCCCCGTCGATTAAGATGCTCGAAATAAGCTCTTACCCTATTTTATTCGAGGGGGCTTTTGATACTCCTAAGACCCGCTGCTTCGAAAAAAATGTCATTTACCCAAGCGGATGTGTGTATGATCCTGAATCACGTGAGGTTATTTTAACCGTTGGAGAAAACGATAGCGGAATTAAAATTCTCAAGACAAAGTTGGATCGACTCAAAAGCTCTTTAAAAAAGGTTTAAAAAGTGCGATATTTTATAGCTATATTCCTATTTGTTTTCACCTGGATCTCCCTCGATTCTGTTGAGCCAAGGACGCACAGAATTTTGGCCTGGGTTGCGTATATGGAGGTTTTATCAAAAAATCTATCGGACAAAAATCCCAGATTTGACCAAGATATCCACCTTTTATTTGCCGATCTCATAAAACTAAAAGTTGTGGAAAAGATCGCAGTCTATGGAAGTTCAGCACAGATGTACCCGGTTTTAGGGGCTTATTACCTGCGTTATTTTGGAAGGGGAAAATTGTACCATCGCCCTTTTTTAGAAAAAGAACAGGAAAAAAATCTTGTGTCTCAAATACAACTTTATTTGAAAAGTTATGTCTTACAGAAATTTGTTACACAGGAAAAAATTAGTCCTATGGAGACAAATATCGAGATCGTAGTGATTGATTTTTCAAAACAAAGGGGGGATTTTGATGCAATTTATAAGGAGTGCAATCCCCATTTGTCTAAGGATGCTTTGTTTTGGGTACACACACAAAAAGGGCAGATTTTAGAGCTGGAAAAATACGGTCTAAAAAAAATAGAGATCTATTCGTTTGAGGAGGATTTTCCGGTGGCGGTCTATAGCTTATAAATCCAAAAAAGGGCCCCTAAACTCTTCATCGTTATCTAGGGGGTAAGCGGATTTAAAAACGGTCTATTTTTTTGCCGATCTGGATCAATTCGAAGGTAGCTTCGTTCATAGTCACAGGATCGAGAAGGTTTCTGCAATCAAAAAACAGATCCCCTTTAGTCAAAAGACGAGCTTTTGTCCAATCAAATTCTAGAAACTCTTTCCAAGGGGTAGCAAGTAAAACCGCGTCTACACCTGCTAAAGCCTCGATAAGAGATGCTTTGACCTCAAAATTTGGGGAATCATTTTGAACCTGGGTACCAGCGATAGGATCATAGGCCTGGATAAAGGCCCCCTTCTTGACCATAATCTCCATTAATTTCAGTGCAGGGGATGCGCGCACGTCGTCGGTTTCTTCTTTGAAAGCAAGACCAAGCAAAGCGATTTTTTTCCTGTCGAAACTCCCTAGCATCGTTTCTAGACGATCTACTATTTTTGAAGGGCGAAAGTCATTTACATCAACAGCCGCTTGAATCACATGGAGCGAGGTTCCGTTTTTTTCTGCAGCTTTTAAAAATGCAAGGGTGTCTTTAGGAAAGCAAGATCCGCCAAATCCCGGACCCGGTTTCAGGAACTCTGCGCCTATCCTTTTGTCAAGTCCGATCCCCATCGCTACTTCATCCACATCTGCCCCAACCAATTCGCAAAAATCTGCGATTTCGTTGATAAATGAGATTTTGACCGATAAAAAAGAATTAGCTGCATATTTTATCATCTCAGCTGATGCGATGGAGGTAGAGAGAAATTTAGCCCCTTTTTTTAAAATAGGAGCGACTATTTTTTTAAATAGTGACGCAGTATCGGGATTTTCGGCTCCAACGACCACCCTGTCCGGGTTCATGAAATCATTGACCGAGGAGCCTTCACGCAAAAATTCGGGCGCATACCCTATTTCAAAAGGGGTATTGAAATGATTGTGGTTAGTGATAATCTCTTTGATCTTTTGGACAGTCCCCATAGGTACGGTGCTTTTGACAAAAATAGTCTTAGGATTTTTTAAATTTTTTCCAATTGTCCGAGCAGTGTCAAAAACAAAATCAAGGTTGGCCTCCCCGTTTAATGATTCAGGGGTTCCGACGGTAATAAAAATGATGTCATTCGACTGTATTGCTTCGGCGACCTCGGTGGTGAAAAAGAGTCTGTTATCATGCAAGTTTTTTATGACCAACTCCTCCAAACCATGTTCGTAAATAGGGATCAAACCATTGTTCAAAGAATCAATTTTTCGGGTATCAAGATCGCAACAGGTAACCGTATGGCCAATTTCTGCCAAACAAGTACCAAGAACCAATCCCACGTACCCTGTTCCTATGACACCGATTTTATAACAACGAGCATCAGATGCAAACCCTTTCGATGAAAGTATTATTGTCAAAAAAACAAAAAAGAAAAAGAAGCGAGAAAAAAATAGAATGTGCATGAGGAAATCCTTAGCAGTTAATCGAATTGATGATAATCTAAAACAATCTTAAATTTAAAATATATAAGTCGTTGTAATTAAATAAGTTTTGAATCTGTTGTGAATTTGATCTTTAAAATATTATTTTCGATTCTGTTGAAATGGAATCTTTGCGCAGAGGCTCCTACTGATATTCCCTTTCAAAAGAAAAATCTTGTTCTCATCATATCCAGCAGTCAATTACCTGTTTTTAATGTACATAGAGCCTCGTGGAGAAAATACATGCACAAATTCTCCACTGATTTTGAGTGCTACTTCATAGAATTTGATCCTGAACTGGATCAGGACTATTTTGTTGATGGGGATATTTTAAAAATTCGGGGGGTGGAGTCTTACATCCCCGGAATTTTTGACAAGACAGTTCTGGCTCTATCCTATTTTGAAAAAAGATTTTCTGAATTTGCTTTCATTGTAAGGCCAAATCTTTCTTCTTTTATCTATTTTCCGGCCCTTAAGAAGTTTCTTGAGTCTCAAAAAAAAGAGCGATTTTATTCCGGAAGTCGCTCTTTATATCAAAATTACCAAAATAATGAGGGAGATCATCTGTTTTTTGGGCATGGGTCCTGTGTAGTGTTTTCAAAAGATCTTGCCGAGGTGCTTGTAGAAAAAAAGGGTCAGTATATGCAATTGCCTTATTCCAAATTTCATGCGGACGATCTTCTTTTCGGAAAAATTTTCAAAAAGGAGGGGATACCATTAGTCCCATTCCAAAGCTTTTATATTGAAAAAAACATAGATCCCTACAAGATTTACTCAAGAATACCGGACGATACATTTCATTTTAGGATAAAGGTCTCTACAGGTGAGGACCGGCTTTTAAAAGAGAAAGTAATTCACAATAAATTGTACGAAATCTTTTATGAATAATGTTCTTGCGCTCTTTCTGTTTTTTTTTCCGCTATATGGAATGAGCCAAACAAAAATAAGAACGGGAAAAAATCTTGTGCTGCTCTACTCATCCGAGGAGGGATTAAGAGAAAAGATTTTCAAAAATTTTTGGCTTAAGATGCTGGATGCCGAATCGGACAATTTTGACTATGTATTCATAAAAAAAAATCGGGACTTGGAGGGGGAGGTAAGTGTATTTTCGGATAAATTAAAGCTCGATAGCCGGCTTAAGTCCTCTTTGAAAAGAGAATATAGTTTGTATAGCGTCTTAATGTTTATAGGTCCACAGCTTGAAGCATACGATTATGTGATAAAAGTTGAAATTGATACTATCCTGATTTTCTCGAGACTAAAGAAGATCCTCGAAAAAACTCCCTTAGAAAAACTTTACCTTGGAGATGTCTCTTTTAGAAAGTTCGGCGACGAGACAATACCTTATGTGCATAGCGAGTGTATGGTTTTTTCCAGGGATTTGGCAAAGCTTTATTTGGAACAAGACAGTTTCAGAGAGGATTCTAAAGAGGAAGGATGTGATGAGGACTGTATTTTTGGAAGGTGGATGCATGTCCATAATATCAGACCTGTTCCTATTCCAAGTTTACGTTTTAACAGTTATTTCAAACCGATTAGATTTTATAAAACTTTGCCCGATTTTATTTTTGAATTTAATATTCAAATGACTTTTAGAACAAAATCTCGTTATTATTATGAAAAATTTTTTGCTGAAGAGCTTTTGGAAATTTTTTCATAAAATAGTTATAAAAATGAATTTCAAAAAAAATAAAACCCTTAATTTTGTTGTGGATAACCCTATATTAATTAGCGAAAAATGATTTTTTTAAGAGCTTTATCTTTTTTTATCCCCTTATTTCTAGGGGCTAAAATTGCAGTAGTAACTTTGGTTGTTGGTGACTCTTATACGAAGACTATGGAGATCCCTTTAAAAAACAAAGTTCTTTACTGCAAAAAATTTAACTATGATCTTTTTGTCGGGGACAAAAAAACGCATGATAGGGAGTTTTTCCAGTGGGAAAAGATTAAAATTTTATCAAAAATTATGGAGGATACCTCCTATGAATGGGTTTTTTGGACCGATGCAGATGCGATGTTTATGAATTTTTCGATTGCACTAGAGCAGTTCATAGACGATGATGCCCTTCTCATTATTTCAAACGATTACAACGGCTTGAACAACGGCCACTTTTTGATTAAAAATTGTCCCGAATCAAGAGCTTTTATGAAAAATGTGTGGAACAGAGTCGATTGTATTCGGGGTGGTAATGAGGAGCAGGAAGCGATGGGAAGAGAGATTTTTGAAAATCCTCTATTTTCAAAAAAAACCAAGTTTATTCCTCAGAGGATGTTCAACTCTTTTTCAAAAGAAAGTTTCCACCATTTCAAGGTCTGTTATGAAAAAGGGCTCTATCAACCAAAAGATTTCATCGTCCATCTTGCAGGTTTGCACGATCCGGTTTATTTGACTGAGAAATTTGCCTATTTTGAAAAACAGGTGGAATCGCGCCCCTTGGATTACCTCCATTTTCTCTCCTTTTACGGCCAAAAAAACCGGCTTAAAAATAACCCTTATGTCACCATTTTTTTAGAAAATCAGTGTTCGGAAATTTTCAGGTCTACGCCCGAAATACTTGAAGGGGTAGAGGAGATCTATTTTTTACAAAAGGATCTTGGTATCATAGCGGGTGTTATCCAGCCTTTTTTGAAAGAAACTGTCTCATTATATTTTAGAGGAATTGATACCACCACGTCCATACTTTCCGAATTTTTTCAATTTAAAAAAACAAAACAAACTTTAAAAGTTTTTTCTGGGTTTGAGGAGCTTGGAATCCTGCTAGAATCAGAAAGGAAAAAACTGATCTTTTGTCTGGATGAAAGGTATTTAATAAAAAAACTTCCTAACTTTGAGAAATTTCTTCAAAAAAGAACTTTGAAGATTATTTTTACATCAAAAAATAAAAAACGGGAGTTAGATCTGTTTTTATCGGACAAAAATATACCAGTTATAGTCTATCCATTTGAGAAAGGGGAGCTGTATTGCATAGGTTAGAAGGGCCGTTTTTTTATCTCCAAATGTCCAAACGGGAGCTCTTCAAAAAAGCGACTCTTTTTCATGGGTCTTGAGGTTCCCCATAAGAAGCGGTAGGCTGTGAAGGTAAGGGTGAGCTTGCGCTCAGCGCGAGTCATACCTACGTAAAGGAGGCGCCTTTCCTCTTCCAAATCATGAAGTTCAAGCTTCGAATTGATATGGGGCAGGATATCCTCCTCCAGACCGCATATGTAACATGTGTGGAACTCGAGCCCTTTAGAGTTATGGAGCGTCATTAAAAACACCTTAGGATCCATGGAGTGCGCTTCATCAAAACTTTGACGTAAAGAGAGCTCTTCGAGGAATTGCACTACAGTCAGATCCGGATTTTCCTCTTCCCACTCAATAGCTTTTGCAATTAAAGCTTCCACGTTCTCTTTTCTGTCTTGGTAGGTCTCTTTGTCCTCTTTTAGATAATCAAGGTAGGATGTTTCCTTTAATATTTTCTGCAATTTTTGCGCAATTGAGGGGATACCCCCCGCGCTATTAAGAATATAGGTAAATTTATCCAGTTCTTGCTTTTGTTTGGAGGAGAGGGGGAGATTGCGTGTATCTTCGAGTATTGTAGCAAAGGGGAGCATGCTTTGATTCTGGAATTCTTTGATCTTTTCAAAAGCGGCATTTCCAATCCCCCTTTTTGGGACATTGATCACCCTTTGAAAAGCGATGAAGTCATTTTTGGAAACTGTCAGCCGCAGATAGGAGAGAAGGTCTTTCACCTCACGTCGTTCGTAGAAGGAGAGCCCCCCAACTATGGTGTAGGGGATGCGCTCTTTCAAAAGGGCATCCTCCAGGCTTCGGGATTGGGCATTTGTTCTGTATAAAAGGGCAATAGTAGAAGGGTCTTGTCCCCGATCGATCGCATAGCTCACATCGCGAGCTATAAATTGTGCCTCCTCTCTTTCATCAAAAAAAGGGCGCACCTGAATTTTTTCTCCATCCCCCAAGGCGCTCCAAAGGTTTTTTTCATATCTGCCGCTATTGTGTGCAATCAAAGCATTTGCAGCTTTCAATATATGGCCTGTCGAGCGATAGTTTTGCTCCAATTTGATTACTTGGGCGTTAGGAAAATCCTCTTCAAAACCCAGAATATTCTGTATACTCGCCCCCCTCCATGAATAAATAGATTGATCAGGGTCACCGACGACAAATAGATTTTGGTGAGAGTCTACTAAAAGTTTAGTCAATGAGTACTGGGCATGGTTGGTGTCCTGGTACTCATCGATCAAGATATAGCGGAAGCGGTTTTGGATCTCCTGTTTTAGTGCGCTTTGATCCCGCAACAAAAAAACGGGCAATAGAAGGAGATCGTCAAAATCTATTGCATTACTCTCTTTCAAACGGGCTTGGTAACGCTCATAAATTTGATAGAAATGGTCTTTCCCCCTTTGGTGCTGAAAATCGATAGGCAAAAGTAAGGCATTTTTGGCATCGCTGATCGCCTGGCGCGTATCTTTTAAATGCCCCTTTTCGGGTTTCATATCAAAATCTTTAAAACACTCTTTCAAGAGAGAATTTGTGTCCTCCTCATCATAAATCGAGAACGAGGTTTTGAATCCTAAGAGTTCTATCGACTCCCTTAAAAACCGGGCTCCAAACGAGTGAAATGTTGTGATCAGCGGGGGGTAGGGGCAAATAGAAAGTATCCTGTCGCGCATCTCTTGAGCCGCTTTGTTTGTAAATGTGACGGCCAAGATTTCACTTGGATGGACTCCAGACTGCAAAAGAGTTGCGATCCTTTCGACTACCACACGGGTTTTTCCCGATCCTGCACCGGCGAGGACTAAAAGAGGCCCCTGTCTGTGGGCGATTGCAAGTTTTTGTTGTGGATTCATTTCGGTCATAAGCTTTGTTGATTTTAGCCACATGATTTTAACTTTTCCAGGTAAAGATAGGTTTTAGGTTTAAATAGCTGTTCACGCATGATTGAGAAAAATTTTTCTAGAAAATGATTTACCCTTTAAACCATTTTTTCTTTAGTATGGTACGAATCCCTTAGAAAAAATTCGGTGCTGAGTGGTAGCTAGTAGAGTTTGGATAGTTTTTTTCTTTTTTGGACAAGTTCTTTTTGGCAAAGTCGAGGTAGGGCTTGACCGGGTGTTTTTAGGGGGCGCCCACCCTTCAATCCAAGGGAAAAGGGTAGGTCTTTTAACAAACCATACCGCTGTGGATCGCAATGGGGTTACCTCCATGGATTGCTTCCAGTCCAGAAAAGACTGCAAGTTGGCTGCACTCTTTGCACCGGAACACGGATTGTATGGCCAGCAGCATGCAAGTGAAAAAATAAAAGACGGAAAAAGGGGAGACATCCCGGTCTATAGCCTTTATGGATCCAACCGTCGACCCCAAGAGGCGCAGCTGAAAGGGTTGGATGTGATTGTATACGACATCCAGGATATAGGCGTCCGCTCCTACACCTACATCTCCTCCCTTTTTTATATGATGGAGGAGGCGGCCAAAAAAAATCTGGAGGTTGTTGTTTTAGATCGCCCCAATCCTATCAACGGACTTACAGTCGACGGACCAATGCTTCATCCCAAATGGCGCTCCTTCATCGGGTACGTGAATGTCCCCTACATTCATGGAATGACTGTCGGGGAATTGGCCCAGTTCTTTAATGCCGAACATAAAATAGGGGTGAAATTGACGGTAATTCCAATGAAGGGCTGGAAGCGGGGGATGGATTTCAAAGAAACCGGGTTGCACTGGATACCAACAAGCCCGAATATCCCTGAGGCAGATACGCCGCTTTTTTATGCGACAACCGGTCTTTTAGGGGAATTACGCCTTTGTAACATCGGCGTCGGGTATACGCTTCCCTTCAAATTGATAGGCGCACCCTGGATTGATGCTAATTTATTAACCAAACATCTCAACAGTCAAGGGCTGAGCGGAGTCCGTTTTGCTCCCCTGCATTTTAAACCATTTTCAGGATCCATGGCACAGCTCGAATGCCAAGGGGCTCTGATCCAGATCACCGACAAAAAAGCTTTCAAGCCTTTTGAGGTGCAAGGGGTTTTGATAGGGTCTTTAAAACAGTTGTACCCGCAAAAGTTTAAAGAGGTGATGGCCCACATCGGTAAATCGGAAAAGGATCTTTTTTGCAAGGCTATTGGTTCTGAAGAGCCGTTGCAACTTCTTAAAGAAGATAAGTATATAGGCTGGCAACTTGCTGAATTTCAACGGGCCGAGCGGGAAAACTTTATGGAAAAAAGAAAAAACTATTTGCGTCCCGAATACGCGGAAGACTATAGACCAAATTTATGAAGAAAACTCTTATCATCGTCGAATCTCCGACTAAAGTAAAAACGCTCCAAAAATTTCTAGGAAAAGAATTCTTAGTCGACTCCTCTGTGGGACATATTATAGATTTACCGCAGAAGGGACTGAATATTGATATTGAAAACGGATTTGAACCGAATTATGTCCCTTTAGCGGCCAAAAAAGAGGTGATCGATAGGCTGAAGAAAGAGGCAAAAAAGGTGGATCAGGTCCTTTTGGCTACCGACCCTGACCGGGAGGGTGAAGCGATTGCGTGGCATATTGCTTCCATCCTACCGAAGATGCCCTACATGAGGGTAACTTTCAACGAGATCACTAAAGGGGCAGTTTTGGAGGCCTTAAAACATCCAAGAAAAATCGATGACGATCTTGTGAGTGCCCAGCAGGCAAGGCGCATTTTAGACCGGTTGGTAGGGTACAAAATTTCACCTATTTTGATTCGAAAGGTAAAAGGTGCAAAGAGCCTCTCAGCAGGACGGGTCCAATCGGTTGCGCTGAAATTGATTGTCGAAAGGGAAGAGGCAATCGAGGCTTTCAAACCTGAGGAATATTGGAACCTAGGGGCTATTTTTCAGGGAAAAAAAGAGTTTAGGGCGTCTCTTTTTACAATAGATGGTAAAAAAGTAGAGAGATCGATTCCAAATGAAAAGGAAGCGACCAAGATAGAAAAAGATCTGGAAAAGTGCAAATACACGGTCTCTAAAGTCGAAAGAAAAGAGCGTTTGCGAAATCCAGCTCCCCCATTCACAACATCAACTTTACAACAGGAGGCTTCCCGCCATTTCGGTTTTTCATCGACTCGAACCATGCAAGTGGCCCAAAGTCTTTACGAGGGTGTGGATTGCGGAGCTGAGGGAGCAGTGGGTTTAATTACCTACATGAGAACCGACTCCCCCCGAAGTTCACCGGATGCAATCAAAGAGGCAAGAGACTGGATTAAGAAAAAATTCGGTGTAGAATATTTGCCCAAAGCTCCCAATATCTATCAGGGAAAAAGGGCAGCCCAGGATGCACACGAGGGAATTCGCCCCACAAGTGTCGCCAAAAGACCTGAGGATATCAAAACCCATCTTTCTATCGATGAGTTCAAGCTCTATCAGCTGATCTACCGCCGTTTTTTGGCCTCGCAGATGGAACCGGCTGTCTATGATACTGTGACGGCACATATCGAAACCGACAAAAAATACGAGCTTAAGGCAACCGGATCGATTATTAAATTTCAGGGCTTTTTAACCCTTTATGAGGAAAAAGAGGACGAGGAAAAGGAGGAGGAGCGGACTTTGCCCCCTTTAGAGGAGGGGCAAAAATTAAAGCTTAATAAGGTGACAAAAGATCAAGCTTTCACTAAACCTCTTCCCCGTTTTACCGAGGCCTCATTGGTTAAAGAGCTGGAAAAGCAGGGAATTGGGCGCCCGTCGACCTATGCTGCGATCATGAATAAGATCCAATCGCGCGACTATACAACAAAAGAGAAAGGGACATTGAAACCTACCGAGTTGGGACGCATTATTTCTCGTATGTTGAGCGACAATTTTACGCAGATTATCGATGTCGGTTTTACAGCCCATATGGAAGAGGATCTGGATGCGATAGCGGAAGGAAAGCTTGACTACAAACGGTTCTTGAAAGAATTCTGGGATGTATTCCTGCCGATAGTAGAGGTTGCTGAAAAAGAGGCGCATGTCCCGAAAGAGCTTACCGATAAAATTTGCCCAGAGTGCGGAAAACAGCTCCAAAAAATTTGGGCAAGGAATAAATACTTTCTAGGGTGCAGCGGTTATCCCGATTGCAAATACACGGCATCTCTTGAGGAGCTTGTGATCCACAAAGAGGAGTATGAACCCTCATTTAATTGGGAACAAGATTGTCCAAACTGCGGTAAAAAAATGTCGATCCGCAAGGGACGATTCGGTATTTTTCTTGGATGTAGTGGTTACCCCGATTGTAAAACGATCATCAATATACCGAAAAAGGGCTCAGAGGGTGTCGATACCGGAGCTAAATGTCCGGCAAAAGGGTGCCCCGGGAAATTAAAACAGCGTGTATCCAGATACGGTAAACCTTTCTTTTCCTGTTCCACTTACCCCGAATGTGATGTGATTGGAAATTCTGTCGAGGAGATACAAGAGAATTTCCGGGATCATACCCGCACCAAGGCGGAGCCGAAAACCGGGGGCACAGCGCGAGGAAAACAAAAACTCTCCAAAGAGTTGATCGCCCTTACCAAGGAGGACGGTCTCACAAGGGGGGAGGTAACAAAACGGATTTGGGCCTACATAAAGGAAAAAAATCTGCAAGACCCCGAAAATAAAAAAATGATTGTCCCCGATAAGGTGCTTGAGCCGATCCTTGGAAAACAGCCGGTACACATGCTTAAACTGGCGTCCGCTTTGAGTCGACATTTCAAATGAATTTTTATTATTGAGCTGTGGGCGGCTGTTTTTAATAAATCTTTGCTACGCAGATGCTCCTTGAAAATTGGCAATTCCCCAATTGCCTTTAATTCAATTTTGTGGAATACTTTACTCACTTTACGCACTGGTAGCTCAGTTGGATAGAGCGCATGGCTACGAACCATGAGGTCTGGGGTTCGAATCCCTACCAGTGCATTTCATTAAGGTAACCTTTTCGGGTTTTTTCAAAAAAAAATACAGTACCAGGTTAGTCTTGGCTGTATATATCAAAAATTTTACAGTTTTTTGACCGCATTTTAAAAAATTTTACGAAAAAAGTCCCTGAAAGCGGTATTCTGATGATTTAATGGAGCTTCAAAAGAGGTCTTTTATGCGCATCTTCGATAAATTACTTGGCCCTTTAGAGACAAGAACCATTCTTCTAGCATGCCCTCTCACTAAGGAGGCCGTTTTGATAGACCCCTCTTTTTATAGTTTTCGTCATTTTACTCCCATTATCGAGGAAAATAAATTTTTTTTGAAAATGGTTTTGTTGACACACTCCCATTACGATCATATCGTTGATATGGCCAAATTTCGGGATCTTGGCGTCCCGGTATATGTCCACCCTTTAGACAGTCCAAATGTTTTAGCCCCTGGTTCTGACGGGTTGAGGTCCCCGAAAGTCATAGATAGGGTAAGCGACCCCCGGTATTTTCAGGAGGGGGATAAGATTTCTTTTGGATTTATCGAGGGGATAGTTTTGGAGACCCCTGGACACTCCCCGGGGTCCGTCTGCTTTTATTTCCCAAAAG
>Ga0194110_10006679_pt1 | contig 13443 bp, 8 predicted proteins | sample TA2Kig1200mmetaG_FD_146192 | JGI IMG/M metagenome (GOLD analysis project Ga0194110, IMG submission 146192) | Freshwater microbial communities from Lake Tanganyika, Tanzania - TA2015032 Kigoma Deep Cast 1200m | ecosystem: Environmental > Aquatic > Freshwater > Lake | place: Tanzania: Lake... | reverse complement strand
CGCGGCGTTCAGCAGCAGCGCGAGCAGCGTGAAGCCGGAGATGGTCCCGAGGAAGGCGAGCGATCCCGCGCTCGACGAACCGTAGATCGAGCTGTACACGGACGCCTCGATGGCGCCCGTCCAGTCGAAGAGGAACAGCGACAGGGTGCTGACCAGGGGCAGCACGGCCAGCAGCCAGATCCAGACGGTAGTGGGGTCGCCGGCCCGCGCGGGGGTCGATGCCCCTCCGGTCGGGGAGGCGGAGTATCCGGCGGACGCACCGTACCCGGCCGCGGCGCCGTATGCGGGAGCGGCGGCGCCGTACGGGGTGGTCGGGGAGCTGCCGTACCCGCTCGCCGGGGCGGAGCCGCCGGGCGGCGGGACGGGCGCGCCGCTGGAGTACGCGGGCGGGGTTAGGGGTGCCGGCGGGGCGGGACGGTCGCGGTCGGCGGCCTCCGCGTCCCAGGCGGCGGTGCGGTCACGGCGGGCGTCGGCGTCCTCGGCACCGTCGTGACGGCCGTCCGCCGCGCCGCCGCTCTCGTGACGGACATCGGCCGCATCGCGCCGGGCGTCGGTGGTCGGTGCGGCGGCGTCGACGGGCGCGGGGTGCACGGGCGCGGCGTTGGACGGCGTCTCGTGGGAGGACGTCTCGTGGGAGGGCGCGGGGTGCACCGGCGCGACATCGCCGAAGGCGACCGCCGGCTCCTCGGCCGACGGTGCGGTCCCGGCGTCCGCGGCGTCGGGCGCGGGAGCGTGAGCGGGCGGACGCAGCTCGTCGGTCCAGCTCGCCCCGTCCCAGCGGCGCAGGTCGCCGCTGCCGGCGGGGTCGGGATACCAGCCCTCGGGCGGGTTGGGCGTGTCGGTCATGTCGCTCCCTCGGAACCGGGTCTCGGAGCCCCGAGTCTAATGACGGCGCCCATGCACGTCCCGGAGCCCGGCGGGCTTTCACCCGTCATCGGAAGTCCCGCGAGACGTGCGCGACCCCGACCCGCAGATCCGTGAAGCCGTCGGCGACGAGATTGGTGACGCCTTCGACGGAGCGTTCCAGCATCCCGCGCACGATGAGCGCCGGGGACTCCCGGGCGACGCGCCGGTACCTGTTCCAGACGCCGACCGAGCAGATGATGTTCATCAAGCCGTGCTCGTCCTCGAGGTTGAGGAAGGTGATCCCGGATGCCGTGGCGGGACGCTGCCGATGGGTGACCAGACCCGCGACCTCGACGCGACGATCGGTCTCGTGCGTGCGCAGCTCGCGGGACGTGATGACCCCGCGCGCGTCGAGTGCGGCGCGGAAGTGCGTCATCGGGTGGTCGTCGGTGGACAGGCCCGTCGCCCACAGGTCGGAGGCGAGCACCTCGTAGCTGGAGGGGTCGGTGAACAGCGGCGGCTGCACCGCCACCAGCGAGTCGGGCAGGAACTCCGGGCGGTCCTGCGCGGCCGACCCCGCGAGCCAGATCGCCTCGCGGCGGGTGTGGCCGAGGCTGTCGAACGCCCCGGCGGTGGCGAGGGCCTCCAGCTGCGCGGCGACGAGCCCGGTGCGCCGCACGAGGTCGCGCATGTCGCGGTAGGGGCCGTTGCTCTCGCGTTCGGCGACGATGCGCTCGGCGACCTTGGTCCCGATCCCGGTGACCTCGGCCAGCCCCAGACGCACGGCGAAGAAGCCGTCGCGACGGTGGGCGTCGGTGTCGTCGGGCGCCGTCGGGTCGAACTCCCCCGTCGGCGGCTGATGCGCCGCGGCGCACGCGTCGAGTCCGGTCGCCGCGCGAGGCCCGTCGTCGGCGACGGGCTCGAGACCGGCCTGCACCCCCGAGCGCAGCAGGTCGGGACGGCGCACCTGCACCCCGTGACGGCGCGCGTCCGCGGTCAGGGTGGCGGGCGAATAGAAGCCCATCGGCTGAGCGCGCAGCAGCCCCGCGAGGAAGGCCGCGGGATAGTGCAGCTTGATCCACGAGCTGGCGTAGACCAGCAGCGCGAACGAGAGCGAGTGCGACTCGGCGAAGCCGAAGTTCGCGAACGCCTGGATCTTGGCGTACAGATCGTCGGCGACCGTGCCGACGAGCCCGTTGTCGGCCATGCCGGCGTACAGCTTCTCGCGCAGCTGCTCGATGCGTTCGAGTCCGCGCTTGGACCCCATCGCCCGGCGCAGCAGGTCGGCATCCTCGGCGGAGCAGTTGCCGACGGCGACGGCCATCTGCATGAGCTGCTCCTGGAACACGGGGACGCCCATCGTGCGCTCGAGCACCGGGCGCAGGCGTTCGTGCACGTACGTGATGGGCTCCTGGCCCAGCTTCCGCCGCACGAACGGGTGGACCGCGCCGCCCTGGATCGGCCCGGGCCGGATGAGGGCGATCTGCACGACGAGGTCGTAGAACCGCCGCGGCTGCAGGCGGGGCAGCAGACCCATCTGGGCCCGGGACTCCACCTGGAACACCCCGATCGAGTCGGCCCGGCAGAGCATGTCGTAGACGGCCTTCTCCTCCTTGGGCAGGGTCGACAGCTCCCACGTCTCGCCGGTGGCATCCCGGATCAGGTCGAAGCAGTACTGGAGGGCCGCCAGCATGCCCAGGCCCAGCAGGTCGAACTTGACCAGGCCCATCCAGGCCGCGTCGTCCTTGTCCCACTGGATGACCGTGCGGTCCTCCATGCGGGCGTGCTCGATCGGCACGACCTCCCCGACCGGGCGATCGGTGAGCACCATCCCTCCCGAATGGATGCCGAGGTGTCGGGGCGCCTTCAGCAGCTCGGCCGCGAACTCGATGACCTCGTCGGGGATGTCGTGGTCGGCCCCCGTCTCGAGGGTCGCGCCCCAGCGCTCGACCTGCTTGGACCAGGCGTCCTGCTGACCGGGCGAGTGCCCGAGGGCCCGCGCCATGTCGCGCACGGCGTTCTTCGGCCGGTACTGGATGACGTTGGCGACCTGGGCGGCGCGGTCGCGCCCGTAGGTGGCGTACACCCACTGGATGATCTCCTCGCGCCGGTCCGAGTCGAAGTCGACATCGATGTCGGGCTCCTCGTCGCGCAGGCTCGACAGGAACCGCTCGAACGGCAGCTGGTAGAAGATCGAGTCCACCGCCGTGATGTCCAGGAGGTAGCAGACGGCGCTGTTCGCCGCCGAGCCCCGCCCCTGGCACAGGATGCCGCGGCGTCGGGCCTCGGCCACGATGCCGTAGACGATGAGGAAGTAGCCCGGGAAGTCCTTCATCTCGATGACGGCCAGCTCGCGTTCAATGCGGTCGCGGTCGTCGTCCGACAGGTTCGGGTACTTGCGGGGGACCGCGTCCCACACCAGCTGCCGGAGATAGGACATCGGGGTGTGGCCGTCGGGGACGGTCTGGCGCGGCAGCGCCGGCTTCGCGCGGCGCAGCGGGAAGGCCAGCTCGTCGGCGAGCGTCACGGTGCGCGCGACCGCGCCCGGGTAGCGCGCGAACCGCGCCGTCATCTCGGCTCCCGAGCGCAGATGGGCGCCGGCATGGGCGGGGAGCCACCCGTCGAGCTCGTCGAGGCCGCGGTTGGCGCGCACGGCCGCGACGGCGGCCGCGAGCATCTGCTTCTGCGGTGCCGCGTAGTGGACGTTGTTGCTGGCGAGGACGGGCAGTCCGCGCTCGGCCGCGAGGGCGGCGAGCACGTCGTTGTGCCGGGAGTCCAGAGGATTGCCGTGGTCGATCAGCTCGACGTTGACGGCGTCGCGCCCGAAGAGGGCGACGAGCTCGTCGAGTGCCCGAGCCGCCCCCGCCGGCCCCTCGGCGGCGAGCGCCTGACGCACGGTGCCCTTGCGGCATCCGGTGAGCACGGCCCAGTGCGGGTCGCCGGGACCTCCGGAGCGTTCGGCGAGGTCGGCGAGGTCGTAGACGGGCCGCCCCTTCTCGGCGCCGGTCAGCTGCGCGTGGGTGATCGCCGCGGCGAGACGGTGGTAGCCCTCCTCGCCCCGGGCGAGTACGAGCAGGTGGGATCCGGCCGGATCGGCCTCGCCGTTCTGCGGTCCGGGCAGGCCGAGGGACAGCTCCGCACCGAAGACGGTGCGGACGCTGCGGGCCTCGGCCGCCTCGGCGAAACGGACGATGCCGTAGAAGCCGTCGTGGTCGGTGAGGGCGAGGGCGTGCAGTCCGAGGCGCTCCGCCTCCTCGACGAGGTCCTCGGGCGAGGACGCCCCGTCGAGGAACGAGTACGACGAGTGCGCGTGCAGCTCGGCGTAGGGCACCGTGTCGGCCGGGCGCTGGATGCGCGGCGGCACGTAGGGACCGCGCTTGTGCGACCACGCGGGACTGTCCCCGCCGTCGCCGCCGGAGGGCGCCCCCGTCGGACGCTGCGCGTCGCTGAGCGCGCGCTCGAGCTCGGACCATTTGACCGGCGGGTTGTGCCATCCCATCAGCGCACCGCCGTCCGGAGGATGGATGCCTCAGTCATATCGACCCTCCGCCCGCCACTCCCCCTCTTCGGCGACGAGCAGCCACGCGCCGCCGTCGTCGTCGACGACCTGGAACCGGTGCGCCCGCCGCCGCCGCAGCGGGTCCCATCCCCGCTCGCTGATGGGCCAGGGGCCCGCCCACTCCCGGATGCGCCGCCGCTGCCCGCCGGTCACCAGCACCGCCGGCGGCGCGCTCAGCACGTCGCGCTCCCCGACCGTCACCGTGGCCCCCGCGATGTCGGTCACCTCGATCAGCCGCGGCTCGGGATACACCGTGGCCGGCAGCGGGTCGGGGAGACTGCCCGGCCACGGCCGCGAGCGGTCCCTCGCGGTGACGGCGCGATCCCCCCAGGGGACGAGGACCTGCCGCTCGGCGAGCCATCGCCCGCCCCCGATGACGGGCGTGACGACGCCACGGTGACCGAGCATCGCCTGCACACGGGAGAGGGCGTGATGGACGCGCTCGTCGGAACCGGCGCCGAACAGCCCCTTGGCGTGGTGGGCGGCGTCGTCGACGGCCTCGGGCTCGATGTGGACGCTCGCGACCCCGCTGCCGAAGATGCCCTGTCCGTCCTCGGCAAGCTGCCAGCGCACGCGGTCGACCACCGCTGCCGCGTCGAACGAGCCCGGATGCAGCCAGACGCGCTCGCTGCGCTCGGCCCGCTCCCCCGTCAGGACGACCCGCAGCTCGGTGCACACGAGGTTGTGCGCCCCCAGCTGGGCGACGAACTCCTCCGCCGCGACGCGCATCCCGAACGCGATCTGGTCGGCGAGGTCGAGCGGCGGCTCGAACGCCACCGTGCGGTGCAGCTCGGGCGGGGGCGTCCGCGGGACGACGGGCTGCGAGTCCCACCCGGCCGCCAGCGCGTGCAGCCGCGTCCCCCGCTCGCCGAACCGTTCCCGCACGCGGCTGACCGGCATGGCGGCGAAGTCGCCGAGGGTGTGCACGCCCAGACGCGACAGCAGCCCCGCGAGCTCGTCGTCGTCGAGCGCGGCCACCGAGAGCGGGGCGAGGAAGGACCCGGCCTCCCCCGGCGGCACGATGCGGACGGTCGCGGCGTCGGGGGCGGTGCGGGCGGCCTGGTCAGCCGTGAAGATGCCGTCCGCGACGCTCGCGCGGACGTCGAGGACGTCGTCGGCCGCCAGCAGCCGGAGGAGCGTCCGGGCGGCCTCCTCCTCACCGCCGTAGTACCGCGCCGGACCCCGCGCCCGCAGCGCGCAGAGCCCCGGGCGGACGATCTGCACGCCTGGCGCATGCTCCTCGATGCGCGCGACGAGCGGCGCGAACGCCCGCGCGTCGCGCACGGGGTCGGCCGCGACGACGGTCAGCGCGGGGCACAGCGCCTGGGCGTCGCGACGCCGCTGGCCGCGCCGGACGCCCTGCGCCCGGGCCGCCGCCGAGCAGGCGGTGACGATGTTCTTCTCGAAGACCGCGACGGCCGCGTCCGCGCGGGGCGGCGTGGTCGCCTCCCGGCGCAGGGCGGTGACCGGCCAGTCGGGGAACCACAGCACGAGGCTGCGCGCAGGCGCCTGCATCACCCCACCGCCCGGGTGCGGTAGTCCGCCACCTCGTCGCGGTGGCGCGGCACGAGACGCTCGGTCGGGGCGCCGAGCAGCTCGATCGTGCCGTCGGCCGCCGGCAGCAGCATGCGCGCCCGGCGCGCGTTCGGCGACCGCCGGCTGCTGACCGACACCGTCAGCTCGCGCCCCGCCAGGTATCCGTGCCCCTGACCGAGCCCCGACCAGCGCGGATCCGCGACGTCGATCACCGCCTCCGCCTGCGGCCAGGCCCCCTGCACCAGCAGCACGGTGCCGCGGTCGCGCATCCGGGCAGCGAGCCGCGCGGTCTCGGCTCCGCCGCGCCCCGCGGTCGATCCCGCGGGCGGCCGTACCGCGACCACGGGCAGCACCTCCGCGATCGTCGCCGTGACCGCGAGCCACCGCGGACCGGGATCGGGGATGAACACGAGGCGGTCGAGGTCGAGCCCGTACTTCTCCGCCGCCTCGGCGCCGAGCTCGGGCATGCCGATGACCCCGCACCAGGCGCCGTCCTGCGAGGGGCGGGCCATGAGCGCGAGCAGCAGCGACATCGACCGCGCGACGGCATAGGCCGATCCCGACCGCAGACCGCCGCCGGGCAGCAGGGCGGTGAAGGCGGGGTGGGTGGGCAGCACGGGGGCATCCATCCGGCGGCCCTGCATATGCTCGAGCCGCGCCCGCAGCGCGTGGACGTCGGGCACGGCCTGCACCTGGTCTCGCACGATCGCCCTCACTCCCACAGGTTAGAACATGTGTTCTACGCTCTCAATCCCTGTGGTCGAAGATACGATCGGCCTCCGACATCGCCCTCCGAGCCGGTGGCATCCATTTCTCGCAACGCCGTTGCTTAATTGTCAGAGCTGCGAGATTTCTATGAGGATGAGGGGTGGAAGAGGAGGGCGCATGGTCGTCGAGACAACGATCCGCCGCGACGAGAAGCGGCGGGAGGCTCGACGTCGCGAGACGTCGATCGTCCGTCGACTCGCCCTCGTCCGCATCGTCGCCCTGGTCGCCGTCCTGGCCGGGCTGAACTACATCGTCTGGCGCTGGCTCGCCTCGGTGAACTGGGAGTCGTGGTGGATCGCGGTCCCCCTCGTGCTCGCCGAGACCTACAGCTTCATCGACTCGCTGCTGTTCGCCATCGGCGCCTGGCGCCTGCGCGAGCGGCACGATGCCCCCACGATGCGCCGACAGGCCACCGTGGACGTCCTCGTCACCACGTACAACGAGCCCCTCGACCTCGTCATGGACACCGCACGCGCCGCCAAGGCCATCCGGTATCCGCATGAGACCTGGATCCTCGACGACGGCGACCGCCCCGAGCTGCGCGCCCTCGCCGAGGCGGAGGGCATCGGCGTCGTGACGCGGTCCGAGGCCTGGCGCGACCGCCCGCGGCACGCCAAGGCGGGCAACCTCAACAACGCGCTCATGGTCACCGAGGGCGAGTTCCTGCTCATCCTCGACGCCGACCAGATACCCTCCCCCGACATCCTCGACCGAACGCTGGGCTGGTTCGAGGACGAGAAGGTCGCCCTGGTGCAGACGCCGCAGTGGTTCGTCAACGTGCCCCCCAGCGACCCGCTCGGCAGCCAGGCGCCGCTGTTCTACGGCCCCATCCAGCAGTCCAAGGACGGCTGGAACGCCGCGTTCTTCTGCGGCTCCAACGCCATCCTGCGTCGCGAGGCGCTCATGCAGCTCGGTGTCTCCCGCTACGTCGGCGAGGTGACGCTCGCGGTGAACCGGGGCGTCCGCTCCTCGCGCCGCGTGCTCGCCCGCGCCCGGCGGGACTTCGGCTCCGACCCGCGGGTGGCCGCGGCGCTGGACGCCGTCTCGACCGCGCTGGACGACCTGCGCACCGGCATCGCCCGCGGCGACGCCCTCGCCGACCTCACCTACTCCTTCCAGCAGCGGATCCAGGCCGTGCGCCGCGAGCTGAGCGATCAGGACATCGCCGACGTGCGGGCCGAGCTCGCCGCCCTGGCGGAGATCACCGGCGACCCCGCCTCGCTCGCCGCCATCGACGAGACGACCCTCGACGCCCTGGGCGACCGGCACCTGTCGCCGCTGGCGGCGGTCGAGTCGGTCAGCATGCTCGTGGACTCGTTCGACGTCGGGCGCGAGGAGGAGGCGCAGGCCGTCATGCCGCTGGCGACCATCTCGGTGACCGAGGACATGGCCACCTCCATGCGCCTGCACGGTCTCGGCTGGCGGTCGGTGTACCACGACGAGGTGCTCGCGAAGGGGCTGGCCCCCGAGGACCTGCCCACGATGCTCACGCAGCGGCTGCGCTGGGCGCAGGGCACCATGCAGGTCATGTTCCGCGAGAACCCGCTGCTGCAGAAGAGCCTCGGCTGGGGACAGCGGATCATGTACTTCGGCACGATGTGGAGCTACCTGGCCGGCTTCGCCGCCGTCGTCTACGTCGCCGCCCCCATCCTGAACCTGTCGTTCGGGGTCATGCCGGTCCAGGCCTTCAGCCTCGACTTCTTCGCCCGGTTCATCCCGTTCTTCCTCGTGAACCAGCTGCTCTTCATCGTCGTGGCGAACGGCCGCCCCACCTGGCGGGGCGCGCAGTACTCCCTCGCGCTCTTCCCGGTGTGGATCCGCGCCGTCACCAGCGCGTTCGACAACGTCTACCGCGGACGCTCGCTCGCCTTTTCCGTCACCCCGAAGACGCGCTCCCTCGAGAACCGCCCGCGCTGGGACCTCGTGAGACCTCAGCTCTTCGTCATGGCCGCGCTCGTGGCGTCGCTCGTCATCGTGGCGATCCGCTTCATCGCGGGTCAGGCGGACGGCATCGCCCCGTTCGTCAACATCGCCTGGGTCCTCTACGACCTCGCCGTCTTCAGCATCATCATCCGCGCGGTGCTGTACTCCGCCTCCGACCACGAACCGAAGGGTTTCTGACATGCTCCAGGTCGACATCGACTCCCGTGACGGCGCGACCGTCGTCGCTCCGCGCGGCCGTCTCACCATGGTCTCCGCACGCTCGTTCCGCGAGACGGTCACCGACAAGATCGCGCGCACCGGCGGCTCGGTCGTCGTCGTCGACCTCTCGGCCACCGAGTTCATCGACTCGTCCGGTCTCGGCGCGCTCGTCGCGTGCCTGAAGACCGCCCGCCAGTCCGGTGGCGACCTGCGGCTGGCCGCCCCGACCGAGCAGGTCACGATGGTTCTCGGCCTGACCAACCTGGACCGCGTCCTCCGCCCGCGCGCCACCGTCGACGAGGCCCTGCGTGACTGAGATCCCCGTTCGGCGCTCTCTCGATCTCGCCGTCGAGGTCGAGAGCATCGAGCTCGTCCTGGACACGCTCTCGGCGTGGTGGCTCGACGTCGGCGACGTCGATCCCCGCGTCCGGTTTGGCTTCGACACGGCCGTGATCGAGATCGCGGGGAACGTCGTCGAGCACGCGCCCGCGCACCGCGGGCCGGGCCGGTTCTCCGTGGAGCTCACGGCCGACGCCCGCACCGTCTCGGCCACCGTGTCCGACGACGCCGACCCGGTGGACGTCGATCTGAGCGCCCCGACGATGGCGGACGTCGACCAGGAGAGCGGCCGTGGACTGGCTCTCGCCCGCGCCGGAGTCGACCGCCTGCGCTATCAGCGGGTCGGCGACCGCAACGTCTGGCGGTTGGAGAGCGAGCGCGCGTGAGACACACGGTGAGACGACTCGCTGCGGCACTGGCGCTCGTCGGAGCCGCGGCGCTGCTCGGTGCGGGACCGGCGACCGCCGCCACGGACGACCGGACGACCGCGGCGACGGGCGACGTGCGCTTCGGACCCGAGCTGAACTGGGGCGACGACGGCCCCGACGGCTACCGCGACCGCCTCGGCGAGACCCCCGCGATCTACGCCGTCCGCATCCCCTACCCCCTCGACGACCGGGCGCGCGCCGAGTGGCAGCGCGCCGCCTTCCAGGTGGCGGGGCAGGGCGCCGCCCTCATGCTCACGCTCGAGCCCACCGCGGACCTGTCCCGCCTGAGCGGGACGGATGCCGCCGCCCTCAACACGCAGCTGGAGGACTACGCGACGCAGTACGGCACGCGGCAGCTGGTGCGCTTCGCGCCCGAGATGAACGGGTCGTGGCAGAGCTGGGGTCAGCAGCCGACCGCCTACGTCCGCGCCTTCGAGCAGGTCGCCGACGCCGTCCACGCCGGATCCTCCGACGCCGAGACGGTGTGGGCGCCGTCCTACGGCGCGGGTTACCCCTTCGAGCGCGCCGACGGACGGCTCGACGCGCTGTCGGCACGCGACCTGCGCGTCCTCGACACCGACGACGACGGTCTGCTCACCGAGGCGGACGACCCCTACGGCCCCTATTTCCCGGATCGGGATGCCGTGGACCACGTCGGTCTGACGATGTACTACTTCGGCAAGGGCGAGGCCGCCGCGGCCGCCGGGCGCGACGTGCCGCTGGAGACCAACACCGCCCCCGCCGAGGGGGAGGTCGCCGGGCGGCTGGACGAGCGGTGGGGCTACACGACGGCCCCGCAGGAGTCGTTCTACGACCGCTTCGCGGTGGACGAGGGCCTGCCGATGGTCCTCGACACCGGCGCCCTGTACGACTTCGCCCGCGAGGGCGACACCGAGCTGGCCGTCAAGCAAGGGTGGTGGCGGCAGGTCCTGGCGGAGCTGCCCGCCCACCCGCGCATCGACACCGTCACATGGCTCGAGACCGTCCGACCCGAGGCCGAGGCCGGTGACCGCGAGGTCGACTGGCGCGCCACGGCCGACGGCGAGCTGGCCGCCGCACTGCGCTCCGACCTGGTGGCATCCGGTCTCATCCGCTGGGGTCCCCTGACCGAGGTGATCACCCCGCAGGAGGGCTCCGAGACCACCGTGCAGGTGCGCGAGGACGCCGCCCCCGCCAACGACGAGATGAACTGGATCACCGGCAGCGCGGCCGTGCTCGCCGTGGCCTTCCTCGCCTCCGGGATCGTGGGACGGCTGTTCCCGAAGTGGCGGTACGACGACACGTCCGCGAGCCGGGACCTGCGCATCGACATGATCCGCGGGTTCATCATCGTCGTCGTCGTGGTCACGCACATCGAGGTCACGAGCCCGTACGCCTACGCCGCCCTGAAAGCCGTGGGGGCCATCACCGGCGCCGAGCTGTTCGTCCTGCTGAGCGGCATCGTGCTTGGCATGGTCTTCCCCACGGCGATCAAGCGCGGCGGCGAGTGGGCCGCGGCGATCGGGGCGTGGGCCCGCGCGCGCAAGCAGTACATCGTGGCGCTGGCCGTCGTGCTGCTGATCTTCGCCCTCGGCTTCGTCCCCTTCATCGACGCGACGAGCATCACGACGTTCACCGACCGCGGCACCGGCGAGGGCGGCACGGGCGACTCCGGCCGCGTGTACGACCTGTACCCCAACGGCGAGCGCCTGCTGGACTACCCGCCGCCCTGGTACGCCGTGCGGCAGCTGCTGCTGCTCGAGATGGGCCCGTGGCCGTTCAACATCATGGGGCTGTTCGTCGTCCTCAGCCTGGCGTACCCGGCGCTCATGTGGCTCATCCGGCGCCGACTCTGGTGGGTGGTGCTCGCCGGCAGCTGGGCGCTATACCTGCTGCACGTCTTCGTCCCGGAGTACCCGCGTCTGCCATCGCAGTTCGAGGCGGTCTTCCCGCTGTTCATCTGGCAGGTGCTGTTCACCCACGGTCTCGTCATCGGCTACTACCGCCGGCAGATCATCCGCGCGCTGACGACGCTGCCCGGCAAGATCGTCACCGGTGTCTTCGTCGTCGGATACGCGGGGTTCCTCGTCTACCTGTGGGCGGGCGAGACGTACGGGTTCACCCCGACCCCGTTCCCGGCCGACCTCTACGCGGGCCTGTACGACTCCGGCTACCAGCGCATCTTCCTCGACTGGGGCCGGCTCGTCGACCTGCCCCTGGTCCTCGTGTGCAGCTACGCGGTGCTCACGGTGGCGTGGAAGCCGCTCGAGAAGAGCATGGGCTGGCTGTGGATCCCCCTCGGCCAGGCGAGCCTGTACGTGTTCATCGTGCACGTGTTCTTCGTGCTGGCGGTCTCGAACATCCCCGGACTCGACCGTGCCAGCCTCTGGCAGGGCACGCTCATCCACACGGCGGTCATCGCGATCATCCTGCTGATGGTGCGCAAGAAGGTCCTGTTCTCCGTCATCCCCCGCTGAGCGGGCGGAGAAGGGATGCCACCGGGCCTCGGAGCCGGTGGCATCCCGGGGTCAGTGGATCGCGACCACCACGGCGGTGACGTCGTCGTCGACGGCGTGCGTGGACACCCGCACCGCGAGCTCCTCGAAGAAGCGGTCGGCCCGGGCGGCGCGACGCAGGTCCTCGCCGATGAGGCGGAGGCTCTCGAGGGTCGAGTCGTACGCGTCGAGCGCCCCGTCCGAGACCGAGACGATGAGGTCGCCGCGGCTCACGGCCGACGAGCCGGCCTCCCACGGCATGTCGGCGGGACGGAGGCCCAGCGGGAGGTTGCGCGAGCTCAGGCGCTCGTCGCTCCCGTCCGGGTGCAGGACGAGCGAGAGCCCGTGGCCCGCGTCGACGTAGTCCAGCCGGCCGGCGCGCGTGTCGATGACGGCGTGGAAGATGGTGGCGAAGGTGTCGCGGAACCGGCGGTCCGCACCGGCTTGACTCTCGACGGAGGTCAGCGCCCCGACCGGGTCCATGTCGCGTCGCTCCTGCATCGCCCGGAGCAGCTCGTCGGCGAACCCGCCGGCGACCTCGCCCTTGCCCATGACGTCGGCGAGGGTGACCACGACGCGGCCGCCCACCTGCATCCAGCCGCTGCGGTCCCCGCTCACCGCGCCGTGCGGGATGGCGAGGGAAGCCAGGTGCACCTCGCTGCCGAGGTCCTCCTGGTGCGTCTCCGGCGACGTCGCCGCGGCGTCGTCGGGACCGGGCTCGCTCTGCCGCAGCTCCGCCTGCGCCCACGCCCCGAAGCGCTGCAGGGCGGCGCGCTGGTCGCCGTCGAGGGTGCGCGGGGTGTCGTCGAGCAGGCAGAGGGTCGCCACGGCCTGCCCGTCGTCGGTGCGCAGCGGCACACCGGCGTAGAACCGCATGCCGTAGTCGGTCACGGCCTTTCGGTCCCGGTACCGGTCGTCCGCTGCGGCGTCGCGGATCTCGAGGACGCCGTCCTGCCGGATCGTCTCGGCGCAGAACACGTCCTCGGGGGCGGAATGACCGATGGCCGGTCCGGGCGGCTGCGACTTCGTGTAGACCGTGTCGTCTCCGACGATGTTCACCAGCGCGAAGTCGACCTGGAAGAGGTCCTGTGCCAGTCGCGTGATGCGGTCGAACCGTTCCTCCGGCGGCGTGTCCATCAGACCGGTGCGGTCGTGGGTGTCACGTGGCAGTTCAGAGGTCACGGGGCCGATCCTTCCGCAGACGACGGTTCTCCTCCGACCCTATCGAGCCCGGCCGGGCTCGGTTGCCCGCTTCGCGGACCGGACCGGGATCGTCGTGATCCGTCCCCGCGCGGCCGTCGTCAGACCAGGTCCGCGGTCCGCACGACACGCGCGAATCCGCCGCCCTGCA
>Ga0194110_10006674_pt1 | contig 13446 bp, 14 predicted proteins | sample TA2Kig1200mmetaG_FD_146192 | JGI IMG/M metagenome (GOLD analysis project Ga0194110, IMG submission 146192) | Freshwater microbial communities from Lake Tanganyika, Tanzania - TA2015032 Kigoma Deep Cast 1200m | ecosystem: Environmental > Aquatic > Freshwater > Lake | place: Tanzania: Lake... | reverse complement strand
CCCCCGCCACCAGCAGGGCAGCGCCCAGCAGCGGCGCACTGCCGCGGCCGAGCAGCATCTCGGCCGGCACGGTGGTCAAAAAGGCCACCGGCAGCACCACGGTGAACAGCAGCCGCAGCCCGGGCGGATAGGCGCTGATCGGAAAGCGCCCTGCGGTGAGCGCGGCCCGCAGCACCTCGGTGGCGTTCCAGGTCTTGACGAACCAGATGCTGGTGGTGGCCAGCAGAAACCAGAGCGAATACAAGGTCACCAGAGCCGCCAGCAGCACCAGCAACGCCAACGCCAGGCCGCTGGCTCTGAACGTTGCCCCCGCCCGGGGGGCTGCCCAGGCGATCAGCCCCAGGCCCAGGGCGATCTCGCTGAGGCCGGCCGGCGAGAGGGTGCGCAACGACAACCAGAACTGGCTGTCGATCGGCTTGAGCAGCACAAAATCGAGCGTGCCCTCGCGCACGTGGGTAACGATGGCACCCAGATTGGGCCGCAGCCAGGTGCTGGCGACGCCGTCGAGCAGGGTGTAGACCCCCTGCACTACCAGCGCCTGCTGCCAGCTCCAGCCGCCCAGCGCCCGCTCCTGGCCAAAGAACAGCGACAAAATGAACACGCTGCCGGCAAGATTGGCGATGGCCGCCAGCAGCTCCAGCACCACATTGAGCTGGTATTCGAGCTGGCCCGCCAGGGCCGTGCCCCAGAAGCGCCGCAGGGTCAGCAGATAACGCCGGAGCGCCGCCATCGTCAGGCCCCCATGGCGGTGTAGCGCCGCACCCCCGCCCGCCACAGCAGCAGCGCCAGCGGCAGCAGCACGGCAATCCAGGCCAGCTCGGCGGCAAAACCGACGCCCAGAGCAACCGGCAGCCCCGCCAGCAGCCGCGCCGGAAAGTCGATCAACCAGGGAAACGGCGTCCACTGCGCCCAGGCCCGCACGCCCTGCGGGAACGCCGCCAATGGCGCCAACAGACCCGAGAAAAACAGATAGGGCACGAACAGCAGGCGCTCCAGGGCACTGGCCTTTTCGCTGAAGAAGCACAGGGCCGCAATCAGGCTCTGCAACAGAAAAGCGATGGCAAATGCCCCCAGGGTGGCCAGAGCGGCCAGCACAAACTGGCCCACCGAAGGCAGCCAAAACGCGCCGGGGTTGATGAGAAAGAAGACCGCTGCGATCACCGCGGCAAACGGCAAGCGCGTCAGCTGCTCAGCCAGGTGGGCGGCCACATAACGCCACAGCGGATGCAGCGGTTGCAGCAAGTAGGGCGACAGCCGGCCCAGCAGCGCATCCTCTTCAAAGGCGAAGACCACCCACACCACCGAAAACTGCCGCACCAGATAGGCGCTCAGGAAGTAGCGATCCAGCCCAAGCGAACCCAGCCCAAGCGCCGCCCCCGCCGGAGCCTGACGCCACAGGGCCAGCATGATGAAGGGCAACAGCCCCGAAAGCGCCCACAGAGCGATCTCGGCGCGGTATTCGCTCATCAGCGCAAACTGACTGCTCAGCAGGGCCCGGGCGGGCCTGAAACCGCGTTTGCGCAGAGGCGAGCCTATGGCCACGCTCAGCGCACCTGCACCCCTTTCCAGAAGGCCACGCGGCCCTTGATCTGGGCGGCAGCGTCCTTGGGCTCGGGATAGAACCAGGCGGCATTGGCGTTCACCTGTCCATCGACAACCACGTCGTAGTAGTGGGCTTCGCCTTTCCAACCGCACATCGTGCGATGGCTCGAAGGGCGAAAACAACCCTCCACCAACGCCTCCGGCGGGAAATAGGCGTTGCCCTCCACGGTGACGATGTCGTCACTGCTGGCAATGACGGTGTTGTTCCAGCGGGCTTCGGTGGCCATGGGAGTGGTCTGCAGGATCATCACGCTATGGGTTCGGGGCCTCCAGCCGGGGACACGGTGACCGCGGTGCCGGTTCGGAACAGATCCCCGATCAACTCCTCGATCGGTGGATCGCTCACCTCCAGATCGCGCACCTCAAAGCGGGCCAGCAGCTCGGCCACCACGCGGGTGAGTCGATCGCGCGGCACCAGCAGGGTGGCGGCCCGGCCCTCGAGCTGCTCGAGTTCGCCAAAGGTGGCCAAAGCGTCCGCGTTGGGGGGCTCGGCCAGCTCCAGGCGCACCTGGCGGCAGGGGGCCAGCTGGGCCGCCAACTGTTCCAGGGGACCATCGTGAAACAGGGCGCCCTGGTGAATCAGCAGCACCCTGGGGCACAACGCCGTGATGTCAGCCATGTAATGGCTGGTGAGCAGCACCGTGGCGCCGGTGCGGCGGTTGTACTCGGCCAGAAAGCTGCGCACCCGCGCCTGGGCGTTGACATCGAGGCCCAGGGTTGGTTCATCGAGAAACAGCACCGACGGGCAGTGCAGCAGCGCCGCCAGCAGCTCGGCTTTCATGCGCTGGCCCAGCGACAGCTTGCGCACAGGGCGGGTGAGCTCCTCGCCCAGCTCGAGCAGATCAGCCAGCTCGGCGATGCGGCGTTTGGCCTCGAGGTCCGTGAGGCCATACACCGCCGCGTTCACCCGCAACGCATCGAGCGGCGGCAGATCCCAGATCAGCTGCTGCTTCTGGCCCATCACCAGGGTGATCTGCTGCAGAAAGGCCCGCTGCCGCCGCCGCGGCTCAAAGCCCGCCACCCGCACCAGCCCGCTTGTGGGGTGAATCAGCCCGCACAGCATCTTGAGCGTGGTGGTCTTACCGGCGCCGTTGGCACCGAGAAACCCGACCATTTGGCCAGGCTCGATCGCAAAGCTCACCTCGCGCACGGCATCGACCGCACGGGTGCGGCGTTGCACAAAATGGCGCAGGGTGCCCGCCAGGCCTGGCTGCTTGGCCGCAACCCGATAGCGCTTGCTGAGGCCTTCGACCTGAATCACACCGCCAGATCGGCCAGCCGCTGGCGGGCCAGCTGGGCCTGGGCTTCGGCTTCGGCCAGGTTGGCGCGGCACTCGGCGACCACCTCGGCAGGTGCCTTGTCAGCAAAGTTGGGGTTGGCCAAGCGGCCCGACAGGCCGGCGATCTCCTTGTCGGCCTTGGCGATGTCCTTGTCGAGGCGGGCGCGCAGGGCCTCAAGGTCCACCAGGCCCTCGATCGGCAGCAGCACCTGCAACTCACCGCTGACACCGGCCAGGGCTCGCTGGGCGGTGCCCGCCGCCCGCTGCTGCTCGGCCAGCTCGGGGCTCAGCACCGTGACGCTGGCTGCACGGGTCAGGGCGGTGATGTCGGCCGTGGCCTCACTCAGCAAAGCGGCCAGCTCAGGGCGACCGGTGACGAACTGCACCGGGGCGCTTTGATTGGGCTTGAGCCCGGCCACGGCGCGCAGGTTGCGCACCACACGAATCGCCTCGATCAGCTCGGCAAACGACGACTCCAGGTCGTCGTTCAGCATGGCCATGTCGAGCTGTGGCCAGCGTTGCAGCGCCAGGAACGTCTCGGGACCAGCGCCGCTGAGGCCATGCCAGAGCTCCTCGCTCAGATGGGGCATCAGCGGATGCAGCATGAGCAGCAGCTCGGCCAGCACCTTGGCCAGCACCTGCCGCGCCGTGCGTTGCTGGGCCGGATCCTGCAGACGCCGCTTGATCAGCTCGACATACCAGTCGCACACCTCGTTCCAAGCAAACTCATAGAGCCCTTTGGCGGCCTCGCCCAGGCCATAGCTGCCATAGCGCTCGGCGGTGTCGCGGTTGACCCGCGCCAGGCGCGAAAGGATCCAGCGGTCGGCCAGCTGCAGGGCAGCCGGGTCAGGCGCGCCCAACGTCTCAGGGGTTTCGCCATCCAGATTCATCAGCGCAAAGCGCGTGACGTTCCAGAGCTTGTTGGCGAAGTTGCGCGAAGCCTCGACCGTGGCGGAGGTGTCGGACTTGCGGTCGTAATCGAGGCGAATGTCCTGCCCGGCACCGGCCACCTCGCGCACCAGGGCAAAGCGCAGGGCATCGGCGCCGTAGCGCTCGATCAGCAGCAGCGGATCGATACCGTTGCCGGCTGATTTGCTCATCTTGCGGTTGTTCTCATCGCGCACCAGGCCATGGATGTAGACGTCCCTGAAGGGAATCCACGCCGCCGGCTCGTCCTTGCCCTCAGCGACGAGCGCACCGGCCATCATCGTCATCCGGGCCACCCAGAAAAAGATGATGTCGAAGCCCGTCACCAGCACGCTGGTGGGGTACCAGCGCGCCAGGTCGGCAGCGCCTGCGTCGGGCCAACCCAGGGTTGAAAACGGCCACAGGCCACTGGAAAACCAGGTGTCGAGGGCGTCGGGGTCCTGCTCGAGAACGGCATCCCCGCCAAACTGCGCCTCGGCCCTGGCGCGGGCTTCGGCCTCGTTGCGGGCCACCACATAAGGCGTGCTGTCGGTGATGACGCCACCGGTTTCGCTGACCACAAACCAGGCCGGAATGCGGTGCCCCCACCACAGCTGGCGGCTGATGCACCAGTCGCGGATGTCCGTGAGCCAGTCGCGGTAGACCTTGGCCCAGCGCTCGGGCACGAAGCGCGGCTCGGGCCCGGCGGCAGCCTCCAGCGCCTCACGGCAACGGGCCGCCAGGGGCTCGGTGCGCACGAACCACTGGGTCGACAGCAACGGCTCGACCGGCACCTTGCCGCGGTCCGAGAACGGCACGCTGTGGCGGTAGGGCTCCACCTTGACCAGGAAGCCTTCGGCCTCCATGGCGGCCACCACCGCCTGGCGGGCCTCAAAGCGATCGAGCCCGGCGAAACGGCCGGCGGCATCGTTCATCGAGCCGTCCTTGGTCATCACCGTGATCAGCGGCAGGTTGTGGCGCTGGCCGATCGCAAAGTCGTTGGGGTCGTGGGCGGGGGTGACCTTGACGCAGCCCGTGCCGAACTCGGCATCGACGTGCTCATCGGCCACGATCGGAATCTGGCGCCCCACCAGCGGCAGGGTGAGGGTCTGGCCCACCAGGGCGCTGTAGCGCGGGTCCCTGGGGTTCACCGCCACGGCCGTGTCGCCCAGCAGGGTCTCGGGCCGGGTGGTGGCCACCTCCAGATGGGTGCGGCCATCGGCGGCAGCGCCGCCGCTCAGGGGATAGCGGAAATGCCAGAGGTGGCCGTCCACCTCCTTCATCTCCACCTCCAGATCGCTCACCGCCGAGCCCGAGGCCGGACACCAGTTGACCAGGTACTCGCCGCGGTAGATCAGCCCCTGCTCGTGCAGGCGGTTGAAGGCTTCCACCACCGCGGCGCTGCAGCCGGTGTCGAGGGTGAAGCGCTCGCGCTGCCAGTCGACCGAATAGCCCAGGCGCCGCAGCTGGCCCACGATCGTGCCGCCACTCTGGGCCTTCCAGGCCCAGGCCTTCTCAAGAAAGGCCTCGCGGCCCAGGTCTTCCTTGCGCAACCCGTCAGCCTTGAGCTGCTTCTCCAGGATCGTCTGCACGGCGATCGAGGCGTGGTCGGTGCCCGGCAGACACAGCACGTTCCTGCCGGCCAGGCGTTGGTAGCGCACGATCGTGTCGATCAGGGCCGTGTTGAAGGCGTGGCCCATGTGCAGGCTGCCGGTGACGTTGGGCGGCGGGATCACCACCGCAAACGGCTCGCCGGGGGCGGCGGGATCGGGGTGAAAGGCGCCGCTCGTTTCCCAGGCCTGCTGCCAGCGGGCCTCGGTGCCCACCGGGTCGTAGGTCTTGGGCAGGGCGTCGGTCACCAGCTTCACAACAGGCAGTGAGGCCATGGTCGCAAAGCGTTGCCGCTGCCTCGATGATGGGCGCGCAGGCAAGCGCCATGGCCCCACCCTTCCAGCCACGACGATGGGCCGCTGCAGCAACAGCGGCGATCAGCGCTCTGCTGCTTTCGGGGTGCAACCTGATGCAGTAGCTGCCAGATGTGCTGTATCTGGCCATTGCCACCAATCCAGATCAGACCATCGATGGCGAGGTACTGGAGGCGTATCGCGAGCGCCTTGGTCTGCTGGAGTCGGACTTCAAGGCGCTGCATCCCAACACCCGATTCCAGTTCGCCTTGTATCCATGGAACCGGATCGAGGCCGCCATGCAGCACCGCACCGGTGCCGGCCTGGGACCGGATCTGTTGCTGGTGAATGGCATGACTGCCATTCGCCTGCTGGAGGCTGGACTGAGCGATCCATACCCCATGACCCCTGAGCAGGCCATGGACTTTGAGCCAGCCGAACTGGACCGGTTGCGCGATCGCCATGGACGCCTGGCGGGCTTGCCGGTGTTGCTGAACACCCAACTGGCCTGCTTCAACAGCACGCGCCTGCAGCAGGCGCCACGCACCATGGGGGAGCTGCTGACCATCAGCGCTAAGGGACATCCGATCGGTCTGTCGCTCAACGTCTACGAACTGATCTGGAGTGCCGGCAGCCTGGGAGCGCTGCCGGCACTGAATCAAGCCGCAACTGGCCAGATGCCCTCCAAAGAGAGCCTGAATGGGCTGGAGCGTTGGCTGGCCTGGCTGCAGAACGCCAACACCTACCAACGCATCACCTTCTACCCCGATCAGGAGACAACCGATCGCGAATTTCAAGCAGGCCGGCTCGACTGGATTCCCTGCCAAAGCACCGCCCTGAATCGCCTGCGCAGCAAACTGGGATCAGCCCTGGCTGTGGCGCCGCTGCCAAGCGGCGAAGGAGGCGAGGCCTCGCCGCTGAATCAACTGCGGCTGTTTGCGCTCGGCAAAAACTCAAGTGGCGCCGGGCGTGCCCAGGCACTGGCTTTTGCCAACTTCAGCATCACACCGTTAAGCCAGCGCAACCTCAGCCTCGGCAGCCAGACCGTGCTGCCGGCCAATCGTTTTGTCGGGATCCCGACCAACAGCTCCAAGACACTCGCTGCCATGGCGGTTGCAGCCAAACAGGGCCAGCAGGTCAACACCTTGACCAAGCAGTTGCACAACAACCTTGATCGTGTTGAACGCACCCAAAGCGTGATCAACGCGCTGGTGTTCAGCACCCAGAGCCCCGTGGCTGGCGGCCAGGAACTGGTGCGCATTTTCAGGGGGCAGCGATGAAGGAGTTATCGCTCGAGGTGCTGGGCTGGCTCGGCTATCTGGAGCGGCCGGCGGTGATGCTGCAACTGGCACTGATCGTGGCTGCGGTGGTGCTCACCCGGCAGATGCGGCGGCGGCGCTGGCTGGGCCGCTGGCCGCTGCTCGGCTACACCCCCCTGGGACTTGGGCTGCTTGCTGCTCTGGCGCTGCTGCTGCAGAAGCTTCATCAACCCCACGGCCTGTGCGCCTTGTGGACTTGGCTCTGGCTGGGCTGGTACAGCCTGCAGCTACTGAGCCAGCAACTGCTCCGGTGGCTGCCGCAGGAGCGGGTGCATCAGATCGAAACGCGCTTGCTGCGACCGGGTTATCTGGTGATGAGCGCGCTGGTCATGATCAACGAGCTCGACAACGTTCAAGACGTGGCCCTGGCCTGGCTGATCCAGAGAGCGGTCGGCATGAGCAGCAGCCGTCGCAAAGCCCTCGAGCTGATGCTGCGTTATGCGGTCGTGACTTTGGGCCTCATCGCGGTTGCCATCCACCTGGGGCTCAACACGACCGCCCTGATCGCGGTGGCTGGGGGGCTCTCGGTTGGCCTTGGCTTTGGCATCAAAGAGGTGTTCTCCAACTTCGTGAGCGGCCTTTGGCTGCTGTTTGAGGGTTCGGTGCGACCTGGTGAAGTGCTGATGCTCGATGGCGACCCCTGCGAGGTGCGCAAGCTGGGGCTGCGGGCCACCCTGCTGTGGCGCGACCGTGACAACGCCGAGCTGCTGATTCCCAATCAGACGTTTTTTACGGAAATGGCCACCACTTACACGGCCAGCGACCGCATGCGCCGCAGCCAGGTCAGCGTCGGTGCGGCCTATCACCATGACCCCGAATCGGTGATTGCCCTGCTCGAGGCGACCGCACGGCAGGTCAACCGCGTGCTCCCCAATCCAGCCCCTAAGGCCCTGCTGCTGAGCTATGGCGACTCAGCGATCAACTACGCCCTGCGCTTCTGGATCGCCAACCCGATGGACAACGTGACCATCTGCAGTGAGGTCAACCAGGCGATCTGGCATGCCTTCAAACGCGAAGGCATCGAGATTCCCTTCCCCCAGCAGGTGGAGTATTCGATGGTGTGGCCGCCCGAGCAGCACCTGCCCAACACCGGCAACCACTGATCAGCGCCAGGGGATCGCCAGCACGGCATCGAGACGCTGCCAGCGCTCCTCGGCTGCCACACGCCCGAGCAGGGCGATGCGCTCAAGGGCCTGACGCACCCGCGCTGTCTCGAGCAGATCGGGTGCGGGCCCCTGGGGCAGCACCAGAACCTGCTGCTCGGCCGGATCGGCCATCACCTGCAGCTCAAGATCGGCCAGCTCCCGCTCGAAAAACAGCCGCCGCATGCGGCCTGTGAGCACCGGCCCCAGCGCTTCGGCAAACGCCTTCAAACCGCCTTCATCGCCGCTGCAGCCGCAGTTGAGGGCCAGCCAGATCAGCAGCTTGGCCCAGCTTTCAGCACTCCAGAGCGGTTCAAAACTGCTGCGGTGCTGCCGCACCAGCTCGGCGATGGCGAAATCAACCAGCGTGGCCTGCAACGACGCAGGGTTTGGCGCGCCGCCCATGGCAACCGCAGACACTGACGCCACACTGCCAGCCCGGCAACCAGAGGGCAGACTGCAGACATCTGCAGGAGCTTGGCCCCATGGCCCTCGACCTCAACGATCCCGATCTTGAGTTTGCCGATCTGGTCACGGCCTATCAGAGCTGGGTGATGGCGGTGATCAACGACGAAAAGCTCGGCGGCGACAAGCTGCTCAGCGACGAGATCGTCGATGACGCGCTCAACGCCATGCGCTTTCTGCCCGATGTGGTGACCAGCGCGATCGAGACCACCCTGGCCCGCGTCTACGACGTCGATGCCGAGGAGCTGGCCGCGCTGCTCTACCCCGAAGACTGAGCTGCGGCAGCATTGCTGCAAAAGCAGTTCAGCCGCCGTTGCTGGGCAGAGGCATCCATAGGGTTCGCTCCCGCTCGTCCGGCGTTGTGCCGGCCTGACCATGGCGAACCGCCCGCTTCCCACCCTTGCCAAGGCCGCCCTGGCCCTGGCCTGTGCTGCCACCGCAGGCAGCTTCAGCCAGCCAGCGCTGGCCGGCGAAGCGAGCCCGGTGCGCTGGAACACCGGCGCCGCCGTGTGGACCACAAGCCCCGAAGCGCTGAACACGTTTGTCAGCAGCGGCGAAATCACCGACCGGGGGCTTGAAGGTGGGCTCAACCGCTCCGGCTGGACCTCCCAGCAGGTGCGCCAGGGGCTGGCCAAGCCCTATGCCGTGGATCTCATCCCCTTGAGCCGCTTCCTCTATTCGGAAGCCGGTGAGCGCTTCCTTGAGGAGCAGACCCGCAGTTACGTGCCCTACGCCACGCTCAAAGCGCAGGCTGCTGTAGCCCTGCGCGCGGCGATCATCGCCGATGCGGCGGATGGCGAAATCTCCGGTGCCGGCATCCTGGGTGCGCTGCCGGTCGATTTCAGGCTGGCTGACATCAGCAGCCAAGCGCCCCTCGATGGCAGCCAGAACGTGTGGCCCCAGAGCGGTTGCCAGGGGTCCCGCCAATGCAGCTCCTGGCTGTCTTGGGCCGTGTTTCTGCCGGCCAACCTGCAGGCGATCAGCCAGAGTGGCAGCTGAGGCCTGCTCAAAGCAGATCATGGTCTGGTGCCGCAGCAGCAGACCTTGCCTGAAGCAGGAGCAGCCCGCGCCGACCTGGCGATCGTGGGGGCCGGCATTGCCGGCTGCACGCTGGTTGCGGCACTGCGGCAGCAGGGCTGGGGCGGCAGGGTCGTGATCGTTGAAAGTGGCCGCGGCCCAGGCGGGCGGGCAGCCACGCGCCGCTCCCGTCACGATCCCGGCCTGGCGATCAACCATGGAGCGCCGCTGTTCAACCTGCGCAGCGCTGGGCCTGCGACAGCCCTGGTGGAGGCCCTCAGCCAGGGGGGCTGGGTCAGCCCCTTTGCAGGCGCCATCCAAAGCCTTAACGAAGCCGGCCAGATCGGGCCACCGCTTGACGACGGCTTCAGCGACGGCGCCCTCTGGCAGGGCCAGGGCGGCATGGATCAGCTGGCCAAGGGACTGCTGGAGCTGGCCGCCCAGCACCCCGGCACCACCACACTGCAGTACGGCGTTGTGGTGCGCGTCCTGCAACCCAACGCGGCAGGCTGGACCCTGCTGGATGGCCAGGCTTCGGTGTTGGCGCAGAGCAGCTGGCTGGTGCTCAGCGGCACGCTGCTGGCCCATCCCCGCTGCCGGCAGGTGTTTGGCTGGGATGGGGTGCCGCTGCAACAGGCGGCGGCAAGCCTGAAGGATCCCCAGCTGGATCAGGCCGCAGCGGCCCTAGGCCAGATCAAGGCATCCGCCAGCAGCAACCTGCTGCTGAGCCTGCCGCCAGAGCTGGCCAGCGTGTGGCGCCTGCAGCCCTGGCGGCTGCTGCAATTCAGCCCAGAGGCGCAGCAGCGCTGGGGGCTGCGGCGGGTGTCGCTGCAGCAGAACGCTGGTGGCCGCTGGGCTGTGGTGGCCGAATCCAGCGCCGCCTTTGCCGAGGAGCACCTCAACGTTTACGGATCGCGCTCCTCGGCCGCCCAGCTGCTTGGTGCAGCGCCATCAGCTGCCGAAGAAGCGGCGGCGATTGCAGCACTGGAGCAAGCCCTGCACAACGCCCTTGGCCTGCCCACCGCGGGGGCAGAGCACCAGCTGATGCGCTGGGGTGCCGCCTTTGCTCAGCCACCGGGGCTGGCGCAGCACCTGCAGCTCTGCCCAGAGAGCCGCATCGGCTTCTGCGGCGACTTTGTCGCAACTGGCGGCTTTGGACGCATCGAGGGTGCCCTCAGCAGCGCCACAGCTCTGGCCAAGCAGCTGCAGCATGTGACTTAGACACCTTGTCAGTACGCTTTAACGTACGGGCAGGAGATCACCATGGCCACCGTCTCAGCCACAGAAGCCCGCAAGCGGCTTTACGCCTTGATCGATGAAGTGGGTGAGTCCCACGAGCCGGTTCAGATCACCGGCAAACGCGGCAATGCCGTGCTTGTTGCCGAAGACGACTGGCGCGCCATCCAGGAGACCTTGCACCTCGCCTCGATCCCTGGCATGCGCGAGTCGATCCTTGAAGGCATGGCGACCGATACCGCTGAGCTCAGCAGCGAGCCGGGGTGGTGAGCTGTACGGTTCTGTTCACCAAGCAGGCCCAGAAGGATGCACGCAAGCTCGCCTCCGCTTCGCCTGCCCTCAAACAAAAAGCCGAGGCATTGCTTGAACTCCTGGCTGTTGACCCCTACCAACAGCCACCTCCCTATGAGGCTCTGGTGGGCGAGCTGCGTGGGGCCTGCTCACGGCGCATCAACATCCAGCACCGGCTCGTGTACCAGGTTCTGGACAAGGAGCAGATCGTCAAGGTTCTGCGCCTCTGGAGCCACTACAACTGATACAGCTGCAGCACGTGCTCTGACCATGCCCGGTGCCGGGTTCGAACCAGCGACATCCTGCTTGTAAGGCAGGCGCTCTACCGCTGAGCTAACCGGGCGGTTCAACCATTTTGCCTGCGGGCGCGGCACACTCGGGCCAAGCGAGACCCCAGCCACCGTGGCCAGCGGCCGCAGCCATGACCGGGCCACCTGGGCTCTAGCCCTGCCCTTCGGCGCCTTGTGGTGGCCGTGGCTGGGGCTGAGCGGGGCAGCCGTAGCCAGTGGCAGTTTCCTTCTGGGGGGTTTGCTGCTCTCGCCCGATCTCGACACCCGCTCCAACGCCACCCGCCGTTGGGGGCCGCTGAAGCTGCTGTGGTGGCCCTACCGCCGGCTGCTGTCGCACCGCTCGCTGCTCTCGCACACACCGCTGATCGGCAGCGCCGGGCGGCTGCTGTATGTGGCGGGGCTGGCCGTGGGCCTGTGCCTGCTGGCCGGGCCCCTGGGGGCACCAACACCGGCTCAACTGGTTGAGACGGCGCACTGGCTCTGGCAGCAGCAACGCCCCTTGCTGATGGCTGCAATCGCCGGGGTGGAAGCCAGCACCTGGTTGCACCTGATCCAGGACGGCGATCCGGTGCCGCGGCTGCCCAGGCTGCTGCGCCAGTGGAGGCGCAAGCCCAAACCCAGACGCCGATCAAGAGAGGCCACAAGAATGGGGCGTCACAAGCGTGCGTCATGACCGCTGCATCTCCCCATCAGGAGGCCATCGATGCCCTGGTCGCCGTGGTGGCCCAGCTGCGCGATCCCCAAGGCGGTTGTCCCTGGGATCTGCAGCAGACGCACGCGTCTCTGGTGCCCTACGTGCTCGAAGAAGCGCACGAGGTCGCCGATGCGATCCGCCATGGCGACGACGCCCACCTGGCCGAAGAGCTGGGGGATCTGCTGCTGCAGGTGGTGCTGCATGCGCAGATCGCTGCCGAAGAGGGTCGCTTTGATCTGGCCGATGTCGCGAGTGGCATCCGCGACAAGCTGATCCGCAGGCACCCGCACGTGTTTGGTGACGCCGCCGCAGAGCTCGCCAATCGGGGTACAGACGGCGACCCCGATGCGGTGAAGCGCAGCTGGGAAGCGATCAAGGCCGCCGAGGCAGGGTCCACCGCAGGCTCAGCCAGCCCCCTGAGCGACAAGCTCACCAGCAAGGTGCGCGGCCAGCCCGCCCTGGCCGGCGCCATGACCATCTCCAAAAAAGCCGCCGCCGCGGGCTTCGAATGGGACGACATGGCGGGGGTGTGGGCCAAAGTGCACGAGGAGCTCGATGAGCTCAAGGAGGCCGTCGCCAGTGGCAACAAAGCCCACGCCCAGGAGGAACTGGGCGATCTGCTGTTCACCCTGGTGAACGTGGCGCGCTGGTGCGGCATCGACCCGGAAGCGGGCCTGGCCGGCACCAACCGCCGTTTCCTCGATCGCTTCTCCCGCGTCGAGGCAGCCCTGGGGGGTGACATCGGCGGACGCAGCATCAGCGAGCTGGAGAGCCTCTGGCGCGAGGCCAAAGCCCAGATCCGCGCCGAGGGCGAGCAGGGCTGAAGCCTCAGATCACGCTTGTGAGACCGCTCTCCAGATCGAAATAGAGAGGCTGAATCGTCAGCTTGCCAGCGGCCACCGCCTCACGCAGCACCGCGCTGCGCCCTGTGAGCTGACCGGCGGCGTAGCTGGCGTTGTGCCGGATCGCCAGGCTGAGGTCGTCGCCGCTTTGCAGCGACGCCCGGATCGGCGTCACCAGCTCCTCAAGCAGGGGCGTGAGCGGTTTGGTGTCCAAGGCTGCTGTCACGGCGCCGCAGCTCTGGTGCCCCATCACCACGATCAGCGGCACCTGCAACTGGCATACGGCGTACTCGAGCGAGGCGATGCCTTCAGCAAAGGCGGTGTTGCCGGCGCTGCGCACGTCAAACAGCTCCCCGGGGCCCACATCAAAGATCCATTCGGGCGACACCCGCGCATCGGCGCAGGCCAGCACCGCCGCCCAGGGGCGCTGGCCCCGTGCCAGGGCTGCTGGATCGAGCT
>Ga0194110_10006666_pt1 | contig 13462 bp, 14 predicted proteins | sample TA2Kig1200mmetaG_FD_146192 | JGI IMG/M metagenome (GOLD analysis project Ga0194110, IMG submission 146192) | Freshwater microbial communities from Lake Tanganyika, Tanzania - TA2015032 Kigoma Deep Cast 1200m | ecosystem: Environmental > Aquatic > Freshwater > Lake | place: Tanzania: Lake... | reverse complement strand
GCGGGTGGTCGAAAGCACGCGACGTGGGCAAACTGCGTGTCGAAGGCAAGGACTATGAAGTCGCCGATGGTGACGTGGTGGAGATTCGCTTCAACGTCTGACGTCGGCACGGTAGCTACAGCGCGGGTACCGTATATCTAGAACTTATGTCTCAATTGGAAGGCAAGACTGCCGTACGAATCGGCAAAAACGTCACCATCAATGTCGACAAGTTTTCGATTGGTGACGGCGTGCTCATCAAAGACAATGTGGTCATTGAAGGTCCCGAGGTCTCAATTGGGGACTACGCCGTCATCGGCGAGGGCACCGAACTCGTTGCCAAGAGTCCGTGCAACATTGGCATGAGCTCATGGATTGGTAGGGACTGCATTATCGATGCCACTGGCCGATTGGTGATTGGAAATGGTGTTGCAGTTGCAGCAGGTTGCCAACTCTGGACTCACATGAAATTTGGCGACACGTTGCAAGGTTGCCGATGGGAGTGGCGTCGTGAGCTTCTCATTGGTGACGACGTCTACTTCGGCGGCAACTCGCTAGTTGGACCAATCGTCGCCGAGGATCAGAGTCTCGCACTAATGGGCTCCGTGGTAACGCACGACATGAAGAGAAACCACGTGTATGCGGGGGTTCCCGCAACCGACATCACCGAAAGGGTCGGGGTTCACTACGAAGACGTCTCAATTGACCATAAGTTCAAGGTCCTGGGTGAACAATTGCGCGAGTTTCGTACTCTCCACAACCATGGCGACCAGATTGAGATTGTTAAGGAGTGGCCTAAAGTCATGCACCAAGATGTCAGCTACTTCAACGTTGCAACTCGTGAGTACACCAAGCGCCTCTCTCCAGCAGAGATTGCTTTCATGCTGTTTCTCCTGATGCCCATCAAGTTCTATCCCGTTGCCACATGATCGGGGATGAAATCCTTCGGTTTGCAAAGGAGATTTTCCCGATCAATCGCAGCCTGACCGGCGAAGGCGTGCGGGAAACTCTTCGAAGGGTCAAGCACCACCTACCCAATCTCCAGGTTCATGAAGTGCCCAGCGGAACTACGGCATTTGACTGGACTGTGCCCCCAGAGTGGGATATCACCGAAGCGTTCATCGAGGACGATGGCGGGCGTCGAGTCATCGATTTTGCGCACAACAATCTGCATGTTGTCGGGTACTCGATACCGGTCGACATCACGTTGTCGCTGGAAGAACTGCAGCAGTACCTCCATTCGATTCCCGATAAGCCAGATGCCATTCCTTATGTAACTTCGTACTACTCCGACCGGTGGGGCTTCTGCCTGTCGCACCGTGAGCGGGCCAAGCTTCGCAATGGGAACTACCGAGCCGTGATCAAGTCGCGGAAGTTTCAAGGAGTTATGAACTATGCCGACTTGGTCATTCCAGGACAGAGCGCACGTGAAGTGCTTCTGTCCACATATGTGTGTCATCCGTCGATGGCAAACAACGAAGTGTCTGGCCCCGCAGTTATGACCTTTCTCGGAAAGTGGCTTCAAGAGCAGCCGCGTCGGTATACGTACCGCCTCGTGTTTGCTCCAGAAACCATCGGGGCAATTCACTACATAAGCAAGCATCTCAGTCACCTCAAATCCGCTGTGGTTGCTGGTTTCAACGTTTCGTGCGTGGGCGATGATCGAAACTATTCGTTCGTCTCTTCACGCAAAGGTCAGACGCTGGCCGATCGAATCGCCAGGCATGTACTTCCCCATCTGTCACCAACTTTCGTGCAGCATTCTTTCCTTGATCGTCAGAGTGATGAGCGCCAGTACGGCAGTGCCCTCGTTGACCTTCCGTTTGTTGCACTAAGCCGCACGAAATACGGCTGCTACGACGAATATCACACTTCGCTTGATGACTTCAGAGTGGTGACGGCAAGTGGTCTCGAGGGTGGTTTCAATCTCGTTGCTCGATGTGTCGCAGCTGTGGAGGCAAATCGAATCTTCGTCGCAACGACTGCCTGCGAACCACAACTCGGTCGACGCGGGCTGTATCCCACCCTCGGTGGGGGAAGAGTCTCTGCGTCGGTCGACGCATTGCTGAATGTTCTCGCATACAGCGATGGGCAAGATGATCTACTCGCTGTTGCCGATGCATGTGGATTGACGATTGGGGAGGCTGCAGACGCAGCACAAATCTTGGAACAACATGGCTTGCTTCGCGAGGTTGCGTCGGAGTCCCAATAATGAAACCGACCAATGCGTGGCTCGTCGCGCAGGGTCGCGTGCTGGCGAGTGCGACCGTGGCGGAGTCGCGGGCCGAACGTCGGCGCGGGATGATCGGCGAACACAACCCTGAGTTCGCACTCGTGCTGCCGCGATGCCAGTGGGTGCACTCCTTTGGGATGCGGTGCGCACTTGACGTGGCGTATCTCAACGACGAGTCTCAGGTGGTGAAAGTGCAGCGCCTTGCCCCCATGCGACTGCCCCTGCCGGTTCGTGATGCGCGCACCGTGGTTGAAGCCAAGGCTGGCTCGTTCGAACGGTGGGGCTTGCGCGTCGGCGATGTGGTGGAGGTACGGCGCACATGACGGGGCGACTGGTGCTCGTCGCCACCCCGATCGGCAATCTGGCCGACATCACTTCGCGCGCGGTCGACGCACTGCGTGAGGCCGACGTCATCTGTTGCGAAGACACGCGGCACTCCAGCAAGTTGCTGCAGCACATCGGCGTGAGCGAAAAACCACTCGTCATCGTGAACGAACACACCGAACACGATTCACGCGAGAAGCTCGTCTCGTTGGTTGCGCAAGGCAAGGTCGTTGCACTCATAACGGATGCGGGCAGCCCAGGCGTCAGCGACCCCGGTGAACGCATCGTGCGCGCCGCAATTGACGCGGGCTTACTCGTGACATCAACACCCGGGCCATCGGCGGCGATCATGGCGGTGACCCTGAGCGGACTGCCCTCCGCGCGCTTCGTTTTCGAGGGATTCCTACCACGCTCGGGTGTCGAACGCAAAGAGCGCCTCGAGGCGATAGCGGCGGAATTGCGTACCGCCGTGTTGTACGAAGCCCCACACCGACTCCACAAAACACTCACCGATCTGGAGACGATGTGCGGAGCGAATCGCCGCATCGCGATTGCCGCCGAACTCACGAAGGTGCACGAAGACATCTGGCGTGGCACTTTGCACGACGCGGTGAAACGCCACGCCGATGGCGAGCCACGTGGTGAATTCGTGCTCGTGCTCGCGGGGGCGACACCGATCGGGCCGCCCAGCGACGAAGAGTTACTCAACGCGTTGCGAACAGAAATCGCGGCCGGCGTCTCACGGAAGGATGCCGCATCGCGAGTGTCGGCTCGCTTCGGTGTGTCGAAGCGGCACGTGTACGAGTTGACGCTGACGCTCGGTTAACGCGGCAGCAACAATTCAGTTAGCGCGGGAGCAACGCGAGTTGTCGCGACTGGGCCACCAACTCCCCCGACGCATTCCACATCGTGCCGTCTTCTTCGAACATGCCGTCGCGCAGTTGTCGGGTGAGAAACTCCGCGGCAACGGGCTGACCGTCGGGTATCCCACGCAGGTAAAACGAGAGTTGTACCGTCGGCACCCAGCCGGGTGGCCCGGCCACGTTGAACATCGCCGGCGGCAACGAATCGCAGAACAACGTGAGAGCAAGCGCGTCGACGGGGCGTCCGTCACGAAATGCGCACCAACCGCGCACCAGCGCCTGACCGTTTGGTGCGCCGCGGGCGAACCCAGTGTCATCAGGGTGCAACCGAACGTCGACGTTCTGCATGAGTCCAGGCATGACGGCGTTCGGGTTCGGGTTCGCGTTCGGACCCGTCTCGCCGCGCGGCACCGCCAACGCGAAGTCGGGCAGGTTCGCCATCTCCTGCGTGACGTGTCGTCGCGCACCAGGAGGTAGTGCGTTGCCGCACGTGCCGATCGCCGTCACGACCACGCGGTCGCCGTGTCGCATCGTGGCATGCGCAGTGGCGAAGGCTTTGCCGGTCTTCACCACACGAGTCTCGATCACGACATCAGCGTCGTTCACCGGCCCGAGGTAGTGACAGGAGATGGCGACGGGCAGCGAACGACCGGTCGCCTGGCACATCGCCGCAGATACCAGCGCCAAGAGATAGCCACCGTTCGCGTTACCCCCGATGTCCCACCCGTCGTGCACGCGCGCCAAGAACGTGTCGTCGCCGTTCGCGTGGACGCGAGTGGCCTCATCGAACCGAAAAGTCATCGCGTTGAGCGTAGGTTGGAATGGTGCCGAAGTTCTCGTCGACGACACCTATCTATTACGTGACGGCCAAGCCGCACCTCGGGCACGCCTACACCACGATCATCTCCGACGCCGTCTGCCGCTGGCATCGCTTATGCGGCGACGATGTGCACCTGCTGACTGGCACCGACGAACACGGTCTGAAGGTGCAGCAATACGCCGATGCTGCCGGCAAGTCGCCGCGACAGTTCGTCGACGAGATTGCACCGTTGTACGCCGATGCATGGAAACGGCTCGACGTGAAGTACGACGACTTCATCCGCACGACCGAAGACCGCCACAAGCGCGGGGTGCACAAACTGCTGAAGGCCTGCTACGACGCCGGCGACATCGAGCTCGACGTGTACCGCGGTCATTACTGCGTCGCGTGCGAGGCGTACTACATCGAAGAGGAACTCGTCGGCGGTAACTGCCCGATCCACAAGACGAAAGCGGACTATGTGGAAGAGGAGAACTACTTCTTCCGACTCTCGCGCTTTGAGCAACGACTACTTGATTGGTACGACCAACACCCCGACGCGATCGTGCCGAGTTTTCGACGCAACGAAGTGCTCGGGTTCATCAAGGGTGGCTTGCAGGATTTCTCCGTAAGCCGCAAGACCTTGAAGTGGGGTATCCCCCTGCCGTGGGACGACAAGCACGTTACGTACGTGTGGTTCGATGCTCTCGCCAACTACATCACGGCCCACGGTTACGGCAGCGACGACAAGCAGTTCGCGTCGCGCTGGCCCGTTGACTGGCACTTCATCGGCAAGGACATCATCCGATTTCACTGCGTGTACTGGCCGGCGATGCTCATGTCCGCCGGCATCGAACCACCGAAGGGTTGGGCGGTCGGCGGCTTTCTGCTCGTCGGTGGCGAAAAGATGTCGAAGACCACCGGCAACGTGGTGAGCCCGCTCGATTTGATCGACGAGTTCGGTGTCGACGGGTTTCGCTACTACGTGCTCGCCGACACGATCTACGGCAACGACGGCGACTTCACCTACGAGGGTCTCGTCGCGCGGTACAACTCCGACTTGGCGAACAACCTCGGCAACCTTGCCGCGCGCGTCGCCACCGTGGTGGAGAAGAAGTGTGGTGGCCGCGGCCCGGCGCCACGCCACGACTCACCACTCGCACGGGTTGCCGCGGATGCGGTGCGCGACGCCGATGCCGCATGGCGTGGCGTGCAGCCGAGTCGCGCACTCGAGGCGACGTGGAACCTGATTCGCGCGACGAATGCGCATCTCGAACAACACGAGCCGTGGAAGATGCAACCGGGCGCCGCTGTCGATGCGGTGATGGGTGACGCGTTGGAAGCACTGCGCATCGTCGTGATGCTGGCAAACCCCGCCCTGCCGACCACCACACAGGAGATTTGGCGACGCATCGGCTTGAGCGGTCGAATCGAAGAGCGTCGCATCGGTGTCGATTCGAAGTGGGGCCTCTACCCGGGCGGGCTCGTCGTCAAGAAGGGCGAGCCGCTCTTCCCGCGCAAGAAGGCGTAGTCGTCGTGACGAACTCCGCGACGACAAAGGCCGACACTGTCGCGTGGGTCGACACGCACTGTCACGTGTACGACGACCGCACGCCCGGCGGTGCCGATGGTTCCATCGCCAATGCAAAGGCGAACGACGTCACGAAGATGATCGTCATCGGCACCGACGCCACCACCTCACCGTTGGCACTCGACATCGCTGCACGACATCACAACGTGTGGGCGACCGTCGGTTTGCACCCACACGACGCCAAGCTGGGTTTCGACACGATCACGCCACTCTTGCGCTGTGCCCCGGGCAAAACCGAGTGGCTCGACGCGACGGGTCTGGCCACCAAGAAGATCGTGGCCATCGGCGAATGCGGGCTTGATTTTCACTACGACCACTCGGAGCGTGACGTGCAGCGCACGGTGTTTGCCCAACATATTGCCTTGGCCAAGCAGCTCGATCTTCCCCTCGTCATTCATTCTCGTAACGCATGGCCCGACATGTTCGATGTGCTCGATGGTGAGGGTGTGCCCGAGCGCGTGATCTTCCACTGCTTTACCGGCGACGAAGCCGAAGCCCGCGAAGCAGTGAAGCGTGGTGCGTGGCTCTCGTTTTCGGGGATCGTCACGTTCAACAAGGCGGACGACATTCGCCGTGCCGCAAAGTATTGCCCCGCAGAGAAGGTGTTGACGGAGACCGACGCTCCGTGGCTCGCACCAGTGCCCCATCGCGGCAAGGAAAACGAGCCGGCACTCGTGCGAGTGGTCGGTGAGTGTTTGGCGCAGGTGCGCGGCGATGATGTCGCCGAGCTCGCGCGAATCACGATTGCCAACGCACACGAGGCGTTCCCGGGTATCGCTCGCTAGCGTAAATCGTCCGCAAGGAGGCGAGTTCGTGTTCCTCACGCTGCAAGATCGCCGTCGCATCACTTTGGTCGGCTTGTTCACGCTCGTGGTGGTACCCGTCGTCGTCTTCTTCACCCGAGGCGAACCGCAGGCCGAAGTTGCCTCAGTCGCCGCCGTCGGCGTCGAGGTCGGCACAGAGGTGACGAGCACCTCCGCCGCGCTGGCGCCGGTGTTCTTGGAAGGTGCGGCAGGAATCGCACCGACCGGCACGGCAGCGATCGCCTATCCGAGCGCCGACAACGTCGGAGTCAGCGGGCTGGCGACATTCAGCAGTTTCAACGGGGCACCCAACACGGTGTGCAACGCACCGATTGCGCCCTACGGTGCCACACTCGTCATCAAGAACCTCAACAACGGTCGTTCAATCGCGTGTTCCAACGTGATGATGCCAACGACGCCGGCCACCATCAGCGTGGTGTTGCACACTCGCCTGTTCGTCGAGTTGTCAGATTTGGTGAACGCGCCGATTCCGGTTTCGATCAACTGGTGACGCTCACTCGCTCGCAAACGTCCGAGCTGCTGGCGCGCCACGGCTTGGCGCCGCGCCGCAGTTTCGGACAGAACTTCGTCGTCGAACCAGAGACCGTGCGTCGCATCGCGTCGCTGGCTCGAGTCGGCGACGGCGACCATGTGGTGGAGATTGGCGCGGGGCTAGGTGCCCTCACGCTGGCGCTCGCCGAAACCGGTGCGTCGATCACCGCGGTGGAGATCGACACTGGGCTCGTCGATGTATTGCGTGAGAACCTGGCCGGCAAGCGCAATGTGCGAGTGGTGCACGACGACGCCATGCGACTCGACTGGCATGCACTGCTTGACGACGCCGACACGTGGACCGTCGTTGCGAATCTGCCGTACAACGTGGCGACCCCACTCGTTGCCGACTTGCTCGACACGGTGCCCAAGGTGCGACGATTGTTGGTGATGGTGCAGAAGGAAGTCGCGCAGCGTTTCGCCGCACGCCCCGGTGATGACGCATTCGGAGCGGTGAGCGTGAAGGTCGACTACTGGGCCACTGCCCGAGTTGTCGGTGAAGTTTCTGCTGCGGTGTTCCTACCGCGGCCGCGTGTTGCGTCATCTCTCGTCGAAATCACGCGGCGCGAGAACCCGGCGGTACCTGCGCCGTTTGCACCGATGTTCGCGATCGTGCGACAAGGCTTTGCAACGCGCCGCAAGATGTTGCGTCGCGCCCTCGACGGCGTGGTGATTGCTGCCGACTTTGTAGTTGCTGGCGTCAACCCGGAGGCGCGGGCCGAAGAACTGTCGCTCGACGAGTGGTCGCGGCTGACGCTCGCGGTTATCAAAAGAGGCTCAGCGCCGACATGAACGGCCCCGCAACGCTTGCTGCGCACGCCAAACTCACGTTGTCGCTGCGCATCGTCGGCATACGAGACGACGGCTTTCACTTGATTGATGCAGAAATGGTGAGTCTCGCGTTGGCCGACACGGTGCACATCGACCCGCGCGGTACGGGCATCACGGTCGATGGTCCGTTTGCCGCCGGGGTACCCACGACCGATGACAATCTCGTTGCCCGAGCGTTGCGACTCGCGGGTCGCAGTGCCGCGGTGCACATCGAGAAGCAGATTCCGAACGGTGGCGGCCTGGGTGGCGGTTCGTCAAACGCGGCCGCAGTGCTGCGCTGGGCTGGAGTCAACGATCTCGTGGCGGCATCGCGGCTCGGCGCTGACATTCCGTTTTGCATCGTCGGTGAACGCGCCCGCGTGAGCGGCATCGGCGAAGTGGTTGCACCGCTCGCTGCACATCAGCGCGCTGACGAACCGTTCGACATCACGCTCGTGGTTCCACCGCTACATGTGTCGACTCCGGCGGTCTACGCGGCGTGGGATGCGCTGGCGCCGTCTCGGCAACGCGGGGAGCGCAACGATCTCGAGCCCGCCGCGCTGACAGTTGCCCCGGAGCTGGTGCGCTGGCGTGATCGAATTCGCGAGGCGGCCGGCGTGCTGCCGACGTTGGCTGGCAGCGGGGCCACATGGTTCTTGCACGGCCGGCACGACATTGCCGATGCAGTGCGTGACGCGACGGTCATCCTGACGCGCAGCCGCTAACGACCGACCATCGAGAAGCGCAGCCGCCGGTGCGGCTCGACCGACTTACTTGCTGTTGCGTTGATGGCGAGTGCGACGAAGCATCTTCTTGTGCTTCTTCTTGCGCATTCGCTTACGGCGACGCTTGACGAGTGATCCCATGCGAGCCACGACGCTACCCTGAAAGTTGGTGCAACTTCGCGCCAGCTTCTCTCCGGGGTCGTTCAACGGCAGGACAGCGGGTTTTGGTCCCGTTTATAGGGGTTCGAATCCTCTCCCCGGAACCATTGAGTGGCAGACTCGGCGGCGACGCCCATGACCACCGCTGCGATCATCCTGGCCGCCGGACACGGCACCCGAATGAAGTCGCAGCGACCCAAGCCGCTGCACGTGATGTGCGGACGGCCGATGGTGCTGCATGTCATTCATTCGCTGGAAGCCGTCGACCCGGCGCGCACGATGGTGGTCGTCGGCCACGGTGCCGAGCGGGTCAGCGATGAAGTGCGACTCGCCGCACCCGACTGGGCACATGTCGACTTTGCGATTCAGGCGCGACAACGCGGTACCGGGGATGCAACGATGGCCGGGCTCGCCGCCCTGGACGATCGCGACGGAGTCACGCACGCCGATGTCGACGATGAATCCACCGTCATCGTGATGCCAGGTGACACACCACTCTTACGTGCCGAAACCATCGCCCAACTTGTGGGCGAGCACGAGCAGTCATCGAATGCCGCCACACTGCTCACTGCAGAACTCGACGAGCCCTACGGATACGGCCGGGTGTTGCGCGGCAAGGATGGAGCAGTGCTGCGCGTCGTTGAAGAGCGCGATGCCTCCCCCGCCGAGCGTGCCCTCCACGAAGTGAACACCAGCATCTACGCGTTCAAGCGCGGACTGCTCGGCCCGGCATTGCGTCGCATCAAGAACAACAACGCCCAGTCGGAGTACTACCTCACCGACGTGGTGGAAGTGCTCACCTCAGTGGGTCATCGCGTCGGTGCGAGGGTGGCCGACCCCGTCGAAGTCACCGGAGTGAACGATCGCTGGCAACTCGCGCTAGCCGAGCGCGAGTTACGTGCCCGCACTAACCGTGCGTGGTTGTTGGCGGGCGTCACGATGCTCGACCCGCGCCAGACCTTCATCGACGTGACGGTGCACATCGGTCGCGATGTCACCCTGTTTCCGGGTGTGATCCTGCAGGGTCGCACGACGATTGGCGACGGTTGTGTCATCGGTCCGTCGGCGCGCCTTTCGAACACCGAAGTCGGTGCAAACAGCACCGTCGAGCAGACGACGGCGAGAGATTCGGTTGTCGGCGAGGGATGCGAAGTCGGGCCGTATGCGTTCTTGCCCGAGGGAACCAAGGTCGAATCGGGCGCCAGAACCGGTGCGTTCTATGATGGCTCGCAATGAACAAGTCGATCGACAAGGTCACCACCAAACGAATGGTGTTGTACAGCGGTCGGGCCCATCCAGAACTTGCGCGTGAGGTAGCGAGCCACCTCAACATTTCGCTCGGTGAGGCCGACATCGTGGAGTTTGCGAACGGCGAGATTCGCCCGCGCTTCGGCGACAGCATTCGCGGCGGCGACGTGTTCATCATGCAGTCGCACTACGGACACAACGGGTACAGCATCAACGATGCGATCATGGAGCAGTTGATCATGATCGATGCTGCGTACCGCGCGTCGGCCAAACGTGTCACGGCGGTGTGCCCGTTCTACGGCTACGCGCGCCAAGACCGCAAGGCGGCAGGGCGCGAACCAATCACGGCGCGCGTGGTGGCGGACATGTTCAAGGCCGCGGGCTCCAAGCGCATGGTGTCGGTCGACTTGCACAGTGGACAGATTCAGGGTTTCTTCGAAGGCCCGGTTGATCACCTCACCGCGATGCCCGTGTTGGAGAAATACCTGCGCGAAAACGCGCGTGAAGGCGTGGTCATCGTCTCGCCCGACACGGGTCGCGTGAAAGTCGCCGAACGATTCGCCCAACACCTCGCCGACATGAGTGCCGACGTCGCCTTCGTCTACAAGCGTCGCGAAAAGAACACGGTCAATGTCGCCAGCGCGAAGGAAGTCATCGGCGATGTGGACGGGCGTCTGTGCGTGCTCACCGACGACATGATTGATACCGCCGGCACCATCACATCGGCCGCCGAACTGCTCATGGCCCGCGGTGCAAAGGAGGTGTGGGCGATGGCCACCCACGGCGTGCTCTCCGACCCGGCCATTGAACGCCTGAAGAAGTCGGCGATCAGTCGCGTGGTGTTCACCAACACCATCCCACTGCCGAAAGAAAAGAGGATCGATCGCATCGAAGTGCTGTCGGTGGCCAAGATCATCGCCGACGCCCTCGCGGCGGTGTTCGAAGAGACGAGCGTCAGCGAGCTCTTCGGCGGCGAAAATCTCGCCTAACCGCGGGCAGTGCACCACCCACACAGGTACGGCGCGCACCCGACGCGGGCGAAAACTTCGCCCTTAGACTGACGAAATGCCCACCGCACTAAAAACACAGGTCGGACGCGCGCTCGGTAGCGCCGCCGCCCGCCGCTTGCTCTCCCAGGATCAGATTCCGGCCGTCGTGTACGGCCACGGCATGACGCCACTCGCGGTCACCGTCGATCGCAAAGACCTTCGAGTCGCGCTCTCTGGTCCGGCCGGTCTCAACACCGTGCTCGAACTGCACGTCGGTGCCGACAAGTATCCGGCGATCGTCAAAGAAGTGCAACGCGACCCCGTGAAGCGCAACGTGCGCCACGTCGACTTCCAGCAGATCAGCATGACCGAAACCATCACCGTGCACGTGCCGCTGCACGTGAAGGGCACCGCGAAGGCCGTGCTCGCCGAGGGCGGTCTCGTCGACCCGGTCGTCAGCTCCATCGATGTGCGTGCCACCGCCGCGAACATTCCGAATGAAATCGTCGTCGATGTCACCAACATGACGATGGACAGTGTCGTTCGACTCGGCGACCTGCAGATGCCTGCTGGCGTCACCGTCGTCGGCGACCCGGAGTTCGTCGTGATCACCGTCGTGACCACCAAGGTGGAAGAAGTTGCGCCGGTCGCCGCTGCTGCCGCCGAAGGCGAAGCTGGCGCCGAAGGTGCGGCTCCTGCCGACGGTGCAACTGCGGAAGGTGCTGCGCCTGCCGAGGGCGATGCTGCAAAGGCCGCAGGTGGCAAGCCTGCCGCCGGCGGCAAGCCCTCGAAGTAAGCCGCGATGCGGTAAGCCGTCATGGCACTTCTGCGTCGCTCGAAGCGACCAGAGCGTCGTGGCACACCGTTCTCTGCGCTGATCGTCGGTGTCGGCAACCCTGGACGCGAATACGAACGCAGCCGTCACAACGTCGGCTTCGAAGTCGTCGACGAGTTGGCGCGTCGTGCCGGCGCCACGCTGAAGGCTTCGCGTGACAAGTGCTTGCTCGCCGAAGTGCACACGGACTTCATCCACTATCTGCTCGCCAAGCCGATGACGTACGTGAACAACTCTGGTCAGGCGGTGGGCCCACTTGCGCGGCGCTTCGACATCAGCGATGTTGAGCGCATCATCGTGGTGCACGACGAACTTGATCTGCCGCCGGGCGTGGTGCGGGTCAAGGTGGGCGGTGGTCTCGCCGGCCACAACGGGCTGCGGTCGATCACCCAGCACGTGAAGTCGCAGGAGTTCGTGCGTGTGCGCATCGGCGTCGGTAAGCCGCCGAGCAAAGAGCGCGGTGGCGAACACGTGTTGTCGAAAGTGCCGGTCTCGGAACGCACACTGCTCGACGATGCGGTGCTGCGTGCCGCTGATGCCACGGAACTCATCCTGAAGCACGGCGCCGATACCGCAATGCAGCAGACGAACGCCGGCTGAGCGGCGGCCCGATGAAAGCCGTGCCTTCCGAAACCTCGCTTGCGTCTCTGGCCGCACATGCGGCGAGCTTCGGCCGCGAACTTGGTGTCGGCCTCGAGCCTGGTGCCGTCGTCGCATGGGCCGATCAGATTCGCCCGCCCCTGGTGGCTGCACTTGCCCGCACACGACCCAACGACACCATCATCGTTGCCACACCGACCGACACACAGGCGCGAGTGTTGTGCGACGATTTGCGCGCCTACTGCGAAACCGAGATCGCCTTGTTTCCGGCATGGGAGACGCTGCCCTTCGAACGTGTCAGCCCTGCAGTCGAAACGATGGGCGAACGAATGCGCGTCGTGGCACGGCTGCGCAACAATCGCGCTCCGCTCATCGTCGTTGCGCCGATTCGCGCGTTGTTGCAGCGACTGAGCCCTGCCAGCCTCGCCTTTGAACCCATCATCATTCGTCGTGGCGAGCCACTCGACGTCGACGTACTGAGCACCACGCTCGTGGCGTGGGGGTATGTGCGCGAACAACTTGCCGAGCATCGCGGCGAGTTCGCCCAACGCGGTTCCATCGTCGATGTTTTCGGTTCGACCGATGACTCCCCCGTGCGCATCGAGCTATGGGGTGACGACGTAGAACGTGTCACCTCGTTCTCGGTGAACGATCAGCGCAGCACGGCCGAACTCGACGAGGTGACCATTTATCCGGCACGTGAGTTGTTGATCGATGACGCGGTTGTCGCTCGCGCGACAGCTCTTGCCGTGAGCGAACCGTGGGGGCGCGAACAGTGGGAGCGCATCACCCAACGCAGCGGTTTCGACGGTATGGAGAACTGGTTGGCGTGGCTCGTCGACACCGAGCGCACGCTGCTCGACGTGCTGCCCGAACGCTCCGCCCTCGTCGTGTGCGACCCCGCATACCTGCGGTCGCGCGGCAAAGAACTTGCCCGAGAAGAACGAGAGGT
>Ga0194110_10006665_pt1 | contig 13464 bp, 6 predicted proteins | sample TA2Kig1200mmetaG_FD_146192 | JGI IMG/M metagenome (GOLD analysis project Ga0194110, IMG submission 146192) | Freshwater microbial communities from Lake Tanganyika, Tanzania - TA2015032 Kigoma Deep Cast 1200m | ecosystem: Environmental > Aquatic > Freshwater > Lake | place: Tanzania: Lake... | reverse complement strand
TACTCGGGCTATTTTGGCCACGGCTTCGCTGTTCCTTGCGGCCGGCGAATGTACGTGCGGTCAGTGGATGCCCTGTGGTGCGTCGGCAGCGAGTAATCCCCAAGGGCGGCTGGCCGGCACCCAATCACGACGGATCAGAGACCGATGAAGTGGGCGATCCCGTGGTGACACGAAACAGCGACGTGCGGTTCGACGACGGCTTCGCCGTGACCGCGCCGGTGGGCCGCTTCAAGGCGAACGCCTGGGGCCTCTTCGACATGCACGGGAACGCGGCCGAATGGACCGCCAGCCTCTACCGGCCCTATCCCTATCGGGAAGAGGATGGGCGCGGCGATCCGCAAGCCGACGGTTCCCGCGTCGTTCGCGGCGGCTCGTTCTTCCGACGCCCGCAGGGCTGCTCAAGCTCCGCGCGCTGGGCATACCCGGTCTGGCAACGAGTCTTCGACATCGGTTTCCGCGTCCTCTGCCAGACGGATGCCACTCCTGCGTCCGGGCTTTCAGGTCCGGCGGCAGAACCAAGGAGGATGCTCGATCGAGAATAGGCCCTGCCGCTGCAAGATGTGCGCATCTTGCGCTATGTCAGGCGGGGATGGATTGATGAACGGATGAATGGATGGGTCGATGAATGGATGAGTGTCAGACAATCATCCAATCATCCAATCTTCCCCTTTGGTGGCGGCCCTGTGCCGCAATGCGAGGTGGCCCGATGGACCGAGCGGTTCTTGTCGCTATGGCGTTCGTCGCCGGGGCAGTTGGTCTGGCGGCAGGCGAGCCGCCGCTGAAGCTGGTCACTGCCAGCCATCTCGGCACCGCGGAGGACGACGACCTCCAGGGCGGGGCCGTCGCGCCGGATGGCACGCTCTATCTCGCCGGCAACACGGGCGCGCCGGCCAGAGGTTTCCCCGGCGATGTCCAGCCCAAGGCTTTCGGCAAGGCCGTCGAGCCGCCGCGGTGCGGGCACGGGTTCGTCGCTCATCTTTCCGGCGACGGCACAAGGCTGCTCCATTACGCCGAGCTGGCGCAGGGCGTGGCAATCCTGACCAGCGTCCAGGTCAACGAGAGCGGCGTCTATGTGGCAGGCTACGCCTCGGAGGGGCTGGAGCCGCTGCTGCGCGAGGTCCCGGGATTCCTGCGGCAGTACCCGCTCGCCGGCGAGGCCCGACTCATCCAGGAGGGCCGGATCGCGGAAGCCAACGCGCTCAAGGACGGCAAGGACCCGCTGGCCGGGCGGCCCGGGCTGGGACGCTACGGCGCGCCCTTCGTCCTCCGCTTCTCGAAGGACCTGCGCGAGCTCCAATGCGGCACGTACCTGGAAGGATGGCAGCAGGTCTGGGATAAGCTGCGCATCATCTCCAAGGCCAAGAAGCAGTTCCCCGTGGAGCACTTCTGGCAGCCGACCCATCTGGCCTTGCTCCGCTCGGGGGATGTGCTCACCTGCCACGACGGCGGCTACTTCCGCCACGTGACCGACAAGGACCGGCAGCAGGCAGCGGGGAACGCCGAGTCGCTGCGTCGGCTCGCCTTCTACGACGTGTGCGACTATCTCAGCCGCCTATCGCCCGACTTGGCCAGGCGGGCCTACCGGAAGGAAATCTACACCCCGGGGGTGGACCCCGCGACGGCCGCCCGCCTCAAGGATGGCTGGCCCCATCCGCACTACAGCAACCCGCGGACCATGCGGATGCGCCTCGACAAGCAGGAGCGGGCCTACCTGTGCGGCTGGTCGGCCTCGGCCACCAGCCGCGAGTCCTACTGGTCGCCGTTCATCTGGGAGATGGACCCGCGCGATGGCAGCCTGATCCGGAAGATCAGGGAGACCGACCCGATGTCGGGCAAGGACAACCGCATGGGCGGGTCCGTTGCCGATGCGGTCGCGGGCTGCGTCGCGCTGGAGGAAGACGGGAACCTCGTTTTCGGCCGCTACTCCGACGGCGGCTACTCCGGCGTCATCCACTTCAGCGGGAGCATCCGCCGCGTTGACCTCAAGACGCTCGAGGAGATGGAGATGGCGCGGACGATTCCGTGCGTCTGGACGGTGGATCTGGCCGTGCTGCCCGGAAGGAACGTCCTGGCGGTCGGCCGCTGCAACGGCAAGGTGGACTGGACGCCCGACGCCTGGCAGCCCGGCGACCCGGAGGAGAACCCCGCAGGATGGCTGCGGGTCTACGGCCTGAAGCTCGAGATGCGGTTCAGCACACCCCTGCGGGGTATCGTCCCTTACGAACTCATCCCCATCGGCGGCGGCCGGTACCTCGTGGTCGGCCAATCCGCGAGCGACGCGGCCCTGGCGAAGAACGCCCTGTTCGACACGCCGCGCGGGAAGCGCGATGGGTACTTTATGATCCTCGAATGGAAGTGAGCCCACCGTGAGTCGGCGGTGGATCCTTATCGCGGTGGTGGTTGCCGCGGTCTCTGCTGCCCCTTGCGCGGTCGCGGGCGCCCGGTGGCAATACTATGTCCCGTTCGAGACCGGGAGGGCGGCCAGGGACGGCCGGGCCGAGCCGGGCCGGGTCTTTCTCTGGCTCCCGCCGGAAGCCAAGACCATCCGTGGCCTGTTGGTCGGCGGGCAACTGGGGATCGAGTTGGAGATCGCGCTTGATGGAGAGGTGCGCAAGGCGTGCGCTGAGAGCGGCCTCGGGATCGCCTACTTCGTGCCGCACATCTCGGGTGTGTTCCACTACTGGCAGGAGGGGAACACCGACGCGCAGCGTTGGCTCAAGGCATTCGACGACCTGGCCCAGCGCAGCGGCCACCCGGAGCTGCGGCGCGTGCCCTGGATCACGATGGGGCACTCGACGGCGGGCATCTTCTGCCGCAACGTGGCCTATCGCTGGCCGCAACGGGTCGCCGGAATTCTCCACATCAAGAGCGGCAACTTTCACCAGAAGGACCACCTGCCCCCCAGCGGCTCGCTGGCGGGCGTGCCCCTCGTGGCCATCAACGGCCAGTTCGAGACCTTTGGGCCCGAGGGCGGCATCCGCCCGGAATTCGGCCGCGAAACGCAGTGGGTTTTCGTAGAGAAGGACATCGAGCGGTTCAAGGAGAAAGCCCCGAACCACCTGATGTCCGTCTGGCTCGACCTCGGCGGGGACCACTTCCACGGCTCGCCCGAGCTGTCGCAGTACACGGCGCTCTTCATCCGCAAGACTGCCAAGTACCGCATCCCCGCAGAGCTGCCCGCCGGCGACGGCGAGGTCGCCTGCCTCCCGCTAAAGCTGGAGGATGGCTGGCTGACCGACCCTGAACTCTACAACCCCACGCACCCCCCAGCCGCCTGCAAGGACTACGCCGGCGACAAGGCCAAGGCTCTGTGGCATTTCGATGAGGAGATCGCCCGGGCCAACGCCCAGCATCACGCGGATCTCGGCAAGCACCAATGCCTCTCCAACCCCACGTGCACATGGCTCGACGATGGCGACGGCTGGACGTTCCGCGCGAAGGCCGAGTTCCTCGACACCATGCCCGACAAGTACGGCGGAAAGGTGGCCGGCACGAAGATCGGGCATTCCAGCAAGCCGATCATCTACCGCTGCAAGCTCAACGAGCCAATCCAGCAAGTCGGGCCGGACACGTTTCGCCTGCTCCGACAAGCCAAGTCGGCCAACATCGCCGCCGTCCACCTGGGCGACGAGCGGTTCCGTGCGACGAATCGCTGGGGCAGCATCGGCTTCCCGCAGGCCAAGGGCGCCGCCCAGACCATCGAGTTCCCCGCGATTCCCGACCTGCCCGCGGGCGGTGGCCCACTCACCCTCGCCGCCAAGGCCAGCTCGGGCCTCCCCGTCCACTACGAGGTGGATTACGGGCCGGTTGTGGTGAAGGATGGCAAGCTCGCCGTGGCGGAGCTGCCCGCCAACGCCCAGTTCCCCATCGAGTGCAAGGTGACGGCGTACCAGATTGGCCGGCGCACAGGCCAGCCCATATCCCCCGCCGCTCACGTCTCGCAGGTGTTCCGTGTCGTGAAGCCCTGAGCACGAAGGAAGCCCGATGAAAAGGCACACCCTCGCTCTCTTTGTGATTGCCGTACTGGTGTCCTCTGTCTGGGCTAAGCCGCCCCTGGAGATCGTGACGGCGACGCTCCTGGGCACGCCGGAGGACGACGACCTTCAGGGCGTGATCGCGGCGGCGGACGGCACGCTCTACGTGGCGGGCAACACGGGCGCTGCCCCCGCGAATCTCCCCGGAGGCGTCCAGGCGGCCACCTTCGGCTCACCGGCGAAGGAGCCGCGATGCGGCTTCGGCTTCGTCGCCCACCTGTCGCCCGACGGGCGGAAGATGCTGCACTACGCCCAATTCGCCCACGGCGTCGCGCTTCTCACCACCGTCTCAACGAGCGGCCATGCCGTCTACGTCGGCGGCTATGCTTCCGAGGCGCTTGAGGACCTCCTCAAAGACCGCCCGGGCCTCATCCGGCAGTATCCGCTGGCCAAGGAGATGCAGCAGATCGCGGCGGATAAGACGGCGGGGAAGGTGGACAAGATCGCTGGCCGCCCAGGGCTTGGCCGCTATGGCGCCCCGTGCGTCCTGAGGCTGTCCCTCAACCTCCAGAAGCTTGAAGCCGGCACTTACCTCGAAGGCTGGCAGCAGGTCTGGGACAAGGTTCGCGTGACCAACTTCCGCAAGAAGATGGAGGGGAACTGGCGCGAGTTCTTCTGGCAGCCCACGGCTCTCGCCCCGCTGAAGTCGGGCGACCTGTTGGTGCTCCACGACGGCGGCTACTTCCGGCTGCCGACCGAGAAGGACAAGGAGCTGCGGGCACCCGGAGCCGGCGACGGGTCGGGCAACGAGAAGCTGGCCGAACGGCTCCTGTTCTACGACTGCTGCGACTACGTGAGCCGCCTCTCGCCCGACCTGGCGAGCCGCGCCTGGAAGAAGGCTATCTACACGCCCCCCGTTGACCCCAAGGTCGCCAAGGAGGTGAAGGACGGCTGGACCCTTCCCCACTACAGCAGCCCCCGCACGCACAGGATGCGGCTCGACAAGGACGAGAGCGTGTTCCTGTGCGGCTGGTCGGCCTCGGCCACGAGCAAGGAGCCTTGGTGGTCGCCCTACCTCTACAAGCTCGACCCCAAGAGCGGCGAGGTCATCTGGAAGGCCTACGAGTACGACCCGATGTCGGGCGGCGGCAACCGCATGGGCGGCACCGTGGCCGACACGGCCATGCTCACCGTGGCCCCCGAGGAGGACGGCAACCTGCTCGTGGCCCTCCTGGCCGACGGGGGGAACACGGTGATGGGCATGAGCCCGCTCGCGGATGGCTCGCGCTTCGAGGCGCCCATCAAGGGCAAGGGCTTCACCGTCAGGCTCGTCCATTGGTGGGGCCAGGTGCACCGTGTGGACGGCAAGACGCGCCACGGCCTGGGCGGCGCACGCATCGGGCCGTGGGGCTGGGCGGTGGACCTCGCGGGAGTGCCCGGTGGCCAGGTGATGGCCCTCGGCCGCTGCAACGGGCCGTTCGAGGTCACTGACGACGCCTGGGCCAAGGAGAGCGCGGTCGAAAACCCGATCGCCTTCCTCCGCGTTTATGCCCCCGACTTCGAGTTGGCGTTCAGCACGCTCATTCCCGGCATCGTCCCCTTTGAGATCGCGAAGATTGCGCCCAACCGCTACGCGCTCACGGCGCGCGCCGAGCAGCCCGGGGCGCCGCTCAAGGACGCCCTGCTCGACAAGTCACCCGGCAAGAGCGATGGCTATCTCCTTATCCTCGACTTCGTTCCGGAGCCGAAATGAGAACCCGCATTTCAGTCCGGCACCCCACATGTGGGATTGTACCGCCGCGATGCGTTCCCGTCTTCCTCCCGAAGGGAGGGCAGGACTTAGCCGGCGGCTTCAGCCGCCGGATGGCGACGCAGGAGCCAGGCAAGTCCCGAAGGGACGGCAGAACGCTGCGCCCCGTGGGCGAGACGGGTACTGCCGTCCCTTCGGGACTGGGCGGGGGTTGCCCTGCGATCCGGCGGCTGAAGCCGCCGGCTAAGTACTGTTGTCCCTTCGGGACACAACCGGGACACCAAAGGCGGCCGTACGACTCGCGGATTCGGTGGGCGGTGTGCGTAGCATTCCTCTTCGCGTCTTTGGTAGTCGAGGCCGCCGCGCAGGAGTGGACGCTCGTCAACCCCACGAGGCGGGCGTACAAGGACGAGCTGGTGCGGCTGCTCGCGCCAGCACCAGGGGCCGCAGGCTCCTTCGTCGTCAAGGAGGACGGCGCAGAGGTCCCCTACCAGGTCGAGCGGATTGGCGGCAAGGACTGGGTTTGGGTTTGCTCTGACTTCGAGCCCTGCGTCTCGCACAAGTACCAGCTCGCGGCTGGCAAGCCGAAGCCTGCTGCCCCGCGGGTCACGGTGCGGAAGGAAGGGGATGCCTACCTTCTCGACAACGGCGTGATGGCCGTCAAGCTGCCCGCGGCGGTAGGCAAGGCCGCGCCCGGCCCGATCGCCGCCGTCAAGCTAGGCGACAAGTGGGTCGGCGGCAGCGCCTGGACGACCTCGCTGCCCCTCAAGAGCTTCGCGGCCACCGTGGTCGGCCACGGGACGCTTTTCGGCAAGGTCCGCCTCCTCTACGACTTCGAGGGTGCGGCCTTCGCGCAGGTGGACGTGGCGCTCGGCCCGGGCTGGAGCCACGCCGAGGTCTTCGAGCGCCACGAGATGTCCCGCGGCGACTACTGGGAGCTGGACGCCTCAAAGGGCTGGGCGGCCAACCAGGGCATCTCCAAGCCCTTCTCCCGGGGCGCTGGCTCGGGCGTCATCGCCGGCAAGATCGAGCCGACCCGCGCGCTCAAGCCCGGCGGCCTGCCCTATCAGCGCGACGACCTCTTCATCAACCTGTTCCCGCGCTGGAATCAGCACTACAAGGACGGCTGGGCCTTCGCGGCGACCGACGGCACGAGCCACCTCGGCGCCGTCGTCGTGCGCGCCAGCCAGTGGGTCTGGCCCCACAACAACGCCATCCAGGCCATCGTGAAAGAGAGTGGCGACTACGCCGGCCTCCGCTGCCCCACGTGGAAGGGGCAGCGCCTCTGGTGGCTCTTCGCCCCCACGCTCGCCCCCTGCGACATCGCCTACGTCACCCGCTATGCGTGGGAGGGGCTGGACAAGCTGAATCACGAGTTCCTCCTCGACTGGCCCGGCCAGAAAGGCTCCTTCGCGGGCATGAACTTCTACGACGGCGGCCAGATGAACCCCACCAGCGGCATCCGCGGAGCGGGCAGGCGGGCACTCGCCGAGGCCGGGAAGCAGGGCGACTTCTCCACCCTCACCCGCGTCCAGGTGATGATGCACCCCGACGCCTATGGCTCCTACGCGAGCTTCTGGAGCCCCGAGAACCCCAACTTCTTCACGGACTTCACACGAGTGCCCATCGCCCTGACCGCGCAGCTCAAGGCCTGTCCCTACTTCGACACACTTCGCCGCGCGGCGGAGGCGAAGCTCAAGGAAGACATGTATCACTCGATCACCCTCCCCGGCGGCGCGGGGCAGGAGTGCCCGGGCTACGTCGGCTACGCGCTCCGCAACTGGGGCGAACTGGCCAAGGTGTGCCGCGAGCACCTCGGCTTCGACCCCACGACCTGGGACCGCTTCAAGGCCGCCCAGTACTTTCAGAAGCGGATCACGCAGCCCGACGGGCGCCCATTGCCAGCAATGGGCTCCCGCCGCCGCACCCTGCCGATGGGCGACACCCATCCCGGCAAGGACGGACCCGCTGTGGTGGATGTCCCAGCCGAGGAAGTCCGCAAGTTCGCCACCGAGGAGCTGCCCGGCTTCGGCGTCATCTTCAACAGCAACCCCGGCACCGAGCGCGAGACCTATCTCGCCCTCAAGGCCGGCCCGAACCGCGGACACTACCACGGCGACCAGCTCGCCTTCCACTACTGCGCGAATGCCAAGCCGCTCGCTGTGGACCACCACTGCTCCTACCACCTGCGCGCCGGCCAGGAACACATGCACAACCGCGTGGCCTTCCACACCGACAAGCTCCCCTACGCGAACATGGACGGCTACGAGCGGCTGATCGCCTTCAAGACCTCGCCCGTCGCGGACGTGGCCATCGGGCAGGTGGAATCCGAACGGCTTCGACAGGTGGAGAAACTGCCGCCCGAAATCTGGCACCAGGAATACCCTCAGCATCCCTTCGCCAAGCCGCTCGTCTATCGCCGCACCATAATCCTCGTCAAGGGCGGGCCGCAGGAGTACTTCGTCCTCCGCGACCAGTTCTGGGCCTCCGAGCCGCTGGCGGCCACGTATTGCCTCCACGTGCTCGCCGACACGATCCGCCAAGACGGTCAGCGGGTGGACTTCGGCCCCCTCACGCTCTTCTGCGTCGAGCCGGCCAGGTTCGAGTTCGAGTCCTTCCCCTGGAGCCACGACAACGGCGGCAAGGAGTCCACCCAGGGCGCCCGCCTCACCATCCGCGGCGAGAGCGGGCAGTTCATAACCGTCCTCTATCCCGGCAAGGCCCCAGCCGTGGCCGCCATCCCAGGCGGCCTGAAGGTGGGCGGGGACGAGGTGAGCTTCGGCGATGGCGTGACCGTGAAACGCGACGGCAAAGAGGTCTTGTCGCTCGCCGCCACGGAGATCAACCTGGACCGCTCGCAGGGCGACATCGGCCTCTTCGTTCCCGACGCGGGCTACCCCTTCGGCGAGATCCCCGACTGGCTGGTCCGACAGAGGGCGCAGCACCCCAGCCCGGCGAGGTGATAGGCTGGTTCGAGTCTCCGAGTCCTCGTCGGGGAGCCAGACACGTCGGCCACGGAATTGGCCGACCCGCTGGTTCACAGAAGCCCAGGTCCCAGAGAGGCCCTGGGCTTCTTCTCTTTCTCCCGCCCTGTCAACGACTTACGCCGCCGCCCCCATCGCCCGCGTACTCTCTGTTCGAGAAGGGTTGCAGCCGTACACGAGTGCAACCAGGGGGTTGCACCCGGGGCCCCCAAGCGGAAGCGGCGGTGCCCGACGGCCTGTGGAGCGTGGTGCTGGAGAAAGCTCTCGGCGACAGGCCGATCACAGTGCTGCTCGCCAGCACCGGGGGCAAGTGGACCCACGCCATCGTCTCCGCGCGGTACAGCCGCGGCTTGCACGAAGTGGACGTTTCGGCCCTGGTGTTCGCGGCCCGCAAACTCGAGGGACGGGTGAAGATCGTGCTGAACCCAGACCATTGGACGCCTCCGGACAAGAAGCCGGTGCCATGCGCCGTCGCCGTTGATGCCGCGGTGACGAACGGCGCCATCGCCGGCGCCTACAAGGGCACGAAGGGCGCCGAGCCGATCGCCGGCGCCGTCTCAGGCAGGCAGGAGGCCCCGAAGGGGGCGGCGAAGGCGGGGACAATCGAGCTGCTGCTCGACGATTCCCTGGTCGGCGGCCAGCCCCACCACCGGCAGGCGGCCCTCACCATCACCCTCCGGGACGGCAAAGCCGTTCGGGGCGCCATCGAGTGGTACAAGCGTGATCCGTTCCACTGGACGGGTCGGGTCAACTCCCTCGACCTCAAGCTGACCGCAGACGCCCTCACCGGAGAGATCGTGGCGACGGTCACGCCCCGCGCCGCATCCGTCGAAGGGGGAGCCTACACGTTCGTTCTCGATGGGTGGGTCATTGATGAGACCGTCGCCGGCCGCTTCAAGGCGAAGCTGGGCGGCAAAGAGTTGACCGGCGGCACGTTCATGGGTACGATCAAGCCGACCGTCCGCGAAGCTGCCCCTTCGCCGATGTGACGGGCGGCCTGGGTGTCCGCGCGCCCGATCCTCCGAGAGAGCTGGAGGCCAACTGTGAACGCTCGCATCACCACCACCGCCTCTTGCGCGATGGCCTGCGTGGCTACAGTGGCAGCCGCCGCGCACCGCGACGACGTTCGGCAGGACTGGGAGTTCCAATTCCGCACTATGGGCACGCCCTACAGCCGGCGCGACCCGGAGGACTGGCACAACTTCCTGCACGGGGTGGACCTGCTGGCGAACGACCGCGACGCGCCGACCGAGGAGCCGTACCTGCTGGACCGCCATGCGGCGTTCTGGACGACCGACCGCGACCAGGCGGACGTGGTGGCCCGCCGCACACGGGCGCTGCTGGAGCACCTGGCCGCGGCGCACCCTGGACAGGCGAGATGGAGAGCGTTCGGCGAGCGGCTGACGCCGTTAGAGGCCGGGCTGGCCGAGACGAAGCCGGACCGCACGGGAAGCGATGCTCCTCGGAAGCAGCTCTACCTCGACCTGTGCGCTCTGCGACGCGAGATCGTCCTGGCCAATCCGCTGCTGGACTTCGATGACCTGCTGTTCATGGAGGTCAGCGACGCAGGCGAGTATCTCCAGCGGGCGACCGATGCGCCCCAGCGGAGCAACCCCCACGTCTTCTCCGGCGGCGGGCTCTACGTGATGAAGAACTGGCGGTCGCCGAGCCCGCGGGTCGTTGACCTTTGCGCCGAAGCCACGCCCGAGAACGGGGATTACAGGGGCCGAAGCCTGTCCGGTGGCTGCTTTCACACGCCGTCCCTGGCCTTCGATGGCCGGACCGTGTACTTCTCCTGGGCCGACCCGACTGCCGAGCCGGACTGCGGTCGCAACCGGGGGCTGGGCCGTTACTCGCGCATCTTCCGCATCAACACGGACGGCACGGGCCTGCGGCAGTTGACCTTTGGGCCGTTCAACGATTTCGATTGCTGCGAGCTGCCCGACGGGCGCCTGGCCTTCATGTCCACCCGCCGCGAGGGCTACGACCGCTGCATCGCCTACCGCCCGGCCACCTTCCTGCACTCGATGCGGCCCGACGGCTCGGACATCCTCTGCCTCTCGTTCTTCGAAACCCACGAGTGGGAGTGCAGCGTGGACAACCAGGGGATGATCGTCTACACGCGGTGGGACTACGTGGACCGGCACGTGCACTCCTCGCACGCGTTCTGGCGCTGCTATCCCGACGGACGCGACCCGCGCGCCCCGCACGGGAACTACTACTTTCCGGTCTTCGACCCCCGCAAGCCGCAGCCGGCCTATGCCGGCGCGGCCGACCTGCGCGCCGGCGCCAATCGCCCGCGGTGGCTGAGCACGCCGGTGACGGAGATGTCCATCCGAGCCATTCCCGGCACCAGTGGCAAATACACGGCCATCGCCGCGGGCCACCACAATCCAGGCATTGGCACACTGGTCCGGATTGACCTCTCGAAGCCCGACGACTACCGGCACAGCCAGGTGGCCCGGATCACGCAGAATGCGTATTGCCTGGACGGCGATCAGCCCTCGCACAGTTGCCTGTGGGCCACGCCCTGCCCGCTCAGCGAGGACTTCTACCTCGTAAGCTTCCTCGACCGCCTCTATGTCCTCGACAGGTTCGGCAACCGCGAGCTGATCCATCGGATGAAGGGGTCGCGCGAGCTGAGCGCGACGAAGAACCCCTGGTTGGACACCGTCAATGCTGGCCGGGCGAAGTCGGGCCGGCCGCCCCTGGAGCGGCTCGACCTGTGGGAGTTCGATGGCAACAACATCCGCTGGCGGCCGGTGTGGCCCCTGCCGGTGCGGCCGCGCACTCCGCCGCCGGTGCTTCCCACCGAGACCTGGCAATCCGCCGAACGCAGCAGCACTGAGGGCCACGGGCCGGCCACGCTCGCCGTGCTGAACGTCTACGACAGCGACGTGCCGCTGCCCCAGGGGACCAAGGTGAAATGGCTGCGCATCGTCCAGATTCTCCCGACCTCTTCCGGCCAATACAAGCGCGTGTCGCCGGGGAACCAGGGCGCCACGGTGTCGCGGCTGCCGTTGGGCGTCGTGCCGGTGGAGGCGGACGGCAGCGTGTATTGCGAGGCCCCCATCGAACGCGGGATCTACTTCCAGCTCCTCAACGAAGGGGGCCTGGCGGCGCAGTCCATGCGGTCGCTCACCTATGTGCACCCGGGCGAGCGCCTGGTGTGTGTGGGATGCCACGAGCCGTACGGGCGCGCGCCGACGGTTGCTGAACGTGGCCCGCTGGCTCTCCGTCGCGCTCCTTCAAAGATCCAGCCGGAGTTCCCCGAGGGCGTCGTTCCCCCGGACTACGAGAAGCAGATCGTCCCGATCTTCGAGCGGACCTGTGTGGCCTGCCACACCAAGGAGGGCAAAGGCCCGCCGAAGGTCGCCGAGTTCCACCTCGGCGGCCTGAACCCCCGGAAGGCCGACGGGGCTGCGGCCAGACCCCGCCCCGCCTGGGTGCAGTGGGGGTGGACGGCGAACAGCGGGCGCGGATTCGCCCGGTCCACGCCGGGCCACGTCGGCGCCATGGGCAGCCTCCTCTGGAAGCACATCCAGGAGCGGCGCCACGCCTTCACGCCGGAACAGCTCAAGCGATTGGCCTGGTGGATGGACCTCTCGTGCCCGCTCGAGGGCGGCTACAACGACTACTACACGGAACCGATCAACGGCATCCGCTGGCCGATCCATCAGGACATCGCCCCGGAGAACCCGCTGGGGGTGGAACGCCTGGGCGATCTGCGAAAGGAAGGCAGTCCATGAGCGGGCCGCGAACGATCGCTGGTCTGACGTTGCTCGCCCTGGCGGGGTTGGCGCGTGCTCCCGCGCTCTCGGCGGCCGAACTCAAGCGCTACGTCTACTCCGTCCAGCCCGATGGCTCGCAGGCCATCGGGCCGGGCGGCGGGAAGGGTATTGTGGTCATTGACATTGACAAGGGCTTCCGCTTCGTCAAGCGGATGACCACGCCCGCCAGCGAGAAGCTGGTGCACGCTTACAGGAACGGCCGCGGGATGTACGGCATCGCCGCCGCCAGGGCCACCGGCCGGCTCTACTACTGCTGGCATCAGGGCCGGGGCAAAGGCGACGACGGCGTCGGCTGCCTCGACCTCCTGACCGACAAGGTCGTGTGGGAGCGCAACTACGAGTTCAGTTGCGCGCGCATCCAGGTCTCGGTGGACGCGAAGAGCGTCTTCGTCGCCCGGCACTGGGAAGACCCGGGAACCAGGAAGCTCTACGTCCTCGACGCGGCCAACGGCGACGTGGTCCGCGAGTACGACTGCGGCAAGCGCTGGCCCCAGCACCCACTCGTCGTCCACCCCGATGGCAAACGGCTGTTCTTCCCCGGCGCGGCGCTGGACCTGGAGAGCGGGCGACTCCTCTGGACGGACGACAAGGTCTGCGGCCGCGGCAACTGCCATATCGTGCTCAACCGAGACGGCACAAGGCTCTACACCGGCCGGCATCCCGAGCAAGCCACGGTCGCCACGTGGATTCTCGACGCCGACAGCGGCCAGGTCGTTCACAAGGTGCCGCTGGACACCGCTGGATGCCCCGACTTGAAAGGAGGCGTCACAGAGGTCGTGGCCTTCTCACCCGACGGCAGCCGCTTCTGGGGCGAGGCGTCCGGCGAGCGGTTCCTGCTCCAGTTCGACAACGCCGCCGAGCCGCCCAAGCTCATTCGAGTCGTGGACAAGCAGGACTTAGTCGCCAAACACGGCTACAAGCCCCTGGGACACGGCCATGGCCACGCCATGGTCAGCGGGGCTGGC
>Ga0194110_10006658_pt1 | contig 13470 bp, 9 predicted proteins | sample TA2Kig1200mmetaG_FD_146192 | JGI IMG/M metagenome (GOLD analysis project Ga0194110, IMG submission 146192) | Freshwater microbial communities from Lake Tanganyika, Tanzania - TA2015032 Kigoma Deep Cast 1200m | ecosystem: Environmental > Aquatic > Freshwater > Lake | place: Tanzania: Lake... | reverse complement strand
ACCGATGGTGGGACTTGATCCGGCAGGGATAAAAATGGTGAAGGATATGTTTCGTGAGCTGGCTGCGAATGGAACAACCATCTTTATGTCCACACATACACTCACAGTTGCCGAAGATATCTGTGATCGTATAGGTATAATTCATAAAGGATCCCTCATCGCGATCGGTACAGCCGGTGACTTGAAACGGAGTGCCGGAGTGGAAGAAGCGGATCTGGAAAAGGTATTTCTGATACTCACAGAGGAATAAACGTTTCCATGACAGAGATTATTGCGCTTTTGAAACCCCGTTTCTGGTCCTTCAAAAACGGTACTTCGTCAAAAGAGGCGGAGAACCGGAAGATAAAGGGAATCCTCTTTGGTCTGGTGGGGGTGATCTTCTGGGTTGGGATCTTTGTCATATTCTATCGTGTGCTTGTTTACTTTCAGGGTGTTGAGGGTTTCGGTGATATTCTCGCCCGGAAGCTTCTTTCCATGGTGTTGGTTACTCTTTTTGCCCTGCTTGTCTTCAGCAGTATCATCACTTCCCTCTCGAAAATGTATCTGAGCAGGGACCTTGTACTGGTTCATTCGATGCCTGTCTCCATGGGGAAAATATTTTTTGCCCGGTGGATTGAGAGTACCATTGACAGTGCATGGATGGTGGTCGTGTTCAGCCTGCCCGTGTTTTTGTCCTATGGTGTAGTCTATAAAACAGGCTTATTTTTTTATGCGACAGTTGGATTGACTATTTTACCCCTTTGTTTAATCGCGTCGAGTGTCAGCGCCCTCGTTGTTGTGGTGGTTGCCATGGTTCTGCCTGCAGGTCGTCTCAGGACAATCTTCGTGTTCTTTGGACTTGCACTCTTTCTGATCCTGATTATTGCGTTCCGTATGATGAGGCCAGAGCGGCTGGTCAATCCTGACACCTTTTCGTCCCTCATCCTCTATTTTAAGGCTCTTGAAGCACCCGGCTCTCTGTTCCTGCCAACGACATGGGTTTTCGACAGTATTCAGGCAGCCCTTGCGGGGCTTAAAGGGAGCGCTCTTTTCGATCTTGCCCTTACCTGGAGTTTCGCAATCACTCTGATCTTTGTGATGACGTGGATATCTGAGGCAACGTATTTCGCCGGATATTCGAAGGCGCAGACAACACTTGAAACTATGTTTCCGTCTCGTGGTAAACGGAGCAGGGGGTGGACGTTTGTCCTGAATATTCTGTCCGGTCCCACGCGTGCGTTTGTCATTAAAGAAATTAAAACGTTCTTCAGGGATCAGACCCAGTGGCCCCAGTTGTTTCTCATTGTTGCCCTGATTGTTGTCTATCTCTATAATTTTTCCGTGTTGCCTCTGTCGCAGACGCCGATTAAAACCATCTATCTTCAAAATCTCTTTTCTTTTTTGAATATGGGTCTGGCTACGTTTGTACTGGTTGCCGTAACCGCACGTTTTGTCTATCCCGCGGTGAGCATTGAGGGGGATGCATTCTGGATTGTGAAGACATCGCCTATCCGGATGCGGACGTATCTGTGGATCAAATTTTTTGTATATTGCATTCCTCTTCTGCTGCTTGCTGAAATTCTGATTGTTGTTTCCAACATACTGCTCAACGTCACACCTTTTATGATGGTTCTTTCCGCAGCGACTGTATTCTGCATGGTGCCGGGAATAGTATCCATGGGAGTTGGCTTTGGGGCTGCATATCCGGATTTTCGTTCTGAGAATCCGGCTCAGTCTGTGACGAGCTTTGGGGGGCTGGTCTTTATGATTCTCTGTGCGGGTTTCATAGCAGCGGTTATTGTTCTTGAAGCTGGTCCTGTCTACTCGATCTTTATGGCGGGTGTTCGGGGGGTGAGCCTCACTCCTCTGCAATGGGTATGGCTTGTGGTGTCCTTTTCAGTTGTCTTTCTTCTCTGTGTGATAGCCCTGGTGATGCCAATGAGGTGGGGTGAACAGCGACTGAGTGTATATGAGTAAGGTACTATGCGAATGTCGCCCAGAGTATGGCAAAGAGAAGCGCCGGGAGAAAGTTGCCGATCCTGATTTTTGTGATTCCCAGGAGGTTTGTTCCGATACCCACGATCAGTAACCCTCCCGATGCGGTAACCGCTTCCAGAACCGCTGGTTTTTGCAGGAAGAGAATGTGTGAAGCCAGAAGGGTAATGGATCCCTGAACAATGAGTACTGAGAGGGCTGAAAACGAGACGCCAATACCTAGGGTGGAAGAGAGGGCGATAGAGGCGACCCCGTCAAGGAGAGACTTGATATAAAGTATGTCCGCATCGCCGACGGTACCGTCCAGTATTGATCCCACAATCATCATCGCCCCTGTGAGATAGAGGATCGATGCCGACACGAATCCCTGGACGAAAGTGGATGAGTGGGAACGGACTCGCAGCTTAATCCACTCGCCGAGGTGCTCGACCCCCTGTTCGATCTTCATTAATTCTCCCGTGAGAGCGCCGATAAGAACGCACCCAATGGTAACAATGGGTGCTGTTCCGGAAAGAGCCATCTTAAGTCCTATCAACACAACTGAGAGGCCCAATGCCTGCATGATGATCATCTTGATTCTCTCGGGAAGGTATTTGCCCGCTGAGATACCGATTATGCTTCCCGCAAGGATGGCTCCCGTATTTACAAATGTACCGATCAATGAGAAACCCCGTCAGTTATTTGCAGAGCGTTTCATTCACATATAACCTGCAGCGATAACAAACTGTCATCGCGAAGCGTAGCGATCTCTATATTTGATGAGATTGCCGCGGGCTACGCCCTCGCAACGACTTCGTCGGATTGCCGCGCACCCCCTGGGTTCCCCACGCTCCGCTCGGGACTTCGGCTCACCGCAATGACATAAAGCTCAGGTAGGCTTATTTATAGGAAGAGCAGGTTCATTGTCAATTGATTTCAAGAGTTCGAAAAATTGATATATAATCATTTCATTCACAGAAGGACTGGCTGAATAATGGTTCAATGTCAGGTGTGTGGAACAGTATCACGTTCTATTTCAGGAGAGCTGGGCGTATGCATTAACTGCATCAGAGGAAGAAGGGAAGGTGTCCTTTCCCTCATCCAGAAAGCCCATATGAAAAGCAGACGGGCCTTTGGATTACCCGAAACAGCTCCGAAGGATCCGGAAGGTCTTTCCTGTAATTTGTGTATGAATGAATGCAACATCCCTGTGGACGCAATGGGTTACTGCGGATTGAGAAAAAACGAAGAGGGAAGAATTGCCGGAGTGTCTCCTGCCGAGGGAAAACTGTCCTGGTATCACGATCCTCTTCCCACAAATTGTGTAGGAGACTGGGTGTGCCCCGGGGGAACCGGCGCAGGGTATCCCCGTTACGCGTATTGCGATGGCCCCGAGCGTGGTTATAAGAATCTCGCAGTTTTCTTTCACGCGTGTACCTTTAACTGTCTCTACTGCCAGAACTGGCATTTCAGGCGGCAGACATTTGCACCGCAAACCACACCTCTGGAAGATCTCCTTTCCGATGTTGATTCTAAAACCTCATGCATCTGCTATTTTGGAGGAGATCCAACGGCGCAAATGCCCTTTTCGCTGAAGGCGTCGAGAACCGCTATTGAACGAAACAGAAACAGGATTCTTCGCATATGCTGGGAGACGAACGGATCCATGCATGGGAATCTCCTTGATGAGATGATGGACATTGCACTTGAGTCCGGTGGGTGTGTCAAATTTGATCTGAAGGCCTGGAACGAGAACGTTCACATCGCCTTGACGGGAATCTCAAACAGGAGAACCCTGGAGAATTTCAGGCGGGCGGGGGAAAAAAGGGGGCGGAGACCATCGCCTCCGCCGCTCATAGCGAGTACGCTCCTGGTTCCGGGTTATGTCGATGAAGATGAGGTTAAAGGCATCGCCAGGTATATCGTTTCAATAGATCCCGATATTCCCTATAGTCTTTTGGCGTTTTATCCCCACTTTTTCATGTCGGATATGCCTCTGACTTCCAGGGCTATGGCTTATCGATGTGTGCAGGCCGCCCGTGAGGAGGGGCTCAACAATATACGGATAGGGAACGTCCATCTCCTTGTCTAACGGTGGTCTTATTTCCCCTTGTATGCGGGTTTCCGTTTTTCAAACATTGCATTCAGCGATTCCATGTGATCTTCAGTGTAATGGCACAGGCACTGGAATGCGGCCGATTCTTCCATTACGTGTTGCAGTGTGGAGTGCTGTCCTGCCCTGATCAGTTTTTTCGTCAATCTTAAGGCCTGGGGTGGTTTGGAGGCGATTTCTGCTGCTATTTCTTTCGCTTTGTCCAGCAGTTTTTCATGATCGACAACGCAGTTGATCAGTCCCAAGCTGAGGGCGGTTTCAGCGTCGATTGTGGCAGCCGTAAAAATCAGTTCACATGCTTTGCCCATACCTATTGCTCGGGGAAGGGTGAAGGCGCTTCCATCTCCGGGGATGAGACCCACGTTAAGAAACGTTTCTCCGAACGTTGCTTTTTTAGATGCTACCCTGATATCACACATCAGGGCGAGACCGCATCCTGCTCCTACGGCGGAGCCGTTAATTGCTGCGATGGTGGGTATCTCCACGCCGTACACTGCTAAAAGCACTTCCTGAATATTTCGCTGATAGTTTTCCATAATCTGTGCAGGCGTTCCATGGAACATTCCCTTTCTTTCCTTCATGTCTTTCACATTTCCACCGGACGAATATGCCGGGTCAACCGCAGTGACTATGAGCACCTTTGTATTGATATCGCTGCTGACCATTTTGCATACGTACTCTATCTCATCGATAATTTCTCTGTGCGTAATGGCATTCCTGATGTCGGGACGGTTGAGTGTCATAATTGCGATGCCCTGATCGGATTCGAATAGGATCTCTTTAAACTCCATGCTACACCTCCATTTATGCGTTTTTGAGTTATGTTGATGTACACTTTTTTTACGAGACTCACAATGAATATTTATGCGCTGAGAAAAAAGGTCATGGGGAACTGTAAAAAAAGAATTGATCGGGCAAGGGGTGAATGTGAAAGTAAAATAAGGCTTTTGATACCTGTGTATTTGTGTTAATGGAGAGCGGAATATTTTACGGGGTTAAGAAGATAACGGGGTGATGAGAGCGATATTCCTATCCGATGCTCATCTGAAGAGTGAGGAAGACAGAGGTTATCAATATATTGTTCATTTTCTCGATACCCTCAAAGGAGGCATTGATTGTCTCTTTGTGGTGGGGGATTTTTTCGACTTCTGGTTCTGTCGGGATGGCAAAGTCTATCCGGGTTTTTCTCCTGTAATTGAAAAACTCGCGGAACTCAAGCATCAGGGGAGTACTATATACTTTTGCGAAGGCAATCACGATTTTTTTCTCGAAGAGTATCTTACAAAAGTATTGGGGATTTTAGTGTTTACTGAGTGGGCGGATATTGATCTGGATGGTCGCCGCCTTTTAGTTGCGCACGGGGATACTGTTGACAGGGAGAACAAGAAATATCTATTTTTGAGAAAATTATTAAGGAGCGGTTTTATTGCCAGACTACAGGGCATCGTCCCTCTGACGCTTCTCTGGAGGATTGCCCGGGCCAGCTCTGCCATGAGCAAAGAGTTGTCTGTCGAATCAAAGTATTTAATCGCAGGGAAGATGGAATCGTTTGCCCTGAAAAAATTGCACGACGATTTTGATGCCGTGATTTTCGGCCACTGCCACGTGCCGTTGTTGAAAGAATTTGATATTCGCGGACGCATGAAAACATTCGTCGCACTCGGTGACTGGATCAGACATTTCTCATATCTCCTGTATGAGGACAACCGTTTCACTCTCTGTTATTTTAAACCCTGAGGGCGATGGTGATGAACAACCCGCTACAGATGGGCAGGCTGGACATAGTATGGCAGATCTGCTAATAAAATACATTATTTCGCCGGGGAGTCATCGTGAATTTCGGAGGAGTTGATCCGGTATATCCGACGTTGGAAGAGGCGACATTTGTCGTGCTACCCATCCCTTATGACCTGACATCCACGTACCAGTCGGGATCACGGAACGGGCCTTGTGCAATTATTGACGCTTCCTCCCACATGGAACTGTATGATGAGGAACTCGAAAAAGAGACATATCTGGCAGGAATCTACACTCTTTCCCCGCTGGAATCCGATGCCCGTGGACCCGCCGAGATGACGGCGGCTGTTCGCCGGGCAGTATCGGAAATCCTCTCTTATGGAAAAATTCCGGTGATTCTGGGGGGAGAACACAGTATTTCGCTTGGTGTTGTTCAGGCAATGATTGCAAAATATCCGGAGCTCTCGGTTCTCCAGCTTGATGCCCATGCTGATCTGAGAGACAGTTATCAAAGTACTCCTTACAGCCATGCATCTGTGGGACGGAGAATTTCCGAGCTATGTCCCCTGATTCAGGCGGGAGTGAGAAGTATGAGTGCGGAAGAAGCGGCTTTCCTCGCTGAGGGGAAAGTGAAATCTTTCTCTGCGGACTTCATTCGTGAGAATGCCCGGTGGTGGGAGAAAATAGGTGAAAATCTTCATGGTGATGTGTACGTCACCGTTGATCTGGATGTATTTGATCCTTCGATTATGCCTGCGACGGGAACACCGGAGCCGGGCGGTATTTACTGGAAAGAGATGTTGCAAATTCTCAAGGAGGTTTCTGCCCGGTGTAATGTGAGAGGTTTCGATATCGTTGAACTCTCTCCTATTCCCGGTCTGGTTGCTCCTGATTTCCTTGCCGCAAAGTTGGTGTATCGGATGATGGGGTATCTCACGTGAGGCTGATGAAATGAGTTCCGTAGCGATAGGGTGTCTGCCTTCTTCCTGAAGATGCGTGTTCCGGCTGAACCATTGAGCTGAGTTGAGCGAGGACAGAATACTACAGTGGAAATGGCGCTTAGTCATCTGAATGCCCCCTTCATTTATGTGATCCCTCCGATTCTGGGGGCTTTCATAATGATCGTTCTTGCCCTGATTTCGATTTTACGGGGCAGGAGAAATCCCACAAACATTATGTTTGCAGGAATTTGTCTCCTGGGTTCACTTGTGAACGCAAACGTCGCGTTGGTGTCAATTCTTCCCGATAAATCTCTGGCCCTTAGAATTGACAGGACTCTTTATCTATTCATTGTCTTTGCCGTACCTATTTTCATCCATTTTGTTCATTCCTTTCTTGGAATTACAAACCGGCGCTGGCTGGAGTATCTGACATATCTCTTCAGTTCTATTATTCTGTTTTTCACGCCATCTGAGCTTTTTATCAGCGGATTGCAGCAATATACATTCGGGACAATTGCGAGGGCAGGTCCCGTTTTCTATGTCTTTGCGGTGATTACCTTTTGTTCGGTGTTATACTGCCTCGCGGTGTTATTTGCCGCTCTGACGAAATCGGCGGATAATCAACAGAGAAACCGGATAAAATACATACTCGGAGGCATGGGACTCGGCGCCTTGCTCATCGCATTGAATATTCTTACGGTCTGCGGTGTCAGAATATATCCCATGGGGAATTTCAGCTTCGTTCCTGCTGTCTTTCTTGCCTTCGGTGTCCTCAAGTATGACCTCCTCGATATGGGCGCTCTCATCAGAAGAGGAACGATTTATTTTATTCTCACCGGTGTCCTCACCGCTCTTTATATATCGATAATCTATCTTTTTAATACCCTCTTCATGGAATCAGGGTATGACAGATCCCTGGTTCTGCCCCTTCTGCTGGCGGTGATCATTGTACTTATTTTCAATCCCCTCCGGGAAAAAGTTCAGGAGATGATTGATGTGCTCTTTTTCAGAGGCAAGTATGATTATCAGCAACTGCTCAAGGAAATAAGCGGAGAGATGGCATCTCTCCTGAAATTCGATCAGATCAAAGAGCTTTTGCTCGAATCGGTATCCGCTGCTCTGCATGTGACCCATGTGTATCTGCTCGTTAATCATGAGGATACGGATTTTTTCCGGATTTATTCCCGGATAACTCAAAGTTATGAAAAGACAGGAATTGAGGGAATAGCAAGAGATCATCCCCTTGTAGCGTTTTTTGAGAGTAAGAAAAAACCATTGAGCAAATCACATATTGAAAGAGCGGTTTCGGAACCGGTTGACGGCGAACAAATTTCCTCCATTTTTGATACGTTGGATGCGTCCCTGATCATTCCTATTGTTTCTCAAACCGGGTTAATGGGAATGATCGCGCTCGGGCAGAAAAAATCAGGGGAACTTTTTGTCCATGAGGACCTGGAGCTCTTGACCACTATTGCAAATCAGAGTGTGAATGCCTTCGAAAACGCACGGTCATATGAAGAGGTCGAAAGGTTAAACCGTGATCTTGAGAAGAAGGTGGAAGAGAGGACTGCGGATCTCCGTCAGGCATTGGAGGAAAAAGAGAAAACCCAGAAGCAGCTTATCCAGTCGGAGAGTCTTGCGGCGATCGGTCAGCTTGTTGCCGGTACGGCTCATGAATTGAACAATCCGTTAGCCGGTGCCACCAGTCTTATTCAGACCACCGTTGAATCTGTCGCTGAGTGGAGGGTGAATGACGGAAACCAGGAAGAAGTGATTAATGACCTTGAATTCTCATTGAAGGAATTGAAGAGAGCCGGTGACATTGTAAAAAGTTTACTTGATCTTTCCCGCCAAACCCAGGTCTATGTTGAACCCGTTGACATAAACGTCGCCATGGAGGATGCGTTAAGGGTTTTGTACAACCAGTATAAACACCTTCCCGTTGAAATCGAAAAGGATTATGATAAAGGACTACCCCTGGTGGAAGGCAACTTTGCAAACTTAGGTCAGGTGTTCATCAACATCATTAAAAATGCCTTTGAGTCGTTACCTGGCGGGCATGGGAAAATAACCTTGGTGACACGTTTTATAGAGAGCACAGACAGCGTACTGATTGAATGTACTGATACGGGAAAGGGAATTCCATCTCATCAGATGAATGATATTTTTAAGCCTTTTTTCACTACCAAGGAGGTCGGTAAGGGAACGGGACTCGGCCTTTATATTTCCCATGAAATTATCAAAAGACATGGAGGAAAAATCTTCGTCAGGAGCGAAGAGGGGAGAGGAAGCACGATCGGTATCGAACTGCCCTGCATACATCAGGAAGAAATGAAAAATGCCTTGACAAAATAGGGGTGTTGTTCTATACGTCCATGTCCTAAAATTGAGTGAGAATTGACGCGGGGTGGAGCAGTCCGGTAGCTCGTTGGGCTCATAACCCAAAGGTCGGTGGTTCAAATCCATCCCCCGCTACCAAACAATTGAGAGGGGTTAGATAAGATTTCTAACCCCTTTTTCTTTTGCTCAAATTGAATTTGCATTGTGTACATTTTAGTGTCTATAGAAGGATATGCGTGAGAATATCATCCGGATGAGCAGACGAGAACTATATGATAAGGTTTGGACCGAACCAATTGTCGGAAACTAGGGACAGCGCCCTATTTATTATGGGGAAAATAGGGACACTTCCCCTATTTCCACAAATGGCAGATCAGTCGTCTCGCCCGACGCCGGAGAATCGAAGACAGGACGGACGCCTGCCCCACCACAGAGGGGGAAAACGGGACTGAAAAATGTCAAAACTCAAAACCTGACCCCACTGACACTTTTTGCTTTTCTTTTCCTTTCCCAGTTAGTATAATCACGATTATACTAACTATGATTATACTTACGGGGTGACAGGTGATGAAATTTGTAAACCGTGAACAGGAAATGGATATATTGCTACGGCTTTATGATAAGGGATTCTTTCAGTTCATTCCCATCTACGGTCGACGTCGCGTGGGGAAAACACGCTTGGTTCAGGAATTTATCCGGGCAAAACCCGCCATATATTTCCTGGCCGATACGGCTTCTGAGACGGAACAATTGAAAAATCTGGGAAGGGAAGTCGGCGATTATTACGGCGATCATATCCTCATGACATCCGGTTTCAGAGACTGGTTGCAGATGTTCCGCTACCTGGCTGAAAAGAGTGGCACGCAACGACTGATCTTTGTCGTCGACGAATTTCCCTATCTGGTAAACGCCAATAATGCCATATCTTCCATCTTCCAGAAAGGAATCGACGAGATATGGAAAGATACCTCTATCTTCCTCATCCTCATGGGATCCAGCATAGGCATGATGGAACGAGAGGTTCTTTTCGCCAAGGCTCCCCTCTACGGGCGGCGAACCGGTTCACTGGAAATAAGGGAAATGCCGTTTGCGGCATTGAATGCTTTTTTCCCTACCCTTGATTTCGAGAGCCGGACGGCGCTTTATGGGGTGTTCGGCGCCATCCCGGCTTACCTCGAGAAAGTTAATGAAAGTGCAGATATCCTGGGAAACATCCGGCAGGCGATTTTGGATCGGGGATCGTTTCTTTATAGCGAGGTGGACTTTCTTCTCCGGGAAGAACTCCGGGAGCCGAGGAACTATTTTGTCATCCTGCGAGCCATCGCCCAGGGGAAAAGGAAACTTTCGGAGATCATGAACGATACGGGCTTTGACAAGGCCTATCTGTCCCGTTATCTTGACATTCTGAGGACCCTCCGTCTGATTGACAAAGAAATTCCCGTTACGGAAAAGTACCCGGAAAAGAGCAGGCTGGGACTTTACCGTCTCCATGACCGTTTTTTTACCTTCTGGTTTCGCTACATCTTCCCTTATCGAGGCAGATTGGAAATTGGTCAGACGGATTTCGTCATGAATGCCATAGAGAAAACATTTCCCCAGTACCTTTCGGGCGTATATGAAGAAATCTGCCGGGAGCTGTGCCTGGCGCTTCAAAAAGACGGGATGATCAACTTTGAGACCATTGGCCGCTGGTGGTCAAAAAATGAGGAGATCGATCTGGTTGCCCTGGACGAGACGGACCGCTGTCTTTATCTCGGAGAGTGCAAATGGAGCGAAAAACCGGTAGGAACTGATATCTATGAAGATCTGGCGAGAAAAGCGGCACTGATCGACTGGCGGGCCGGCAGGAGAAAGGAACGCTTCTTGCTGTTCAGTAAAAGCGGTTTTACAGAGCAGATGCATGAACGAGCCGTCAAGGATAATGTCATCCTGTTTACCGGCGAAAAAAAGTGCAATGATTATGGGGTCAGGTCTTGTTTTTTGCTATGATGTGTGAGTACATAATGAGAACATAATACAAGGTTGAATACAGGCGGAACGCCTGTCTCACCACGGAAAATAGGCGGCAAATTCCTATACCGCCAGACTAGCAAAAAACAAGACCTGACCCCATAGGTCCCCAGGGGAGTCTGCATATGAAAGATAAAGCAAAAACAAAAGAACAGCTCATCAGCGAATTAGCCGTATTGCGGAAGAGAATTGCCGATTTGGAAGGAGCAGAAGTAGATCATAAACAAACAGAGGCTGCCTTGAAGGCATCGGTCCTACAATGGCAGACAGTGTTTGATACCATTCATGACCCTATCTGTCTGCTGGATATTGAGGGAAAGATTTTACGATGCAACAAAGCCATGAAAAATTTCTTAGGAAAAACACAGGAAGAAGTCGTTGGCCATACCTGCTGGGAGCTTGTACATGGTACGTCAAAACCCATTGAAGGGTGTCCTATTGTGCAGATGAAGGAAACACTCCGAAGGGAAACGCTGATTCTGCAGCTGGATAACCGATGGGTTAACGTTATTGTAGACCCCCTGACGGATGCAACTGGCGCTCTCATTGGAGCAATTCATATTATCTCTGATGTGACCGAGCACAAGCAGACAGAGGAAACCGTTAAAAAGCAATTAGAAGAGATTACTTCCTACTACGACAATGCGCCCATTGGCCTGGCGGTATTAGACACCAGCTTGCGCTATCTCAGGATCAATAACCGACTGGCTGAGATCAACGGGATTTCTGCAGCCAAGCATATTGGAAAAACGGTAGAAGAGATTGTACCGACACTGGCAACGCGAGCGAGAGAAATTATCTCTGAAATAATCAAAACCGGCGAGCCGATAACAGACGTAGAATTCAGAGGCGAAACAAAAGCACAACCAGGTGTCAAGCGCTACTGGCTGGAAGGGTGGTATCCGCTCAAGGATAAATAGCATAGGGTCATTGGCTTTGTTGTGATGGTGCAGGACATCACCGAGCGTAAGATGATAGAAGACAATCTGCGCGAGAGCGAGGAGCGTTATCGCGCTCTATTTGAAAACTGCCTTGACGCGGTTTTGTTGACTGCTCCCGACGGCAGAATCCTGTCCGCCAACACCGCCGCCTGTCGGATGTTTGGACGGACAGAGCAAGAAATCTGTCAGCTCGGGCTGAGTGGAATCGCGGACATAACAGATCCGCTCCTGCCTGTAGCTTTGACAGAACGTAGCCGTACAGGCAAATTCAGGGGCGAATTGACCTTTATTCGCAAAGACGGAACCAGGTTCCCAGGCGAGATATCTTCCGCGATTTTCAAGGATCAAGATGGTCATGACAGGACGAGCACGATTATTCGAGACGTTACCGAGCGCAAGCAGATGGAGGAAGTGCTGCGTGAGAGCAAGGAGAGATACCGTACGTTATTTGAAAGGACATCCAACCCCATCCTGGTCATAGATACTGAGGGTAACTATGTCAGTTGCAACGAGGGGGTGCTCAAGTTCTTAGAATGCACACGCCATGAATTGCTGGAGAAAAATGTGCGCGACTTTATTCCACCGGGCAAGGAGAGGCAAGTGATAGAGGATCACAAGGCTCTATGGGACGTTGGTGGAACTAGGGAAACTGAATACTATGTCCATGGCGAGGTCAAAAATCTGGAATTGACCATCACTCCGGCAATATGGCATGGCAAGCGAGTGGTCTTTGGTATTGGAAAGGACATCACCAAGCGCAAGCAGTTAGAGAAAGCACTCCAGGAAAGCGAAGAACTGTACCGGGTTCTCACTGAGAAATCCATTGCCGGTGTTTACGTGGTGCAGGACGGCAAATTTCAATTCCTCAACAATAATGCCATCGTGTACACAGGATACACAATAGAGGAGCTGATAGGGGCGAAAATGACGATTGTTGTCCACCCCGAAGACTGGGAACAGCTAAAGAGGTGTGTCAAAGAGATGCTTCGTGGAGAACGGATGTCTCCCTACGAGTTCAGAATAATCACAAAAGAGGGACACATCCGGTGGTTCATGGAAACGGCCACATCAATCATCTGGAAACGGAGGCGGGCCGTTCTGGGGAATTGCATGGACATCACCGAGCGCAAGGCAGCGGAAGAAAAACTGCAGCTCTCCACGGAACGTCTCCGCAAGGTGTTCAGCGGCACCATCCAGGCTATCTCTGTGGCGGTGGAAACGAGAGACCCCTATACGGCAGGTCATCAGAAGAGGGTGACCGACCTGGCAAGGACTATTGCCAGCGAAATGGGACTTCCCGGTGAAACCATCGATGCTGTCCGTATGGCGAGCCAGATTCACGACATCGGGAAGATCGCCATCCCTGCGGAGATACTTACCAAACCCTCGAAATTGACACCTGTGGAGTTCGAAATTATTAAGACCCATTCCCTGC
>Ga0194110_10006650_pt1 | contig 13475 bp, 10 predicted proteins | sample TA2Kig1200mmetaG_FD_146192 | JGI IMG/M metagenome (GOLD analysis project Ga0194110, IMG submission 146192) | Freshwater microbial communities from Lake Tanganyika, Tanzania - TA2015032 Kigoma Deep Cast 1200m | ecosystem: Environmental > Aquatic > Freshwater > Lake | place: Tanzania: Lake... | reverse complement strand
ATGAACGGCGTCAGGTGGCGACCCTGCACGCCAAAGGCGCCGAGCAAGTCCTGGAAGTTGCGGTTGAGGGCAATGTGCCACAGCGGTATGGCAACGATGACGAATGCAATCGCCACACGCTCGCGTTGGCCCGCGTCGGCGAGGGCGCGCCAGGCGAGAGCAGCAGTCAGTGCGACGAACCCCCACACCACGAACGTGGGGCTTGGGGTGTCGAGCCAGCCGAAGTTGCCGACCGATTCTCCGATGAGCCGTGGCAGGTCGACGAGCGATCGCGCGGCAATCGTCGAAAGTTTCGTGACGCGCGCTTCAATATCCAGTTGCACGCCGAAGTTGGCGTCGTACACCGTCACATACCACGCACCGCTCACTGCGAGGGCGGCGATCATCCAGATGAATCGTCGCCATCCCGCGACGACGGCGCCGAGCAGCGCGCGATGGTCGGCCAACATCGCCGCGGCCACCATCACTGCAAGGGTGACGACGCCGGCTGGTCGGGCAACCACCGCCAGCGATGCCGAGATGACGAACGCAGTGATGGTGGATGTCGTGCGCCACGACTCCGCCACGGCGAGCCAGAGCGCCACCCATGTCGCGATGGCCGCCGCGATCTCGAGGCCGCTCGGGCTCGACACAGAAGAGAGGAACAGCACGCCCGGTGTCGCGGCCGCCAGCAGTGGTGCCAGCGAGCGGTTGCGTCGCCGCAACATGGTGATGGCGAACGTCAGCAGTGCACTTGCCGCGAGTGCGGCAGTGGCGCGCGCGGCGCGTACGCCGGCATCACTCGGCCCGACGAAGGTGCCGATGCCGGCCGGCACGAAGCCGAGTGGGGGATAACGGCCCATGTCGGTGCGCGAGTTCTCCACTGGGGCAAGCGATGAGAGTGGTTTGTCGCACGCCGGAGTCTGCGGTTGTCCGACGAAACACCACGGCACTTGTTGTGCCGTGCCGAACTGCGAATCGATGTCGACGAAGGTCGACCAGAACGATGTGCTCGCGCTGGCGGCGATCGGTTCGCCGACGAGTTGACCGCGCACCACGGCCGCCGACTTGATGAAGTTGGCGGGCTCGTCGGGGCCGGCGAAGAGCGGCAGCACCGTCATCCACGAGATGCACAGGGCGAAGACTGCAGCGAACGTGATCGCAAGGTCACGCAACGCCTGTCGGCCCGCTGCGGGCGTGGTCGATGCGGTTCCCGATGTCATTCCGTCACCGACTGTAGGCCGATTCGGTCGGTGCCAGGAGATTTCTGCCGTAATCGGGAAGTCGTTCACACACGGAGGTATGGACACTTCCGCCGTTACCCCGGTCGCCCTGGCGACCTGCGTCGAGCACAGCCTCAACCTTTCACTCTCGGGTTTCGACCTGAAGCGAGCCCGCCTCTACGGCATCAACATCGTCGACCCGCTGGGTGTCGACCAGAAGTCGGACGGTGCGTTGCGCATCTCGTTTCTCGCCGAGCACGGCGACGTGTACGAGTTGCTCGAATCGCGTGGCAGTGCGATCGCCCGCATGTTCGACGCGGCCGCCGTGCTCACGTGCGGTTGGGCGGCACCCGTCGATGATGGCGACGACGAGAACGACCTGCCACCGAGCGTGCATCCGCGCCGCCGCCGCGTGCGGCTCGTGGTGGTGGTCGGTGATGCCGGAGTCGGTTCGGTGTTGCGTTTCGCCGACACGCCCGAAGAGATCGTCACCGACCCGGGCAACGCCAAGGGCTCACTCGCCGATGCAGTCGAGCGACTGTGGCGCGATGCAATCAACGTTTCGACCGACACCTCGGCGCGCAGCGAAACCGAATGAGTGCGGAGCAGGCGAATGCGTCAGTGGGCGGCGAGATGTGCGCTGTGCCCGCGCTACGCGGCGACGGAACGACGCGTCACCTGCTGGCAGGCGTCGAGCAACAGCGGCACGAACTTGTCGCGCGCCGCGAACACCGCGTCGTGGCCGGCATCCACGCGGTGCGTGACGGTCGGCAGCGCCAGCGACGCAGCAAGTTCTTCTTGGCGGCGCGGCGATACGACCTTGTCGTGCGTGGTGATGATCATCGCCCCCGGCACCTGCAGCTGGTTGAGCCAGGGTCGCGAATCGAAGTCGCCGATCGCGCTGCCCGCCTCGAGAATGTGCCGCCAATCGTGACTGGCGATTTGCCGCGCCGCCCAGTCGGCCAACGACTGGGTCTTGCGCTGCAGATAGATCTGTTCGGTCACCCACGACCGGGCCTGTGCGGTGGTCAGTCGCGAGAGGCGCGCCAAACCAGTCAGCCCGAGAAAGTTCAGGCGCTCGTCGCGTGACGACGAATAGTATCCGGCCGTCGCCGCGAGCACGAGACCGCGCACCCGCTGCTCGTGACGCTGCGCGACGAGCTGCGCGATTGCGCCACCCATCGAATAGCCGACGGGGATGAACGTGCCCACACCGAACACGTCCGCGATTGCTGCGACGTCGTCGGCGCAGTCTTCGAGGCGGAACCCTTTCGCCGGTCGCAGCCCGCGACCGTGACCGCGATGGTCGGGCGCGAGCACGCGGAAGTGCTTGCCGAGCGGTTCGAAGCAGGTGAACCAGTTCAGGTCGGCGGTCGCAGTCCAACCGTGCAAGAGGACGATGGTCGGCGCCCCGCGCGGGCCGGCAACTTCGCGCACGAACGTGCGACCGCGGCCGATGAGTTCGACTTCGTGTCCTTGCGGGAATCCGCCGCGAGCCGGATGCGTGCGATGAATCACGTCAGTTGCACGCCTCGATCTTCACGACCTTGACTGCGAGCATGCCGTTGGGGGCTTGGTACTTCACCTTGGTGCCCGCGGCGGCACCGAGCAGTGCCGAACCGAGTGGCGAAGTGGGGCTCATCACCTGCACCGAGGGGTCGGCCGGCTTTTCTTCCAGGTGGCCGATGAGGTATCGCTCGGTCTGATCGGGCGGGTCACCGTCGTAAAGGATCGTGACCGTGCAGCCAATGGCAACCTTGCCGTCGTGTGCCGTTTCGACGATCTCGTGGTTTTCGAGAATCGCCTCGATCTGTCGGATGCGAGCCTCCAGATGGCCCTGTTCGTCTTTGGCGGCGTGGTAGTCGCCGTTTTCTCTGAGGTCGCCCATTTCGCGCGCGCGACCGATGCGCTTGGCCACCTCGATTCGCCCACGGGTGGTGAGGTCGAGATGCTCGGCGCGCAGGCGCTCGAGTGCGCTGGCAGAGACGCGATGTGTCGGCACGAAATCAGGTTACCGATTTACCTCGCATCATCGACGGAAGCATCGCGCCGGTGATTCAACCGTCGCGTCGACTGCGCACTCATGACGCCTCCGTAGCCTGAATGAAGTGAACAGTGTCGCAGCCAGCGCTTCCCGCGGCGCCGCACATCGTGTTGCCGTGATCGGTGGCGATGGCATCGGGCCCGAAGTCACCGCCGAAGCGTTGAAAGTGGTTCGCGCTGCGGGCGTCGAACTCGACACCACGTTCTTCGACCTCGGTGGTGCCCGCTATCTGCGCGATGGAGAGGTGCTGAGCGACGAAACACTCGAGACCCTGCGTGGCTTTGATGCAATCCTGCTTGGAGCGGTGGGCACGCCTGGTGTGCCGCCCGGGGTCATCGAGCGTGGACTGCTGCTCAAGTTGCGATTTTGTCTCGACCTCTACATCAATCAGCGTCCCTTCGCTGGTACGGCACCGGGTCATACCAAGCCGCACGACTTCATCGTCATTCGTGAGAACACCGAAGGCCCCTATGTCGGTGAGGGCGGCGTGCTGCGCAAGGGCACCGCGCACGAAGTTGCGACGCAAGGCAGCGTCAACACGCGCCACGGCGTCGAGCGCTGCATTCGCTACGCGTTTGAGTTGGCGGCGAAGCGCGAACGCAAGCACGTGACGCTGGTGCACAAGACCAACGTGCTCACGTTCGCCGGTGACTTGTGGCAGCGCACATTCGATGCGGTGGCGGCCGGCTACCCGCAGATTGCAACTGCGTACAACCATGTCGATGCCGCCTGCATCTACTTCGTGCAAGACCCGTACCGCTACGACGTGATCGTCACCGACAACCTGTTCGGCGACATCCTCACCGACTTGGGTGGGGCGGTGAGCGGTGGCATCGGGCTCGCATCGTCGGCGAACCTGAACCCCGCCCGCACCGGCCCGTCGCTGTTCGAGCCGGTGCATGGCTCGGCCCCCGACATCGCCGGCAAGGGCGTCGCCAACCCGGTCGCCGCGATTCTCTCCGCCGCCTTGATGCTCGACCACCTCGGTGAGTCGCGGGCAGCCGGCGCCATCCGCGCCGCATGCTCGGCACCAACGAGCGGTTCGACGATCGCGGTCGGCGACGAAATCTGCCGACGCCTGCACAGATAGCGTCAAGGAAGCACCGCGAGGAGTCACGATGCCGATCACGACGACACCCAAGATCTGGATGAACGGCAACCTCGTTGATTGGGCCGACGCCAAGGTGCATGTGCTCACCCACACCTTGCATTACGGCACCGGCGTGTTCGAGGGCATCCGCGCCTACGAAACCGACAAGGGTCCGGCGGTTTTCCGCCTCACCGACCACATGGTGCGCCTGCACAACAGCGCCAAGATCATGGGAATGCCGATGCCGTACTCGGTGGAAGAGCTCGTCGAGGCCAGCAAGGCCACCGTGCGCTCGACGGGTTTGAAGTCGTGCTACGTGCGACCGATCGCGTACTACGGCTACGGCGAGATGGGTCTCAACACCCTGCCGTGCAAGGTCGACGTCGCCATTGCGTGCTGGCCGTGGGGTGCCTACCTCGGCGACGACGCGGTGGAAAAGGGCGTGCGGATGAAGATTTCCTCGTGGACGCGACACGACCACAACACGATGCCGCCGGCGGCCAAGACGGTCGGCAACTACGTGAATTCGTCGTTGGCCAAAGTGGAAGCATTGAAGGCCGGCTACGACGAAGCGATCATGCTCGCGCCAGACGGTCTCGTTGCCGAGTGCACGGGCGAGAACATCTTCGTCGTGCGCAACGGTGTCATCCTCACTCCACCGTTGTCGGCCGGCGCACTCGAGGGCATCACGCAGGACAGCGTGATGACGATCGCCCGCGACCTCGGTTACGACGTGCGCGTCGACAACATCGCCCGCAGTGATTTGTACATCGCGGAGGAAGTGTTCGCATGTGGAACCGCCGCCGAAGTTGGTTCGGTGCGTTCGGTGGATGAGCGCGAGCTTCCGTGCCCCGGCCCGAAGACTCGCGCGATCGCTGCGATGTACACCCGCGCGGTGCGCGGCCAAGAGAAGAAGTATGCCCACTGGTGCGAGCACGCGTAGGGAAGCAGCCGTAGCCGCATGACCGCCCGACTTGTGCTTCCCGCCAACCATGTGGAGGTGTTCGACACCACGCTGCGCGACGGCATGCAGGTGGAGGGCGTGTCGGCGAGCGTGGTCGACAAGTTGCGCATCGCCGAGCAGCTCGACCATCTCGGCGTGCACTACATCGAGGGCGGCTGGCCAGGCGCCAACCCGAAGGACGAGGAGTTCTTCGCCCGTGCGAAGCGCGAACTGAAACTCGGCACGTCGCTACTCGTCGCGTTCGGCAGCACGCGCCGCCCGGCCGGCAAGGTGGACGACGACGCCACGCTGCGCAACCTGATCAACGCCGAGACCAGCGCGGTGTGCATCGTCGCCAAGAGCTGGGACTACCACGTCGAAACCGCGTTGCAGACCACGCTCGAGGAGGGTGTCGCGATGGTCGCCGACTCGGTGAAGTATCTCGGCAGCCACGGCCGCATGGTGATGGTCGATCTCGAGCACTTCTTCGACGGCTACAAGCGCAACCCCGAGTTCTCGTTGCGCGTGCTCGAGGCTGCGGTCGTGAACGGTGCGACGCACCTGGTGTTGTGCGACACCAACGGCGGCTCGCTACCCCACGAAGTGGAATCGATCGTGGCGGCAGTCGCCAAGCACGTCGGCAACGACGCGATCATCGGCATCCACTGCCACGACGACACGGGTTGCGCAGTGGCCAACTCGCTTGCAGCGGTGCGCGCCGGTGTGCGCCATGTGCAGGGCACGTTGAACGGCCTCGGCGAGCGCACCGGCAACACCAACCTGACCACCATCATCCCCAACTTGCAATTGAAGATGGGTTTCGAGTGTCTGCCCGCGGGTCATCTCGAGCGTTTGACGGCGGTCAGCCACCACGTGGCCGAGGTGTTGAATCGTCCGCTCAACCCGCAAGCGCCGTACGTCGGCGTGTCGGCGTTCGCGCACAAGGCCGGCTTGCACGTGTCGGCGATCGCGCGCGCGAAGGACGCCTACGAGCACGTGTCACCCGACCTGGTCGGCAACGGCACGCGCTTCCTCGTGTCGGAGATGGCCGGTCGCGCCACCATCGCGATGAAGGCCGAGGAGCTCGGCTTGAAAGCCGACGGCGCGGTGCTGAGTTCGATCTTGGACGAGTTGAAGCGTCTCGAGTTCGAGGGCTACCACTTCGAAGCCGCCGATGCGTCGCTCGAGTTGTTGATGCGTCGCGCCACCGGTTGGCAGCAGGAGTTCTTCAACGTGGAGTCGATGCGCGTGATCACCGACGAATCGACGAGCGGTTCGTTCACCACCGAAGCCACGGTGAAGGTGTGGATCGGGGAGAAGCGTGAGGTGCACACCTCCGAGGGCAACGGTCCGGTCAACGCGATCGACATCGCACTGCGTGCCTGCCTCACGAAGCAGTATCCGCAACTCTCGCGCGTGCACCTCATCGACTACAAAGTGCGCATCCTCGACTCGTCGTCGGCGACGGGCGCCGTCACGCGCGTGTTGATCGATGCCACCGACGGCGACCGCACGTGGACGACGATCGGCGTCTCGCCGAACATCATCGAAGCCTCGTGGCGCGCGCTTGAGGAGTCGCTCGTCTACGGCCTGCTGCACATGGCGTAATGCTGGCGAGGACATCTCGCCGAACCCCGACCCGCAGGGCAATGAGCCTGAACTGGCCCGTCACGCTGTCAGACGTTGGTGGATGTCGGCTGCGGCGCGGGGCGACTGGCACGAGCGTTGCCTGATGTGTTTGCTGGGGGATACATCGGCACCGACGTTTCCTCGGAGTTGTTGGACCACGCCGGGCGTTCCTGTGGTAATTCCGGGTGTCGCTTCGTTCGCGTTGATGGTGTGACGATTCCTCAACCAGTTCATGTCCCGGGACCTTGTTGTCGCATGGGCCAAGATGCGCGAGGTGGAGAAAGCCCCAGAAGCCACCCTTGACAGGGGCGAACACCTGTTCGCTATGGTGAGGGGGTGACTACCGAGCTCCGCGCCCGATTGGGCACCCCCGTGGTGCGCGCCCCACTGCCCGTCGCGCCGTCGCTTGCGCCGCTGTTCGCCGACGGTGGTCTCGTGCGGGGCCGCACCGTCGCCTGCACGGGTGATGCCACGTTGAGTGCGGCACTCGCGTTGTCTGCCGCCGCCACTCGCGCCGGTTCGTGGCTGGCGGTCGTCGGCGTGCCGAACCTCGGCATTGCTGCGGCGATCGAAGCGGGTGTCGCCGTTGAACGCATCGTGCTGGCGCAACCGCCGCGCGCCAGCCGCGAGTGGGTCACCACCGTCGCCGCGCTCGTCGAAGGGTTCGATCTGCTCATCGTCGCGCCACCTGCATCGCTGAGCCAGCACGATGCACGCCGACTACAAACGCGCATTCTCGCGCGACAGTCGGTGCTCGTCGTCGTCAATCCGCCGGCGTTACCGTCGCTCGGCTCGGCCGACGTGTTCGCATCCGATCTTGATGTGCATGCCGACACGGTTTCGTGGTCGGGCATCGAGCGCGGCGGCTCGCACATCACGCAGCGCACGGTGAACGTGCGCGTTGCGGGCCGGCGTTGTGCCTCGCCACGCGAAGGGACGATCACGTTGCCATGCTCGATGCGCCAACCCGCGTCGTAGTCGTCCAGTTTCCGCACTGGTCGTCGTTTGCTGCCACGCTCGGTCGTACAGCGCGTACCGCATTCGAACCAATCGTGCAGTCGGTCGTCGAGCATGCCCCGCTGGTCGAAGTCACCGCGCCAGGGGTGATCGTCTTTGCGACGCGTGGCCCGTCGCGTTACGTGGGCGGCGACGAGCGGCTTGCTGCGCTCGTGCAGTCGGCGGTGGGCGGTCCCGTGCACACGATGATTACCGCAGCACGCGCAATGACGTTCGACGAAACGCAGGCTGTCTTCGGTGTCGGCATCGCCGACGGACGTCTCGCTGCGGGCATCGCATCGCGTCATGCGTTGCAATCGGGCGAGCCGCTCGTCGTGCCGGTCGAGGCGTCGGCGCGCTGGCTCGCCACATCGTCGGTGCGCGAGTTGATTGAGTGTGTCGAAGTGATCGGTGCGGCGATCGGTGCGGGCGTGCCCGGTGTCGACGACATCGCGTCGTATCGCGACGTGGTGTCGCTGCTCGAACGGCTCGGTTTGTATCGCTTCGGCGACGTTGCTGCACTGAGTGAACCCGACCTCATCGCGCGTTTCGGTGCGTTTGGTCGTGATCTCTCGCGCTTGTCGCGCGGCCTCGACCGCCATCCACCGATTGCGGTTTCGCCACCGCCCGATCACGTGTGCGCAGTGCAGTTTGATGCCCCCGTCGAATCGCGTGACGCGGTGGTGGCGGCAAGCGACGACCTCGCCGTCGGGCTCGTCGACCATCTCACTGCGAATGGGTTGGCGATGGTGCGCCTGCACGTGCTGATCGACTCCGACCATGGCGAGCGCAGCGAACGAATGTGGTACCGCTCCGAGGGTTTCACCGTGCGTGCCATCGTCGAGAGCGTGCGTTGGCAAATGGACGCATGGATCACCCACGATGCGCCCACCAGCGGTGTGGTGTCGTTGCGTTTGTCGCCCGAACAAATGGTGGTTGATGCGGGCCGGCAAGCAGCCTTCTGGGGTGGTGTGCGCGATGGTGATCGTCACGCGCAACGCGCGGTGCGGCGCGTCGCCGATATGAACGGTGCCGAGTCGGTCACCGTGCCTGCGTGGCGAGGCGACCGCGACCCGGCGCGATCATTCGAGTTCGTGCGCAGTGACGCCATCGACCTCGAGCGGCGCGCAGAAGGTGATGTAGTCGATCTTGCGACGGGTGAGTGGCGCGGCGCGTTGCCGTCGCCCGCCCCGTCGCTTGTGTTCGACGCATCGGCGAACGCAGCAGAAATTCGTGTGCTCGACGCTGCGGGTTGCGCGGTAACCGTCGACGCGCGGCATGCGATGAGCGGTGATCCGTCGGTCGTGGGCATTGACGAGCGTCTCTACGACGTGGTCGCGTGGGCTGGGCCGTGGCCGCTGGAAGAGCGCTGGTGGGATCCGCGGCGTGCGCGGCGTGCAGTGCGATTGCAGTTGTTGGTGCGGTCGCGGTCGTCGGCGCACCGCGCATCGCCGAGTGTGCACGGCATCGCGATGGTCGCGGTGCTCGAGCGTCGTGTATGGCGTCTCGCCGCGTGGTACGCCTGACCCGCAAGTCGCGTGAACCGCGGGGTGCGCGTGAGCACTACCGTGTCTGCGATGCCTGCCACGTCGTCACGCGACGCCGAACTCGTCGCATCGCTGTGTGCGTATTTTCGTGCTGTGACACCGATTGACGATCGCGAGCGCGAATCCGTCGCCGAATTTCTCGACGTCGTGCCGCAACTCGTGTCACCGTTCAGCGAGCACGCCGATATTCGCCATGTGACGGCGTCGGCGATCGTCGTTGGGCGCCGCGGTGTCGCGCTGCACGTGCACAAACGACTCGAGTTGTGGTTGCAGCCGGGCGGGCACATCGCCGATGGCGAAGACCCGCCTGGGGCCGCGGTGCGCGAGGCGCACGAAGAACTCGGGCTCGCTGTCGTGCATCCGCACGACGGGCCGCAGTTGATCCATGTTGATGTGCACCCTGGCCCGCGCGGTCATCGTCATTTCGACCTGCGCTATTTGTTGCTCGCTGGCGACGACGACCCGCATCCGGGTGAAGGCGAGAGTCCTGATGCGCGGTGGTTCACGCCCGATGAGGCGTTCGCTGTTGCCGACGCGGGTCTGCGCGGCGGGCTTGCTGCTGCCAAGCGAACATATGTTCGCTATCGTGAGTGAGTGTCGTTTGGGCTCGTCGAGCAACGCGCTGATCATCACGCTGGCGACTACGCCGAACTGCATTGCCGGTCGCAGTTCTCGTTTCTGCACGGCGCGTCGTCGCCCGAGCGCTTGGTGGAGGTCGCCCACGCTCTCGGGTTGAGCGCACTCGCCCTCACTGATCGGCACGGCTTCTACGGCGTCGTGCGGTTCGCGCAGGCGGCGCGTGACACGAGGGTGCGCACGGTGTTCGGCGCCGAAGTGTCGTGCAGTGGTGCGGCGCGCGGTAGTGCGCCGCAGTCGGCCGCGACCGGCGACGACACGTTCGGCGATCTCGTTGTCATCGCCGACGGGCCCGCTGGGTATGTCGCGTTGTCGCAGGCGCTCACCGACGGCCAACTGCGCGGGTCGAAGTCGAACCCGATTTTTGACGTCGAGTCACTCGCGCAACGCGTGGGCGGGGAGTGCTTCGTGCTCACCGGCACGCATGATGGGCCGCTGGCACGCGGGATGCGTGACGATTTACGGCGTGACCGCGCAGCGAGTGACGGCGCCCACCGAGCCCGCCGGTCGCTCGAGTTGTTGATTGACGCATTCGGGCGCGATCGCGTGCTCGTCGAAGTGTGGAACCATGGCGACCCGCTCGATGTGTGGCGCAACGACGCGCTCGTCGCGCTCGCCACCGGGTGCGGTGTCGGCGCGGTGGCCACCAACGACGTGTCGTATGCGACGCCCGGTGATCATGTGCTTGCCTGTGCGCTCGCCGCGGTGCGCCATCGTTGCAGCCTCGACGAACTCGACCCGCGCTTGCCGCCCGCCGCCGGCGCGTGCTTGCGCAGCGGGGCAGAGCAGCACCGGCGCTTTGCTCGGTATCCCGGTGTGGTCGATCGCGCGGTCGAGATTGCGCGCGCCACGGCATTCGACTTGTCGCTCATCGCACCGCGTTTGCCGCCGTTCCCGTGCCCGGACGGCCTGAGTGAGATCCAGTTTCTACGCCGACTGGTCGAAGCGGGCGGGCGGCGCCGTTACGGCGAGCGTCCGCTCGGTGCGCATGAAGACTTGTCGCTGCGTTCGCGCGCTTGGCGCACCATCGACCATGAACTCGCGGTCATCGAACAACTCGGGTTCGCCGGCTACTTCCTCGTCGTGTGGGACATCGTGCAGTTCTGCGAGCGCAACGACATTCTCTGCCAGGGTCGCGGCAGTGCGGCCAACAGTGCCGTGTGTTTCTCGCTCGGCATCACCAAGGCCGATGCAGTGTCGCTCGGTTTGTTGTTCGAACGTTTCTTGTCGGCCGAGCGCGACGGGCCGCCCGACATCGATCTCGACATCGAAAGCGACCGCCGCGAAGAAGTCATCCAGTACGTGTACGAGCGCTACGGGCGTTTGCGTGCAGCGCAGGTCGCCAACGTGATCACCTACCGCGCCCGTTCGGCGGTGCGCGACATGGCGCGGGCGCTCGGTTATTCGGCCACCGACCAAGATGCGTTCAGCCGTCGTTTCGATTCGTGGAGCCCGATCAAACAGCAGCACGAGGTGACGGTGCCCGACTTGGTGGTGCAACTGGCGCAACGTGTGCAAGACGCACCGCGCCACCTGGGCATCCACTCCGGCGGCATGGTGATTTGCGACCGCCCGGTCAGCGAGGTGTGCCCGGTCGAGTGGGCGACGATGCCGGGTCGCAGCGTGCTGCAGTGGGACAAAGACGACTGTGCGGCGGTGAACCTCGTCAAGTTCGACCTGCTCGGGCTCGGCATGCTCTCGGCGTTGCACCGTGCGATCGACTACATCGAGGAGTTCCGCGGGCGCCGCGTCGACTTGGCGGAGATTCCGCAAGAAGACGAGGTGTACGCGATGTTGTGCCGCGCCGACAGTGTCGGTGTGTTCCAGGTGGAGTCCCGCGCGCAGATGTCGACGCTGCCGCGCTTGAAGCCGCGGCGTTTCTACGACCTCGTCGTCGAGGTGGCGCTCATCCGCCCGGGCCCGATCCAAGGCGGTTCGGTGCATCCGTACATCCGCCGTCGCAACGGACAAGAACCCGTCACGTATCTGCATCCGTTGTTGGAGAACAGTCTCGGCAAGACGCTCGGCGTGCCGCTGTTTCAAGAACAACTCATGCAGATGGCGATCGACGTCGCCGGCTTCACGCCGTCGCAGGCGGATGAGTTGCGTCAGGCGATGGGTTCGAAGCGATCACGGGCGCGCATGGCCCGGCTGCGCGACCGGCTGTACGAAGGCATGGCGCACCGCGGCATCGTCGGTGCGGTGGCGGATGAGATCTACGACAAGATGGCGGCGTTCGCCAACTACGGGTTTCCGGAAAGTCACTCGGTGAGTTTCGCCTACCTCGTGTACGCGTCGTCGTGGATCAAGCTGCACGAGCCGGCGGTTTTCTGTGCCGCGCTCATCAACTCGCAACCGATGGGATTCTGGTCGCCGCACACGCTGGTGCAGGATGCGCGTCGTCACGGCGTGGTGGTGCGCACGCCCGACATCAACGCTTCGCGTGCCGGCGCATGGCTCGAACCCGACCCGCAGTCGACCGGCGGTCTTGCCGTGCGGCTCGGCATCGGTTCGGTGCGCGGTATCGGTGCCGAGCTTGCAGCACGCATCGGAGCAGCGCGGCCGTTCAACGACGTTGAGGATCTCGTACGTCGCGTGCCGGGCATCTCGGTGAAGCAACTCGAGGCGCTCGCCACGGCCGGTGTGTTCGGTGAATCGTTCGATGTCTCACGCCGCACCGCGCTGTGGAATGCAGGAGCCATCGTTGAGTCGTCACCCGACCGACTCGCCGGCACGGCGACGACATCCACCCCGCGACTGCCCGGCATGCAGCCGGTCGAAGAAGCCGTCGCCGATCTGTGGGCAACGGGCGTGTCACCCGAAGGGCACCCGACGCGTTTTCTGCGCGACTCGCTGCGCGAACTCGGGGTGATCACCGCGCTCGAGTTGGGCGAACGCGCCGCGCACGAACCCGAGTCGCGCGTGCTGGTCGCCGGGGTGGTGACGCACCGGCAGCGCCCGATGACCGCCAAAGGCACCACGTTCTTCAGCCTCGAAGACGAGACGGGGCTCATGAACGTGTTGTGTTCGCGCGGTTGCTGGGTGCGTCACGCCGAGGTGCTGCGTCGCGCGAGCGCGTTGCTCGTGCACGGTCGCGTGCAATATGCCGAAGGCGCGGTGAACGTGATCGGGGAGCGCTTCACCGAGTTGCGCGTGCCGATTCGCATGGCCTCGCGCGACTTCCGCTAGGCGGTGGGGCACCACCGTTCTCTTGCCAGCACTACTCGCTCGGTGTCTCGTTCAGCCCATCGTTGAATGCGCGGTACGTGTCGTAGATGTCCTTGCATTTTGCGCACAGCGGCAGTTGCCTCGGGTCACGCGACGGCACCCAGCGGTGACCGCATAACGCTTCAAGCGGTGTGCCTTCGATGCGCGCCTGCAACACCTT
>Ga0194110_10006641_pt1 | contig 13483 bp, 11 predicted proteins | sample TA2Kig1200mmetaG_FD_146192 | JGI IMG/M metagenome (GOLD analysis project Ga0194110, IMG submission 146192) | Freshwater microbial communities from Lake Tanganyika, Tanzania - TA2015032 Kigoma Deep Cast 1200m | ecosystem: Environmental > Aquatic > Freshwater > Lake | place: Tanzania: Lake... | reverse complement strand
AGCCCGCGGGGGAGACCTTCGGGCCGTTGGGGATGGCGGTGCGCTTGAACTGCGCGAAGCCGAAGAACCGCTGCAGGAACACCTCGAGCCACCGTGCGACGGTGACCAGGTCGTAGGACGGGCGCTGACCTTCCGGGTATCCCGGAGGCCACGTCCCGGCATCCGGATCCCCCCAGGCCCGGGCGGCGAGGAACGCGATCTTCGACGGCCGGAAGCCGTAGCGCAGCACGTGGTAAAGCGTGAAGTCGTGGAGGTTGTAGGGGCCGATGCGGTCCTCGGTGGACTGCATCCGTCCGTCCTGCCCGGCCGGCACCAGCTCGGGGCTGATCTCAGTGTCGAGGACGGCCTGCAGCACCTCGACGGTGGCGGCGCTGAGCTCCCCGGCGGAAATGACCCACCGGATGACGTGCTGGATGAGGGTCTTCGGCACCCCCGGGTTCACGGAGTAGTGGCTCATCTGGTCGCCGACGCCGTACGTCGACCAGCCCAGCGCGATCTCGGACAGGTCGCCCGTGCCCACGACGATGCCGCCGTTCTGGTTCGCCAGGCGGAAGAGGTAGTCCGTGCGCAGACCCGCCTGCACGTTCTCGAACGTGACGTCGTGCACGGGCTCGCCCGCGGCGAACGGGTGCCCCATGCGCGCGAGCATCTCGGATGCCGCCGGGCGGATGTCGATCTCTTCGATGGATGCCCCGACGGCCTCGGCGAGGGCGATGGCGTTGCGCTTGGTCCGCTCGCTCGTGGCGAAGCCGGGCAGCGTGTAGGTGAGGATGTCGCTGCGCGGCCGGCCCATCCGGTCCATGGCCCGCGCGATGACGAGGAGGGCGTGCGTGGAGTCGAGGCCGCCGCTGACGCCGAGCACCGGCTTGGGATTCCCGATGGCCTCCAGGCGCTGCACGAGACCCGACACCTGGATGTTGAACGCCTCGTAGCAGTCCTGTGCGAGGCGGGATGGGTCGTCGGGGACGAACGGGAAGCGGTCGAGCGCGCGGCGCAGGCCGATGTCGGCAGCCGGCGGAGCCAGCTCGAACGTCACGGTGCGGAACCGCGGCCGGGTCGTGCGTCGGTTGTCGTCGAAGGTGCCCTGACGGAGGCGGTCCTGTCGCAGGCGGTCGAGGTCGACGTCGGCGACGCTCCGCCGCGGACCGTCGGGGAACCGCTCGGTGGTGGTGAGCAGCTGCCCGCCCTCGTAGATCATGGTCTGGCCGTCCCACGAGACGTCGTTGGTCGACTCGCCCTGCCCCGCGGCGGCGTACACGTACGCGGCGAGGCAGCGGAGCGACTGCGACTGCGACAGCAGAGACCGGTCGTCGGCGCGGCCGATCGTGATGGGGCTGCCGGAGAGGTTCGCGAGCACGGTGGCGCCCGCCAGCGCGGCGCCGGACGAGGGCGGGATCGGCACCCACACGTCCTCGCAGACCTCGGCGTGCACGGTCAGCCCGGGGACGTCGACCGCGTCGAAGAGGAGGTCGGGGCCGAAGGGCGCCGTCTGCCCGGCCACGACGATGAGCTCCTCCGACCGGTCGTCTCCGCGCGCGTACCACCGGTGCTCGTAGAACTCCCGGTAGGTCGGCAGGTACGACTTCGGTGCGACGCCCAGCACCCGGCCGCGGTGGATCACAACCGCGCAGTTGTAGAGGCGGTTGCCGCTGCGCAGCGGCGCACCCACCAGCAGCACGGGCAGAAGGTCGACGGATGCCGCGACGATGCGCCCCACGGCCGCCTCGACCGCATCGAGCAGAGGGTCCTGCATGACCAGGTCGTCGATGGCGTAGCCGGACAGGCACAGCTCCGGGAACACGGCCACGGCGACGCCCTCGTCGTGGCAGTCGCGCGCCGAGGCGAGGACGGCGTCGGCGTTGCGGGCGGGGTCGGCCACCGCGACGGGGATCGTGCACGCGGCGACGCGCGCGAACCCGTGCCGGTAGACGCTCTCGAACGGCAGGTCGGTGCTCACCCTTTCAGTCTGTCAGGTGCTCCCGACAAGGGGCGGCCGGATCGCGCAGCGCCCCGTCCGGGCGCCGCGACCGCCGATGTCGGCGCCCCGGATTACCGTGGGGGATCATGCGGTACATCGAGCAGGACGGTCGGATCGTCTGGAGCGCCAGCGACCTCAAGGCGGCAGCCGAATGCGAGTTCGCGTGGGTGAGGGCGATCGACGCGAAGATCGGCCGCATCGCGCCCGTCGACGACCCCGAGGACGCCACGCTCGAGCGCGCGGCCCGCCTCGGCACCGCGCACGAGCTGCGCGTGCTCGACGAGTACCGGGCCCGTTTCGGTGCGGCCGTGCGCGAGATCCCCGAGACGCGCTCGTCGGACGCGGCGGCGCTCGCCGACGCGGTCCGCCTCACCGGCGACGCCCTGGCCGACCCGGACGTCGAGGTCGTCTACCAGGCGGCCTTCGCCACCGAGGAGTTCGTCGGGTTCGCCGACTTCCTCGTCCGCGAGCCGGACCGGGGCGACGGGATGCCACGCCGGTGGGTCGTGCAGGACACCAAGCTCGCCCGCCGGGCCCGCGTCACCGCCCTCATGCAGCTCGCCGCCTATGTCGACCAGCTGGACCGCCTCGGCGTCCCCCGCGCCGACGACGTGCAGCTCCTCCTCGGCGACGGGTCGGTGAGCGAGCACCGTGTCGACGACCTCCTGCCGGTGTTCGGCCTGCGCCGGGCCCGGCTGCGCGCCCTCATCGCGGACCGCGCCGTCGGTCTCGGCACCGCCGGCCCCGTCATCCCGTGGGGCGACCCGCGCGGCGACCTCGGCGTGATCGCGTGCGGGCGGTGCGCCACGTGCGAGCTCGAGGTCGTCGCCCACCGCGACCTCCTCCTCGTGGCGGGCATGCGCCCCGTCCAGCGCGAGCGCCTGCGGGCCGGCGGTGTCGAGACGATCGACGCGCTCGCCGCCGCCGCGACGGGTCCGAGCGCGATGAGCGCCGACACGTTCCAGTCGCTGCGCACGCAGGCCCGGCTGCAGCTCGCGAGTCCGGCCGGCGTGCCCGGGGACGAGGCGGATGCCGACCCGCACGCCGTCCCCACCTTCGAGGTCGTCGCCCCCAAATCGCTCGGCGTGCTGCCCCGTCCGGACCACGGCGACCTCTTCTTCGACTTCGAGGGCGACCCGCTCTACACGGAGGGCGCTGGCGCGCACTGGGGCATCGACTACCTGTTCGGGTGGGTCGACAGCCGCGAGACGTACGGCGCGCTGTGGGCGCACACGTTCGACCAGGAGCGGGCGGCGCTGGAGCGCTTCCTCGACATGGTGGCGCTGCGGCGCGAGCGGTTCCCCGGCATGCACATCTACCACTACGCGCCCTACGAGCCGACGCATCTGCTCACGATGGCGGCACGGTACGGGGTGCGCGAGGCGGACGTCGACCGGCTGCTGCGCGACGGCGTCTTCGTCGACCTGTACCCGGTCGTCCGTCGTGCGCTCCGCGTCGGATCGCGGTCGTACTCCATCAAGAAGCTCGAGCCGCTGTACATGGGCGACGAGGTGCGCACGAGCGACGTGCAGCGCGGCGACGACTCCATCGTCAAGTACGTGGAGGCGCGGGCGCTCGCGGCGGACGGCGACGCGGACGGGGCGCGACGCGTGCTCGACGACCTCGCGGACTACAACCGCTACGACTGCGTCTCGACCCGTCGCCTGCGCGACTGGCTCGTCGAGCGCGCCCGCGAGTCGGGCGCCGTCCCGGCCCGCGGCGCCGAGCCCGACGAGCAGGCCTACGAGCCCTCGCCCCGCGCGACGGCGCTGCAGCGGTGGGCAGCCGACGCCGACGAGGCGGACGCGGTCGCCCTGCGGTTGGCGGCCGCCGCGATCGACTACTACCCGCGCGAGGAGAAGACGTACTGGGCCACCCACTTCCTGCGCCTGCGCGAGCCGGTGTCCGTGTGGGAGGAGACCCGCGACGTGGTCGTCGTCGACGCCGCCCGCTCCCGCGTGGTGGCGGACTGGCACATCGCCGAGTCCGGCCGCGGCGCGGAACGCCGCCTCATCGAGTTGCGTGGAGAGCTGGCGCCCGGCACGCGCCTGAGCGTCGACGGCGAGCCGTTTGCCGTCTACGACCTGCCGGCGCCGTTCCCGATGGAGACCCGGCCGCGCTGGATCCACGGCGCGCGGCGGGTCACCGTCCGCGAGGTGCTCGACGACGGGGCCGTCGTCGAGGAGGTCGCGGCCGACGGCGTGACATGGGACGAGCTGCCGCTGGCCCTGACGCCGCCCGCACCGCCCCGGGCCGGCAACCAGCAGAAGGCGATCGATGCCTGGGCCGACGCCGTGCTGGCGGCGGCGCCGCGGATCCCGCAGGGCCCGGCCGCCGACATCCTGCGTCGCGTGCCGCCGCGGACGCGGTCCGGCGCGCTCGCCGCGGTCACCGGCGTCACCGCCGCCGCCGGGACCGCGAGCAGGGGCCCCGCCACCGCCGAGCCTCTCGACGAGGTCGGGGCCATCACCCGCAGCGTGGCGGACCTCGACCACAGCTACCTCGCGGTGCAGGGCCCTCCCGGCACGGGCAAGACCTATGTCGGCTCCCACGTCATCGCGCGTCTCGTCGCCGAGCGCGGGTTCCGCGTCGGCGTGGTCGCGCAGTCGCACGCGACGGTCGAGAACATGCTCGACCGGGTGGTCGACGCCGGCGTCCCCGCGTCGCGGGTCGGCAAGGCGCCGAAGGATCCCGCGGCCGCGCACGCCTTCACGGTGCTGCCGAAGAACGGCATCGCCGCCTTCACGGCCGAGAACGCCGCGACGGGCTTCGTCGTCGGCGGGACGGCCTGGGACTTCAGTCACGAGGGGCGCCTGCCGCGTGGCAGCCTCGACCTGCTCGTCATCGACGAGGCGGGGCAGTTCTCGCTGGCATCCACGATCGCCGTCTCGCTCGTCGCCCAGCGACTGCTGCTGCTCGGCGACCCGCAGCAGCTGCCGCAGGTCAGCCAGGGCACCCACCCGGAGCCCGTCGACACGTCCGCGCTGGGGTGGATCATCGACGGTGCCGAGGTCGTGCCCGCGGAGCTCGGCTACTTCCTCGCGCGCACCCGGCGCATGCATCCGGACGTCGCCGAGCCCGTGTCGCGCCTGTCGTACGAGGGGCGCCTGGCCGCGCACCCGTCCACGGCGCTGCGCACCCTGGACGGGATCGAGCCCGGCGTGCACGTGCGCCCGGTGCGCCACACCGGCAACGCGACCTGCTCGCCCGAGGAGGCGGCGGAGGTCGTGCGCATCGTCGCAGACCTCGTGGGGCGTCGGTGGACCGGTGCGGAGGGCGGCGCCGGCGACACCGCGGTCCGGCACGAGCCCCGGCCCCTGCGGGCCGACGACATCATCGTGATCACGCCCTACAACGCCCAGCAGGTGGCCGTCGAGGAGGCACTGGCCGCGGCCGGGTTCGCCGACGTGCCGGTCGGTACGGTGGACCGGTTCCAGGGGAAGGAGGCCGTGGTCGCGGTCCTGACTCTCGCCGCGTCCTCCGGCCGGGATGCTCCCCGCGGGCTCGAGTTCCTCCTGCTGCGCAACCGGATCAACGTCGCGATCTCGCGCGCGATGCAGGCGGCCTACGTGGTCTTCTCGCCCGCCCTGCTTGACGACCTCCCGCGTACGCCGGAGGGAGTCGCCCGTCTCAGCGCGTTCGCGCGCCTCGTCGAGGCCGATGTGCGCGAGCCGGCCGTCGTCTGAGGGCGGCCCAGCGACATCGGCGGGCGCCCTCACCGGCGACGTGCGAGCCCGCCGTCGTCTGAGCCGCGGGGCGCGCCTCAGGCCGTGCCGTAGAGGCGGTCGCCCGCGTCGCCGAGACCGGGCACGATGTAGCCCTTCTCGTTGAGGCGCTCGTCGACCGCGCCCAGCACGAGCGTGACGTCGTGCCCCTCGACCTGCTTCTCGATGGCCGCGACGCCCTCGGGCGCCCCGAGCAGGCAGATCGCGGTGACGTCCTGCGCGCCGCGGGCGAACAGGAAGTTGATGGCCGCGCCGAGCGAGCCGCCGGTGGCGAGCATCGGGTCGAGCACGAAGCACTGGCGGTCGCTGAGGTCGTCCGGCAGACGCTCGGCGTAGGTGGTCGGCTCGAAGGTCTCCTCGTCGCGGACCATGCCGAGGAAGCCGACCTCGGCCGTGGGGAGGAGCTTGACCATGCCCTCGAGCATGCCGAGACCGGCACGCAGGATGGGAACGACGATCGGGCGGGGCTCGCTGATCTTCACCCCGGTGGTGGTGGTCACCGGGGTCTGGATCTCGACGGGGTCGACGCGGACGTTGCGGGTCGCCTCGTACGCGAGGAGCGTCACGAGCTCCTCGGTCAGCTGGCGGAACACCGGCGACGACGTCTGCACGTCACGCAGCACCGTGAGCTTGTGGGTGATGAGCGGGTGATCGGCGACGTGGACACGCATAGGCTCAAGGCTAGCCGTTCCGCCCGCGCGCCCCACCCCGGCGTCGCACTTCCCGTCCCGGAGGACCGTGACCCCGCTCGCCGCCGACCTCGACGCGATGCGCCGTGCCCTCGTGCTGGCCGGGGAGGCGGCAGCGGAGGGCGACGTCCCGGTGGGGGCGGTGGTCCTGGGGCCCGACGGTCGGGTCCTCGGCGAGGGACGGAACCTGCGCGAGCGGACGGGTGACCCGACCGCGCACGCGGAGGTCGTCGCGCTGCGCTGCGCCGCCGACGCCCTCGGCTCGTGGCATCTCGCGGACTGCACCCTCGTCGTCACACTGGAGCCGTGCGTCATGTGCGCGGGGGCCGTCCTGCAGGCGCGCGTCCCGCGGGTCGTCTTCGGATCCTGGGATGCCAAGGCCGGCGCGGCCGGATCGATGTACGACGTGCTGCGCGACCGGCGCCTGCCGTACCGGGTCGAGGTGGTCGGCGGGGTCGCCGAGGAGGAGGCGTCGGCCCTGCTGCGGGCGTTCTTCGAGGACCGCCGCGGGGACTGACGGCCCGGACGCGTTCCGGCTCAGCGGGGGAGGAGCGGCAGCAGCTCCGCGCCCACCTGGTCGGCGTGGTCCACGTCGCGCAGGTCGAGCAGCTGGAAGTAGACGCGCTGCGCGCCCCGCGCCGCGAGCCGCTCCACCCGCTCGGCGACCTCCGCGGGGGTGCCGATGAGGTTGGCCCCGTTGTCGAACTGCGCGCGGGTCTGACCGATCGCGGCGACGCGGCGCTCGATCTCGGCGTCGTCCGCGCCGATGATCGTCGGGAGCGCGACCGACAGCTTCAACGACCCGGGGTCGCGGCCGATGGTGTCGCAGGCGCGGCGCACCCCGTCGAACTTCTCCGCGACGACGTCCTCGGTCACGAAGCCGATGTTGAACTCGGTGGCGTAGCGCGCCGCGAGAGCGGGGGTGCGCTTGGGGCCGCCGCCGCCGACGATGACCGGCACGGGCGTCTGCACCGGCTTCGGCAGGGCGGGGGCGGCATCCAGTCGATGATGCGCGCCGTCGAACGAGAAGGTCTCGCCGACCGGCGTGGACCACAGTCCGGTGACGATCTGCAGCTGCTCCTCGAGGAGGTCGAAACGCTTGTCGGGGAACGGGATGCCGTAGGCGGCATGTTCGCGCGCGAACCATCCGGTGCCGAGCCCGAGCTCGACGCGTCCGCCGGACATCGCGTCGACCTGGGCGACCTGGATGGCGAGGATCGCGGGCACCCGGTAGGTGACCGACGACACGAGGGTGCCGAGGCGGATGCGCGAGGTCTCGCGGGCGAGTCCGGCGAGGGTGGTCCACGCATCGGTGGGCCCGGGCAGCGGGTCGCCGTCGGCCATGCGCAGGTAGTGGTCGGAGCGGAAGAACCCGTCCAGTCCGTGCTGCTCCGCGGACCGGGCGAACGCGAGCTGGTCGTCGTACGAGAACCCCTCCTGGGGCTCGGTGAACAGGCAGTACTCCACGAAGGGCTCCTCGGGGTGGGCGGGTCAGTCGGCCGAGCGCAGGATGATCGCCTCGGTCGGAGGTGCGGGGTCGGCGGGGCGCCCGACGTAGCCGATGTGCTCGAGCAGCGCCCGACGGAACTGCGCGGGCCGTTCCAGGTGCACGGCGTGCCCGGCGTCCTCGACGGCGAGCTCGGTGACCGCGCCCCCGGCCGCCGCGTAGGCGGCGAGCACGTCGCGGGTCTGCGAGACCATCGGCTGCGCGGGCGCGGCGTCGGCCCCGGGCCATCCGGGGACCACGCCGAGCGCGCCCAGATGGTGCACGTCCGAGAACGACGTGTCCGACACGACGGCGTCGCCGGTGCCGTGGATCCACAGGACGGGCGGCTTGTCCGCGAGGCCGACGATCGCGGAGAGGTCGAGGTGCGTGGGGGCGATCGCGTTGAGCACGCCGGTCGTCCCCGGTGCGAACCCGGGCCAGGTCGCGACGGTCCGCGCGTCGCCGGGGTAGTTGCCGCCGGCGGTGGAGGTGCTGAGCATGGCCTCCACCCACACGTCCTCGTGCTCGGAGCGGTAGTCCGACGAGACGTAGCTTGAGCGGAACACCGAGCGGGGGGAGGTGGGGGCGTCGTCGGTGGCGTCGCGGGCGGTGAGCCGCTGCACGAAGTCGGGGTTGGCCGCCCCCGCACCGGTCCCCGCGCCGTCCTCGTACACGAGCGAGCCGTCCCGGCGCGTACCGCCGAACCCGAACGGCGACAGGGGCGCCTGGAGGGTCAGCGAGAGCACGGGGTGGTCGAGGGCGTACTGCAGCACGACGGCGCCGCCGAGGGCCCATCCCACGAGGTGCACCGCGTCCAGGCCGAGGGTCTGGAGCGTCGCGTGCAGGTCGTCGCTGAAGTCGCGGACGCCGCGGGTGGCGTCGATGGGGGAGTGCTCGGTGCCGCCGAAGCCGCGCAGGTCGACCGCGAGCACGCGCAGGTCGCTCGGCAGGTCCTGCATGATCTCCTGCCAGAACAGCGACGAGGCGACGCTGCCGTGCAGGAGCACGACCGTCTGCTCGGCCACCGTCGCGGGATCGTCGCCGGCGCGCTCGAGCACGTTCACGCTCAGCCGACCGGTGTCGACGAGGCGGGCGGCGATGCCGTCGAAGAGAGTCATGCGAGGTCCTCCGGGTCGAGCGCGGAGCCCCGGTACCCCGCGCGCTCCCGACTCTAACGCGCCCCCCTTCGACCCGCACTCAGGGTTGCCCGCGTCGGGCGAGGCGGTGTTCGTAGACTGGGGAGCATGACGGATGCCACCGGGTCCCTGCCTCCGATCGCCGTTCTCGGTGCCGGCTCGATGGGCGGTGCGATCCTGCGCGGCCTCGTAGCGGCCGGGCTCTCCGGCGGGGGGATCGTCGCGACCAATCGGTCGATCGCGAAGGCCGCCGAGCTGGCGGACCTCGAGGGCGTGACGAGCATCGCCCTCGAGGTGAACGCGGACGGCAACGCCGAGGCCGTGGCATCCGCCGACATCGTCCTCATCGGGGTCAAGCCGGCCATGGTGCCCGACCTCCTCGACGAGATCCGCCCGCACCTGCGCCCCGGCGCGGTCGTCGTGAGCCTGGCGGCCGGCGTCACCCTCGCCACGTTCGCCGACCGTCTGGGCGCGGACGTCGCGACACTGCGGTCGATGCCGAACACGCCGTCGCTCGTCGGCAAGGGCGTGACGGGCCTCGCCGCGGGTCCGAGCGCGTCCCAGGAGCAGGTCGCGGTCGTGCGTCGCCTGTTCGAGACCGTCGGCGCCGTGCTCGAGGTGCCGGAGTCGCAGATCGACGCGCTGTCGACCATCTCGGGGTCGGGCCCCGCCTACGTGTTCCTGCTGGTCGAGCAGTTCACCGCGGCCGCTGAAGCGATGGGCTTCTCGACAGCCGACGCGCGCCTCCTCGCCGAGCAGACCTTCATCGGGGCGACGGTGCTGATGGATGCCTCCGAGCACGACCCCGCCGAGCTCCGACGTCGCGTGACGAGCCCGAAGGGCACCACCGAACGGGCGGTCGCCGTGCTGCAAAAGGCGCACCTGGACCGGACGTTCACCGAGGCCGCCGAGGCCGCGCTGGCGCGGGCCCGGGAGCTCGCCGCCGGGAGCTGACATGCGATTGCGGTTCTCGGGGGAGGTCCGACCCTCGCGCGACCCGCAGACGCCGGAGCGCCGCCGAGGCCCCCGGGGTCAGCGGTCGAGAGCCGCGAACCTCTCGATGTCGCTGTTGGTCCCCGACACGATGATGAGGTCGTGGTTCGTGACCACGGTGTTCGCCTCGGCGTAGCGGAACGGGCGGCCCGGGCTCTTCACGCCGACGACCGTGACGTTGTACTTCGAGCGCACGCCCGACTCGTTCAGGCCCACGCCGCGGACCAGCTTGGGCGGGTACATCTTGGCGAGGACGAAGTCGTCGTCGAAGCGGATGAAGTCCAGCATGCGACCGCTCACGAGGTGCGCGACGCGCTCGCCGGCCTCGCGCTCGGGGTAGATGACGTGGTTCGCCCCGACGCGCGACAGGATCTTGCCGTGCGACTGCGAGACCGCCTTCGCCCAGATCTGGGGGACCTTGAGATCGACGAGGTTGGCGGTGATGAGGACGGACGCCTCGATGAGCGACCCGACGGCGACGACGGCCACCTGGAAGTCTTGGGCGCCGATCTGACGCAGGGCGTCGATGTTGCGGGCATCGGCCTGCACGGCGTGGGTGACGCGCTCGGACCACTTCTGCACGAGCTCGAGGTTGCCGTCGACGGCGAGCACGTCGCGGTCGAGCCGGTCCAGCTCCCCGGCGCAGGCGGCGCCGAAGCGGCCCAGTCCGATCACGAGGACGGGCGCGTCGCTGCGAATCCGTTCAACCAACGATCGGCCTTTCCACGGGCAGCGCGTAGAGCTGCGAACGAGAGGACGCGGCGACGGCCGCGGCGAGTGTCACAGTACCAATGCGCCCCATGAACATGGTCACGGCCAGCACGTAGACGGCGGAGTCGGGGAGCTCGGCGGTGAGGCCCGTCGACAGTCCCACGGTGGCGAAGCCGGAGATGACGTCGAACAGGACGTACTCGATCGGGGCGTTCGTGATCCGGCTGATGATGACGGTCGACAGCGCCACGATCGTCGCGCCCCAGGCCACGACGGACAGGGCGACGCGCTGGACGTCGCTGGGGATCCGGCGCCCGAACGCCTGCACCGCGGGGCGTCCCTTCGCCTCCGACCAGACGGCGAGGGCGAGCACGGCGAGCGTGGTCACCTTGATGCCGCCCGCCGTCGAGGCGGACCCGCCGCCGACGAACATGAGCATCGACCCGACGATGAGGGTCGCGCCGTTGAGGTCGCCGATGTCGATGACGGAGAAGCCGCCCGACCGGGTCATCGCGGAGAGGAACAGGGCCTGGAACGTCGTGTCCCAGGCGTCCATGCTCCCGAAGGTGGACGGGTTGTCGTATTCCAGCAGGAGAATGACCGCGGCGCCGGCGAAGAAGAGGATCACGGTCGTGATGATCGTGAGCTTGGCGTGCAGCGACCACCGCCGGAAATGCCAGTAGTGGCGCCATAGGGTGAAGATGACCGGGAAGCCGATCGACCCGAGGAAGACGCCCACCATGAGCACGGTGAGCAGGTAGTAGTCCTGCGCGAACGGGGTGAGGCCCTCCGCGTTGGGCACGAAGCCGGTGTTCGTGAAGGCCATGGCCGCGTAGTACGGCGCCTCCCACAGCGCCACGAAGGGGTCGATGCCGCCGACCAGGAGCGCCGGGTAGATGAGGACCGTGAGGGCCGCCTCGATGACCAGCGTCGACAGGGCGACGGTCCGCAGCAGCTGACCGACCTCGCCGAGCCGGACGGTCTGCCCTTCGTTGACGGGTCCGCCGTGGACGCGGAGCGGGTTGCTGTCGCCCGCGGCGATGAGCTTGGCGCGCAGGCCGAGGCGCTTCGAGATGACGAGGCCGAGGATGGATGCCAGCGTCAGCACGCCCAACGCGCCCACGTTGACGCCGACATAGGTGATGACGTGCCCGAGCGGCGACCAGTGCGTGTACATGTTCACCGTCGACAGACCGGTCACGCAGATCGTGGAGACCGCGGTGAAGAGCGCGTCCGCGAGGGAGGTGCGCTGCCCGTCCGCGGCGGCCGCCGGAAGCGAGAACAGCGCGGTGAACAGCAGGATGAGCGTGACGAAGACGAGGACGGCGAAACGCGCCGGGGAAGCGGTCGTGAGGGTCCGCAGGGCGTCCCACGCCTCGTATGCGATGCGCCGTACGCGCACTCCGGCACGTCGGTCGCTCGGCGTCGCCGCCATGCCCACTCCCTCTCTGCCGGAACCCGGATCATGGTACTCGTGCGAGGGCGCGGCTAATCTAATGCCATGGCGGACATCTTCGACGTGATCGCTGACGGGACGCGTCGCGACATCCTTCAGCTGCTGCTCGATCGGGCCACCGGCGGGGAGCGGGGCACGAGCGTCTCGCAGATCGTCACGGCCCTCGGGGTGAGTCAGCCGACGGTGTCGAAGCACCTCAAGGTGCTCCGCCAGGCCGAGCTTGTCACGGTCCGCGAGGTGGGGCAGCACCGCTTCTACAGCCTGACGGTCGCGCCTCTCGACGAGGTCGACGACTGGCTGGTGCCGTTCTTCTCGGTGGATGCCGAGAACGAGCCGGCGCTGCCGGATTCGGCCGTCCACGCGGCCGAGGTCGTCGGCCGTGCGGCGGCATCGGTGAAGCACTCGATCGAGAGCGCTTTCCGCAAGCTGCCCGGCCGCTGAACGCACATCCGTCACGGCTGTCACAGCGGTTTACACGCGTCGCGCGCAGACTCTAGAGTGTGTCCAGCATCAGAGGGTGAGAGCACCCGGACGAGGGGTGGTCGATGGCCGAGTTGCCGGACGTGCGTTTCCTGACGGTGGCCGAGGTCGCCGAGTTGATGCGCGTGTCGAAGATGACGGTCTACCGTCTCGTGCACTCGGGCGAGCTGCCCGCCGTCCGCTTCGGACGCAGCTACCGGGTGCCGGAATCCGCCGTGGCGGATGCCGTGCAGCGGCCGGTGTCCGACGTCGGCTAGACTGATCCGAGGCTTTTTTCCAACGCCTAGTGTTCCCGGGGGCCGACATCGGCACCCAGACCCCGACTTAGTGAGGTTTTCCGTGGGTTCTGTCATCAAGAAGCGCCGTAAGCGCATGGCGAAGAAGAAGCACCGCAAGCTGCTTCGCAAGACTCGTCACCAGCGCCGCAACAAGAAGTAAAGCGGCCACCACACCGAGCGCCTGTCCTGTCGTGACGGGCGCTTCGTGTATCCGTTCGCCCGGCCGTCGTCCGTCCTCGGAGGAAGCATGCAGTCCATCACCGTCCACGATCTGCACGCGGGCCGCGAGCGCCCGCTCATCGACGTGCGGGAGGAGCACGAGTTCGTCGCCGGCCACGTGCCGGGCGCCGTGAACCTGCCCATGTCGACCCTGGGCGAGCACCTCGACGAGCTGCCCGAGGGCGCGTTCGACGTCATCTGCCAGGCCGGCGGCCGTTCGGCGCGGGTCGTCGAGGCGCTCACCGCCCGCGGGCACGACGCGACCAACGTCGAGGGCGGCACCGGGGAATGGATCGCCGCGGGGTACGACGTTCAGTCCTGAGCGCCTCCCC
>Ga0194110_10006632_pt1 | contig 13492 bp, 7 predicted proteins | sample TA2Kig1200mmetaG_FD_146192 | JGI IMG/M metagenome (GOLD analysis project Ga0194110, IMG submission 146192) | Freshwater microbial communities from Lake Tanganyika, Tanzania - TA2015032 Kigoma Deep Cast 1200m | ecosystem: Environmental > Aquatic > Freshwater > Lake | place: Tanzania: Lake... | reverse complement strand
AGCCACACCGGCTGAAACGCACTTTGATATCGCCCTTAAAATGCTCGCTGCTGGCAAACATCTACTGGTCGAAAAGCCCATCACACTCTACAGCCGCGAAGCCTTGCAATTGAAACAGATGGCTTTAGAACGGAATTTGGTATTGATGGTAGGACATATAATGCTCTATCATCCGGCGGTCTTGAAGATTAAATCTATGGTTGAGCAGGGGCAGATAGGCAAATTACAGTATATCTATTCCAACCGATTAAATCTGGGGACGGTTCGGCAGGAAGAGAATATCCTGTGGAGTTTTGCGCCGCACGACATCGCCATCATTAACTTTCTCGTTGGCGCTGAACCTACTTCGGTTGATGCCAAAGGCGGGATTTTCTTGCAGCCGGGCATCCACGATGTTACAGTTACACTTTTAACTTATCCGAATAATATAATCGCGCATATATATGTCAGTTGGCTGCATCCGTTTAAAGAACAGCGACTAGTTGTAATTGGTGACAAGGGGATGGTCGTGTTTGAAGACAGCCGGGCGACGGACAAATTGGTGTTTTATCCTAAAGGAATAGATTGGGTCGAGAGTCGTCCGGTAACTCGCGACGGGGAAAGTCAGATTATTGAGTTCGACGGCGAACAACCACTAACGGCGGAGTGCCGTCATTTTATCGAATGCATCGCCGCAAAGAAGACGCCTCGCACAGATGGCGACAATGCCGTGGCGGTGCTCAAAGTATTAGAACAAGCACAGGAGGCTCTTTTAAGTAATAAAGAAGAAACCGCTGCCAAACCAGCGGTCGAGAAATCCTATTTCGTCCACGAATCAGCCTATGTTGACGAGCCGGTAGAAATAGGCAAAGGCACGAAAATCTGGCACTTTTGTCATATAATGAAAAATGTCAAAATCGGCGAGCGATGCGTCTTCGGGCAAAATGTCAATATAGATTCCGGTGTAATAATTGGAAATAATGTCAAGGTGCAGAATAATGTTTCGCTTTACACTGGTTTAGTAGTCGAAGATGATGTGTTCCTTGGCCCATCTTGCGTAACTACCAATGTTACCAATCCACGTTCGCAAGTTTATCGTCATTCGCTCTATGAAAAAACTATTCTTAGACGCGGCTGCTCAATCGGCGCGAATGCGACGGTAGTCTGTGGCATAACAGTCGGGCGCTACGCGTTTGTGGGTTCCGGGGCGGTAGTAACTAAGGATGTGCCGGATTACGCTTTAGTGATGGGTGTTCCTGCTAAACAGGTCGGCTGGGTGAGCCGGCATGGGCTGCCTTTGAAAAATCCTGATGAAGACGGAATTTACACCTGTCCGGAGAGCGGGCTGTGCTATAAAGAGGTCGAGCCGGGTATCCTACGCTGTCTCGATCTGGATGAGGAAGCGCATCTGCCCGAAGAATTACGCGTCGGCAATGTATTCTACGATGATATCGTGCACGGAAAGCGACTCGCTTAATAACTTTAATTCTTGTGTTGTGTCAATTGTGCGATGTCGCATGTCATCCTGAACGAAGTGAAGGATCTCGTCTGGATAAGTAAGTCTTTAGGACGAGATCCTTCACTTCGTTCAGTATGACGACATCTTACGCTTGACATAACACTAATCTTAGAGAAGTTATCAAAAGGTAGATTTCAATCAACCTTCATTTAGTGAAACTACAACTATCATTTTACTAGAATTTAGTATGCAAATCGAAAAAATAATCGACGCATTTAAGGACCATACTGCGACCGTCGGCGTTGTCGGGATGGGCTATGTGGGATTGCCATTAGTTTTGGAATTCTGCAAGAAAGGCTTCAAGGTTGTCGGTTTCGATATCGATGAAAAGAAGGTTATCAACTTAAACGCCGGTCAGTCATACATCAAGCATATTCCTTCCATCGACATAGCCGGGGCTGTAAATGCCGGGCTGTTTATCGCAACTATTGATTTCTCGCGCCTAAAGGCAGTCGATGCTGTTTTAATCTGTGTTCCAACACCCCTGGGGCCGCATTGGGAGCCGGACCTATCTTATATCGAATCAACTACTCGTTCGATCGCGCCTTATGTTCATTCGGGGATGTTAGTTGTTTTAGAATCGACGACTTATCCCGGCACTACCGAAGAAGTAATGCTTCCGATTTTGGAAATGGGATCCGGTCTTAAAGCCGGTGTCGATTTCTTTGTGGCTTTTTCGCCGGAGCGGGAAGACCCTAATAACAAAGATTATTCGACTTCGACCATCCCCAAGGTAGTTGGGGGCTGGACAACCGACTGCCTGAAGGTTGCGCAGGCGCTCTATGACCAGATTATCACTCGCACCGTGCCAGTTTCAAGTTGCGCGGCAGCCGAAGCCACTAAATTGCTTGAGAACATATTCCGCAGTGTGAATATCGCCCTGGTCAACGAACTCAAGGTCGTATTTTCCAGGATGGGCATCGATATATGGGAGGTAATTGAAGCCGCCAAATCCAAACCGTTCGGCTATATGGCATTCTATCCAGGGCCGGGTCTGGGCGGGCATTGCATTCCCATCGACCCGTTCTATCTGACCTGGAAGGCACGGGAATATAATTTAGTCACCAGATTCATCGAATTAGCCGGTGAAATCAACACCGCGATGCCTGCTTATATCGTTGACGAAACAATGAAAACGCTCAATCGTTTCAGGATGGCTTTAAAGGGAACAAAGATTTTGGTCGTGGGATTGGCTTACAAGGGGGATGTGGACGATATGCGGGAGAGTCCGTCGCTGCATTTGATAGATTTATTCGAAGCCGCCGGTGCGACGACCGGTTATTACGACCCGTATATTCCGACGATTCCAGACACTCGTGAACATAGCCATCTTGCCGGCCGCAAGTCGATAACCATAGATGAAGCCGCTAATTTTGAGGTGGCGGTCATTTCAACTAAGCACTCCGAGGTTGACCATTCGTTATTTGCCAAGAAATGTAAAATCGTTATCGACACTAGAAATGCCCTAGAAGCGAGATACGATAATGTGTTCAAGGCTTAGCCGGTTAAATACCTGCTCGTCTCAATTTAGTTAGGCAACCTATAAAATGCGAATCGCATCGATTGTCGGCGCCCGGCCAAATATTGTGAAATTGGCGCCGCTCTACTGGGAACTTGCTAAACGCAAAAATTTTGAGCATATTATCATCCATACTGGGCAGCATTATGATGACGCGCTCTCCAGTTCGTTCTTTGAAATATATAAAATTCACCAGCCAAATATTAATTTAAATATAGGATCGGCGTCTCACGGTATCCAAACCGGACAAATGATGACGGCTCTCGAGCCTGAATTTGACAAACTCCAACCGGATTGGATTCTAACTCTTGGCGATGTTAATTCGACGCTTGCCGCGGCTTTAACCGCTGTTAAAATGGGGTTGAAAACGGCGCATATAGAAGCCGGACTGCGTTCATTCGACCGGACAATGCCGGAAGAAATAAATCGTGTTGTCACCGATTCAATCAGCGATCTGCTCTTTACTACCGATGATTACGCCAATGAAAATCTATCAAAGGAAGGCGTGGACGGCAGCAAAATCCATAAAGTTGGAAATATTATGATCGATGTGCTAATCGAAATGCTGCCGAATATATCTACTAAAAAAACCCACACAAAATACGGACTTGAGCCGCAATCCTATATTGTCGGGACATTTCATCGACCGGCTAATGTCGATGAGCCTGCACGGCAGCGTCTGCTTATCGATATTATATTATCTATAGCCAAGAAATGGAAAATTATATTACCGCTGCATCCGCGCACTCGCAGCCGTCTCGAGCAGTATAAATTTATGCAGTTGTTGAATGAAATCCCTGCAGTGATTATAACCGAACCTCAGAACTATATAGATTTTATTTCGCTCGTTCAAAACTCATTTGCCGTCATCACCGATTCCGGCGGCATACAAGCCGAGACGACCTGGCTTGGAATTCCTAATATAACGTTTCGCGATAATACTGAATGGCAAATAACACTCTCGCTGGGAACAAATCGCTTAGTCCCGCTGGACGCTGCTGAAGTAATGTATAATCTGCATCATATTGAGCGCGGTGAATGGCGTCAAGGGCAGCGACCGCCGCTGTGGGACGGTAAAACCGCCTCAAGAATAATCGATATTCTACAGAAAAGTAGTATTATGTTATAGTAAAAATGTCATCATCCTGAAGCAGTGAGGATCTCGTCTCCGTTTATCCAGACGAGATGCTTCCCCCTGCCTGCGCAGGGGGCGGCAGGATATATCGTTATTACTTTGACATAACAGCAGTATTCCGTAGTATTAACGACAATGTATTTCTTATCGTTTTTTTTATCAGAGTGAACCGGCGTGAATTATACGCCGGATGAATAGTTATATCGTTATCCTACCGAGAAACCCAACCGACCATTATACTATTTTACTTCTAAACCGATGACAAATAAGATATCCAGTTTAACGGATATATAAATCACGAAAAGTCAAAAAATCAAATTGAGGGAGGTAAGAATGGGAGCTCAATACGGGCTTGAAAACCACGGCTTAACCAACTTAGGGCAGATATACTGGAATCCCTGCACACCGGCGCTCTATGAGGAGGTCGTCCGCAGACGCGAAGGTTACATTTCGCATCTTGGGCCATTAGTGGTCCGCACCGGCCATCACACCGGACGCTCAGCCAACGATAAATTTATCGTTCGAGAGCCGACGACTGAGAAGGACATTTGGTGGGGGCCTGTCAATCGTCCGATGGAAGAGCAGCACTTCAACCTGCTGTTCAGTCAATTAACCTGCTACCTGCAGGGACGCGATCTGTTCGTGCAAGATTGCTATGCCAGTGCCGACCCGCAATGGCGGCTGCCTGTGCGCGTCATTACTCAATATGCCTGGCACAGCCTTTTTGTGCGCAATATGCTCATTCGCATCGCCGACCCGAACGAACTTGCCGCACACAAACCCGAGTTCACCGTAATCGACGCAGCGGGCTTTAATGCTATGCCTGAATTAGTCGGCACTAATTCCGAAGTCTTCGTAGTTGTCCATTTTGGCAAGCGTCTGGTCATCATCGGCGGTACGAGTTACGGCGGCGAAATGAAGAAATCGGTGTTCACATTTCTCAATCTCTTGCTGCCAAAGAAGCAGATAATGTCGATGCATTGCTCGGCTAATGTCGGACCGCAAAATGACACAGCAATATTCTTCGGATTGTCCGGCACCGGCAAGACGACGCTTTCAGCCGATCCGGAGCGACGCTTGATTGGCGACGACGAACATGGCTGGGACGATAAAGGCGTTTTTAACTTCGAAGGCGGCTGCTACGCCAAGGTGATTAAACTGAATCCCAAAGCCGAGCCGGAAATCTATGAATGCACGCGGCGGTTCGGCACGGTCTTGGAGAATGTGGCGATGGACTTTGCCACACGACGCATCGATCTGGACGATGACAGCCTGACCGAGAATACGCGGGCGGCTTATCCCATTACACATCTGCCTAACATCGTCTCCGAAGGCCGCGGCGACCATCCGAAGAACATTGTGATGTTGACCGCCGACGCCTTCGGCGTGCTGCCGCCGGTCGCTAAACTCACCCCGGCGCAGGCGATGTATCACTTCATCTCCGGCTACACCGCCAAAATGGCCGGCACTGAGAAGGGTCTGGGCAAGGAACCGAAAGCCGCCTTTTCAGCCTGTTTCGGCGCGCCGTTTATGCCGCTGCCGCCGCCGGCTTATGCCTCGCTGCTCGGCGGAAAAATCCAACGTCACAAAGTCAACTGCTGGCTCATCAACACCGGTTGGACGGGCGGTCCCTTCGGCATCGGGCATCGTATGTCCATCGCTCACACCAGGGCTATCGTCAAAGCTGCGCTGAACGGCGATCTTAACAATGTATCTTATGATACCGACCCTATCTTCGGGCTGAATATCCCGCGCGTCTGCCCCGGCGTCCCTGCTGAAATCCTTAAACCGGTCAATACCTGGTCCGATAAGGAAGCCTACGACCGGCAAGCGAAACAACTCGCGGCGGGCTTTAAAAAGAACTTCGAGCCTTATGCCGGAACCTCGTCCAAAGAAATCGTCGAAGCCGGACCGCAGGGAGGGTAATGCAGTTCGAGCTAGGGGGCGGGATCTATCCCCCCATAGCCGACGATATAGCCGAAATAGTATTCACTTCAGAGAAAAACCGTTGTCAACCTTCTACAGTTGACAACGGTTTTTATTATCATTATATTTAATTAGATGTAAAAGACGCCTCAAGTTTATTAACTCTGCGACGATAGAGCCATATAAACAACAATCAGAAATAGGGGACAGGATGAAAGCTCTATACTCTTTAGCGGTGTTGCTTTGGGCTGCAACGGTCTATGCTCAGCCGGAACTCGACTGGATCCGGCTTTACGACGGCGGGCGGTATGATTATTTCACAGATATTTATGCCACATCTGACGGCGGCTATGCGATGTGCGGCTTTCAGAGTTCGCAATTTCGCTCGCCGGATTCGACGTTGGATATTTGGGTCGTCAAAATAGATGGCGAGGGTCGGCGGGAGTGGTCGGCAAGGTTTGGCGAGGCGAATGTGGCCGATGAAGCCACATCGCTCATCGAAACCGACGACAACGCTTTTTTAATTGCCGGTAAAAGCAACGGTATGGTCGCGGCTCTGTTGTTAAACGACGAAGGCGAACTTATCTGGTTCAATACTTATAATGAATATCTGTCCAGAGCTGAAGCGGTTATCGAATTAAAATCGGGTGAATTCGTTCTGGCAGGCTACGCCAGCGGGGATGCCTATTTATTGTGCATCAATGTTGAAGGCGATATATTATGGGAGCGAACATACGGCCAAGCCAACCGCGACCACTTTATGGCTTTAAGAGAGACCAATGACGGCATTGTAGTTTCGGGTTATTCCTGGTTTAACCGTAGTCCATATTATGAAGTTTTAGTTGTCAAAGTAGATTTTGACGGCGAGCAAGTGTGGCTGCGCAATCACGCCCCACTCCAGCAAGCCTGTCAACGAAGTGTATCGATGGTTTCGCGGCCGGAAGGTGGTTTTGCATTGGGCGGTTGGTTCTGGACAGGTGACGGTAGTCAGGATTTCGACTACCTTTGGATGCACATCGACGCCGAAGGTAATATGGAACGTTTCAGGCGCATCGATATGGGCAACCGCGGCAGCGACCGTTGCAATTCTATTTCCCGCGCACAGCCGGATGGTTTCGTATTAGTAGGAACCGAAGCAAATACGGCTATGCCTCAAGCGCTGCGAACCGACCCCAACGGCGAAATCCGCTGGATCGCCCATTACCGCATCGCTGATATGACGCCCGGATTGGTGCATGGCCGACAAAGTTTCACATCGGCAATTGTCGGACACGATAACTCGATCGTCGTCTGTGGATGCGCTCAAGCCATCGACGCCAACGGCTCGGTCAATGGCTTGGTAATGAAACTTGAGCCTGAAATTGCTCATATCCAATTCATCGATTGGCAGCCTCACGATACAACTTTGACTGTCCTTCTGGGCGATACGGTCGATTTCTCTGTAACGGTGCTTAGACCTCAAGGCGCAGGTATATCTTATGAATGGACTCTGGACGATACTTTATTCGACTGGGATTCGACCGCGACTGTGATCTTCGATTCATTGGATATTCCTTGCATCCAACGTGTAAGGTACCAAGCCTCAGCCCTCAACGAAACCATCGCCATCACTTGGACAGTGAGAGTCTCCGATCTGGCGATAAGAGCCTATCGACCTGAAAACTACAACCTAATCATCCGCCGCAATACCACAGTTAATTTTGCTCTGTTGGCTGAAACCTTGGACGAGGTTTTTATTTCATATCTCTGGACATTTATCGACCGTGAAGATGACAATCGCCGCGAAGTTGTAGGCTTAGACACATCGGCTGTGCGAATCTTATTCGACCGGACCGGACATTTCGGCGTTATCGGTGCAGCCTATCTAGGACAATCGACCGATTCAGTTATGTGGAATATCGAAGTTCGGGGATTAATACGGGCATTCGGACCGTCCAGTGAGATGATTTCATTGCGAGCCGGGGATGAAGTCTCATTTTGGGTGGCGCCGTTCGAAGTCCAACAGGAATCCCGCCTCTCATATCGCTGGAAAATAGACGAAGTGGATATAATAGATGCGGATACATCCGAAATCAGGCTGGCATTCCCCGACACCGGTCAATTTGAAGTCATCGTCTTTGTAACCGATTCGGTGCAGGTGGACAGCCTGAATTGGGAGTTGGTTGACGCCGACAGCCAACGTTGGGTGGTAAATGCGCTGGTTCCGAATTGGATTGATAATTCCAAATTCCAAATTCCAAATTCCAAATTAACAGTATCGCCGAATCCGTTTAATTCAAAAGCGGAGGTTGCGATTAAACTAAACCGGGCAAGCGATGTGAAATTGCAGATGTTCGACATTCACGGACGGGGAGTCCGAACACTTGCCGATTGCAGGTTTGAAGCGGGGCATCACAGGTTGTTTGTCGATGGTGGGGGATTGCCGGCAGGGATTTACATTCTAAGATTACAGACTGAAACCAAAGCGATTGTCTTTAAAGCCGTGCAGATTAAGTAATTCCAGCGTTCAAAGATGGCAACCTATTTATAAAACACTGGAATATTTCACTAAATTCCCAAATACTCAAGTATATTAAATAGAAAAATTGTCAATCAAATATCTGGAAAACAATATGCCGAACCTACTAAAATTAATCTCGAAATTTGTTATAGCCTTACTATTTGTTGCAGGAATTACCTGCATATCGACGGTTGTGTTTGGCCAACGGTTGACCTGGTTTCAGAGTTATAACAGTGAGAACAACGATTTCTTCTATGACCTATTCCGAACTGATGATGGGGGACTTGTTGCGTGCGGTATAAGCAAGGACTTTATGAACACCATACCCCGTCCGGGGCGGGCGTTAGTCATACGGCTGAATGCCGAATACGAAGTCGTCTGGCAGCGTTCTTACGGTAATGATTACCTATCTATCCTTCGTTCCATTATCGAGACCGACGCCGGGGAACTGCTTATCGCGGGTGAAAGTAATGCTGAATCACCCGGCCATGGGGAATTCTCAGCCTTAAAGTTGACGGCTGAGGGCAATTTAATTTGGTGGCGAAATTATGGTCCCGGCGCTTGTTATGCAGCCATCGAATTAAAAGGCGGTGAATTTATACTTGCTGGCTTTCAAGTTGAGAATAATGTCCGCATCAGTCGTTTGATGCGGATAAATAATAATGGCGATATTATCTGGTCTCGCAACTATTCACCAGGAAGTTCGACTACTTTCGTCGGAGTGCGTGAAACTCCGGATGAAACAGTCGTCGCCGGTGGACGAAGGTGGGGTCCAATCGGAACCCCTAGATCTTGGCTGGTCAAAGCCACCCAAGACGACGGCGCACAGATTTGGGCTGCCGCATATGATGACTTGATAACTACTGAAGCGATGATAAGCACCGGCGATGGCGGTTTTTTATTGGCTGGCCGCCCTGTAAGCGGAGTTGCTGTTGGTAAGTATGACTCTCACGGACAGCAGGTGTTTTATCGAACCTACCAATTAGATGTCGAAAGGCATAGGTCTGATCAGACAATGGGTGTGGCTCGACTCAGCAACGGCGGATTTGCCGTTTGCGGATTAGTAGCAATTGCGCTTCCCATTGGCGTTCAATATATGCCATTCATTTTAAGAATCAACCGGTTCGGCGATGAGTTGTCCCAAACATTCTACGAAACCACCGAATGGAGACAGAATTTCGGTGGACGAAACAGTATTGCAGGATTCTTTTCTATCATTCGCAATCCAGCCGACGAATTGATAGCCTGTGGAACAGTCACGGATAATTCGCACGGCGGTGCATACAATAACGACGCCCTGTTAATCCAATTCGAATCGGATGTTCCTCCGCCGCCAGGTATAGAATATTTCCCGCTCGACACGACATTGGTTTTTCTGCCTGATACCCGCCAACGGTTTTACATACGGGCAATTGCGCGACCAGCAGGTGATTTCGACTACCGATGGATTTATCGGGATACTATTCGGGCAACAACTTTCGATTATAATCCACGATTCCGCGACCTTGGCAGGTTCGAAGTCGCCGGCCGTATCAGTGAAGGCGAACGGGGCAGGGAAATTCACTGGCAAATTTGGGTCACCAAACTATTTATCTCTGACTATCAACCGGATACATTGCATTTGTTAGTCCGCCGCGGGACCAGCCAGGATTTTGGAATTGTAGTATCTGCAACTCAAGATGACAGCCTCGGCGAGCCGTCTATCGAGTGGCAACTGACCGACCTTACCGATAACCGGACAAGCATTATCGCTACTGATACGAACCGTACGTCGATTCTTTTCGAGCGCTCAAGACCGCACCGGGTGTCGGTGATTGCGAGGCGTGGTGAAGACTCGGACAGGGTGGATTGGTCGGTGGAAGTGCGGGGAATAATCAACACCTTTTGGCCTGAAAACAGCCAAATTTCTATCATAGCGGGTGAAAGTATAGAATTTGGGATTATTCCGTTTAATCCAGAATCCGATAGTCTGATCTGGTCATGGACATTGGATGGAGACGAAGTTGGTCAGGATACGACAGTAATACTTGCCTTTCCCTATGCGGGGAATTATACGGTTAGAGTTCACGGCTTCGAAGGCGCTGAGAGGGATAGCCAATTTTGGGCTGTTAATGTAGTAGTCCCCGATTTTGTAGGCACATCTAAACTCCAAAACCCAAAATTCAAAATCGATGTTATTCCAAATCCATTCAACTCGCTGACAGAGGTCAGGTTTGAGACGGTTTCGGCTGGAAAAGTGCGGTTGGAGATACGTGACCTTTGCGGTAGGTTAGTAAGACGGGTAATCGATGGGGATATGACGGCGGAGCGGCACACAATTAGCATTGAGTCTGGAGATTTACCGGCAGGGATTTATCTGTTGCATTTGCGAACCGAAGTCGGTGCGTCGAATAGAAAAATGCTTCTATTAAAGTAAATAAACGTAATCGACCGGGAAGGTGGGATTTATCCCAACTTCCCAGCCGATATTTTGAAGAACAAAAAGAAGATAAAACCAAATCCTCACATATTTATTCTCGTCTCCGTCGCCCTTATTTTCGTTATCCAATACGGCTTCCCACAAAGTCAATTTCCCGATGATTCTAATACATTCGTGCCAATCTCAAGCGATTGGGATGAATCCGAGGATTTGGATGAATGGTTGTGGGCGCTGCAGATCTGGCCGCTGGATATCAACCGCGCCGGTTTCGACCTCATCAGCGCCTTGCCAGGTATGAACCTTGTTCTCGCCGATAGAATTGTCGCCAACCGAACCCCCGGCTATCGTAATCCAAGCGATTTTCAAGACCGAGCCAAACTATCGAGTTCATTCGCCTCTACTATCCGTAAATATCTTTTATTCCCGGCTTCATCACCATCATCAACATTCCCGGTAGAGGCTAATCTGCGTCTCCGAATCGACCGACGGTTCGGGGCTGCCGCTGCCGATGATGCGCGACGCTATCTCGGCTCCCCTTACGGAATTACCCAAAAGTATATTGTAAAACGCCATCAGTGGTCGCTAGGAGCGATATTAGACAAGGATAAATATGAACCGCGTCTGGACGACCTGGCGCACTATTATATCGCCTTTCGTTCGCCACCGCGGCAGGTATTAGCCGGTGATTTTCACTCAAGCGCAGGGCTTGGTATAACCATCGGCAAGTCGGCGCGATATTTCGACCACTTTCCGGCTTCAGCCTTGTATCGCGATATTTCGCCAACTTTGACGCCAGCGACAGATACCCAGGTCAACCGATTCCAGCGGGGAGCAGCCTGGCGGGAAGAGCGGGATAACTTTACAATGTTGCTGCTGGCAGGGATGACACAGAACGATGCGATTGTGTCCGACAGCGGCTGCATCGAACGGTTGTCGGACGGCGGTCTGCATCGTTCGTCTGGTGAAGCGCGTAAGTTTAACAGTTTATGTGAGCGAAGTTTAGGCGGCGCAGTCAGTTATAATGCATTAGTTCGGAGATGGGTTAAAATAGAATTATGTGTCTCCGGTATATTTACTCAATATCGGCCTGCCTTTTCGCCTACGCCGTCGATAAAGGACCCCTTTCCGCTTACCGGCGCCTATATCAGCGGACGAGGATTTTCTGTCGCAAGTGAATGCCTCTCACATAAACTGCTTGCCGAATATGGAATCGATGCTGATGGGACTCCAGCCTGGTGTGCGGTATGGCGTTGGCAATGCGGGCTTTCGCACTTCAGCAGTCGATTGTTAGCCTTTGACTTCGCCGCAGATTATCAAAATCCTCACGCAGCGCTGCCGTTCGGCTCTGGAAGTAGGAATCTATCCGGCGCTGGGCTGCAGGTTCAATATGAACCTCAAAACCAATGGCTGCGAAAAATCGACCTTTTGGGTGAATATACACAGACGCATACTAGAACCTGGACAGTGCCGCAGCCGTTCAGAGAATGGAAATTGTCTCTCAACGGCGAATTAACCGCAATGCGCTGGGGCAGCGGGAGTATGAGACTGCGGCAACAGTCGGATGCCATTGGACACGGCGAAGCACAGCCGGTCGAAACCGCGCAAACCAGCCGCCTCAGATATGTGCATAACTGGCCTAAATACAACACATTGCCGCTTCTGTTACAAACCGGAATGGAAACCGGTTTTCAAAACTCTACAATCAAAGGATTTTCCAAAGGCTGGCTGGCTTTCGGACGAATGAAGTTCTGTCCTTTTACCTCATTAGAAAATATTTCGCTAAATTTAGGCGGCGCTGTCTTCGTTACCCCGATGGCGCTGCCTTTTTACATCACCGAGAGCGACTTGCCCGACCACCTCGCAACCGTGAGATTATCCGGTGAAGGCTGGCGCTGGACGATGGCCGCTCTATGGAAAAGCGCCGGTGGATGGTTCGGATTTCATTTAGCACGTAATCTGCGTAAAAAAACTAACGCCGAAGGTTTGGAAACTATTGATAAAGGCGATATTGAGGCGTATATTACTGTTTCATATAACTTTCTACACCAGCCATAGTGTCAGAAATCGTTCAAAACCATCTTCTAAAAAGGCGCTGGCTATGATCCGCCTCTGGACAATTTTAGGTGTGGCGCTAGCGGTAGCCGGCTCGTTTTTGTTCTGGAACGGCGTCAACCAGCGCTTTAGTCCGTCGCGGCGAGCGCAAGTCACTGCAAGCCGCGCGGCATTCAGATCAGCAATGCCGGATACAAATACTGTGCGCCAGGAAGTAATTAAAGTCAATATAGATACTATCCATCCAACAGGAGATTCTTCGACCGCGACGCATATTCATAAGACCTTAATTAATCCCTCCGACACAACATTCGAAAGTCAAACCGAATTGCAATCTAAAACGAAATCTGTTTCACAAGATATTACGGCTAAACCTATGGCCAAAGAACGCGCTATTTCGGTCGATGACGAGGAATCGCTGAAAGATTTAATGTTTGATATAG
>Ga0194110_10006627_pt1 | contig 13499 bp, 8 predicted proteins | sample TA2Kig1200mmetaG_FD_146192 | JGI IMG/M metagenome (GOLD analysis project Ga0194110, IMG submission 146192) | Freshwater microbial communities from Lake Tanganyika, Tanzania - TA2015032 Kigoma Deep Cast 1200m | ecosystem: Environmental > Aquatic > Freshwater > Lake | place: Tanzania: Lake... | reverse complement strand
CGCCTGACGAGTTGGAACAAGTCGCTATCGTCTTTGACGAGAACGCGCTCGTCCTGATGTTTACCCATGGTCGGTACACCTCCACCAGTCGTTCGAAAACATACCCAGAGCGATGAACTTGGTGTCCACTCATCTTGTTCATGGGCGGTTACTAACCTGGCGAGGCAACCGCCACTTGTAAGGCCCTCAGCGACCGGGCAATAATCTCCTCTTCGCTGGCGTATAGTTTTGTAGCCAGCAGTTGTCGCAAAGCTTCCTGGACATCGGGGCGCAGGAGCACATTGCGGGCAATACGCTCTGCCTGTTGCTCCAGCAGCGTCTCGGCCAAGGCGGAGACGTCACGATCTACGTCTTCTGGGGCCAACAAGTCAGCTCCAGGTTCGTGGGAAGCTGCAGCGATGCGGTCTACGTCTTCAGGTACAGTCACAGGAATGCCTCCGCGTTATATCCATTCGGGCCAGGCGGCTGATCTCCAGGATGGGGAAGTCAGCTTAGATGGCGCGTCAGCCCTGCGCTGCCCGCGGCGCTAAATACACCCTGGCAGCGGATGGCCGGCGGCGGAGCGGAGAAGCGGAGGTGACGCATTTTTATCATCCGCTTCTCCGCTACCTATCCGCTGGCAGCTTCCCCTCCAGGCGCGCCAGCAATCATGCTGGCGGTGCCGTCGTCGGAGCGTATCAGGTCGCAGGTGTGCCAGAGGCTGGAGAAGTGAGTTTTCGTCAAGGATGGTGATGGTTGGTAGCGCACCTTCTATTTAACTGCACAAAAACAAGTGTTCTCGCAGTTTGTTATTGTTTCCACTCTTGTAAGTATATTCTCGTGAGATCATCCTAACATTGCGCCTATAAAGTTGAAGGAGCTGAAGTAGTTCATCCTGGGACGGTATACTTCGGTTGTTGTAGCTCAAGACCCAAAAGGGAATATGCTGGGCTCGTTCGAATAGCGTCTCTAATGACGAACACAGGTCACTGGCTAGCCTGAATTCACTACGACGCTGTTCTCTGAATCGCTTCGCTTCTCCTATGAAATCATGGATTTTCCCGTATAGGCGTGTGTACAGCTCAACGAAGAAGTAGTCGCGCAGATAGTCATAATGGGAGCCACCATAGGGTGGATCGAAATAAACTACATCTACGTCGATGTCAGCGATGATGTCTAAGATGTTAGCATTCAAGGCGAGATTTGCTTTTGCATTATCGAACACCGCAGCATTGTAACCCAACAAGAATGAACGATAAACATCTTGGATAGGCTGTTGGAACTTTGGCTTGTAATATGGATGATCGGGTGCCCGGTAGGATAGCAGATTTGGACGAAACTTGCCACCCGGCATTTTGTAGACGCAGGTTCTGACGGCTGCCGCTAGCGCGATGCTACGCTTGTACGAGTCGTCTAACTCCCCAATGTTCGTATACAAGTTGTCCAGGAAACGACATTCTTCTGCTGGGTACAACACGCTTGAATAATGAGTCTCGATGTAGGGCTGACGGTGCGGATTGGGCAGGAAAAGCCTTTCAATGTCTTCGCTCTCCAAGGTCACTTTGTTGTTCTCAACTGTGGCTTTGGCGAAGTAGTAACTACTTGTCAACAGGTCATTGGCGATGACCCGCTTGCCCTGCCGCTTGTAGGCATAGGCTACTACGCCAGAGCCACTGAAGGCGTCCAGAACAGATTCGCAATCCGGTGTGTGCGCCAGTATCCAGCTCACTAGCCGCCGTTTAGAGCCGTGATACTGGGTCATTGGAAACTGAGATACCAAGTCTCCCCCTTAAGTCTTTGGTAGCGCCCATTTACGCATAGTTGTTTTCTTTAGAGGCCAACCAGTGTTCGCTTCGACGGACACCTCCTCGAAGACGAAATTCTCAGAGAGCATTGTTTCAAGGTCTAGTTCCTCCACTTGTTCGTTGAGGGCATTGTGGGCAACGAGTACAGGAATGACCTGCCGGTAGATCTCAGAGAAGGTAGCAGGGCCGTTCTTCAGCACATCGGCTACCAGGGCGACGACTAACACTTCAGTGTTTTCTCGCATCATCGGATTGTTCTGCTCCGCAGGAGCATTACCCTTCTGAAAACTGAGAATGAAATCGCCCTGGATTGCTCCATCCTTTCGTTGGTGAAGTGTACGAGCGTAGTCACCGACAGGCGGTTGGTAATTAACGCCATCACGCATAAGATAGAAGCCAGCTTCACGTGCAGCCCGTAACATGCTGAACCAGACACTTGTTTCACGATTATTAAAAGTGATAACGAGCCACCCTTCATCTCTAAGAACCCGAAAGCATTCTCTAAAAACCTGACCAAGCAGGTTCTCAAATCGCTGATCCTCTCCTTCCTTGTATCGCTTCTTGACAACTTCTTCAGGATTTCCGGACAAGCCCACCAGATTCATAGTCTCAGGCAGCCATACAGCCCAAAAACTGCACAGTTCGCCATACTGAATGTTTCCCCCATAGGGAGGGTCAGTTATTACAGCATCCACAGACTTATCAGGCAAAGGTAACTTGGTAGACGATTGCGTCATTAAACAGCATGTAGCATTTCCTCGCAGAAGTTGGTCCGGCGACTCTGCCTCAATGAAATAATCGCCAATCTCCCTCTGACTGTACCGCTTCCCACGGACCGCCCGTTCACCACGCCGTCTTAGTATGTTCCACACATTGTTCTCGCAATAAATGTCAGGAAGCCAATAGGCATGCAACGCCCATCCATGATGCTCGTCCGTGACCATCCGATTCGTCCAGCCGACCACGGAGGTGAACACGTGCTGCATGAAGTAGCGCGTTTTCTGGTTCTCAATGTTGTTGATTGCTCGTAATAGCCTAGCCAGAGCAAGCAGATTACGCCGAGAAAAGAATTCAGTGAATCGTTGGCAAACCAGGTTGTTAGGCTTGCGGAGTTCGTAGTCTACGGGCATGGTTTGCTGCGGAGACCACAACTCCTCTCGCTCAATCATGGCCTCGGCTTTATACTCCATTTCGGCGTGTAGGTATATGTCCTCCTCTGTGGCTTCCTTCACGCCCGCGAATCCACAGGCGGGGCAATGGACATACTGTCTCAGCATCCTGTCGCTACCCCTAGATAGATTCGTAACTTGAATTGTCTCGCCGCAGCACGTGCAAGCATATTTTCCCGGCCCTAGTTTCTTGGCTTCAGCGATAACAATTTGCTGATAGCAGTGAGGGCAGACGTAGACAACGCTCCAGAGAGTCCAGTCAATCGTTGCTGTAGCCCCGCATTGCGGGCAAGATGTTTGATAGAGCATATTGATGCTCGCTTTAGTCGCTTTGATGACTTGGTCAAGCACGATCTCCAATTCTGCTGGGTCAATGTCAATGACTTCACAACGTGTAATAAGGGTTGCCATTGGGTTAATATCTACGCCGATCACTTTGCGCTTTAACCTCAGCCCCTCGACCACAGTAGTCCCTCCTCCACAGAATGGGTCTAGAATAACACCGCCGGGACGAGAATAGTGCCTGATCAGGGCATTGATCACGTTATGCGGCCGACGGGCAAAGTAACGATGCATCCTGTATACCGGTGTATGAGGGAGAGCCTGTATGGCGCCAACGATGGGCTTCTCAGTTGTAGTGGTCATAGGATATTCTCCGCAAAGAATCGGTGTTCTACTGGCTCGGCCTCTGACCAGAAAAGGTTAAAGTAGTCCTGCCAGAAACGGGCTTTTACCCCGCTATGTACAACACCCACGTCCCCGTTGGAGATGAACGAGGCAGCACGAATCTCACCGCTGCCAATGTAGGCTGATTCGCCGTCTACTACGATCATTTTCTGGTGAATCCCTTCGTAGAGGAGCCTCTCGTCGCCAGGGCCACCAATGCGGATTGTGTAGTCGCGCACAGCAATACGATAACGAGTACCGCCACCAGCCGTGTAGAGGTCAATGAACTTGGCAAAGGCCTTGAGCTTCTGATGATAAGTGTAGTCATACTTGCGAGGTAGCAGTAATTCGCGGGTTAGGATTCGTACAGCCACCTTTCGTTGTCCCAGTCCCGTGATTTGATCGGCAAAGTACATAAGGCCGTCCAGTTCTAGAAAAGGGAGGGTCAAGGAAATCTCGTTACGCGCCTGCTCCAGTAGCCTCTTAAAGGCAACCTTCATATCTACGACATTTATGGCAGGGTAGTATTCAAACAGAGCTGAGGCCTTGCCAGCAAGTGAGAGAGGGACACTCACGACTAACATCTCAGGGATTTCGGCCGCCCTCTGAGAATCCTGGGCTGTAGATGCCGGCCCCATCGCTATGATTGAGGGAATACGGGGCTGAGGTCGTCCCTCCTCGGCAGCTTTCTCTCGTAGAAGGCTGGCAATCTGCTCGGCTCGGTCTGAAACATATCTGCTGTGGCGACCGGAGCCAGTTCTGGTTACCAAGCCCCTAGCAACAAGGTAATCTAGCAGCAGGATAACGCGCTGGGCCAGTTCGGTACCCAGGTCCCGCGTTAGGCTCGTAGGCGACATTGTGTCACCGGTTTGCAGGTGTTCAACCATCCAAGAGTAGGCTTGCTCTACAGAAAACATGCGTTCAGATGTCATCTTCGCTCGTCTCCTGGTCTGGCTTCATCATCATTGCTGCTCGGCTTCTCAGTAGAAGCGCGTTGGGCGGATACCAACGGCCAATCTCCCGCCGCGAAAAGGGCATACACCAGGCATCTGTGATGTAGACGCATGCTAAACAGCCTTGGTCACAGTCATGAGGGCAAGAAGTCAGTATACTCTTTACCTCGTTCATTAGCTTGAGGAAACCATGCTTGGCAGTGAGTTGCACGACACCGCCGTAGCCAATACTTCGCCGTTCATAGAGTACGATAGTAGCATCCCTGAGCAGAATCTGGCTTCCGAAATCATCCAGCCCGACCTCGGCGACTGCCTGTTTGAAGACAGCGTGTTCAATAGTATGTGATGAGGCTACCAGAGGAAAATTCTGGGGGTTATCCAGGTTTTCCTGGAAGGGAGATGACCTTGCCAGTTGATCAATTTCGTCCTCTATGATCTCATCATAGCTTCGCCAGCGACTGCTAGGGACGCCTTGCTGTGCCGCTCTCGCCAATCGTTCTTTGTCCAGTACGATAACAAGCGCTCGTCCCTGCTCGTTGATCACATAGGCTCGATAAGTACCATCGCTGTTCTTGAAGAATTGCGGCAATCGTTCATCTTCGCGAATTTGCTTGCTGGCAAGGCGTGTTGAGTAGCCGTAGACGGTAGTGCTGGTCTGGATGTTACTGACCAGGAACGCGGTATCTATCGGGAACATCTGTTTGAAAATCGCCCCTTCTTGACCGGTTAGTGTCCCGAGTAGGTCGTTCAAGTGCCATGTCCTGATTCCCTGGTCTTTGTCCATGCGATGTCGCTCGTAGAGGATAGGTAACGACAATTCCTGATTGCCCACGCGTACCAGCGAAAAGGCCAGAGCATACGTATTGGATCCAGATGTCCGGTCAATGTGCATTTTAGACGGCTTGGACTTGCCCTCTTCGTCTTTCTCCCAGATGCTACAACTGCAGCTTCGGTCGATAGGCCGCCGCCGTTCAGGGTAGTAACGGTGGCATTTGACGCACTGCCAGCGAATTGTGCTGACCCGTTCCTTGCCATAGTAGTGGAGGTGACCGCCGCAGTGGGGACACAGCAAGGGACCGCTTTCAGGCTTGCGGACATCTTCTGGGATAAGTTCTTCTATCTTTGCACAACGGGGGCAGATGTGTATCAATGGTTCTTGTCTCATCCATGTGGAATCCCCTTCTTTTCCGTCCCTCTGTGCTTTGCTCTTACAGCACGGGCACACCAAATCCACGGCGCTGTTATCAATGATTTGGTAATGACCACACCGCGGACAAACGAAAGTTCGTGGATAGATCCTCACACGGATGCGGGTGCCATCTCTGATCTCGCGCAGGTCAATCTTGCTTGCCGTGACCATGCGTGTATCATCCCTAGGAGCAACAGGAGCGGTTTCTTGAGGCATGGTATCTGCCTCTAAACTGATGCCCAATTCTTTCAAGAGTCCGTCGTGCTCGGTCTTCAGTGTAGCTATGGCAGCGCCAGCTGAAGCCCTTCGCAAGGCTTCGCGGCGGCTACGCTCTTGGGCATAACTCTCTAGCTGTTGCAACCCTTGCTCTATGCGCCCTGCTACCATATCTTTGAGCAAAGGGTCATCGTAGCGGTCAGCGTCGTAGCTAACTGTTTGTACGCTGGCGTAATCAGTTTCCCATACGTCCTGCTCGTGGTGAGACAAGGCACGCCACTTGGTGATGGTAATAGGTTTCTCCTCTGCCCAGGCCATCTTTTACACCTCCTACGTCTCGTTGGCATCAACGAAGGCGTCGTCATCCACAACCCGTCGAGGTAGATCCTCGCGTTTCATCAAATCAAGCAGTCTCTGCTCGTCTATCTGTACTCCCACCCAATCGGCGCGGGCCCTTAAGGTGAACAGCGTATCCGGCTGAGCCTTGATCCATTGCCATAGTTGCCCATCCTCGTTGCCAAGGTTGTTAACAATAGTACGGTACCGTCCAAGAATGGCTTTAGCAACCTCGGCCTGCAATGCCTTGTCTGCCCTTAGTGCCAGAACGCCGCCGATCAAGCGGTCCAAGAAGGGCTGCCAGTTAGCCTTCAGCCATGCACCAGCCCGGTTGCAGAAGGCGTTCTGATAGTCTTGGGCGATGCGCGCTGAAAGCAATGCGATAACCGCATTGTTTAGAATCAGATCAGCAACGTATGGATTCACAGGGGCCACCGGTTTGGCGTCAAAATACCCTTCAACATCGCCTAGAACCTGGTGGAAATTGCGGAAGACGAACTCGTTGCGCGGGTTGGCTGGCAACAAGTGGATGGTAACGTGCCCTGGCGCGTCGGTACGGCCAGTTCGTCCGGCTGTTTGTACCATCTCAGTCATACTCTGGGGCACGCCCATCATCAACATATTATTCAGGCGCGGAATATCCAATCCCAGAGAAACCACCATGTTGGCCGTGAGCAGGTTAGTGTGCTTCTCAAGCACGTCGCTGAGGATACGAGCCATTGTTGCTGCCCGGGAATCGCCTGAGAGGAAACGGATAGCTGACTCAGCGGGGAAGTAAGATTTCTCTGTCATATAGCGGCGGATGCTATTGGTGATGGCGTAACCGTCTTCCTTTCGCGGGATGTAGGCCAACAGGAAATCATAGGCGTCTCGTCCCAGGGCTTTCTTCAAGCGTTGGTTGTCATGCAAACCCTCGTAGGTGTAGATGATGGCGTTACTCAGAGACCTAACCGTGGCTGTGCCCACAGGCATAAAAATCAGCGTGCGATAGCGGACCCGACGTGGTTCAACCCGAAAGTAGTCCAGAAAACGCTGTCTTGGCGGGAACATTTCAACCTCAGTCTGACGGGTAAGCGTTTCTACCAACTCCTGCTCATTGGCAATAGTGGCGGTACCCGTTTCAAACATTCCTTGCACTGGGCAGTCGAATTCCTTTGTCATCTCCCGCAGCAAGTTGAAGAAGTAAGAGAGCAGAGTAGCAGTCACACCATGCAGGGAGTGAACCTCATCAAACACAAAGTACGCCAGTGGTGATAGAACAGGTTTGAGAAGGGTTTTATCTAGTGTCTTTCCACATGCCTTGCATTGTATGCTGTCGCTAACTTGGGCATCCTTATAGAGCAGGCTGTTGTGAAAGCCGCATGAACAGCGAAGGGCCGGCGCTCCGAAGAAGGGCAAGACCCTGTGTGGTGCAGCCACTGTGGCCTCGTAGAAGAGCTTGTCTGGTGTAGCAATAACCAGTGACGGTAGGTAGGCGCATACCTCGGCAACTTTCGCTGCAGGTCGGGGCGTGTACATGTAGTCAATCTCATGTCCACACTCCTCACATACGCCTATTCGTCGTCCGTTGCGTTCCTGGCAACGGATTTTGCCACTTCGCCCTCCGTCGCGACACTGTGGACAACTGCCGTCTTTGTCTTCGTACTGCACCATCAGCGCTCCGACTGCAGGGTTCATGATGGCATTGTATGACGGATCAGAAGAGCCGATGAAGATACCACCGGTGATATACTCCTCGGGTAGCTCCTGTCGCAAAGCATGGACAAAGCTGGTCAGCCGCTTAAACATATCCTCGTTGAGAATGCGGGTAGGGAAGATTAGCACCACTCTTTCGCCAGTGAACAGGTAGTGTAACGCAGCATTCACAAAGAACACGAGCGTCTTGCCTGTACCTGTCGGAGCATTGATGACTGATACTGTCTTTGTGTTTTGCTGACACAGGGCTTCCAGGCGATGCTGGATTGCTTCCCACTGGTACAGATGAAGGGAAGAGATACCACGGAAAGAGCGTTCGATCGCCTTCATGACTTTGGGCAAGGTGGTTTTCCACTTGGGATTGGCCCGAATCGCAAACTTGGCTTTCTCGGATAGCACTTTTGCGTGGACAAGGAAGCCTTCGATATCCTTCGTGAGATCTGAAACCTTTGGACCTGAAACTGGAGCGGTTCGGATGGTATCGTAGACGCCGAAAGTAGTAGCATATAGGACTTGAGGGTCTTTGGTCGAGCGTGTCAAAATGCAATTGGTTTGGCTTGGGCGAAGCAGATCAAATGCTGGAGGTTGTTCTTTTCCAGCGGCCGCCTCGGCTAGACGTTGCGTATGTTGTTGCTCTGGCATGATCGGCGTCGCCCTCTCCAGCCCAATTCTGAGATAAGGGATGACCAACGAGTGGAGTATAGGGTAACGGGTACCTTCTGACTGATTGCTCAGCTCGATCGTCACTTGATAGGCATCTGGGGCACGGAGGTATTCGACATTGAGGGTAAGCTGCATGTTTACTTCTGCTAGTTGAAGCGTGATGGCAGCCATTCGGGGCTGGGCAGTTTTGTCAGGATGAGGCAGTCCTCGTGGTTGATAAACGTCCACAATATCCAGAGCAGTCACTCGCTGAGCAGGTGGAGACAACTGGTCGTACACTTTGACAAAAACGTTGTCCGGCGCTTTTACTTCAATGTTAGCATAATGTTTGCAAACATTTCCGGTTATATCCTCCCTCACGGCAAACCTATAAAACCGCAATGGGCCACTGAGGCGTACATAGCCAGTACTTTGTCCACTGGGACGCAAGTCGTAATTCATCCCATTCAACCACCCCTTGGAAAACCCCAATGGGACTCCAAGCACTAGATTGGGCTGTTCTCCTCGGTCAGCAAGCCGGATTTGCCCCCGCAGGTCTTCTTGTTCATCTTGATATTTCAGCACGGATCCCAGGCCAAAGAGTAACTCAATACTGAGGATGAAACTGTTGCTATTCGAGCATTTCGCAAAGAAAGTCGTTTTCATGATCGGTGGGTACCGCCATGATTGCTGCCGCTTATCTAGATAGAGTTTTTGAGGAACGATCATGTTAGCATCACTGGTCTCGCTAACGAGAATGCCAGGCCGATATGTTGCTTGCTCCAATTCATAACACGAGATCTCATTGAGCGAAGGCTTGTCATCCGTATTGGGAGTCAAGTTATCTAAGAGTTCCTGTAGCACCTCGTGCAGACTACTTGGGCATGGTTCTGGCACTGGAGCAGCCCGCAATCCGGCTTGAGTCCCGTGCTTTTGGCTTGATTGCACGTCAATCTTTTCCACTTGAGAATAACTCACCCGCGGGGACCATGTTTGAAGCCCCCACAGTCCCTTCGCTGTCTGACCGAACAGTTGTGGTTTGCCCTTCAAAAACCGCTCAATAACTTCATAGGGCAAGCGATTGTTGCAGCGTGTGTTGACCACCTGAGTCAAAGCACTCAGACTCATTGGTTGCTTGTTTTCCTCTAGAACCGTCAGTATCGCCCTCTCTATCTGTGCGAAGTTTTGCTGTACAATGCCCATAATTACCCCCCCTGATTATATGTCGGACAAGGGTGCTTGTCTCAGCCAGCGCGACATCTGAACAAAGATTCGCCCTAGAGGCGTTCGCAAGGCGGAACGCAAACTACCAGCCCCAGCTTGCAAGTCAGCAACTTTCTGGCTCAGTTGCGCCTGTTCCTGCTGTATAGCAGCAATCGTCCGTCGCCAGCCTTGTCGCTCTTCTTCCCATTCAGTTTGCTGAGCCCCTGTCTGTATTCCCAATTGGGCGATGACATCCTGGAGACTCTTGTTCTTCGCCTCAAACTCATTGCTCTTGCAGGTCTGCTCATACCAAGCAGTTCTTAGGCCCTCGTTTTCTCCTGCAAGAGACGTGACCTGCCGCTGAAGTTCTTCGCTGGCGACCGTAAGTTGCTCAATCTGTTGAACAAGGGAAGCATTCTGCTGGCACAACCCATTGTTCTCCTCTAGCAAGTGCTTGACATTGCCTTGTTGTTCTGCTTGAGAATTCCTCAACTTTTCGGCTTCTGCGACCACCGCTTCCAACTCGGATTTGGTATGGGCGATCTCGGTTTGCAAGGCCTGCTCTCTGGCTTCTAACTCCTGGGTACGTCTCATCTGGGCCTGAAGAGAAGCCTGTAAGCCCCTGTTCTCAGTTTCCAGGTCGACGTTGCGGGCGGACAGTTGGGCTACTGCAGACTCGCGGTCTTTCACAAAGCGAAGTCTGGCCAGTTCGGCGCTTTCTTCGCTTCTCTCGTGTTCCAGGGTATCGATATGTGCGCGTTGCCGATGCAGGCGTTGCTGAAGTCGGGCGTTTTCGCTTTCCAGGTTTAGCAGACGCTCTTCGAGTTCTTTCATCCTCATGTCGAAAGCCTCTTTCCGTCTACGGTCGAAGGCCCAATAGCCTCCACCGTGAGATACGAAGTAGCGGAGTTCCTCATAGGGACAATCCGGCAGACTCAAAAGCGCAAAGATATAGTTGCGGCTGGCAGTCCGGTTATAGTCTACCAAGAGGTAGATTTCTTCCCGATGCAGAGTGGTTCCAAAGTACTCCATCACCTCGATCATCAGATCATTATAACGCTTGTTAGTCCGGCGCGCGCTCTCGATCAATGCCGCAGTGTCCTGTCTCTGTAAGGCTTCCTGATAAACGCGCTCGTCCCGTTTTCCTGCTGGCAGTATTAGAAGAGCATCTGGCCCATCTGTGGCTCTAAAAGTGATCTTGTCGCCATAGGTGAGCTTCCTCCGGGTGAACCATCCATGAAGACCTTGCAGCAAACTGCCCGTCTTTTCGAAAAAAGCGAGAAAAGAGTAGCCTTGTTCGTCTATGAGCTGTAGCGTCTGAGCATTGGGCGATAGAAGGTGATTGAGTTTTCCTCCAACGCGCAAGCTACCACATTGAACATCCAACAGCCCAAGCGTAAGTGTGACTTGGTGCAAGTCCTGTTCTTGGGCTTCTACTGCCTGCAGCCCACGCCTCTTGGTGAGTTGTTCGGGTACACTTATGGGTGACTCCATGCCCGTCACAGCCTGTTCTTCAGCTGTTACGCGTGGACTGATTGCTGGCTTCCGTTGGGTAGGGACAAAGACAAAGTCACGAGTTGCCCAAAAACCATGGCGTATTTCACGAAAACGATCATCTTCTCTCAGCTGATCAGTGGCATCTGTAAGTCGGCAGTCACGTCCTAACTCCTCTCGAATCAGTACGACTAGGCTGATAGCGGTCTGCTCGTTCTGCAATCTCTGATAAAACCTAGCCAGATCGGCATCCGTCAATCTGTAGAAAGCCGTTTCTCGAGAGAACCACACCCCATCCAGACAGATAAACCGCTGATCGGATGCCAGTCGTTCCGCCGCATCTGTGCAATTGGCATTTGCCTCCAAAGTGGTCGCTACCAGAACGTCTAGAGGCAGACCGGATGGGCTCTCTCCTAAGAGCCTCAACATCTGCTCAATCTCGGCAGAGGTCAACAATCGCCGGCAGGCCAACTTATCATACTTTTGGCGAACGAAACGTGCATCATCCTCTGGAGTAAAGATAGCTAGACGCGGGTTGATAGACCATCGTTGGCATACTTTGTCCGTTATGGTTGTGGCCAAAAGAGGCATGCCTACTTCGTTTAGATACTCAGAGGCCTGATCATTGATAGATACCCACGGGCTAAGGCCCCATTTCCCATCACCCCACCTTTTGAACCGCTTATCGTACTCTAGGTTCAAAGCTAAAACTCTATCGCTAAATCGGGCCCGACAGCTCTCCTCAATATCCTTTTCTGTCAAAGGACGCCTAGTTTCCCAAAGCACATGATATGCCGGGTTGTTCTGCTCAAGTCCAACAGGAATCACCACCCAATCTTTAGCCTCGTTATCAAATAGAAACGTATCGTCACTATGAAGTAGGCTCTCGAACTGCTCCACCAAGTGTCCATGTTTCTGCGCTTCATTCCATAGCAAGTTAAATGTCGTCGTTATCAGCCACTGGATGGTCTGCGGCTTATGTTGTTGAGACAAGATCTCCCTGGCACGGGACGTAGAAAGAACCCAACAGGGACTCTCGGGTGTACCCACATTGATGAACTGCGCTCTTTTAGAGACCAAAGCCACATGCAGAGTGAAAAGAGCGCGTTCATCATTCTTGAAATCAGGGGGTAAGTTGGATAGTAATTCCTCCGTTGTCAACCCCGCTGGTGCATTTCTCAGAGCATGTTCTGCATATACTAAGCACTCTTCGTCCAGAGGTGGCAATGCATCACGGACAAACCACTTCTGGCCCAGCTCCATGAATCGTTTATCTTGGCGCAAACGCCCCAGCAACTTAGGGATCAAGAGGTGAGCAAACGAAGCTATTACCTCGTCAGGAGATACAGGAGCGGTTAGGGGAATACCGCGAAACTTCTGTGCTTCATCAGGGGAAACGCCTGCCACATATGTAACAGATTCGCCAGTCCATTCCAGAATCACTTCTACTCGGCCTGGTTCCGGAAACCCTTTGACAGTTGCACGGTGAACGAAAACGCGTGGAGCGTCCCGTATAGTTCGGTCGTATCGGATCACTAACAGTACTTCGCCAGGACGAAAGTCGTTGCGGGAGGGATGATACAGCGTAGCTCCATCCAAATAATCTTGGGCCGCCTGGGCAGAACGATCCTGTTCAGCACGATCTACCATCAGCACGTCTTGCTCAGCCCACTTGGACTTTATTACCTTTTGCAGCAAGTCACTGATAGTTACTGGCTGCTCAGTGGCCGACAAGTATGCATACAGCCGATTCAAATCGCCGTCGGTAACGGCGAACTCTTCTCGCCAAAATTTAGAGTCCAAAACCAGTCGGCCGCCAGTCATCTAAACATCCTTTTATAGGCTCTAAGGTCATCTCAGTGTCGTTCAGTGCTTCAGTGATCCCGCCTGGCCGCTGAAAGCGCGGGCGCCCTTGCGCAGCCACGGCCTTTTGTGGTAGAATACACCCGGACGCTCCTGAGCAGCTACGTCTATTTTACCACAAAAGGGGCGTCTTGTATATCCCACTTCAAGGAGCGAAAGCCAGCCCCGATACATTGCCAACAATGAGCTGTATCGGGGACAGACCCGGTAGATCGCGTAGGGGCGAGGTGACCTCGCCCCTACAGGGAAAAGCAGCCACACATAGGGGTTGAACGCGGCATCTCTTTGC
>Ga0194110_10006625_pt1 | contig 13500 bp, 16 predicted proteins | sample TA2Kig1200mmetaG_FD_146192 | JGI IMG/M metagenome (GOLD analysis project Ga0194110, IMG submission 146192) | Freshwater microbial communities from Lake Tanganyika, Tanzania - TA2015032 Kigoma Deep Cast 1200m | ecosystem: Environmental > Aquatic > Freshwater > Lake | place: Tanzania: Lake... | reverse complement strand
TGACTTCAAAAAATAACACAGGATGGATACTGGCCTTTAATTCTCCCGGGAAGTCTTTTTATTCATATAAATCTACTTTTAATACCTGCTTTAATAGCTTTCGCATTCTTGAGTAACAGGGAGAATAACTATACAGTCTTTCAATGCTTCGGGTAAAAACTCTGTCAATATAGTCTATATTTTAAGCTTTTTCTTACTCCTCAGAGGTAAAACCCCGTAATATGTAATGATTTGAAGTCATTTTCTTAAAGACTTTCTAGACTGTCAATTGTTTTACTTGAGCTGTTTCAATTGAGTTTATCAGTTGTTTATTATATATCTTAAATTGGTCAAGACCATTTTTAGATATAGCAAATTTTGGTCAGCCATTGGACCCCCTCTGCATCATGGACAGGATCTTTTGAATAAGATAATAAATCAGGACAGTTAAAATGATATCAAGAAATATTGCTATGCCTATTAAAAATAAATTTTATAAATTAAATTTGAATTATAGCTTCTAGATAGCTATAATATAGCTACTGGGAGGAGGTAACATGAAAACTAAGATCGTTCCCGTAAAAGAGTTTAAAAATAAAGCAACACAACTTCTTAAAGAGGGTAAAGAGATTATTATCACAAGAAGAGGTATTCCTATAGCGCGACTGGAGCCCCTGGATGAATTAAAAGGATTAATGATGAAAGCCCGTCTGGAGATGGAAAAAGCAAACATAACCGAGGAAAAAGCTATTGAAATACTTAGAGAAGTCAAGCAGGAAATATAAACTAGTAATTGATGCCAATGTAATAATTTCTGCTGTATTCGGAGGTTACCCTGAAAAGGTAATACAAATTTCAATCTCTCATGAAATATTTGCTCCGCATATTTTAAAAAGGGAACTAGAAAAATTTGTAGAAAAAGTTGAGAGTAGCAAAGAGTTTCCCCGTTTAAAAGAATTTTTTAATTATATTCTAAACCACATAAAGCTTGTCATCATAGATAGAGCTGAGAAGATATCCAGAGATAGATCAGATGATTTTTATATTGCAGCAGCTATTAATGAAAAAGTAGATTTTCTTATTACCGGTGACAAAGATCTTTTATCATGTAAGGGTATTCGTAAATGGCCTTTTAAAATATTGTCTCCAAAAAAATTCATAGAGCTTATAAGAAAAAGCTAAAGATAACTACATGTTAATTTTCTTAAATTTTTTATTTTTAATTGAAGTTAAAACAGATTCTCTGGCATACCCAGATGCACTAAAAGTGCTTTTCCAACTTCTGCCAATTTGTCCGATGATAGACCACCCGCAGCTCTTATAGTTTTATTGTAAGTTAAACCAACAGATGTTTTTTAATGCTTCCAGACATGTTATTATTTTCAGATAAAATATTATTGCATTGTAGAAATTTTTTATGATAAAGATACAGATTTTTTATTTTTTAAAATAAGACTTTGAAATGAAGCCAAAAAGATTCCCTATATTTTTATTATTTCTTCTACTGTGTGTTGTGCTTTTCCTAAGTTTTATATTTTCCTCGTGTAAGAAAGAAACGGTAACAGAGACTTTACAGGCAGAAGCTTCAATCGAAGAAACTTCTACTGCCCAAATACTGGTAACTCCTACACTGGATCAAATGATTGGAGAAATGATTATTTTAGGTTTTAGAGGAACAGAGATTTCCGACTCTTCTAAGATAATACAAGATATCAGTGAATACAGCATAGGAGGCGTTATACTGTTTGATTATGACGTTCCATCAAAAAGTTTTCCTAGAAATATTGAAAACCCAAAACAAACAAAGAAACTAATCGAAGATTTAAAAAAGCTTACGCGCGGTGATTTATTTATAGCAGTTGATGCGGAAGGAGGATATGTAAACAGATTAAAAGCAGAATATGGTTTCTTGCAGATTAGGAGTGCACAGGAAATGGGAGAGAATGATCCTAAAGATACTTTTTTGGAAGCATCGAACCTCGGAATGGAACTAAACTCTCTGGGATTTAATTTAAATTTCGCGCCGGTCGTGGATGTAAATATAAATAAGAATAATCCTGTAATAGGAAGTTTGGAAAGGTCCTTTTCAGATGACCCGGCAAAAGTATACGAACACGCAGGTTGTTTTATTGATGCCATGCACCAGTGCAATATTGTTACAGTAATTAAACATTTTCCTGGACATGGTAGCTCCACAGAAGACAGTCACCTGGGATTGGCTGATATAACAGATACTTATAATGAAGAAGTAGAGCTTTTTCCTTACAGGAAATTAATTAAAGATGGTAAAACTGACATTATTATGACAGCACATGTTATGAACACAAACATTGATCCTGATAATCCTGCTACATTATCTTCTATATTTTTAAAAGATATATTAAGAGGTAGATTAAATTATGAAGGTGTAATTGTTTCTGACGATATGCAAATGGGAGCAATTGCCACCTATTTTGGATTTGAAGAAGCTATTATTAAAGCAATAAATGCTGGCTGCGATTTATTAATATTTTCAAATAATGGCCGAGAATATGATGATGACATTGCTCAAAAAGCAGTAGAGGTAATTAAGAAAGCAATTATAGAAAGAAAAATAACAGAAGAAGAAATAAGCAGTTCCTATAACAGAATAAAACAGCTAAAAGAAAAATATGGGATTTAAAAAAGGGCATAATTGGAAGCTGTTAAAATCCTAAATTATTCATTGTAATATTTAGTAAGATTTCTGTAGTAGTTTTCATGACTGCCCACCATTATTAGATTCAAAACGCCTGCTTCACATTCATAAGCCAGCAAGAAGAGCTGTTTTTCAATGTGGAATTTGTGTACTCGAACACCTTTTAGAGCTCCCCTTTTTTCTTGCCCAATTTCCTGGTTTTTAACTATTTTCCTGATCTCTTCATCAATTATCTTTATCTGTTTTTTGTACAACTTTTTCTTCTGTTTTCTAAAAAGCGGTGATTGAATAATTTTAATTTCTAATCACCTTCCCCAAAAATATAGGGGGTCCCAAGCCCTTCCTTAAGCTGCTCCCTTCCAAGCAAAATATCATGGATTACTGAATAAGATAAGTCCGGATTTTCCTCTGCAATCTTTCCAATAGAAGCCCAGTATTCAACCTGTCCGGCCATAGAACGGCGTGTCACTTTTGCCGATATTCTTGCTTCATTTGCAATCTCGTCTGAAATTTTTATTGCTTTACTCATAATCTATAATATCTCCTTAATATTTTATTATGATGCAATATACTACATAATAAAACTTATTGCAACTTAAACACCAGATTTTTTGATAAGCATTTCAGCACTTTTAAAAATATAAAATATTATAAGTGCTCCTGGAATTCTAATTTTTTTAATTTTATTTCTTACTTTCAGAAGTTTTTTTGTAAACAAGCTGACCGCATGCTGCGTCTATATCTTCCCCAAACCTAAAACGTTCGGTTACAGTTATTCCGCTATTTTCAATAATCCTTCTGAACTTGGTTATTCTACTTCTTGGCGAGGGTTTAAGGTTATCATCTTCCCCATTATAGGGAATCAGATTTATAAAACAGAGAATACCACTAAGTAACTGCACCAGTTGTTCTGCTAAAATATTTGCATCATTTAAATCTTTTATCATGATATATTCAAACATCACTCTTCGATTGGTTTTTTTAATATAAAATTTAACTGCATCAATAATTTCTTTTATTGAGTATTTCATACCAATTGGCATTATTTTTATACGGAGTTCATCATTCGGTGAATTCAATGAAATTGCCAGATTAACCTGCAAATTTTCATACGAAAATTCTTTAATTTTTTCAGGGATTCCTGCAGTAGATACAGAAATGCGGCGCGCTCCGATATTAAATTTTTCCCTGTCATTTAAAAACTTTATAGCTTTGATTACATTATCATAATTTAAAAAAGGCTCGCCCATCCCCATAAAAACAACATTCCTCACAGTCCCGCCGGTTCTCTTCATGTAATATGAAAAAAATAATACCTGCTCTACAATCTCGCAGTAGCTTAAATTCCTTAAATAACCAATTTTTCCCGTTCTGCAAAATATGCATTTCATCGGGCATCCAACCTGTGATGACACACAAACAGTATTTCTTCCCCCGGCATGCTTCATTAAAACAGACTCAACATTTAGACCATCCTTTAATCCTACAATTGCTTTTACTGAATCCCCCTTGAGAGAAGTAACTATATTAAAGTCAAAAGTAATCGGAATTTCTTTTTCTAATCTATCTCTAAGTGATTTGGGTAAAGCTGTGGCATCATTCCAGCTACCAGTCAAATCCTTATAAAGAGCCTTCTCAACCTGTTTTAACCGATAGGATGGTTTACCATCTAGTAAGTTTTTTATTTTTTCCAGTTCCATTGTTATTTCATTATATCTGAAAATAAAATTAAATTTGTTTTTTTTATTTATTTCTTTTAAATAATGATGATAAAATAGAAGTTAATAATATATAATAAGATTAATATTAGAATTAACTTTAAACTTTCAATACGGAATAAAAATTTTTATAATAAAGAAGACTCAAAAAAACAAGGGAGGAAATAATGAAAAAAATACTGATAAATAAAATCATGACTGCGGCTTTGATAACAATTTTTTGCATAAGCCTGATTCCGATTTCTTCCGCCTGCACACTAAAAACTGACATTTGAAGATATAGTAATTTCTTCAAGCGTAGAAAAGGACACATACAAACCTCTGGATACAAAAACTGAATTTGAGATAACAGCTCAACATATATACGCAACGGTAAAATATTCTAACACCAAAGGCGGGGATAACTGGAGATTTAAATGGACAAATCTAGATACCGGAGAGACAGTACTGGATAAAGGAGACCAGTACAATAAGGATCAAAAAGGAAATTATTTTGAAGGCATTCTTGAATCGGATATTTATCCTTTAGATGAATCATCAATTATTCCGCCCGGTGATTACAAGGTAGAATTTTATAATAACGGGGAACTGATCAAAACCGCGACTTTCAAGGTAAATAAACCTCAGGTGAAAATATTGGAGGTTTCACTTGCGGACCAGGTTGATCAAAATAATGTGCCTGTTACCACAACTCAAAAGTTCAATTCAAATGAAACTGTTTATGCCTGTGTAAAAGTTGATTATCAAATCATAGGAAATACTTTAAAGGCACAATGGAAATCAAGTACAGGTGAGCTGTTAAGTGAAACCAAGAATGATATGACGGTAGATTACTATAGTCCATCATATATAGCTTTTACCTTCCAATGGACAACAGGATTTATCCCGGAAGACAACTATAAAGTCGAAATATATTTAAATGATAATTTGTACGGCTCCTTTGATTTTGAGGTTACAAGTGAAGTCGCAGAAGCAGCAGTTACGTTTGACAAGGACAATAAGTATTCCAGCACTGATTTCGGATTTGCAATAACAATACCTGACAACTGGACTTATGAGGAAAGTAAAACAGCGGAAGAGGTTGGCTTAAGCATTGCCCCACCTTCTCAAAACATACCAGTGGGGTTACAGTTTAGTGCAACAAACTCACTTGGTGATTATTCATCTTATGAAGAATTCGCCGATGATGCCTCAGCAATTGCTGCTGAGCAGCAGGGCTGGACTTTTGTTGATAAGATTAAAAACGATGCGGTTTTGGAAAATGGTACTCCCTGCGAGGAACACACTTACAGTTATACAGATAATGATAATAACAACTGGGTAATGGGTTACTGCTTTGCTGAAAATAAGGGTAAAATATATTATCTTTTTGTTGTTACAGAGAAAAGCAACATTGATATAGCTACGGCTGTTTACATAGGAATGCTGAATTCATTAACCTTTAATTAGAGTAATATATAACTTTTATGATGAATATGATGATTACAGCAGAGATAAATTATACCCTATAAATATAAAGTAAAAGATTAATAAAAAAGGCATTCACATAGAATGACTCCTAGAATGCCTTTTTTATCTCTTATATGCTCAAATATATTTTACCAAATTAAAACTTTAAAACTTTACTTAACCTTTTCTTTTAATCCTTTTCCTGCTACAAATTTAGGAACAGTACAAGCTGGAATTTTTATAGTTTCTCTTGTACGGGGATTCAATCCAGTTCTTGCTTTTCTTTTAGACACCTGAAAGGTACCAAAACCAACTAAAGATACTTTATCACCTTTTACCAATACATCAGTTATAGATTTCTGCATAGCATCTATAACGATGGCGATATCCTTTTTTGATAAATCCGTTTTACTGCTTATAGCATCTACTAACTCCGCTTTATTCATTTTTTCTCTCTCCTTTCATATTTCTAAATTAAAAAATATTTTTTTCTATAAATTTAAAATGCGCCCCGCCCAATGAGTATTACTCTCATTGAATTAATTATATTATTTATTTTATATTTGACAATACAATATTTTATATTCTTTTTATAATAAGTTTTGCTAAAATAACAAGAAATTAATTAATCTAATTTCTTATAACTAATATCTATTATATACTTTTTGCATAAATTTTAATACACTTTAGCTATATTATTTCTACAAATTTTAAAAACATTTTTATTTATTCTAACATCCCATATAAATTTTTAGTATTTCATTGAGAAAATCCAGGGCCTCCAGTTCCGCCTAATTTTCCATGCATAAGTATATTATATAAATTTTTAATAGTTCCAAGATTTTTACTCTTATACCGGGAAAGTATTTCTTTTATCCTCTTATTCATATTAATCACTTCCTTACATCTCCTTAAAATTTTTATAAAATTATATGTATAGAGAGATTACCATAAAATTTATACCTATGCAGTAAAAATTTTGTTGAAATTTTATTAAAATAATTGTGCTTTTATTATATTGTGTATTTACATAAAAATATCATTGGTATATAATTACAATCTAATATCATGAAATAATTTAATAGAAAACCATTTTATGACTCAAGCAAGTACAGGATCCAACAATTATAAATTTAATAATGTTCAAAATAACACTAGTAAAATCACTAGTAAAATTAATGTTGTGTTCAAATCTATTTTATTACTGTTGTTGTTTCTGTGCGTACTAATAAGCTTCCCATCAATGGTTTACCCAGACTGCAAATCTCCGTTTATAATACCCATAGAGGGTGAGATTATAACAGGATTCAGGCAAAGCTACCTGGATACAGATAAGCAGAGGTTTTTAAAACATACAGGAATTGATATAAAAGGAAAATATGGACAGAAGGTAGCTGCAGCCGGAAATGGTATAGTAAGCTATATTGGCTTTTCACCTACAGGAGGGAGGACACTGGTAATAAAGCATAATCAAAAAATTAGGACTACCTATCTTAATTTAATGCAAATCTATGTATCCACCGGCACCTATGTTAAACAGGGAGAAATTATTGCTGCTATTGGCGCAGATGATGACCCTTCAAATTCCCAGTGTCATCTCCATTTTGGTGTAATATATGATAAAAAATACCTTGATCCGGAAGATTTATTAAAAATAAACTATAGCAGCATCTCAAAATTCCTTTATTTGAAATATCTCCCATCTGATTTTAAGCTTGATTATGGTAACAATACCCATAAATAGAAAATTAGCCATAAAAATTAAAGTAGAATCAATACAATCTCAATTATCTATTAGACTGGATATTTTAAATTTTGATGAATCTGAAGGAATTAAGGTTGAATATTATTGGTTATTGGTAAAAAAATTATTTATTATTAAAATATACCTGTATATTCTTTATCTCTTCATTTATCTTGCTATCAATTTCTTCCTTACCCACTCCAAATTCAATTATATTAAAAGTGAGTTTGATCTTCTCAAAAGTTTTTCTTAAGATACCGTTAATTTTCGGCTTTTGGGCTATATCTAAAATACTTAACTGCAGATAATCCTCTCCATCAGTGGTTGAAATAAACTTCATATGACCTAATTTCGTGCAGCCATTTTTTTTAAGAAAATCAACAATATTTTTGGCAATTTCTCCTATTTTCTTAACAAAATCTTCTTTGGTTATAGGATTTGATGAAGTTATTATTACTCTTTTGGTTAGAACTACTGAGCTGCCGGTATTCATAGAATCTTAAATTTTTAATATTTTATAATAAAATAATTATATTTCAGATTTAGGAAACTAATTTTAACACAACTTAATATTATGTCAAAGTATTTTAAATTAACTGACAACATATTTTACTTATTAACATTCGTACTTTTCAACCTACTTATTTATGGGTTGCAATCCCAAAGCAATCTTCTGCAGCTTCCATAACTGCCTCCTAAAGCGTAGGGTGTGAATGAACAGTTAATGCAAGGTCTACTTTTTTAATACCCATATTATAAAAAACTCCTTTCTTCCGGTCACCTATAAACAGAAATAATTATGATCATTAATATGGTAAAATAAATTAATCAATTATATTATACAAAATTATGGAAACCTCAAAACAAAAAACTTCAGCCGGAATTAATAAAATAATAAATAGCCTTAAGAACCATAATACATATAAAAATATTCTAAGTTTTGATCTGGGTCTCATTTCTTATAATGAGGCTTACAATCTACAAACAAAACTTTTTGAACTGATAAAATTAAAAGATAACCCTGGTTTAATACTGCTGCTTGAACATTATCCGGTTATAACAATAGGAAGCAATAGGAATACCAGTAACTTACTGGTAAGCAGGGAAGAGCTCCAGCAGCAAGGTATAGAACTGGTACAATCTACCCGCGGTGGTGATATAACCCTACATACCCCGGGCCAGATTGTCTGTTATATAATTTTTAATCTGGCTCTAATAAAAAAAGATTTACCTTTTTTTGTCTATAATCTTGAGGAGGTTATAATAGATATGCTTGCCAGTTATAATATTCAGGGTACAAGAATAGATAGGCATAGGGGAATATTTGTTAACAATTTTAAAATAGCGTCAATTGGCCTGAAAATTAAAAAATGGACTACATTTCACGGGTTTTCAATAAATGTGAACAACGATTTAAAATATTTTGACAACATAATAGCCTGCGGCTTAAAAGATTATCCCCAGACCTCAATAAAAGAAATTTTAAAGAAAACCATTCCTATCTATGATGTCAAAGAACAACTGCTGGATAGCTTTGGTAATATTTTTAAAATCCCTGTGTTGAGAATTATATAATTGTTCTAAAAATGCTGACTACCTTTTTTTAATGTTGTTATTACCATTATCTTTTTTCAACACAGCATATACTTCTTTTATCACTTTTAGAGGTTCTCTAAATAGTCTCCTGGGAAGAAAGGGCATCAGTGTTGCCACTGCTTTTTTCATATCTTCGGTCATTCTATGCGGCTTGGTTAAAATTCTATTTATAAAATCCTCGGCAAAAACAGTTCTCAAGTGGCGTCTATCAATTTCTATTCTCTTGCCGCAGCTATCACAGGCTACGCTCCGCAGGTAATTTTCTATATAATGCACTGTATGTGGTGATTCTTTATTACAATTGACACAAAACAGTACTATTTTTGCTTCTTTGTCTTTCATTTCTAAAAATTACTCCACTAAAATTTACAAATTTAATTAACCAATTCTGCCGGATTCTCTATTAGTTCCACTATTCTCCGCAGAAATTTGGCTCCTATCATTCCATCAATTATCCTGTGATCACATGAAACAGAAAGATCTATAAAGGATTCTGGCTTAATCTTCCCATTTACTACTGCAGGCTCAGTATATATTTCTCCAACAGCAAGTATAGCTGCCTGGGGAGGATTTATTATGGGTGAAAAAGACCTTATACCATACATTCCTAAATTGGTTACTGTAAATGTACCGTTTGAGATCTCCTCCAGGCTGAGCCTCCCATCTCTTGCTTTACCAACAAGTTCAATTCTTTTTTTTGCAATATTAAGAATTCCCAGCTTGTCACAGTCAAAGATAATGGGAACTATAAGTCCTCCTTCCAATGAAACCGCCACACCTATATTCACATCATCATATATTATATAGTTTCCATCAGAAAAAGTTGAATTTACTTCTAAATTCTCCCTTAGTGCGACTGCCGTTGATTTTAATATAAAATCAGTATAAGTTATTTTAATCCCGTATTTTTCGAGTATCTTTTCTTTGAATTTTTCCCTTAAGTCTATAAGCTGAGTGGCATCAGCCTTTGCATTTAAAACTATGTGTGGAATATTTGACTTGGAATAACTCATACGCTCGGCTATTACTTTCCTTATACCCTCAAGCGGGCTTGATGATTTTACGGTAATACCTTTTGTTGTTACGGGTGCTGCTTCTTCTCCCAGCGCTTTTCCTTTCTTTTTAGAATAAGCTATTATGTCTTCTTTTACTATTCTTCCCCCGGGGCCTGAGCCTGCAATTCTTTCTGACTTGTAATCTATACCTATCTCTTTTGCAGTTTTTCTTGCCAGAGGTGATATTTTAACTCCTTCACCGGAAATCCCGGGAACCTCTTTAACTTTTTCAGCTGCTTCTTCAGCTTTTTTTACTTCTACTTTTTTTTTATCTTCAGCTGCCAATTCCGATTCAGCTTGAGGAATTTCTTCATCTCTTTCACCAATATATGCTATCACTTCAGTTACAGGGACTTCTTCTCCTTCAGTTCTTAATATTTTTCTTAAAATACCTGAATTATATGACTCCACCTCAAGAGTTACCTTATCAGTCATAACTTCAAAAAGTACTTCTCCAATTTCTACTTTATCTCCTTCTTTTTTATGCCATTTTTCAATTTTGCCAGACTCCATGGTAAGCCCTAATTTAGGCATAATAACTTCATGCATCACTTAACCCTCCAATATAATAAAAATTTGACCTATCAGTTATAAAATTTATATGTTTTTATTATGATTACATTTAATATTACTTACTAATCGATAAAAATCCGCTCACATTATTTACCGTTTATAATAACATACAGAAATCCAATAAAATACTAAGTTTTATTTAAGAGATTTAAAATCCCTTTTTCAATCCTGCTGGCACCGGGAATCATTTCCTGTTCGAGTACCAAACTATATGGAACCGGACAATTTCTCCCGGCAACTCTTACGACAGGAGCATCCAGCCAGTTAAATCCTTTCTCAGATACCTGCGCAGAAACTTCACCCATAAAACCTCCAAAAATTGGCGCCTCCTCCACACACAGGAGCCTGCCTGTCTTTTTGATTGAATCTAGTATAATATCAATATCAAGAGGTCTGAGTGTTCTTATATCTATTACCTCACATTCAATACCCTTCTCCTGTGAAAGTTTTTCGGCTGCTTCCAGTGATTTTTGGACCATATAAGAAGTAGCAGCTACACTTATATCGCTGCCCTCTCTTTTGACGTCACCTTTCCCCAGTGGAATTTCGTACATCTGGCGAGGAACATTTTGAATACATTTTTTATTATTATAAAGCAACTTGTGCTCTATAAAAATTACTGGATTATCATCATTTATTGATGAGACAAGAAGCCCTTTTGCATCATATGGACAGGAGGGCATAACAACCTTCAAGCCCGGGATGTGGGCAACAAGTGCTTCGAGGCTCTGTGAATGCTGAGCAGCAGCTCCGGTTCCGCCGCCCCCTGCAGTTCTGATTACAAGAGGCACTTTAGCTTTCCCTCCAAACATATACCTTATTTTAGCAGCCTGGTTTGCAATTTGATCCATAGCTATGGTTATAAAATCCGAAAACATTATCTCGGCTATTGGTCTCATCCCGGTAACTGCGCTTCCGGTTGCAACTCCTATTATGGCTTCTTCAGAAATCGGAGTGTTTATTATCCTCTCTTTTCCAAACTCCTCCAGCATTCCCACGGTCACACCAAATGCTCCCCCATATTCTGCTATGTCTTCTCCTATGAGGTATACATTACTGTCTTCCCTCATCTTCTGCTGCATCGCTTCTCTTATTGCTTCAAGATATGTTAGTTCTCTCATCGCAGTAAAAATATCTCCACAAATTATAAATTAGTAATGACATTTTCAGGCATAAACATCATCTTCAACTTCTGAAGGTTCCGGAAAAGGGCTCTCCCTGGCAAATTTTGCAGCTTCTTCTATTTGACTTATTGCTTCTTTTTCCAAATCCCTGTCTTCCTTTTCGGTTAATATCTTCTGGTCAATTAAAATTTTCTTATACCTTTCTATGGGGTCCCTTTCCACCCACTGTTTTATTTCCTCCTTAGTTCTATAAACCTGAGCGTCGCTTTTAGAATGACCCATCCACCTGTATGTCAGACTTTCAATTAAAACAGGACCTCTTCCAGCCCTGCACTCGCCTGTAAAATGTGAAACTGCATTGAACACCTCAACAAGATTATTCCCATCAATAGTAAGCCCCTCTATGCCGTAAGCACATTTTCTATCCGATATTTTTTCTATATTAAATGCTTCCTTTACCGATGTTGACATACCGTAGACATTATTCTCACAGAGGTAAATTATGGGAAGATCCCATATGGAAGCCATATTAATGGAACCATGAAATATTCCCTGATTGGCCGCGCCGTCTCCAAAGAAACATACCACAATTTTCCCATTCTTTTTCATCTTGCAGGTAAGTGCTGCCCCTGTGGCAATACCAATACTTCCTCCCACTACTCCATTTGCGCCAAGATTTCCTGAACCTACATCAGCTATATGCATTGACCCGCCTTTGCCCTTGCAATACCCTGTCTTTTTGCCCAATAGCTCTGCCATCATTATATTCAGGTCTGCGCCTTTCGCAATACAATGGCCATGACCTCTATGAGTTGAAGTGATGTAATCATCATCATTTATGGCATAAATTGCCCCAACAGCAGTTGCCTCTTCACCGATATATAGATGACACGTACCATGAATCATCCCCCTTATAATAAACTGCTCGGTTTCATTCTCAAAATGCCTTATCTCGTACATTTTCCTTAGCATTTCTATTTTTATACTGTCATCCAGCTCGCTAAATTTATCTTCCATTCTATATCCATCAATATTTATATAAGGCTTTTTAGCTTTTGAATCGTTACACATAACTTACCTCGTATTAACTTATCCTGAAATTTATCCTGAATTAATAATATTTTCTGCTGTTTCTTCGTCAGTAAACAGAATGTTAATCAGGCCGCCCCTTAAAGCGCCAAGAATAACCTTTAATTTTCTCCTGCCAAAAGCAACCCCTATAACATTTTTAACTTTTTTTAATCTATTAGGTGAAATTCTTACAATTCTCTCATCTATCCTATTTGGAACATGATTACCATATTCATTTATAAAAATAAGATTAACATCCCCTACTACTCCTAAACTATCCAGATATTTAAATTCCTCTAAGCTGAAACAGCCTGTTTTGATTAATGTAGAATCTGGACCTATGTCACTTAAACCTACCAGAGCAGTATCAATTTTTTCAGATAACTTGATTATTTCCCTGGTATTACTGTCATTTTCCACAATCTCCCTTATCTCTTTACTGTCCAGGATAGCCGGAGAATGTATTATATAACTTATGCCGCCAAGTCTATCTGCAATATTCTTAGCAACAGAA
>Ga0194110_10006617_pt1:7500-13516 | contig 13516 bp, 4 predicted proteins | sample TA2Kig1200mmetaG_FD_146192 | JGI IMG/M metagenome (GOLD analysis project Ga0194110, IMG submission 146192) | Freshwater microbial communities from Lake Tanganyika, Tanzania - TA2015032 Kigoma Deep Cast 1200m | ecosystem: Environmental > Aquatic > Freshwater > Lake | place: Tanzania... | reverse complement strand
CGCCCCCCGCGGCGCACAGGAGGCGCGGCGCGCCGGCGGGGGCGCGCGCGAGCATGCCCAGCCCCTCGGCGGTGTGGAAGGCGACGGCGGCGGGGCGCTTGCCGGCGGCGATGGATTCCTCGAGGCAGCGGCCAAAGAGCAGCCCTTTCGCCTCGCGGTAGGACTCCTCGTCCCCGTGGAAATCGAGGTGGTCGCGCCCGAGGTGCGTAAAGCCCACCGCGTCAAACGACACCCCCGCCACGCGCCCGAGCGCGAGGGCGTGACTCGAGACCTCGAGGGCGAGGGCCGTGGCGCCGAGGCGGAGGGCGTCGCGCGCGAAGCGCTGAATCACCAGCGCGTCGGGCGTGGTGTTGGGGGCGCTCATGCGGAGGTCCCCGAAGCGGTACTCCACCGTCCCCATCACCGCCACCCGCTCCCCCGCCGCCTCAAGGAGCTCCGCGAGGAAGCTCACCGTGGAGGTCTTGCCGTTGGTGCCCGTCACGCCATAGACCTTGAGCGCGCGGGTGGGGTGCCCATAGAAGCGAGCGCAGAGGAGGCCGAGGGTGGGGTCCTCGCGCTCACACAGCGCCACGGGCACCCCCGCCGCCGCCGCCGCCGCCAGCGTCTCCGGCGGCGGGGCGCGACTCACCAGCAGCGCCGCCGCCCCGCGCGCGAGCGCCTCGCCGAGCTCCGCGTGCGTGTCGCGGTACCACATCGACCGCGCGACCATGAGCGTGGGGCGCGCCGCGCTCACCTCGCGCGGGTCGAGCGTCACCTCCTCGATCACCACGCCCTCCCACCCCGAGGGCGCCGCCAAGAGCGCGGCGCCGCCGGGGCGGGCGGGCGACGGCGACCCGAGGAGCAGCGGCGCGAGTAGATCGCCGAGGCGCTGCGAGGGAGGCGGGGCGGCGTGAGGCATGGGGGGCTCTTTCTGCGCGAGGGCGGGCTTGCGTGAGGGCGGGGCGGCGTGCTCATGTGTGCGCCCACCCCACCCGCGCCTAGCGCGCCACCGTACCACACGCGCGAGCGACCCAACATGAGCGCCTGCTTCCTCTTTGTGAGCCACCCCCGCGGGGCGCCGAGCCACCCCCTCAGCGCCCTCGAGCCCCTCTGCCCCTTCCTGCCCGAGCGCGAGGACACCTACGCCCACCCCTCCGGCGCCGCCACGGGCGTGGTGTGGAGCGCGCGGCTGGCGGGGGCGCGCGGCGGCTACCTGGCCGCGAGTCCGCGCGGCGACGAGGCGGTGGGCTTTACGGGGTGGTGGCGGGAGCCGAGCGACGCCCCGCTCGACGCCACCGTCGCGCAGAATCTGCTCCGCGCCCTCACCCGCGACCCCCGCGACCCCACCCCCGCCCTCGAGGCCCTCCACCTCGGCGCCGGGCAGCTCGCCGCCGTCCTCATCGCCCACGACGGCGCCCTCCACGGCGTCGCGGGCGTCTTCTGCGGGCGGCACCTCTTCTACGGCGTCAAGCGCGCCCCTGGGGGCGACGAGGTCGCCCTCTCCAACCGCGCCAGCCTGGTCGCCGCCTACCTCCACGGCGGCGCCCTCCCCCGCCCGCGCCTCGAGAGCCTCGCCTGGCTCCTCGCGCGCCACGAGAGCCCCCTCGGCGACCCCAGCGCCGCCTGGGAGGGCGTGCGCCACATCCTCCCGGGCGAGCGCCTCGAGGCCCGCGCCGGCGCCGCCGCCCTCAAGGCGATTCCGCTCCCCGCCCCCGAGCCGCTCCCCGCGCAGGGCGCCGCGCGGGTGTGGGACGAGCTGCACGAGGCGCTCACCTGGCGCGCCGGCCAGCTCACGCGCCTCCCCGGCGTCCGCTTCGAGCTCGCCCTCACGGGCGGCCTCGACAGCCGCCTCGTCCTCGGCGCCCTCCTCAGCGCCGGCGTCCTCAGCGCCGTCACCCGCGTCCACCTCACCGCCGTCGAATCCCACCACGACGCCCGCTCCGCCCGCCTCATCGCCGACGCCTACGGGCTCGACCTCGAGGTCACCCCCCCCCTCGGCGCCGACGCGCCCCAAGAGTCCTTCCTGCCGCGCGCGCGCCGCCACAACTTCCTCACCGAGCTCCTCGTCAACGCCTGGGACCTCAAGGACGGCGGCGAGGCGCTCGCGCTGCGCGAGGCGGGCGTGCTCCCTGGCCACTGCGGCGAGCTCTACCGCAGCCACGCCCTGCCGCTCCTGAGCCGCTCGAGCGCCCTCCTGCGCGCCGTCTACCACACTCACGCCTACATGGACCGCCACCGCCTGCTCACCCCCGAGCTGCTCGACGCCTGCGTCGCCCGCGGCGGCGAGTGGCTCAGGGCGCAGCAGGCGCGCGACCCGCGCCCGAGCTTCACCCTCGACGCCCTCCACCGCGCCGCGCGCATGGAGCGCTGGGTGAGCCAGACGCAGCAGTGGGAGGGGCTCGGCGGCCCGAGCGTCTGCCTCCTGCCCTGCGCCCGCGCCCGCGCCGTCTACGACGCCCTCCCCCTCGCCGACCGCGTCGCCCCCCGCGTCCACTTTGAGCTGATGCGCCGCGTGGACGGCGCGCTCTGGCGGCTGCCATTTGGGACCCACCGCTGGCCCGCGCGCTTCTACGAGTCGCTTGGGCTCCCTGCCCCCGGCGCCCCCACCGGCGGCGGCGGCAACGAGCTCGGCTACCAGATGCGGCTGTGGGCGCAGGAGGGCGCCGCGCTGTGCGCCTGGATGCTCGACGCCCCCGCCCACAGCCCCTTCTGGGAGCTCGTCAGCCGCCCCAAGCTGCTCAAGAAGGCCGCCCGCACCCTGCGCGCCCCCCACCCCCAGCCCGTCAAGGGCCTCCTCGCCGCCGCCGCCCTCAAGGTGGCGCTCGAGGAGCCCCTCACCCCCGCGCGCCTCAGGCCAGCCCCTGGCGCTCAAAGAGCGGCTCAAAGCTCGGCGCCCGCCCCATAAACTCCACAAAGAGCTCAAGGGGGTCCGCGCTCGACCCGCGCGCCAGCACCGAGGCGCGGAACGCCTCCCCCGCCGCCCGCGAGAACACCCCCTCGCGCCGAAAGCGGCTAAAGGCGTCGGCGTCGAGCGCCTCCGCCCACTTATAAGAGTAGTAGCCCGCCGCGTAGCCCACGGGGCTGCCGAACAGGTGCCCGAACGCCGCGATCATCGCGTAGCCCTCAAAGAGCGGCGCGGGCGACAGCGGCGCCACCACCTCACAGGCGAAGCGCGCTAGGCGCGCCGCCTCCTCCGCGCGCCCCTCAGGGCCCGCTGCGCGCGCGAGCGTGGGCGCCAGCTCCATGTGCAGGCGCAGGTCCACGAGGGCGAAGCTGAGCTGGCGCATCTGCGCCGTGGCGGCGCGGAAGGTGCGGGCGCGCGTCAGGCGCTCAAAGAGCGGCGCCGGGATGGGCGCCCCCGTCTCGTGATGTCGAGCGAACAGGTCGAGCGCCTCGCGCTCCCAGCACCAGTTCTCCATGATCTGAGACGGGAGCTCCACAAAATCCCACGCCACGTTCGTCCCCGCCTGCGAGCGGAGCTCAGCGCGGGTGAGGAGGTGATGGAGGAGGTGCCCGAACTCATGAAAGAGCGTCTCCACCTCGCCGTGCGTGAGGAGGGCGCGCCCGCCCACGGGCGGCGTAAAGTTACAGGCGATCAGCCCCACATGCGGGCGCTCGGGAGCGCCGTCCCCATAGAGGAGCGGGCACATCCACGCGCCACCCTGCTTGCCCTCGCGCGGATGGAGGTCGGCGTAAAAGACCCCGCGGCGCCCATCGGGCTCAACGAGCTCAAAGGTGAGGACGTCGGGGTGCCACACAGGCGCGCCCGTCAGCGGGCGCACCGCCACCCCATAGAGGCGCCCCGCCACCTCAAAGAGCCCGCGCAGGACCCCGCCGAGCTCAAAGTACGGGCGCAGGAGCTCCTCATCAAAATCACACTCCTCCTGACGCATCTTCTCAGCGAGGTAAGCCACGTCCCACCCCTCGACGCGCCCCTCCCACGAGAGGCGCTCGCGCGCAAAGCGCTCCAGCGCCGCGCGCTCCTCCTCAAAGGCGCCGCGGGTGCGCGCCGCCAGCCCCTCCACAAACGAGAGCGCCTCGGCCCCCGAGCGCACCATGCGGTCCGCGAGGTGCAGGTCCGCCACGCTCCCAAACCCCAAGAGCGCCGCCTTCTCAGCGCGGAAGGCGAGGAGCGCGCAGACCACAGGGAGGTTGCCCTCGTCCCCCGCCGCCGCGCGCGTCAGATAGGCGCGGTGGAGCGCCTCGCGCGTTGGGCGGTGATCCAGATAAGTCATCGCCGCCACATAGCTCGGGCCCTGAAGCGTAAAGCGCCACCCCTCCAGCCCCTTCGCCGCCGCCGACGCCCGCGCCGCCGCCCGCGCCCCCTCCGGGAGCCCCGCGAGCAGGCGCTCCTCCCCCAAGACCAACGAGAAGGCGTCCGTGGCCTCCACCACGCGCCGCGAGAACGACTGCGTCAGCTCGCTGAGCGCCACCTCGATCTCCACGAGTCGCGCCTTCTGCGCCGGCGCGAGCGCCGCCCCGCTGCGCTCAAAGCCCTCGAGCGTCTTGCGGGCGAGGCGGCGGTGGTGAGGCGCGAGGCGCTCGAGCCCCGCGCCCACGCTGCCCTGCACCCGCTCAAAGAGGGGCGCGGAGAGGGGAATCGACGCATAGAACGCGCTCATCTTAGGCTGAGCGCGGTGGTACGCCTCCCGAAACGCCGGCGCCCCAAGGAGCGACTCGAGCTGCCCGCACAGCGTCGCGGCGTCCTCGAGGGCGCCGCCGAGGCGCTCGAGCGGGAGAATCACCCCCTCAAACGAGCCCGGCGCCGGCGCGCGCTCGAGCCCCTCAAGCGCCGCCCGCGCCTGCGCCGTGAGCGCCTCGAGGGCCGGCTCCACGTGCTCCGCCCTCACGAGATCAAAGGGGAGCGGGTGCGACAGCGAGAGCAGCGGATTGGCGCCCATCACGCCCGCCGCCCTGCGGCGCGCAGCTCCGAGACGCGCGCGTACCACGCGCGGAGCGAGGGGCGCTCGCCCACCTGCGAAAACACCGGAAACTCCTCCACGCAGCGCAGCGCGCCGTGCAGCGCCGCGTCCGCCACGGAGGGCGCCTCCCCCCCCACAAAGGCGCGCCCCGCCAGCCGCGCCTCCACCTCATCAAGACACTCGCGGACCCACGCGTGGCCATCCGAGCGCCCCACGCGCTTGAGGATTCGCTTCGCGATCAAGCGCATGATCAGCGACCCGCCCACGCGCACCTTCAGCGACTGAAGCAGCGTAAAGTTGCTCTCTCGCGCCGTGATCTGCGCGGCGCGCATCGCGTTCGCCCAGGTGTCATAGATCACCGTCGGCAGAGACGGGATCAGATTCGCGTCCACCCAGTCCTCGAGCGTCACCGCCGCCGCGCGCTCCTCCCCCCCCTGCGGCAGCAGCCTCCTCGCCGCCGAGGGCGCGATGTCATCAAGGCGCATCAAGATCGTGGTGGAGTCCCAGATCACCTCCCCGTCCACCTGTATCACAGGCACCTTCCGAGGAGCCCCCTCAGGCAGCGGCGGCAGCTCGCGCTTTGACCCCGGCGCCACCTCCACCATGCGGTACGCGAGCCCCTTGAGCTCAAGCGCGGCGCGCACCTTGTGGCAGAAGGGGCAGAGCTGAAACTGATAAAGGGTGATCTGTGGTGTGCTCTCCATGAAGCCTCTCTGTGCTGAGTGTGTTGAGTGTGCTGAGTGTGCTGAGTGTGCTGAGTGTGCTGAGTGTGCTGAGCGCCTAGTGATCGCGCCCAGGTCGACTGAGGCGCAGCACACTAGAAAAAAATCACCCATCTCACAAAAAAAACTTGCGCCCCCCCCCAAACCCTGCTACAACACCCTCCACCGACGGCGAGGGAGCCAACAGACAGCGCCCCCGACCAAGACGCCGACGACGGAAAAACATTGCCGCCCCAAGCCGCGATGCCCCCCACAGCGCCCAGCGCGCTGAGTCTTTGAAATCATACGTTGAGCAAACGCAGAACGCGAACGCAGGTCTCGAACGCGAAAACAGCGAGACCAACCGGACGAACAGAATGTAGTCCAAGACCAAACTGGAGAGTTTGATCCTGG
>Ga0194110_10006617_pt1:0-5000 | contig 13516 bp, 4 predicted proteins | sample TA2Kig1200mmetaG_FD_146192 | JGI IMG/M metagenome (GOLD analysis project Ga0194110, IMG submission 146192) | Freshwater microbial communities from Lake Tanganyika, Tanzania - TA2015032 Kigoma Deep Cast 1200m | ecosystem: Environmental > Aquatic > Freshwater > Lake | place: Tanzania: Lake... | reverse complement strand
GCGTAGCCGAAGCGAAAGCGAGTCTGAACAGGGCGTTCAGTCGCGGGGGGTAGACCCGAAACCAAGTGATCTACCTATGACCAGGTTGAAGCACGAGTAAGATCGTGTGGAGGACCGAACCCACCAAAGTTGAAAATTTGGGGGATGAGTTGTGGGTAGGGGTGAAAGGCCAATCAAACTTGGAAATAGCTGGTTCTCTCCGAAATATATTTAGGTATAGCCTCGTGTATCGCCTCTGGAGGTAGAGCACTGAATAGGTTAGGGGTCTCACCAGATTACCAACCCTAATCAAACTCCGAATGCCAGAGAGCGCAAGCACGGGAGTCAGTCGATGGGAGATAACTTCCGCCGACAAAAGGGAAACAACCCAGACCGCCAGCTAAGGCCCCAAAGTCTATGCTCAGTGGAAAAGGATGTGGGAGCGCTCTGACAACCAGGAGGTTGGCTTAGAAGCAGCCATCTTTCAAAGAAAGCGTAATAGCTCACTGGTCCAGCGAACCTGCGCCGAAAATGTAACGGGGCTAAGCATAGCGCCGAAGCTGCGGACTCGATAGAGTGGTAGGAGAGTATTCTAGCGGCGGTGAAGGTCGACCGTAAGGGCGGCTGGAGCTTCTAGAAGAGCTTATGCAGGCATGAGTAGCGATAAAGCGGGCGAGAAACCCGCTCGCCGTAAACCTAAGGTTTCCCAGGCTAGGTTAATCCTCCTGGGGTCAGTCGGATCCTAAGTCGAGGCCGAGAGGCGTAGGCGATGGAAAACAGGCAAACATTCCTGTACCGGCGCGTAGCGTTGAAGCTAGAGGGGACGGAGAAGGATAGGTCAGCCACACTTTGGTGAGTGGTGAAAGCACGTAGGCGGCTCTCTTAGGACGCGTAGGCGACAAACGAGAGGGCATAACGCTGAGATGTGAGACGCAAGTGACTGAGTCCATGCTTCCAAGAAAAGCCTCGAGCGGAGCTGCGCGGCGACCGTACCGCAAACCGACACAGGTAGGTGGGAAGAACATTCCAAGGCGCTTGAGAGAACCCTGGTTAAGGAACTCGGCAAATTAGCACCGTAACTTCGGGAGAAGGTGTGCCCCCTAGGGTGTAGGTCCTCGCGGCCGAAGCCTCGGGGGGTCGCAGTGAAATGGCGGTAGCGACTGTTTACTAAAAACACAGGACTCTGCAAAATCGAAAGATGAAGTATAGGGTCTGACGCCTGCCCGGTGCTGGAAGGTTAAGAGGAGTAGTCAGCGCAAGCGAAGCTGCGAATTGAAGCCCCAGTAAACGGCGGCCGTAACTATAACGGTCCTAAGGTAGCGAAATTCCTTGTCGGGTAAGTTCCGACCTGCACGAATGGCGTAACGACTTCCGCACTGTCTCAACCAGGGACTCAGCGAAATTGAATTCTCGGTGAAGATGCCGAGTACCCGTGGCAAGACGGAAAGACCCCGTGAACCTTCACTATAGCTTGACATTGATGTTCGGGCCGCTCTGTGTAGCATAGGTGGGAGGCTGTGAACCGTGGACGCTAGTCTGCGGGGAGCCATCATTGAAATACCACCCTGAGCTGTCTGGACATCTAACTGAGGCCCGTTATCCGGGTCCAGGAAACTGTCTGGCGGGTAGTTTGACTGGGGCGGTCGCCTCCTAAAAAGTAACGGAGGCGCGCGAAGGTCCCCTCAGCCTGATTGGAAACCAGGCGCAGAGTGCAAAAGCATAAGGGGGCTTGACTGCGAGACTGACGAGTCGAGCAGGTACGAAAGTAGGCTTTAGTGATCCGGTGGTTCTGCGTGGAAGGGCCATCGCTCAACGGATAAAAGGTACTCCGGGGATAACAGGCTTATCTCCCCCAAGAGTTCACATCGACGGGGAGGTTTGGCACCTCGATGTCGGCTCATCGCATCCTGGGGCTGGAGCAGGTCCCAAGGGTTTGGCTGTTCGCCAATTAAAGCGGTACGCGAGCTGGGTTTAGAACGTCGTGAGACAGTTCGGTCCCTATCTGCCATGGGCGCAGGAAGTTTGAGAGGATCTGTCCTTAGTACGAGAGGACCGGGATGGACGTATCTCTGGTGTTCCGGTTGTCGCGCCAGCGGCACCGCCGGGTAGCCACATACGGAAGGGATAACCGCTGAAAGCATCTAAGCGGGAAACCCGCCTCAAGATGAGACTTCCCAACGCAAGTTCTAAAGCCCCCTCGAAGACGACGAGGTCGATAGGCTGGGTGTGGAAGCGCGGTGACGCGTGGAGCTAACCAGTACTAATGGGGCGTGAGGCTTGTTCGCTCAAGGGCGCCAATTGATGAGGTCAGGAGGTGTAGGAGGGTGTGAGAGGGCGTGGAGGGCGTGAGAGAGGTTGTGGGGGGTGAGTAGGTTGGGGGTTGCTTGGCTTGTGTGTGTGCGTTGGCTTCACATCCGTGGGCTCTTGGGCGCGTTGCGCGCCTGTGGGCCTTATTCCTGGTGGTCTTAGCGAGGAGGTCACACCCGATCCCATCCCGAACTCGGTCGTTAAGCTCCTCTGCGCCGATGGTACTGCATAATTTTTTGTGTGGGAGAGTAGGTCGCCGCCAGGGTCCTCTCCGGCAGCCCGGGCGATTGTTCGCTCGGGCTGTTTGCTTTTCGGCTTCCGCGCCGCCCTGAGCGTGGGCGCTCACCTCACGCCCCCGCGCGAGGGCCGAGGGGGACAGTGATGCCGCCTTGAGCGCTGTGCCGAACGTGGGCGTTTTGCGCGAGGTGGAATCTGATCTGTGAAGCGGTCAGTGGGGCCTCAGGGGGCGCGCCCCGCCTCCCAGAGCGCGGCGAGAGGGGCGCGGTAGCGCAAGAGCTGCGCCTCGCTCCACATCCGCAGCACGTTCCCCTCATAGTCCCCCTCCGCGCGCAGCCACCCAGCGGGCGCCGACCAGACCACGTGTAGGGGGGATTCGCGGGCGTCACGGGTGACGGCGGTGATCGCGGAGAGATCGAGGGTGAGGTCCGTTAGGCGCGCGCGCGCCCCGAGGGCGGCCGCGAGGGCGGCAGAGAGCTCGTTGACGAGGACCTTGACGCTGCACCCGTTGGCCTCGAGCCGCGCCACCTCGTCGAGCAGCCACCCTTGCTCATCCGTGAGGCGCGGCGTGGCAAGCCACACGTTGGCGCCAGCCTCGTCTCGCACGCCGCAGCCCTCGAGCGACGCGAGCGCCGCTTGCGCAGAGCGCGCCGCGCCGTGGAGGTCGAGCGAGAGCTGCAGGGAGTCTCCCGCTTCGCCGCTGACGCGCGGCGACGCCGCGCGCGAGGCCCGGCGCCCCTCGGAGAGCTCACGCCAGGCGAGGAGCGCAGCCTGGTAGAGGGCGTCGTCGCCGTGGCGCGCGACGAGCGTCGCCCAGGCGGGCGCGCCCGCCACGCCGCTCAGGGGCGCGCTGAGGTGAATGACCGCGCCGCCGAGCTCACCGTCACCGTCGCGGGTGAGCGTGTGTGAGAGGAGCACGAAATTCGCCTCCTGGCCCCCAACGCTCGGAGCGCAGCCCTCAGGCGCGCACTCCGTGACCTCCAGCGTGAGCGTATCAAGGGGATGTACGGTGAGCCGCGCCCTCACCTCGGGGGAGGGGCGCACAAGCAGCAGGCGCGAGGTGCGCTTTAAGAAGAGCAGGCGCTTGAGGCGCTCCGCCGCCGCCGCGTCTGTGAAGTCTGTGAGCACCGCGTGAATCGAGGCGTAGGGCTGGGCGGCGGTGATATGCTCAATCAGGCGCGTGAGGAGGTCGGAGGTCTCGTTGATGTTTAGCGGGTTAACGCTCCACGCGTCGCTGATCCAGGCGCGCGGCGCCTCGATGCACTCGATCTCTTGTCCTGAGAAACACGCATGGTCGCTGACCACCGTGACGCAGTCGCTGGTTGTGCAGTCATAGGCGCTGATCAGCCCCTCCTGCGCGCAGACCGATTGCCTGTATGTGTAGTTTGTGTATACGTCAATGTTACCGCAGGCCTCATCGCCGGTCGCGAAAGGGTCAAGCTCGCAGATCGGCGTCTCACACCCGTCGCCGTCATGTTCGGAGCCGATCTGAATATGCAGGTCTGGACAGGAGATGTCTGGGCAGATTTGGGGAGGATGTGCGTCTCCCCCTCCCATATCTTCTCGATCGTTGGTGTTTTCCTCGTTGTCTTCGACATTGGTGCTGGCGCTCGCGTCAGCGCCAACATGGTCACCTCTGTTGTGTTGGAAATCAGAATCGCATCCATTAGACATTATTAAATTATATGCGATCATTATAATAAATAATTTATTTTTAAATAAAAATGACTTATTGACAAAGAAATTCATCATCTTATTAGTTGATTTCATTTTTGTGAATTTGGTTTTGTTTAGATTGCCGCACAATAAGCCTCCCCGCGAAAGCCACTCACCGCCTCTCAGTCGTGGTCTGGTTGGGAATCAAGAACAGCGACTGGCGCCCCACCGCGAACCCGCCCGCCTCGTCGCGCGCCGTAAAGTAGACGTCGAGGGGCCCGGAGCGGTTGGGGAGGCGGAAGCGCCCCCGGCCCTCCGCGCCGGTCGTCCACTGCGGGGCGGCGTAGCTGCCCTCATCGCTGAGCCACTCATAGAGCCCCTCCTTGAGCGGCGCGGCGAGGCGGAGCGACACGTCGAGCGTCGCCCCCGCCTCCACCACGCACACCTCCCCCGCCCCGCTCACCTCCGCGTCGAGCAGCGCCCGCCCCACCTCCAAGAAGCCCGCGGCGCGCGGGTCGAGGGGGCCGGTGATGTCGCGCGCGCAGGGGGCGGCGGCGAAGGTGCTCGGCTGCAGCGTCCAGCCCTCTAGGAGCGGATTCTCCGCGAGCGGCGGCGCGTCGGGGCCCTGCCCGTCGTCGATGACGCGCAGGCGCTTCACCGTGCGCACCTCGCCGCGCGAATCCCCCGGCAGCCCGCTCGCCACCACGATATAGATGTCGTGGCCGCGCTCTAGACTCGGGGCGCGCCCGTCCACGTCGCGGAGCGCGCTGAAGGTGGGCAGCTTGCCCTTGAGGTTGAGGCCCTTCGGCCCCAGGTCTAGG
>Ga0194110_10006609_pt1 | contig 13524 bp, 11 predicted proteins | sample TA2Kig1200mmetaG_FD_146192 | JGI IMG/M metagenome (GOLD analysis project Ga0194110, IMG submission 146192) | Freshwater microbial communities from Lake Tanganyika, Tanzania - TA2015032 Kigoma Deep Cast 1200m | ecosystem: Environmental > Aquatic > Freshwater > Lake | place: Tanzania: Lake... | reverse complement strand
CCCAAAACGCTGGGCAGAGCCCACCACAACGTCAGCGCCCATACTACCTGGAGATTTCAAGAGTACAAGTGAGAGTAAATCGGCGCCGACTGCAACTTGAATGCCAGCAGCTTTCCAGCTGGCAATGGCGGCACTCCAGTCTTGGATGTGACCTTTGGCATTTGGGTATTGTACAAAAACACCGAAATAAGCAGCGTCTGGCGCAAAAGTAGCGACGTCGCCAACAACGAGCTCAATACCTAAATTTAAGGCGCGACCGGTCATGACGTCGATACTTTGAGGCAAAGCATTTTGATCGACAAAAAATTTGTTGCGACCCGCTTGGATATCGGCTCGACTACGCGAGTTATAGAACATAATAAGGGCCTCTGCTGCGGCAGTAGCTTCGTCGAGCAGCGACGCATTAGCGATGGTCATGCCGGTGAGCTCAATGACCATTGTTTGGAAGTTAAGCAAAGCTTCTAGGCGACCCTGGGCAATTTCTGCCTGATAAGGCGTGTAAGCAGTGTACCATCCGGGATTTTCTAGAACATTGCGCAAAATAACCGACGGCACGATGGTTTCGTGGTAACCCAAACCGATGAAAGATTTATTCACTTTGTTTTGAGCGCCAAGAGCATTAATATGCTCTAAATAAGCCTGTTCTGATAGGGCGCCGTCGATGCGCAATTCTCTGTTAAGGCGAATTTGAGCAGGAATAGTGCGGTCGACGAGCGTAGCGAGTGAATCTACGCCTACTGCTGCCAACATTGCTTTTTCTTCGGTTACTCCTGGGCCGATATGGCGTCTTTCAAAAGGTGTCATATTTGTTGTCGATTTTGGGTCTACAAAGTTACTTATTTTCAGGGAAATTTTGAACGCGTAATTTCGCATTCTCTCTAATATCTTGCCAAAACAAATTAATATCCCCGATATGGTAATTTCGCATCATGAGGGTCATCAAAACAAACTTGCCCCGGAACCTGTCTATCCAAATTGCACCGTCAATTAAATGCGTTTGGAAAAGCCCAGTGTATATTTTTTCATCGAAATAGAGCAATCCCTTATGCGCATCCTTTGGCGCTTCTTTAGCGAGCGTCCAAGTTACAGGATTGACGACCGCCTTGCCCTTATACCACATTTCATAAGCTTTTTTATCGATGCGTTTTTTAAACGTATTCCAAGTTACATAGCCTCCGGTTTGCGTTGGCGTAGTGAGTAATGGGATTTGCTTCAGGTCGGAAGGAAGAATACCAATACCGGGAAGGTAAGCAATGACCAATTGTTTTTGCAATGATTTGCCGTCAAAAAACTCTTGGAGCAGCAAGCCGCAATGTGTACTGCCTTGGCTGTGACCTGCCAAAATAATGGGGCGGCCGTTGTTGTGGTGTTCGAGGTAATACAAAAAAGCAGCTCGCACGTCGGCATAGGCCAATTCAAGTGCGGCCTTACCAACTGGATCAGAAACATAATAAGAGCGTACATGTGCAGATCGGTACAACGGGCAATAAAACCTTCCTGCTTCTACAAAGGCGCTGCCTTGATAAGGCAGTGCGGATTCTATGATCTTTTTGAGTTGCTTGCTGTCGTCGAGGGGCACATTCCAACGTTTATCGGTATTTTCAATATTAAGTGTTGGATATACATAGAATACATCTGCTTTTGCCCACAGACTTGTGTCGGTACAGCGTTTAGCTATACCTGCTGGCAATTGATTAGGTAAGGCGGCCCAATTCGTTGATAAACGATAATCTATCGGATTTTGTGCATAAATGAATGTTGAAAGAATCGGTAGATACACGAAGAGAAAGCTTAGAAAACGCATTATTTTTGCTAACGAAATGTTTGGATTACAAAGGAACACATTTTTGACACTATTGTTTGGCCTCTTGCTACAGCATTTTGCTTGGGCCCAAGATTCTACCTCTTATTGGAAGTTCAAATCTTTGTATTCCTTGAGCGGGACCCAAACCTCTTTTGTCAATTGGAACGCCGGTGGGCGCAACAACATCTCCATAATCGGCTCAGCAAATGCCTCCGCATACTACACCCGTGAAAACATCAAATGGACCAACGACGTCAGTTTTGCGCTGGGCGGCATCAAGTACTTTGACAACAAAGGAATTGGTGCCCAAAAAACCGACGACCGCCTGGAATTGTCTAGCACTTTTGGTATGCAGCTTTCCAAAGGATTCTTCCTGACTTTTGCGTCTACGTTCCGCACCCAAAGCATCAATGGCTACGCCTACCCTAACGATTCTATCCCTGTTTCTAGATTCATGGCGCCCGGCTACCTCAATCTAGCGCTTGGCGCCGATTTTAGAAAATCGGATAACTTTAACTTTTTCTTTTCGTCTATTGCGATCAAATCAACTTTTGTACTCGACGACTCATTGAGTGCCAAAGGTTCTTTTGGAGTAGAGCCCGGAATGCGATATCGCCAGGAATATGGCGCCTACCTTAAAATGAAGTTCAATCGGCCCTTGGCCAAAAACATTGAAATGAAATCCAAACTAGAGTTGTTTAGCAACTACCTGAACAACCCGCAAAACATCGATGTCAACGCTGAATTGCTTTTGCTTTTTCGGGTCAATTCGTTGGTTTCAGCATCGGCCCAATGGAACCTTATTTACGACGACGATATCAAAATCACCGATGCCAATGGCAATATTGGGCCTCGCACCCAATTCAAATCGGTTATTGGCATCGGCTTGTCTTATAAAATCGAAAGGTAATGATTAAAAAATTTCTTTTCTATTTCATAATGAGTTTGCCATGTTGCGTTTTTGGGCAATCAGATTATTCCAAATTAGACCTTAACGTGGTTCTTGGCACCAATTTATATCAAAAACAATTTACCCCTGTATTGGGTCTAAATGGGGAATTGCATATCAATTCCCATTGGAGTGTTTTGTACAACTATCAAATTTGTGGTCTCAGTGACTACGAAGGCTATCTTCATTTGCCCATGAGCCTCTATGCCGTTGGACCTGTGACAAGTTTTTTGACGCAAAATTCATATACCATCAGCGACTTTTTTGGTTCGTTGGCTGTTGGCTTGCTCACGGCACTAATTCCGGAGGGCGTGGCATATCATTACCCAGTAGCTTACCGATTCGACTTATCTGGCTTTGTCAATCCTTTGGGTCTAGGACTTGTCATGAGTAACAATCCGGCAGAAGATCAGCGCCTGCGCTACAACGCTACAGCTGGTGTAAAGCTGAGCTACTACACCCGTTTTGGTTTATTGGCAAGCGCCTCAACACAACTCAACTTGCTGCGCAATTTCGGAGTTTTCCCGAGTGCCGGCGTCAGTTTGGGCTATGCCTTTGGCAACCGTCATTTAGGCGAATCTAATCAATGACCCCCTGGCTGACAGCAAAGTGGCAATGCCTTTTGAGCTGTTGCATCTGCCTTTTGGTCATCGGCGTCGTAGCCGATTGCGTTTAGCACTTTTTTGAGCGTAGCAACATCCGTTTTCTTGCGATTGTATTTAATTTCCACCACCTTGGTTTCCATATTGAGTTCGGCGTAGATTACGCCTTTGCTTTGATTGAGTGCTGTTTCTATACGTTCTTGGCAATCGCCGCATTGGGCGTTAGATTGAATAGAAATGACCGAAGCTTTTTGCGCATAAAAGGTGGCACTTAGGGAGAGTAAAAAGAGTAAGATGATATTTTTCATTTTTAATAGATTTTGATTCATTATTCAAATTATTTGAACGTATAGCGCAAGCCAAAGTACGCATTCCAACCCATAATTGGCGCCCAAATTTGAGTGGCGTCAAAAGAAGATCCAAATGGATTGCTTGCATCTATAATTGGCGCATGCTGCGTAAAGTTGAGAAGGTTTTCACCACCGAGGTAACATTCGAGCTGCTTGAAGTTCCGTGTAAGTTGCGCATTGAGCAGCGCCCATGGTATGCTGTGGCCATGATGCGGCAAACGAACAGCGCTGTAGCGCGAATACGTAAGGTCGTATTGCCAATGTTTGTTGCGGGTCTGATACGCCAAATTTGCAAAATAGCGTTGGCGCGGCAACAAAACTTGATTTTGAAGCTGGCCGTTGTACAGCGCGCGCACGTCTTGAAATTTATAGGCCAAGCGCACATCAAAGCCGCGCAAAACTTCATAGGCAAATTCGGTCTGAATCACGGTGGCAACTGAATGATCGGCTAGGTTTTTAAAAATGACCATATCGAAAATCGAATCGCGGTCGGCGACAAGTTGTTGCGTAAAACGCGTATGGTAGGCATCTATACTGATGGTTCCTTTGCGTTTTTTGAAACTGAAACCCTGCACCAACGAGGCGCCTATATTCCAGGAGATTTCTGGCTGCAAGGTCTGATTCGCTATCCATGTTTTTGAACTCGCTAGCAAAGACAGGTTGTCAACGACAAAATTGGGCATGCGCCAAGCGCGACCCGCTGTAAGTCTGAGGTCGAGTTGGGGGCTGAGGGCGTATTTGAGGTGCGCGCGTGGTGAAAATTGGCCGCCAGCCAGGTTGTGTTGGTCATAGCGCGCACCTACAACCGCCGAGAGGCGGTTGCCCGAGTAGGTATACTCGGCAAATACGCCCGGTACGATCTCAGTACGCGTCAGCCCCAGCTGTGCTGCGCCCGAGGGCTGACCAGCATACTGCAAAATCTTAAGGGCCAAAAAACTTGCTCCCGCCTTGATTTTATGGTCTGAATTACCAATGATGTCGTCATAAATGGCATTGATGTAAAGGCGTCGTTCTTTGCCCTGAAAGTTGCGGAGGCCATAAAAGCCGTTCACATCTTGGGCTTTCAGTTGCGTGATGATTCCCAAACTTTGGGCGGGTTTTTTGCCAAAAAAACCGGTTTTTGAAAAAACCGAGAGGTGTTGGCTATTCAAGGTCATCCCGTATCCTTCAGGTGTTTGTTTACTAAAAGTGAGCTGACCACCTGTTTTGTCATCGGTGTAGGCCTGTAAACCGAATTGCGCCTCCATTTTGGGGCCTTGGTAACTGAAACGCTGCAGTAAATTAATCGTATTGGACAGCGCCTGGTCCCTAAAACCGTCCTGGTTGTGGTCTTGTTGGCCGTAAATGGCTGCGCCCGAGGCAAACAAGCCCATGTGCCAGCGCTCAGAGAGCCGCTGGCCACCCTGCAAATTGAGCTCGGAGCGGCCAAAGCGGTTTTGATATACATTGAGCCCCATGCGCGGGAGGTCTTTGGGTTTCTTAAATTCAAAATTCAACAAACCCGCCATGGATTCATAGCCATTCACCACCGAACCAGTGCCTTTGGTAATTTGTATGGACTCTAGCCAAGTGCCCGGAATAACGCTGATGCCATGGGTGCTCTCGAGGCCACGCAAAATAGGGATATTTTCAAATTGCAATTGCGTGTAAGCGGCATCGAGCCCCAACAATTGTATTTTTTTTGCTCCAGAAACAGCATCAGACATACTGACATCTACAGTGGCATTGGTTTCAAAAGATTCGGATAAATTACAACAAGCGGCTTTTCTGAATTCGGCACTTGTGAGCTCCTCGACATGCAACGTCTTCATTTTGGAAATTCCGTGTGCATTTTTAGCACCTGCTACAACAATATCCTGAACCAACTGCCCCGAAACCAGCACTACATTGAGCGCAGCAAAACGGTCCGAGCGGGTCACCACTAAGCGGTCCGAGCGATAGCCCTTGGCTACAAACAATAAGGTGTCAGGGCTTTGCTTTCCCAAAAGGATTTCAAAGGTGCCGTCTTCGTTGGAATAAACAGTGGTCTCGGCACGCAGCAGCGTAATTTTAACATTTTTAAGTGGTTTGGTTTGCAGAGAGTCTGCCCCTTGCACCACGCCCTTGATTTGGGCTTGAAGCGTGGAAAGCATGAATAAACTTCCCAAAAACAAAAAGTATTTCATAGACAATATATGGATTAAACATTCAATTGATGCATTGAATGCGCAATCATATTTGCCAAGTCTGGTGTAAGGTGTGGATTTGCCGACCGGATCGCCACAGCGGAGGTGGGCGCTTGTAATGCTTACCGTGCCATTGAGGCGTTGGGGTGGTAACGACATATTTGAAATCGAAAACATTGGGTAAGTCGGCAATAAAAGGATTCATCTCTGAGAAGAAATCCTCCGATGATGAATTGATTTGATCTAAGTTTGTTTTGACGACCTGTATTTCATCAGAGCAGCAGTCGTCTTTAGCTTGTTCTTCCTGACAACATGGTGGAAGATCGGTGTGTGGCGCATCGCATTGGTGGTCTACCTTGATGAAAACAGACGCAAAAGAACCATCCATTTCACAGAAGTGCTTGTGAATAGGGACACCTATTTGCAATGCGAGTTGCAGGAGAATCAGAAAAGTAACAATCAGGCTTTTCACCATACAAAATTACGAATAAAGAATTACCTTTGCTACCAAATAAATTTCCATGAGTGATCCGATTAAACACGAGTGTGGCATCGCCCTTTTAAGGCTCAAAAAACCACTAGACTACTACCTCGACAAATACGGATCTGTACTTTGGGGCCTCAACAAGATGCACCTCCTTATGGAAAAACAGCACAACCGAGGCCAAGACGGTGCGGGCATTGCCAACATCAAACTCGATATGCAACCCGGTGAGCGCTATATCTCACGCACCCGTTCGGTTAAAAAGAATCCCACGCAAGATATTTTTGACCAAATCAACACCAAGTTCAAGGCCATCTACGTCGAAAACCCCGCACATCTCAAGGACGTCGCTTACCTTAAAAAAAACGTTGGCTTCACCGGCGAGGTATTTTTAGGTCACCTCCGCTACGGGACATACGGACGCAATTCCATAGAAAGTTGTCATCCGTTTTTGCGTCAGTCCAACTGGATGACCCGCAATTTGGTAGTTGCTGGTAACTTCAACCTCACCAACGTCGATGAACTCTTCGACGTATTGGTCGAAATCGGGCAGCATCCCAAAGAAAAATCCGACACCGTTACGGTCATGGAAAAAATAGGTCATTTTTTGGATGTCGAAAACGAAGAACTTTACGAACGCTACAAAGCGCTGGGCTATGCCAAAACCGATATCTACTCCCGTATCCAAGACGAACTCAAAATCGACCAAATTCTCAAAAAAGCCTCTGAGCGCTGGGATGGCGGCTACGCCATGGCAGGCCTCATGGGCCACGGCAGTGCTTTTGTACTCCGAGACCCAAGCGGCATTCGGCCCGCTTTCTGGTACGAAGACGACGAGATTTGCGCAGTGGCCTCAGAGCGCCCTGTCATTCAAACCGCTTTCAACCTTAAAGTGGAAGACATCAAAGAGCTTCAGCCTGGCCATGCCCTCATCATCGAGAAAAACGGCCAAGTCAAAGAAACCCTGATCAATAAACCGCGTCAACTAACGCAGTGCTCTTTTGAACGCATTTATTTCTCGCGCGGCTCAGATGCCGATATTTACAAAGAACGCAAAGCATTAGGGCGCCTCATCGTAAAAGACGTCTTAGAAAGTGTTGGCCACGACTACGACAACAGCGTCTTTTCATTTATTCCGAACACCGCCGAGGTTTCTTTTTACGGCCTCATCAAAGGCCTTGAGGAAGCGCTCAACCAAGATAAAATCAAACAAATCCAAGCACTTGGCGCCGGTGCCAGCACCGAGGCAATTGCCCAAATTGTCAAACGCAGGGCCCGCACCGAAAAAATCGCCGTTAAAGATGCCAAATTGCGGACTTTCATCACCCAAGACGACTCCCGCGACGACCTCGTTGCGCATGTCTACGACATCACCTACGGCTCTGTACGCCGCGGCACCGACAACCTCATTGTCATTGACGACAGCATTGTGCGCGGCACCACACTCCGACAAAGCATTTTGCGCATTTTAGACCGACTTGGCCCTAAAAAAATTGTAGTGGTCTCCTCTGCACCTCAGATTCGCTACCCAGATTGCTACGGCATCGACATGGCCAAAATGGGCGATTTCATTGCCTTCGAGGCAGCCATTGCACTTTTGCGTGAAACCGGCCAAGCACAAATCATAGACGATGTCTACAAAGCGGCGCTCGAACAAGTGCACTTACCAAAAGAACAAGTCAAAAACGTAGTGCAACGCATCTACGAACCCTTCACAGACCAACAAATCTCGGCACAAATCGCCAAAATGCTGACACCAAAAGGCATGCAAGCTAAGGTCGAAATCATCTATCAAAGTGTCGAGAACCTACATATTGCCTGCCCAGGCCATACCGGAGACTGGTACTTTACCGGCAACTACCCTACCCCTGGCGGCAACAAAGTAGTCAACCGCGCGTTCATCAACTGGATGGAAAAACGCAACGAAAGAGCGTATTAATAGCTTTTCAATTTACAAGTTTTAAGGGCAATTTAACCTGGATTTTGAAAACATGTTTTTCAATTTCTTCCTTTAAGTCTTTTTTATCTTTCAAAAAGAATTGAAGCGCTGCATTTAATCTTTGTGGACTATCCACCTCTTTTGCAAAACCTAAATCAAGAAAGGCCTGTGCCTCTGGGAACTTTTGGTGCTTTGGGCCAAAAACAAGCGGCAATCCGAAGCTTGCCGGCTCTAAAATATTATGTAAACTACCACTAAAGCCCCCGCCAACAAAAGCGACACTCCCGTATTGATAGGCTGCACTCAAGTGCCCAATCGTGTCCAAAATGAGCACTTGTGCATCCGGAATTCCACCCTCGTGCAGCTCCGTGTAAAAAAGTGCCTCCGGAAATTTGGCTTTCATTTGTTCCAAATGGCTTTTGGAAAGATCGTGCGGAGCGATCAAGATTTTGAGGTTTTTGGTCTCGTTGGGCGCCATTTCTTTGAACAAACCCAGCAACAAATCTTCTTCTTGGGGCCAACTACTGCCTAAAATCAAGAGCTCGTTACCTTGCGCAAATTGTGCGATAACAGGGTTGCTTTGGGCTTTCGCTTTTGCAGCAAGCACCCTATTGAAGCGCAAATCACCGAGCACCTCTATTTTTGCTTGTGCTATCCCAGCTGTTAGCAACAATTGTTGCGTCTTTTCATTTTGAACACCAAAATAAGACACCCTACCGAGGGCCTTTCTAAAAAACCCACCATACCACTTCAAATAGACTTGCGATGGTCGCAACAAAGTGGAAACCGAATAAATATTAAGTCTTGCTACTTGCGCTGCACGCAATAAATTGGGCCAAAATTCATATTTCAATAAGTAAAGCCGAGACGCTCCTACTTCCTCGACGAGGCGCTGCATAGTGGCAGGCAAATCGGCAGGCAGATAAAACACCGCGTGCGGTACAAAACCCCGCTTGTGAAAATACTGCATACCTGAAGGCGAATAAAAACTAACTACGACTTCTAGCTGGGGGTCAGCGGCCACACAAGCCTCGATAAGCGGCAGCGCCATGTCGTACTCACCCAAGGAGGCACAATGAAACCAAAATCTTTTATGGGTTGTTTTTGAAAGTTTCGCAATGAGCGCAAATGTTTCTTTTTGACCTGCAACCATGAGCTTGGCTTTCGGGTGCCACAAAGCCACCAATTTCAAAAGTAATTGGTAACAAACGATGGAAAAAGAATAAAGAAAAACCATCAATTATAATAATACTCTCGGGGTTCTGCCGAATAAAATGGGATGTACCAACCTACCCTGAAGCCGGTTTGGAGGTCGAGGCGGCGGGCGGTAGAAACAGGGATATCGGGCTGGTCAAAATTGATGGTGCGGCGATTGTAGGTGTAGCCTTGCTGAAAATAGAGCCCCGCATAAAAGTTTGCCGAACCACGGTTGTTGAGAAAAGAGTAGCCCACAAATTGTTGGAGGTTGAGGCCCGACGTGAGGCGGTCGTAACCTTTTTTGTAGTCGAGTTCTAGCTGTGGCACCACGTTGTCGTTGGTTTCGATGCGCAAACGGTGCAGCATATAGCCGCCACTGAGTTGCACAAGAATGCCGCTGTTGCGGTTGGTTTGGTTGATGGGGAACAAACGCCCTACATAGGCATTGGCATGCACACCGCGCGGATACACCAACACAGAGGCGGGCATACCGAGGTCATTGGTGATGTTGCCCGAGGCGTCTACCAAATGATCAAACAAACCCGTGAGGCGCACGTTGTCTGAGAACCAAAAGTCAGACTCTACACCAAAACTCCAGTTGTTTTTAAATTTATAACCAGCTGTTAAACCCACCCGATTGAAATAATAGTAACGATCGGCAAGATCAGCCCCACTGAAAGCGCCGCCATAGTGAATGCCTACAACAGGCAAAGCAACGGGTTTTGAGCCAGAAACTTGGGCTTGCGAAAATTGAGAACAAAAGAGCGCAATCAGTGCTAAAAAAAATGAAGTGCTATGTCCTTGTTTCATTGGTAAGTCTTTAATAGCTGGTTAGTTTTACAGAATGATATCTTGGTTCCAACAAATGATTTTCATGCGCTTATCCAATGGATGCTTTTTCTCCGGCAATAATTCCTCTGCATCTCGTTGGGTAAGTAAAGCCAATTTAATGCGCAAGGACCTCAAAAAGCTTTCTCGCCTTTTTTTGAGGGTCTCGTAGGAAAGGCCTGGCTCATTGAAAAAATCGTTCAATGCCGAGAGTTCCATTTCTCCATTTTCTTTTATGAGTAGCAATACTTGCAACTCTAGATCCGAGAACTCACCCCGATCCAAAGGGGCTGAAGTTTGGATAAACAGCTTACGTTTTATGCTATTAGTGAACTGAATGATGAGAAGTACTGCAATACATATTGATAAAAAAATCAGAAGTACTGTTTGTTGAGAAATTTGCTTGAAGATTGGAGCCGGGTGGTAAAGTTCATGAGTAATTGCTTTGCCAAACAAAATTTTACTCAAAGGATGTACACTTGCAGTAATTTTATTGCCATTGTGTGAAGGGTGGGTTGCAACTAGCAGCCACTTGAGGTCTTGATCTGCTATGATGCGATGTAAGTTAAAATAACGGCTCGAAATATAACTCTGATACTGATTCTTGTTGACCTGAATAATGGTGAGCTTGTTGTTTTGTGCAAAAATGCGGTAGTCTTTATTTTGAACAAAACCCCTCAATTCCAAACGCTTGATTAGCTCTGAATTGAGTTCACCTAAACTCGACCAGCGATTATGTTTCAAATCAAGACGCCAAATATCGTTGTAAGCTCTTTGCTTTTTTACATCCTTGTAAGTGCCTCCGAGTATATAAATCGAGTTTTTTGTTTGAACATAAAAAGGCGTGCTTCGAGGCGCAGGCTTTTGCGTTCCGTTGGTACATAATTCATACCATTCTTTAGTTTGAGGATCAAAATAAGTATGGAGATTTTTAACTTGAAAAAGACCATATCCACCAAACATATAGACTTTATTTTGGTATTCATACAAAGTAGACGCAAATTGGTTTTTTTGATCAAAGCTATTATCAAGTCGCTTTATAGTATCTTGATTAAATTCGTAAACTTCACCACAACCATCCAGCACAAATAACAAGTAATTTTTAGATACAGCTACTGGATGGAAACGCCTTATAAATTCTTGGTAAGTCCAAGTATTTTCTAGCTTAAAATAGACTTGTCTCTTCTGCCAATTCTGTTTTTTTAGGTTGTATTTAAAATAAGATATAGAGTCATCGAAAACATAAAATGCCTGATCAAATTTCGAATAGGTCATCTTGGCATGTTCCGAAATTTGGATACCCTTTTGTGAAAAAATCCAAACAGGTAAAAAGAGTAAAAAAAGTAAAAATCTCATGAGTTAATATGTATTACTTTTTTAAATATGCGCTCAATAAAAAGGAAGTCGAGGAGTCGTGTTTTGAAATTTGGCCAGTTTCAATATCGTTTAATATACTATTTGCCAATTGTTTTCCTAATTCTACCCCCCACTGATCAAAGCTGTAGATGTTCCAAATGATGCCTTGAACAAAAAGTTTGTGTTCGTATAGTGCAATTAGCGCACCCAAACTAGTTGGAGTTAACTGCTCAATTAGAAGTGTATTGGTAGGCTTATTACCTGAGAAAACTTTGAATGGAGATAAGCCAGGCTCTGCGGGCCTTCCCATTAGAAGGGCTTCTGTTTGCGCAAAAAGATTAGACATCAATTTGTCATGGTGCTCTTTATTACAGTACAATGACTTTTTGAAGCCGATGAAGTCCGTTGGAATTAATTTGGTACCTTGATGAATGAGCTGAAAAAAAGCATGTTGCGAGTTAGTGCCGGGCTCTCCCCAGATGATCGTGCCAGTTTGGTAATTGACAGCAACGCCATCGCGCGCAATGGTTTTGCCATTACTTTCCATAATGCCTTGTTGCAAGTATGGCACCAATCTCTTGAGATACTGGTTATACGGAATTAGCGCTTCGCTTTCTGCTCCAAAAAAATTGTTGTACCAAACGCTTAAAAGCGCCATTACTACGGGCATATTATGCTCAAAAGGCTCATTTCTGAAATGTTCGTCCATTTGAAAAGCGCCATCTAATAGTTTTTCAAAATTTGAATATCCAACACCCAAACAAATGGATAAGCCTACCGCACTCCACAAAGAAAAGCGTCCACCTACCCAGTCCCACATGGTAAAGATATTTTCACCCGAAATACCAAACTCCTGTACTTTCTGAAGGTTGGTAGAGACGGCAACAAAATGTTTAGCGATGTCATCCAAACTGGCACTTTGTAAAAACCAAGTGCGTATTGTTTGGGCATTCGTTAAGGTTTCTTGGGTTGTAAATGTTTTGGAAACAATTACAAATAAGGTCGTCTCGGGATTTAAAGTTTGTAGCAATTCTTGCACGTGATCACCGTCAATGTTTGAGATAAAGTGCAAATTGAGGTGGTTCTTGTAAAATTGCAGGGCCTCTACAACCATTGCTGGGCCCAGATCAGAGCCACCAATACCGATATTAACGACATCTGTAATGGCTTTGCCGGTAAAACCTTTGTGCGTGCCAGAGATAATGCTTTGCGAAAAAGCTTTCATTTGAGCTTTGACCTCGGCAATTTCAGTTAAAATATTTTGGTTATTCACCAAAATTGGATCGGGCTTTTTGGTCCGAAGAGCGGTGTGCAGAACAGCTCTATTTTCTGTTTGATTAATGAGAGAACCTTCAAAATATTGAGCAATTGCTTGCTTCAAGCCTGCTTCTCTGGCAAGTTCAGTTAGAATTGATAGCGTTTCAGAGGTAATGATGTTCTTGGAATAGTCTAACAAGAAATCTTGCCATTGAATGTGCATTTTTTCAGTACGAGAGGTATCTTGCGCGAATAGATCTTGCATTTTTTGATCTTTCAGCTGCGCAAAATGCACCGCTAATTTCTGCCAGGATAAAGTTTGTGTAGGATTAATTTTTGGAAGTGACATAGCTATTTTGTTAACGACCGAAATCGTCTTGTACGCGAATAATATCAGACTCATCTGAAGGGAAATTGGCATCAGTATGTTGCCATATTTCTGCAATAATTGCTTGATTATCTAGGCCGATTAATCTGTGTCGCTCTCCTTGAGCAAGTTTAATGAACTGACCCGCCTGATAAATGTTGTGCGCTCCTTCTTGATCGGTATGGCTGCGAACTACAGCTACTGGCCCTTCGATGACACGCCAAAT
>Ga0194110_10006604_pt1 | contig 13528 bp, 19 predicted proteins | sample TA2Kig1200mmetaG_FD_146192 | JGI IMG/M metagenome (GOLD analysis project Ga0194110, IMG submission 146192) | Freshwater microbial communities from Lake Tanganyika, Tanzania - TA2015032 Kigoma Deep Cast 1200m | ecosystem: Environmental > Aquatic > Freshwater > Lake | place: Tanzania: Lake... | reverse complement strand
GGGGTGCGGCGCCCCAGTCAGAGATCGATGCAGTACAATAGGAACGTGAATCTGTTTGGCGGCTGCAACTGACAAACGGCAAGCCGACGCTCGTTCAACGCCGTTGCTCACAGAAGAATGAGTTGTTTTGAGTTCGCAACGGCGCTGCGTGTTGCCTCGACCGTTATGTACAATGCGCCGCAGCGAGGTTTGTCGGCAGGCTAAATCAGGTGATCCAGGTTTCGTGAGCTGTGGACAACGCGGTGGATTTCAATCGTTTGTCCACGGATGATGTAGAAGACAAGGTAGGATTCAATTATCGGAACTCGGTAGCCTTGCTCTCGAAGTTTCGGATGACGGGGCAGACCGCCGAGTTCGGGATGTTGCTCAAGCAACCCAATGCGCTTGTCCAATCTTCCCAGATAGGACAACGCACGATTCGGGCTGTCTCGCGCAATGAAGGCGAAAATCTCGCCAAGATCAGCATCCGCAACGGGAAGATACCGGACTGTGTATTTATCGGGCATTGATTCGGCATCGGAGTTTGGTTATCATCTGTCTATGGGCGATGCCCTTCTTCCCCGCTGCCGACTGAGCTTGAGCAACGCTGAGCTTTCAGTCGCTCATAGTGCTCGATGCTCATCACGACTAGATCGCCTTCACCATTGGTCGTCAGATACACGGGCTCATCTTGGTCGTGACAGATCGTAGCAATCTCTCTGGTTCGGTTGCGCAGGCTTGAGATCGATTTGATGATTGGCACGAGACGCTCCATTCAAAGAATCTATGAACAGATTAGTACCAAATTCTGACAAAATCAAGTTTTCATTTGCGGCGCACTGCACATAACAAAAGTAGGATCATCATGGGACCATACGTGACATCAGAATCTCTTGAAGCAAGGACGCGACTTTGGCTTGAGCGTATCGCGCCCATAAACCAGCATCGGATGGAACTTAGCAGAGAAAAAGCCGCTCTCCTCGTCATTGATATGCAGCGATTCTTCTTGAATCCGGCTTCTCCGACGTTTACTTGTGGGGGACTAGCAATTCTTCCAACATTGAGGCGACTCATCTCTTCTTTTCGAGAGGCAGGCCGTCCCGTGATCTACACGCAGCATGTTCATCACCCTGACTGTCTTGACGCCGGTATCATGGAGTGGTGGTGGGAAGGAATGTGCCTTGAAGGGAGTCCGGAAAGCGAAGTACATAGCGACATTGCTCCGCTGCCCAATGAGAAAGTCATTCTCAAGCACCGCTATTCGGCATTTTATAATACAGATTTGGAGACTGTGCTGCGGTGTCTCAGAATAGAGGACATCGTTATCTCCGGCATTATGACCAATATGTGCTGTGAATCCACTGCTCGTGATGCTTATTATCGGGATTACAGGGTCTTCTTCCTCGCTGACGGGACTGGAAGCATAAACGAGGAGATGCATCTGGCGAGTTTGCTCAATCTCGCTTTCGGATTCGCGTTCGTAACAACGACCGATTTCGTAACGCAACAGCTACTTGAGTGAGGGAATCATGTGCCTTGAGACCTCGTCCCGAAGAAGTCGGGACGGGCGCTCCTGCATTTGACAGGATGATCTATTGAGGTCGTCCAATGCCTCGCCTTCGCGGAAGATTGAATATATTGGCTCGGCGTCCCCTGGTGTCTCGGCCCATAAGTACCTTTAAGCCGAAGGCTTACCAGCCCGCTACGCGTTCTGGCGGGGGAGCTCGACAGAATCCGTCGGAGTCTGACGACCTGTGGCTGAGAATAAGTCTACCGACCAAAGCCGCACAAAACAAGATGAATTCGAATAAGTGAGTGTCGATGACTTCCTAGAGAAATCTCCGGGACTCGACACTAGTCACTCACTGAGTGCACCGAGAATGGCAAATGGAACTAGCAGACCTCGGATTTGATCGTTGGTTTCAATTGAAGCGAGAGAAGTTGCCGAGACTGGATTGCGGCGTCGCACGAGTCACGAGAGTCGACAGGGACCGATACCTGGTCAGGAACGAGAAGAATGAAGTCCAAGCGGAGCCTACGGGGAAGCTCCTCTTCTCAGCCGAGTCCGGCCAGGATCTCCCCTGCGTTGGGGACTGGGTATTCGTCCAGTACTACGATGATGGCGGGCTCGCGATCATTCATGGAGTACTCCCAAGAAGAACCTTCTTGCGACGGAAATCTGCCGGAAACAGCGTTGACTACCAGATGATCGCGTCCAATATCGACATCGCCTTCATCATGCAGTCGTGCGATTTCAATTTCAACCTGCGCCGGATGGAACGGTATCTTGTCATGGCAAATGAAGGTCAAGTCGAGCCGATCGTCCTCCTCAGCAAAAGCGATCTCGTGAATACTGAGGACCTGGAGAAGAGAATTTCAGAAATCAGGAATGCCCGCATCAACGCGAGAGTCATCGCGTTCAGCAACAAGACTGCTGCCGGACTGGAAAAAGTAAAACAGGCAATGGAAAAGGGAAAGACGTATTGTCTGCTCGGGTCATCAGGTGTGGGCAAAACCACGCTCCTGAATCATCTCCTCGGTCGCGAGGAATTTGAGACAAATCCTGTGCGTGAAAAGGACGGCAGAGGTAGACACACGACAGCTCGCCGGCAGTTGACAGTTCTTGAGAGCGGAGCGCTGCTGATCGACACGCCGGGCATGAGGGAACTGGGCATGATCGCCGTTGGCGCCAGTATCGACGACAGCTTCTCTGATATTCATGAGCTCTCCAAGAATTGCCGGTTCAACGATTGCACGCACACCACGGAAGTCGGTTGCGCAATCCTGACGGCGGTTCAAAGCGGGGATCTAAGTGAAGACCGATACCAGAGTTACACAAAGTTGATGAAGGAATCTGAATTCCACCAAATGTCCTATGTGGAACGACGTAAGAAGGACAAGCAGTTTGGGCGAATGATCAAGAAAGCAATGAAACACATCAGGAAGAGGAAGCCCTTATCTTGAGGACACGCTGAGGATTGCAGAATCCAAGCGCGTTGGAGCAGGCGCTGCCGCTACAAGAGAACGAGAACCGTATGAACAGATTGCTGGCGATAACATCCAAGGAGGACATCCCCCCTCAATATCGGGAGACGCCAATCGGGCTTCTGCTGGAATATCACAATCTCAAACGCCCTTTTGCCACCTACACCAAGGCCGAGTTGCTGATCGGAATGTGCATGGACAATCGGAAGCATCTTCATATTCCTGACAATTTCGCATTCATCATTCGTGCTGGTGGTGCTAACCTGAGATACAGTGAATTCAAAGTCTCCTACGCGATTGCCGTTGGCGGAGTCCGTTGCATCGCTCTAATCGGACATAACCAATGCGGTATGGTCAACCTCATCGCGCGCAAAGGTCAATTCGTAGAAGGACTGGTCAAGGCCGCGGGGTGGCAACCACAACAGGCGGAAGAACATTTCTATCACTTTGCTCCAATGTTCGAAATCGGCAACGAAATCGACTTTGTCTTGAGTGAAGTCAAACGACTTCGCCTGCGGTACCCGAAGATACTGGTCACTCCCCTTCTGTACCGTCTTGAAGACGGTTGTCTTTCTCTTATAGAGGAAGATACACGCAGCAGTGGTCAGGATGCACGCTGATGAAGATGGCCAAACGATACATCCTGCTGGCCTTGCTGTTTGGTCTTGTTTGTGTGAATCTCCTTTTGGATTCCTTCTCGAGTGAGCACTCAGGTTTGATCGGTCGGTTCATTCCTCCAATCGCCATACTGCTGCTCGTCTTCCTCTGGCGTCGCGTCGAAGCGAAAGCCCATAAGCGACATCTCGAGCATTGGCTTACTCTCAGAAAACGAGGCAAGCTGCGTTTTGTTCTCCGTCACTATCTCCTGCTCCGCGGAGGCATTCTTTTCATCGTACTCTTTCTCGCGTTCTATGCTTTCATTCGATTGTCAGTGCTGGTCTCTATCATTCTCTTCTTGACGTTCGCCCTGATTGTTTTGACACTCTTTTGGATGGGCCTCGAAGAATGGAAGAGTTGCGAAGAAGAATGCGAGATCCTCGCTCTGCGTCAGGCGGCGGAGAAGTCGAGACGGTTTTCGGCGCTAACGAATTAAGGGCGCCGGCGGCTTGCAAAGGGCGATACGATTCATCCGGTTTTTTGCGGAATTGGTGTCGCTCAGGCCAGCTAGCTGCAGGAAGAATGGAATGCTGGACCCAGCAACCGTGGCTTGCGTGTTGCCTCAGCGATGCGCGCTCTTTCTCCTCTTTTTTCTCTGACATTCTGGGATAAAAATGTATATTTGCACACGCGCAGAGTTGAGGCCTCTGCTTCCCGCTGACGGGTCGCTCGGGGACAGCATCGACGACGCACGAAAACCGCGCCACCAGAACACTCTTCCAACAAAGGAGATCGATACATGAAAGGAAACGAGAAGCTCATTGCACGGCTGAACGATTTGCTCGCGGACGAGCTCACAGCCATCAGCCAATACATGGTTCACTCGGAAATGTGTGCAAACTGGGGTTACGGGAAGCTGCACGAGGCAATCGAGAAACAGGCAAAGGATGAAATGCATCACGCCGAGTGGCTGATTCAACGGATCCTCTTCTTGGAAGGCTCCCCGGTCGTACACAAACTCAAGCCCATGAAGATCGGAAAAAGCGTTGTGGATATGGTGAGCAACGATCAGGAGGCCGAGCTCGCAGCGGTCAAGGCGTACAATGAGGCAATTGCGTTGGCGCGTGAAGTTACAGATGAAGCAACGGCCGACTTGCTCACGAAGATTCTGACAATGGAGGAGGGACACGTCGACTGGGCGGAGATGCAGCGGTCGCAGATCGAGCAAATGGGTCTCGAGAACTACCTGGCCAACCAGTCCTAACGTCTTTACCCTCGGACTAAGTCAGTGGTTCACATCCGCGCCAGCGTGCGCATGCAGATGGCAGACGAGAGCACGACGTTCGTTCATTCCTGAATGTATGTTTTGAATCTTCGTCTGACATTCACTCGAGCTCACGTGCTGGCGCGGATTCGCGAACGGACCTACTTCTCATGCCTTGCAGGAGCACGCACTTCAGCCCTGGCCGCCCGGCAGCCCAGCTGACGGAATCAAGTATCCTTTTGCTGACCAACGCGTACCATCTCTTCCGGTCAACGTCGGAGAAGCTACGACCGACCAAACTATCATCGAGCAAGTTCTCAACACGCGGCGCGTCCAGAACGAAATCAATCTGCTCTTGATCGACAAAATACCGACATCTGGTTTCAAAGCGGTCCCCCGCGGCTCGAGAGGGCAAACCGTTGTCGAACAACTCGTACATATGAATCGTGTCCGGCTGGGACGGTTTCAGTATCACCTTACCGGGAAACGACCGAGCCTTCCAGGTGCAAAGGAGGACGCCTTCAAGGGCAAAGCGGCACCACGAGCGTTTCGGAAGAACGCTGTGCGGTGGATGGGCTATCTCATCTCGCACGAATCGCACCGTCGCGGCCAGATACTCCTGGCACCGAAACAAAACGGGACGAGACTCCCGGAAACGGTTTCCCTGCAGGGTCTCTGGGGGAGAAACATGCATGTGAGTGACCCGACGGGTCTCAAGTGAATCTTCTCCCTCTGGATCACGCGGACCAGTTTCGACTGGGGAAAAACGTGCCCCCTTCCCGGCAAGAACCTTTCTTGCAAATCCATCCAAATCCTTGCATCTTTACGGATGAAGATCTACACCTCTGGAGGGAAAAACCATGACCAGCGAGATCATGCTGTATGTCGGCTCCGGTGTCATTATCCTCTGGGGTCTCGCTCATATCGTTCCAACGAAAGCTGTCGTCAGGGGATTCGGACAGCTTTCGAGTGACAACAAGCTGATCATAACGATGGAGTGGATTGCCGAGGGGCTTACACTCTGCTTCGTCGGCGCGCTGGTTCTGGTCGTTACCGTCGCCGTGGGAACACAGGGCGTTGCGTCGTTGTATGTCTTCCGAGCGTGCGCCATCATGCTCATCGCGCTTGCGGTCCTTTCGCTTTTCACCGGCGCGCAGACATCGGTGATGCCAATGAAGATTTGCCCGTTCGTCAAAGGATCGGTGGCGCTCCTGTTCTTTGTCGCGAGTATCATCGGCGGCAGCGGAGTGTGATGCCACCTTTCGGGGGAAACGGGACGACATCAAAGAGTCCCTGGAATTGCCAGATTCTGGGACTGGCGGAGGCGATCCCACAGGAGAAGTAGTCCATGAACATCATAGATCTTGACGAGTCGACACTTCCGGTCTACCTGGTGTGCCTGGAGGATTGGTCGGAGGAAATAAAAGAGGCAGGCGATCACAAGCGGGTCTGGTACGAGAAGATGAAGGACAAGGGCCTTCGGGTCAAGCTTGCTGTCGATGACCGAGGGATTGTCGGCGGCATGATACAATATGCACCCGCCGAGTATTTGTTCATCGAAGGCGTTGACCTCTATTTCATCCACTGCATTTGGGTTCACGGACACAAGCAAGGCCGAGGTGATTACCGCGGGAAGGGTATGGGGACGGCATTGTTGCAGGCAGCAGAGGCCGATGTGCGATCGCTCGGTGCCAAAGGGATCGCGGCCTGGGGCATCCTTCTCCCCTTCTGGATGAAGGCTTCCTGGTACAAGAAGCACGGATATCGCGCGGTCGACCGGGATGGTATCCAGGTACTTCTTTGGAAACCGTTTGCCCCTGATGCAATTCCACCCAAACTCATCCGGCAGGCGGCAACGCCACCGTTGGAGCCGAACAAAGTGGTCGTCACCTCCTTCCGCAACGGGTGGTGTCCGGCGCAGAACCTTGTCTTCGAGAGGGCGAAGAGGGCCGCCGCCGATCCGGAGTTCAAGGAAAAAGTTCTTTTTCGAGAGATTGACACGTTTGACCGGAGTGAGTTTCTTCGATGGGGGATCTGCGACGCTCTGTTCGTCAATCACAAGCTGGTGCGAACGGGTCCTCCGCCATCTTTTGAGAGGATACGCAGGGTGATCGCGAAACAGGTGAAGAAACTCGGCTGACCATAATTGGGGAGGATACGACATGACCGAGAAACTATGGATTGCCGGAACACTCTTGCTGGGAGTTCTGGCGGGAGGGCTGCCCCTCTGGCCGATCGCATATGAAAACCTCTCGCTGACAAGTGGGGGATTTGTCGTGACCTGGATCTGCACCGGTGTGCTGGCGGCGGGAATTGCGGGACGATTCAGCACCCTCCCACGCCTTAGCATCGGTCTCTTCGTGGCATGCGGATTCGTCGCTGCCGTCCTGGCAAGAATTATCGTAGACGGAATGGAAGACAGTACAACTCACAGCTACTGGCCCTTCGAGATCGTCATTACGATTATCATCTCAACACCATCTGGGCTTATTGGTGGTTATCTGGGCCGACGGCTGAGGGAGCGTGCAGCTCAGGCCGGAGAAGAAAGTGACCAACCGTAGTGCCGGTCTTCTGATGTATCGCGTGCGCAAGCAGCGGCTTGAAGTCTTCCTTGTCCATCCCGGCGGACCCTTCTGGGCCAAAAAGGATCTCGGTGCGTGGTCGATTCCGAAAGGTGAGTTTTCTGAAGGGGAAGATCCTTTGGAAACCGCAAAAAGAGAATTCCAGGAGGAAACGGGTTACGCCGTTTTTGGTTACTTCACACCTCTCGAGCCCCGGAAACAGCCCAGCGGAAAGATCGTCCACGCCTGGGCAGTTCGTGGAGATTGTGATCCCAGCAAGATTACGAGCAACACCTTCGAAATCGAGTGGCCTCCTCACTCCGGCAAGCGGCAGAAGTTCCCGGAGATCGATCGTGCTGATTGGTTCCCCCTTGATGTCGCAATATGGAAGATCTTGAAAGGCCAGGTCGGCTTCTTGGAGGAGCTTAGAGATCTCACGCTCTCGGCTGGAACTCACCGAAACGACAATGAGTGAGCGCGGTGCAAACCTCCCCGTACACAACGTCAGAGATGTCTGATTAATATGGAACAATTCTGCTGGACGATTCGTAGAAGAGCTAGGATTATGGAGGGCATCCTATGAATATGAAGATCAATCGCCGTCAGTTTCTGAAGCGGGGAGCCGCATTCGGCGCGGTAGCGGCTGCGGGCGCGTCCGCCCTCCCCTCCCTCCTCTCAGCCTTCCCGAGACCGAAGAACATCGATATCGTGGCTATCCAAAGTGAGGACTACTTCGCCGCCACACAGAAAGCGGTCGAGCTTCTGGGCGGAATGGAGAAATTCGTGCGTCCAGGAAGCAAGGTAGGCGTGCTGGCAAATTCCGTTTGGGGTAGACGCGGGACGTACACACTTCCTGACATCACGATCACCGTGGTGATCATGTGCCTCGCAGCGGGGGCGAAAGAAGTCCGTTCAATCGAGAGCAGACCCGGTAACTACTGGAGGCGCAGCAAGCTGTACCAGCAATACAAGGACCAACTCGACAACCTGCCTTCGGGGGGACGGAAGATTGAGTTGAAGCTTGATCCGTGGAAATCTCTCAAGACTGCTGACGTTTGCCAAAATCTGATCGAGTGCGATGTCTTTATCAACGTTCCGATCGTCAAGAACCATCGGGGAACGATTCTATCCGGGAACCTCAAGAACATGATGGGTTCGACGTCGAATTCAACCAACCGCTTCTTCCACACGGGATCTGGGGTGAACGAGGACGAGACTTTCCTGGGACAATGCATCGCCGACATCAACCTCGTTCGGCGGCCCGATCTGTGTGTCCTGGATGCAACGGAGTTCGTCACGACCAACGGACCGGCAGGACCGGGTTTGGTGATGACGGCGAATAAGGTCGTCGCCGGAACGAATCCTGTCTCCGTCGACGCGTATGCCTCCAAACTGTTCGGTCTGAAGCCCGAGAGCGTCCCGATGATTTTCTTTGCCCAACAGCATGGACTCGGTGAGATCAGACTTGATCGCCTGAGCATCCACGAAGCCGCGCTCTAAGGAGATTCTAAAACTGAATCACCGGGCAAATTCTGCCCGTATGACAGAAAGCAGTAATCAAGCAGCCAGGAATAATCGTATGGAAAAGCATATAACAGCTGTCGCCGCACTTCACATCGGGATGGGCATTCTCCTGCTCCTGATCGGTTCCTTCCTCTTCATTCTCCTCGCAGCGATCGGATTTGTTTCGCACGATGAAGATGCATTGCTCGTCCTCGGCACCATCGGGACAATCCTGGGAATGTTTTTCTTTTTGCTTTCTGTTCCTGGGATCATCGGCGGCATTGGTCTGCTCAAGCGACGAGAGTGGGCCAGGATTCTCATTCTGATCGTTTCGGCCTTCCAGTTATTCAACATCCCGTTTGGGACGGCTCTCGGAGTGTACTCCATCTGGGCACTTGTGCAGGACGAAACCGTGAAGCTCTTTACTTCTGCCTACTTGAAATCGTAGGACCATCTGGTCGTTTTGCGTTCCAGGGCTTTCGTCGCATTTGCGCAAGAAGTCGACCTCTGCATTCAACCGTCGCTGCCGCGCGATTGAAGACATGAGCGTTGCATCAGACGGATTGAATGCTTGAAAGATATACGCAGCCAGCACTCAGGACCCTTGATTGCCGCCCTGCGCTTCTGCAGCTACCCTCCCACAATCACGTAACCATCTCAGGAAGGAAGCATGAAAGTCGTGGATGTATCATCGAGTGAAGAACGATCGGCAAAGAGCGCATTCCTTGTTGTCTCTATTCTGGCGTTCGCAAAACTCATGATTCACCTCCTGACGAATGCTTTTGGCAGCTACGGCATCTTCCGGGATGAATTCTACTATCTGGCATGTGCCAGTCGCATTGATCTGGGCTACGTTGACCAACCTCCCCTGTCAATCTACATTCTCGCCCTGAATCGGATATTAATCGGAGATTCCCTTTTCGCGCTACGCCTCCTGCCGGCAATTGCAGGTGCCGCTACCGTGTTCGTCGCCGGCCTAATTGTGCGCAGGTTTGGGGGCGGCACCTTCGCGATCGTGATCGCGGGGCTGTCGCTCATTGTCTCACCGATTCATCTGGCGATGAACACCCTGTACTCGATGAACTGCTTCGACATCTTCCTCTGGACGCTCGGGATGTATGTCCTGATCCTCATCGTCGACGAGAACAGACCGCAACACTGGCTCATCCTCGGCGTCATCATCGGCCTGGGTCTTCTCAACAAGATCAGCATGGGTTGGTTCGCGGCGGGTCTGCTCGTAGCGTTGCTGACAACCAGACACCGTCAGGCGTTGACAACGCAGTGGCCCTATCTTGCCGCCATCATCGCGTTTCTCATCTTTCTCCCCTATGTCATTTGGAATATCCGTCACGATTTCGCGTTTCTTGAGTTCATCAGAAACGCGACGAGCCAGAAATATTCGGCTCTCACGCCGGTCGACTTCCTCCTAGGCCAGCTCATGTTGGTGCATCCCTTCACTGCCCCGGTGTGGTTCCTGGGGCTCTTCTACCTGTTCTTTGACGAGCGCGGAAAGAAGCACAGAATGTGCGGCATCGTTTTTCTTACGACGATGGGAATCCTTGTCGCCAATATCCACAGTAAGCCGGAATATCTTGCCGCGGCCTATGCCGTTCTCTTCGCTGCGGGGGGTGTTCAGGTCGAGCAGTTTGCCAGACGCCCTCGTTGGAGGTGGGTAAGATATGCCCTTCCATCTCTCATACTCCTCGGCGGTATCGCCACAGCCCCCTTCACGCTCCCTTTCCTTCCGGTCAGGAGCTTCATCGCGTATTCCGAGCGAATTGGTGTCAAACCTGAATCGAATGAAAGCAAGGAGCTGAGCGAACTCCATCAGCTCTATGCCGACATGTTTGGGTGGGAAGAGATGGCAGCCACCGTCTCCAGAGTCTACGCGTCCCTCTCCCCTGAGGAAAGAGCGAAATCGGTCTTCTGGGGAAGGAACTACGGGAGGGCCGGAGCGGTTGAGTATTACAGCCGAAAATACGAACTCCCCCCTGTCATCTCATCTCACAACAGCTATTGGATATGGGGATACGGTTCCGGAGACTACGAGGTGTTGATCATGACTGGCGGAAGCAGGGAAGACCTGTTGACGCATTTCGAGAGCGTGGAGCAGGCAGACACGGTGCGATGTATCTATTGTATGCCGTACGAGAACAGGCTACCCGTTTTCGTTTGTCGCAATCCGAAATCCGATCCTCGGGAAGCCTTCGCAAGGATCTGGCCCGAGGCAAGACACTACGAGTAACTTACAGCACATAGCAAGGAGGCAAGCATGAAACCGATTCACAAAACCGGCCTCGTTCTTGGGGTGCTGGTCGTCATCTGGATGTTCATCGTAGGATTTGCAGGTTGGTACAAGGACGCCGTGCTCTTGAACCTGTTCTATGTCGTGATCCTGATCCAAATCGGTGTTCTGATTTGGGGATTAAGATTCACAGCGCGCGAGGGCAGGGGCTACGGCGGGCAGGTCGGCGCCGGAATGCTCATGTCGGTCATCGGCGGCGTCATCATCTTCTTCGGCTCCATACTCTTCACATCCGTCGCTTTTCCAGACTACTTTGAGGAGGTGCGAAGAGCAGGAGAAGAAGTCCTGCGCGGTCAGGGAATGTCCGACGCGGACATCCGGACATACCTCGATCAGCAGGCTGCGATGCAGACGCCGTTCGTGAATGCTCTGACTGGATTCATCGCCACGCTGGTGACGGGGCTCATCGTTTCTCTGATTGCGGCCGCGTTTTTGCGAAAGAAACCTAAGCTCGCGCCCGCGCCTGATAAGCCGACACATGAGTAGGTACAAACGTCCCCGGGATCTGAGCCTGGAGCCGTGCTCTGAAGAGGAATGAAGGTCTGACATTGCTGCGCGGGAAAGATCATGCAAGATCCCGCGCGCAGAGTTCAGCCGCCAATTTTCCGGAGATGATCACCAGCGGCATGCCGCCACCCGGATGAGCAGCACCGCCGCACAGATAGAGGCCCTTTACATTGCGAACCCGGTTCTGTGGCCGAAGGAAGGCGGCCCGCCTGTCGTTCGAAGAGATCCCATAGATGCTTCCCCGATGGGCGTTGAACCGGCGTTGGAAGTCCCGGGGTGCGATGACGTGTTCAAACAGGATCTTCCCCTCCACGTCGATCCCGACCTCACGCAGTTTCTCCAGCACACGACCGCGAACCGCCTGCTCATCAACTCCATTTTCCGCGCCGTTGAGATACGGCATATTGACAAGCACGAACCAGTTCTCGCAGCCCGGGGGAGCGTGATCCGGATCCGTCTTCGACGTGACCGATACGTAGACGGTCGGATCTGAAGGCGGGATTCTCCTGACGAACAGCTCATCAAACTCCTTACCGTAATTGCTAGAGAAGAATATGTTGTGATGAGCCAGTTGAGGATGCTGGGCCTTCACCCCCCAGAGAAGAACCAGGCCGCTGGAAGATGGCTCGACATCGCTCAGTTGACGAGCCCAACGGCGATCATCGACGAGTGCCGACAACGTGTAGACGGCGTCAGCGTTGCTGATGACTGCATCGGAACTGACAACATCTCCACACTCAAGCTCCACTCCCGACGTTCGTCCCCCTGAAACAAGAATCCTCTTCACCGGAGTGTTCAAGAAGAACTTGACGCCGACGACTTCCGCGACAGCCTGCAACGATGCGTTGATCCGATAGATACCTCCGCGACTGTAGTATCCCCCGATGCAGTACTCGACGTGAGGAATAATATTAAGTGTCGCAGGCGCCTGGTAGGGATTTGATCCATTGTACGTCGCATACCGGTCGAAGACCTGAACGAGCCGCGGATCCTTGAAGTATGTCGAAACGGCCCGGTGGACGGTGCGGAATGGATCGATTTTCCAGATTTGCAGCAGTGTCCGGAGGCTCTTCCACGTCAGCAAGGACGAGAAGTCCGAAAAGCTTCTAAAGATGAATATGTCACTCGTCAGATCGTAGATCGTTTTGCTATAGCGGGTGAAGCGGCGGTAGCCTTCAACGTCGGCGGGCGAGAGCCTGCTGATCCCCTGCAGCATCTGACTCTCTTCTGAAGATGAATATGTCACTCGTCAGATCGTAGATCGTTTTGCTATAGCGGGTGAAGCGGCGGTAGCCTTCAACGTCGGCGGGCGAGAGCCTGCTGATCCCCTGCAGCATCTGACTCTCTTCGGAAGAAGCGTCGAAGACCGTCCCGTCAGCGAAGAAATACCTACAGATCGGGTTGACGCGCTCGAGCGTGAGATAGTCTCTGATTCTTTTCCCAGCCGCAGCGAAGAGATCATCGAAGACGAACGGCATCGTGAGCAGCGACGGCCCCGTGTCAAACCTGAAGCTGTCCTGTACAAACTCACCTGCCTTGCCTCCGACCGCATCGTTCTTTTCGAAAACGGAAACATCAAATCCGCGCGACGCGAGGTGGATTGCGGCTGAGAGCCCACCAAGACCGGCTCCGATGATGCTAACCTTCTTCACGAGTTGTGGGACCTGACCGCGACGTAGAGCCGTTTGTATTCAGCCGAGACGGCGGCGTGGTCGACGACCGGAGCTGGATACTGTCTCCCGATGATGCAGCCGATTTCCTTCTGCAGCGCTGGGGGCATTTCGTGCGGACCGTGGACGAACTTTGCGGGGACTTTTGCAAGCTCGG
>Ga0194110_10006582_pt1 | contig 13568 bp, 10 predicted proteins | sample TA2Kig1200mmetaG_FD_146192 | JGI IMG/M metagenome (GOLD analysis project Ga0194110, IMG submission 146192) | Freshwater microbial communities from Lake Tanganyika, Tanzania - TA2015032 Kigoma Deep Cast 1200m | ecosystem: Environmental > Aquatic > Freshwater > Lake | place: Tanzania: Lake... | reverse complement strand
GCCGTGTTCTTTTTCAAACCGGTCGACATACTGCTTGCGCAGGGTCATCACCGGCGCCATGTTCACCTCGTTGAAGGTGGTCAGAATGGCATTGGTGGACTGCGACTGCAGCAGACGTTCTGCCACCCGGGCCCGCAGTCGGCTCATCGGCACCCGCTGCTCTGGGCGTCCTTCGAGCATGGCATCGGGGCCGAAGCTGGCCGCTACCGGTGGAAGGCTTGTGCCCATCGAGGGGGTGGGTATAGCCGCAGGCTTGGGCACAGAAACAGACGCAGGGGCTGGAGCAGGGGCACTCCCTTTGGTGGCGGCTGCCAGCACATCGCCTTTGGTAATGCGTCCGTCTTTGCCGGTACCTTGCGATACCGACACGCCGGTCTCGGCCATGAGCTTAGCCGCAGCGGGCATGGCAACGCCGGCCGAAGCACCGGACGAGGCCGCCTGTGTTGCCGCAGGCGCCGAAGCAGGGGCCGCCGCAGCCGATACCGCACCCGCCTTGGCCTCGGTGTCGATCTTGGCGATCACCTCGTTGGACACCACACTGCCGCCATCGTCTCTGAGCAGCTCTGTCAGAACCCCACTGGCAGGCGCGGGTACCTCAAGCACCACCTTGTCGGTTTCGATTTCGATGAGCGTCTCGTCTTGCGTAACCGCCTCGCCGGGTTTTTTCTTCCACTGCAACAGGGTGGCCTCTGCCACGGACTCCGATAACTGTGGAACCTTTACCTCATGAATAGCCATTTTGATATGTCTCTCAGTCTGTCTTGAAATGTGTTTGGAATAAGGAAATGGGATTGGTGACTAGGGTCTAGATAATCTGGGCGTTTTTCAGTCGCGCAAAGGCCGCATCGAGCAGATCTTTCTGGCGCTTCACAAAGACCTCGTAATAGCCAGAGGCAGGTGCGGCCAGGGCGGGACGCCCGGCATAGCCCAGCTTCATGCCGTCGGTCATGTGCTCGCGCAGATAGTGCTGGGCCTGGAACCAGAAGCCCTGGTTCTGAGGCTCGTCTTGCACCCAGACAATCTCGGTGAGGTTGGGGTACTTGCGAATCTCATTTCCAAACTGCTTGTGCGGAAAGGGATAGATCTGCTCCACCCGTACGATTGCCACATCGTCGCGGTCGCGCTCTCGGCGCTGGGTTACCAGGTCGTAATAGACCTTGCCGGAGCAGACCATCATGCGCTTGATCTTCTTGGCCTGAATGGTGGGGTCCACCTCGCCAATGACGGTCTGGAATCGGCCATGCACCAGCTGGTCTAAGGGCGAACTGGCATCCTTGTTTCGCAGCAGCGACTTCGGTGTGAAGACTACCAGTGGCTTGCGGAAAGCCCGAATCATCTGCCGCCGCAGAAGGTGGAAGATCTGGGCGCCGGTGGTGGGCTGGCAGAGCTGCATGTTCATGTCGGCGCAGAGCTGCAAGAACCGCTCTGGTCGGGCCGAGGAATGCTCCGGCCCCTGGCCCTCATGACCATGGGGCAGTAGCAGCGTGAGGCCACTTTGGCGGCCCCACTTCACCTCGCCTGAGGCAATAAACTGATCAATCACCACCTGGGCGCCGTTGGCGAAGTCGCCAAACTGGGCCTCCCAGATAACAAGGGCGTTGGGCTCTGCGGTGGAGTAGCCGTACTCAAACCCCAGCACGGCCTCTTCAGACAGCACCGAGTCGATCACCGTAAAGTTGGCCTGCTCAGGCGACACGTTCTGCAAGGGAATATAGGTGCCCGAGTCGTAACGCTCACGCTTCTGGTCGTGCAGCACGGCATGGCGGTGGGTAAAGGTACCCCGGCCGCAGTCCTGGCCACTGAGCCGAATGGCATAGCCGCTGGATACCAGCGAGGCATAGGCAAGGTGTTCGCCCATGCCCCAGTCGACATTGAGCTCGCCTCTGCCCATGGCGCGGCGATCGTTGAGCACCTTTTCTACCAAGGGGTGGACATTAAAGCCCTGGGGCACGGTGGTCACGCGCTCGGAGAGGCGCTGCAGCTCGGAGAGCGGAAGCCCCGTGTCGGCATCATCGGTCCATTTTTTGTTAAGGAACGGTGCCCAGTCGACCGAGAACTTGCTCTTGTAGTTGGTGAGCACCGGTTCGCGGGTGCCGCTGCCCTCGTCCATTGCAGCCCGGAAGGCCTTTACCAGGGCATCGCCCTCGCCTGGGGCGATCACGCCCTGCGCCTCAAGACGGTCTGCATAGAGCTTGCGGGTACCAGGATGGGCGCCTACGGCGCGATACATCATGGGCTGGGTAAGCGATGGCGTATCTTGCTCGTTGTGGCCCAGCTTGCGGAAACAGATGATGTCGATCACCACATCTTTTTTGAACCGGGTGCGGTATTCCACCGCAAGGTTGGTAACGAACACCACCGCCTCGGGGTCATCGCCATTCACGTGAAACACCGGCGCCTCGATCATCTTCACCACATCAGAGCAGTACAGGGTTGACCGTGTGTCGCGAGGATCTGAGGTGGTAAAGCCAATCTGGTTATTAATCACGATGTGCATGGTGCCGCCCACGCCATAGCCTCGGGTCTGGGCCATGTTGAGCGTCTCCATCACCACCCCCTGGCCTGCAAATGCGGCATCGCCATGCACCAGAACGGGTAGGATCTTCTCCCCCGAGTTGTGTCCGCGACGGTCTTGCCGCGACCGCACAGAGCCGGTAACCACGGGGTTTACGATCTCTAGGTGCGACGGGTTAAAGGACAGCGACAGGTGCACTGGGCCGCCCGATGTGGACACATCGCTGGAGAATCCCTGGTGATACTTCACATCGCCGGCAGGCAGGTCTTCGGCATGCTTGCCCTCAAACTCGGCAAACAGGTCTTTGGGCATTTTGCCCAGGGTGTTTACCAGCACATTGAGCCGGCCGCGGTGGGCCATGCCAACCACGATCTCTTCAACGCCACGGGCGCCAGAGGCTTCGATGAGTTCGTCCATGGCGGCGATGAACGACTCGCCGCCTTCAAGCGAGAACCGCTTCTGGCCAACATACTTGGTGTGCAGGTATCGCTCCAGGCCTTCTGCGGCGGTTACCTGCTTGAGGATGCTGACCTTTTTGTCAGCCGAAAAGTGCGGGTTGGTGCGGCTTGATTCCAGCTTCTCCTGAATCCAGCGCTTTTCGGCCGGATCAGAGACGTACATAAACTCAGCACCGATCTTGCTGCAGTAGGTATCTTTAAGGGCCTGAATAATATCGCGCAGGCTCATCTGCTCCTGGCCAAAATACAGGTTGTCCGCCCGAAAGGGCGTGTCGAGGTCGGACTCGGAAAAGTCGTAGAAGGCATGCTCGAGCTCAGGAATCGCTGGCCGCTCGCGCAGCTTTAGAGGATCGAGATCTGCCCACTGGTTGCCCAGGTAACGATAGGCCGCGATCAGACTCTGGACGTGAATCTGTTTGCGGGCAACCGAGAGGTCACGCTCGGCAACACGCGGCAGAAACTGGTTGTGCTTGGCCCGTTGGGCAAACGACTCGATAACCGGCGCATGCGGTAGGTCTCGGGTGTCCGCGTCGCCATTGGTTGCAGGAACATTTTGCAGCTGATCAAAATAACGACGCCAGTTGTCGGTAACCGACCCTGGGTTGTCGAGGTACATCTCGTAGAGCTCCTCAACATAGGGCGCGTTGGCCCCAAAGAGATACGAATTGAGCTGAAAGCTCTTCATCATGATTGCTTCACCTTTCTTAGCCTATGGCCTGAAACGATGCGGGGAACCCCTCTGCTGGGTAACGATGTCACCGTCACAGATTGCAACTGTTAAAAGTCCCCTACCCCCTCCTCCAATGAACAAAGGGGCCTAGAAAGCCCCTCCCCCAAACAAAAACTTATCGCGACTCTAATGGTTTTACTGGCCGCTCGGTGAGCCCGGTATACAACTGGCGCGGGCGCCCAATTTTGTACTCCGGATCCACGATCATTTCCTTCCACTGCGATACCCAGCCTATGGTGCGGGCCACGGCAAAGATACAGGTAAACATGTTGACTGGGATGCCCAGGGCCCTTTGCACGATGCCCGAATAGAAGTCGACATTGGGATAGAGCTTACGCTGCACAAAATAGTCGTCTTACAGCGCGATTTTCTCTAGTGCCATGGCAAGCTTAAAGAGTGGATCGTTCTCCAGGCCCAGTTCTGCCAGCACTTCGCGACAGGTTTCCTGCATCAGCTTGGCCCGTGGGTCGAAGTTCTTGTACACGCGGTGGCCAAAGCCCATGAGCCGTGCGCCAGAGTTTTTGTCTTTTACCCGTTCCATAAACTCGCCCACTTTTTCCAGGCCCCCATTGGCCTGAATTTCTTCAAGCATCTCGAGGCAGGCCTGGTTGGCGCCACCGTGGGCTGGGCCCCAGAGGCAGGCTACTCCAGCCGCAATGGCGGAGAAGGGGCTGGTGCCCGATGAGCCGCAGAGCCGCACCGTAGAGGTGGAGGCATTCTGCTCGTGGTCTGCATGCAGAATAAGAATGCGGTCAAGGGCACGCTCAAGCACGGGATTGGGCTCGTACTTCTCGCAGGGCGTGGCAAACATCATGTGCATGAAGTTGCCCGCATACGACAGGTGGTTCTGCGGATACATATAGGGCTGGCCAATCGAGTACTTGTAGGCCATGGCAGCCAGCGTGGGCATCTTGGCGATCAGCCGCACAAAAGAAATGTCTTGCTGCTCGGGCGAATTGATATCGAGGCTATCGGGGTAGAACGCTGCCATACTGCCGCTGAGGCTGGCCAGAATTGCCATGGGGTGCGAGTCGCGGCGAAACCCCCGCACGGCAAACTGCATCTGTTCGTGCACCATGGTGTGGTGCATTACCAGCGACTGAAAGTCTTGGTACTGCGCAGCTGTGGGAAGCTCGCCGTAGTAGATGAGGTAGCAGGTTTCAAGAAAGTCACAGTGCACGGCCAGCTGCTCAATGGGATAGCCACGATACAAGAGCTGGCCTTTGTCGCCATCAATGTAGGTGATGCTGGAGTTACACGAGGCGGTAGACAAAAAACCCGTGTCGTAGGTGAACTTGCCCGCCTGCCCATAGAGCTTACGGATATCAATGACGTCGGGGCCGATGGTTCCCGTGAGGATTGGAAACTCCACCGATGGCGTGCCATCGCTAAAGCTCATTGTGGCCTTGTGCTCTGTAGTCATAGCGCCCTTCCCTTAAGTAGTTTTATAGTGATGCTGCCTGAGCGCGGGCCTGGGGCCGCGCTATGCCGCCCGGATCTCGTTGAGTACGCGCTGTGCCTGCGGGCTGGAGAGCAGTTCGTGCGCAGGCCGGCGACCCACCAACAAATCTAAAAGGTCATTGTCAGTGAGTTCGAGGATCTCGGCTAGACCATCATGGTCGTCTCGCGTAAAAAAATCGCCTTTACGCGTGAAAAAGCGCGTCAGCAAAAGATCGTTTTCGAGAAGCCCGCGCCGCGCGCGCCACTGAATGCGGCGCACCCAGTCGGGCGGCACGGGGTCTGACCCACCGCCGCTCACAGAAGCTGGCCCCCCTGAGAAAGCCGCTTCGCTGGACTGTGGCAGCATAAGCGTTACCAAATAGCTCGCGGTTGCTGTTCGCGCTTCGCACCTAGACGGTGCGACGGACCATCAACTCTTTAATCTTACCGATGGCCTTGGTGGGGTTAAGACCTTTCGGGCAGACATCCACGCAGTTCATGATGGTGTGACAGCGGAAGAGCCTATAGGGGTCTTCAAGGTTATCTAGACGCTCACTGGTAGCCTGGTCACGGCTATCGGCGATAAACCGATAGGCCTGCAAGAGGCCCGCCGGACCGACAAACTTGTCTGGATTCCACCAGAAAGAGGGGCAACTGGTGGAGCAACAAGCGCAGAGAATGCACTCGTAGAGGCCATCGAGCTCTTCGCGCTCCTCGGGGCTCTGCAGACGCTCCTTTTCGGGCGGCGGTGTTTCGTTAATAAGAAACGGCTTGATCGAGTGGTACTGCTTAAAGAACTGGGTCATGTCGACAATCAGGTCGCGGACCACCGGAAGCCCTGGAAGAGGCTTTAAGACAATCGGCTCTTTAAGCTCACGCAGGTTGGTGGTACAGGCCAGCCCATTTTTGCCATTGATGTTCATGGCATCGCTGCCACAGACCCCCTCACGACAGGACCGGCGAAACGACAGCGAGTCGTCGAAGTCTGACTTGATACGCATGAGCGCATCTAAGAGCATCTTGTCGGTGGGCTGCAGCTCCACGGTAAGGTCTTGCATGCGAGGTTTGGCATCAACATCAGGATCGTAACGGTAGATCGAGAATCGAACCGTGCGCGTGGCGGTGGTCATACCTGTTTGTCCTTTTCGGCAGTGGGTCTGTCGGAAATAGCGGAACGCGTTAGAAAGTACGTTTCTTAGGCTGGAAGGTTTCGACGGTGAGCGGCTTGAGGTTTACCGGCTTGAAGTCCAGACGATTGCCCTCGGAGTACCATAGCGAATGCCGCATCCATTCGGCGTCGTTACGCTCGGGGAAGTCGCTGTGGGCGTGTGCGCCGCGGCTTTCGGTGCGGGCCTCGGCAGACACGATCGTGGCCTTTGCTGTCTCGACAAGGTTGGCAAGCTCCAAGGCCTCAATACGCGCTGTGTTAAAGACCTGCGACTTGTCCTTTACATGGATATGCTGGGCCCGGTCGGCAAGCAACAGGATCTTTTCTTTGCCTTCGGTCAGCAATGCCGAGGTACGAAACACGCCGCAGTAGGTCTGCATGGTCTGGCGGATATCGCCGGCAATGTCTTGCACCCGCTCGCCTGAGGTGGACTGGTTGATATGGGCGAGGCGCTCCAGGGTTGGGTCGGCCCCATGCTCTGGAAAGCTGCGGTGCGAGTCATCGCGCAGCTTACGGCCCACGATATGGTTGCCCGCGGCACGGCCAAAGACCACCAGGTCGAGCAGCGAATTGGTGCCCAGACGGTTGGCCCCGTGCACCGACACACAGGCGCATTCGCCAATGGCATAGAGCCCATCCACGATCTCGTTGGGGTTGCCATTCTTGGGTGCCACCACCTGGCCATGGATGTTGGTGGGAATGCCGCCCATCTGGTAGTGAATGGTGGGCACGACCGGAATGGGTTCTTTAATGGGATCGACGTTTGCAAACTTTAGGGCGATCTCGCGAATGGACGGCAGTTTTTTCAGAATCTTGTCTGCGCCCAGGTGGTCGAGCTTGAGCAGCACATGGTCTTTGTTCGGGCCACAGCCACGGCCCTCTTTAATTTCCTGGTCCATCGACCGCGAGACAAAGTCGCGCGGTGCCAGGTCTTTAAGAGTTGGGGCATAGCGCTCCATAAACCGCTCGCCATTGCAGTTGAGCAGAATGCCGCCCTCTCCGCGCACGCCTTCGGTAATCAGCACGCCCGCGCCCGCGACGCCCGTGGGGTGGAACTGCCAGAACTCCATGTCTTCGAGCGGAATGCCCGCACGGGCGGCCATGCCCATGCCATCGCCGGTATTGATAAAGGCATTGGTAGAGGCGGCCCAGATACGGCCGGCCCCGCCGGTGGCAAAGACCGTGACCTTAGCCTCAAGCACCATGACCTCGCCGGTCTCCATTTCGAGCGCAACCACCCCGACACAGGCACCTTCGCTATCACGAATAATGTCAAGGGCCATCCATTCCACAAAGAACTGCGTGCGGGCCCGGACATTGCGCTGATAGAGGGTGTGCAAGAGCGCATGGCCGGTGCGGTCGGCGGCCGCACAGGCCCGCTGCACGGGCTTTTCGCCCAGGTTGGCGGTGTGCCCGCCAAACGGCCGCTGATAGATGGTGCCGTCGGGGTTGCGGTCAAACGGCATGCCAAAGTGCTCAAGCTCATAGACCACCTTGGGTGCCTCGCGGCACATAAACTCAATGGCGTCTTGGTCACCGAGGTAGTCAGACCCTTTTACAGTGTCAAACATGTGCCAGTACCAGTTGTCCTCGCTCATGTTGCCCAGCGACGCGCCAATACCGCCCTGGGCCGCTACGGTGTGTGACCGCGTGGGAAACACCTTGGAGAGAACCGCCACATTAAGCCCTGCCTCTGCCAGTTGCAGCGAGCAGCGCATGCCTGATCCACCGGCCCCAACAATTACCGCGTCGAACCGGCGACGCGGCAGGTTACGGGTTTGGTGCATTTGAATCTCAGCCATTTTTACACCCTCCAAAGCACATCGATCGCCCAGATGGCGCATCCCAACAGCCAGACGATAGTGAAGGCCTGTAGCGCAAGCCGCAGCCCCAGGGGCTTGACATAGTCCATCCAGATGTCACGCACGCCCACCCAGGCATGATAGAAAAATGCCAAGAACGCCAGCAGGGTGAAGACCTTCATCCAGGTCTGGGCAAACAAGCCCGACCAGCCGTAGTAGCCCGGCTCGGGCGCCAACAGCGCCGAAACCACCAGGATGACACTGTAACTGCCCAGTATGACCGCTGTAATACGCTGCGACAGCCAGTCGCGAAGCCCGTAATGCGCGCCCACAACGAGCCGCTTTTGACCGATACGAGGTTCTGACATTTAGAGCACTCCAAAAATCGCAAGCCAGGCCAGAAGCGAGACCACGAGACTAAGACCCATAAAGATCGTCGCAATCTGAGGGCTGGATTCTTTGGTGATGCCGAGATGCAGGTCGCTGATGAGGTGCCGCACGCCCCCAAAAAAATGGTGGATAAAGGCCCAGGCAAGACCGCAGAGAATGAGCTTGACCAATACCAGGTCGGTTAGCTCCATAAGGGTGGCGTAACTGAGCTCCGAGGTAAGGCTCAGGTCGAAGAGCCAGACGATGACTGGCAGAAGCAGAAACATTCCCGCCCCGCTGATGCGGTGCAGAATAGACATGACCCCAGCAATCGGCAGCCGATAGCTAAGAATCTGGCTGACATGGATATTGCGAAACTGCGGGCGCGGTTTTCGCGGCAATTCAGACATTTCTACTCCCTGAAGTTTTTTTTTATCTCCGTATTATAGAGCCCAGCCTTTGACACCGCCTAGGGTGAACCCTAAACTGCAGCCTCGTTCAAATTCTTTCCATTTCTCTTACTTGAAGCAATAAGGAGCTCCTTATGTCGCAGAAATCCCCCATGCGCGTGTCGGTTACTGGTGCTGCAGGCCAGATTGGCTACAGCCTTCTTTTCAGAATCGCCAGTGGCGAGATGCTCGGCAAAGACCAGCCGGTAATTCTTCAATTGCTGGAGATCCCAGACGAAAAGGCACAAAAGGGGCTCAAAGGGGTGATGATGGAGCTAGAAGACTGTGCGTTCCCGCTTCTTACCGGAATGTCTGCCCATAGCGACCCCAACACTGCTTTCAAGGATACCGACATTGCCCTGTTGGTAGGTGCCCGGCCTCGTGGCCCCGGTATGGAGCGCAAAGACCTGCTCTCGGCCAATGCCCAGATCTTTACTGCCCAGGGTAAGGCGCTTAACGCGGCCGCCTCGCGCAACGTGCGGGTCTTGGTGGTGGGAAACCCCGCCAACACCAATGCCTACATTGCCATGAAATCTGCCCCCGACCTGCCCCGCAAAAACTTTACGGCCATGTTACGGCTTGACCATAACCGCGCCGCCTCGCAGATTGCGGCTAAGACCGGTAAGCCCGTCTCTCAGATCGAAAAGCTCTGCGTCTGGGGCAACCATTCGCCCACCATGTACGCCGACTACCGGTTTGCGACCATTGCCGGCCAGCCTGTGAAGTCCATGATTAATGATGAGGAATGGAACCGCAACACCTTCCTTCCTACCGTAGGTAAGCGGGGGGCGGCGATTATTGAGGCACGGGGCTTGTCCTCGGCCGCCTCTGCGGCCAATGCGGCGATTGACCATATGCGCGACTGGGTGCTTGGCACTGCAGGGCGTTGGGTCACCATGGGAATTGCCTCTAACGGCGACTATGAGATACCCAAAGATGTGATGTACGGTTTTCCGGTGACCTGTGCCAATGGCGAATACAGCGTGGTGCAAGGGCTGGAGATCGATGCCTTCTCGCGTGAGCGCATGACCCACACCTTAAACGAGCTGCTCGAAGAACAGGACGGCGTAAAGCATCTGCTGGGCTAGGCCTTCTATCCCCGTTCTCAGCGCAGACACCATGGCAGGCCTTCACCCGGAGGAGGTCTTGGCGGCAACGGGCGGCAGTGACGCCCTCGTGGCGGCCTGCGAGCATTACGCGGGCGATGCCCGCAAGCTTGCCAAGGCCCTTGCCCTGCAAGCCTCGCGGGGCTGCGACTTTGATGTCACGATGGACCTTGAAGACGGGGCGCCTGCCGGGGCCGAGGCCGATGCGGTGCGCGCCCTGGTGGCCTTTCTTAACCAGTGGGACACAGACCAGGGCGGGTCTGTGTCGGCCAATGGCGGTGAATCGATCCATGGGTCTGGGCAGCGCCACGCGATTGGCTGCCGGGTGCATCCGCGCGAGCACCCGGCCTTTGCAGACGATCTACATGTGCTCGCCCACGCGCTTCGTGTGCCGCTGGCCTACCTCACCATTCCCAAAACAGAAGGGGTGGCAGATGCCACCGCGGCCATTGCCCATGCGGCGCAGACCTTTGCAGCAGCCGGTAAGCGCCTGCCCCCCGTGCAGCTTCTGGTGGAAACCCATGGCGCGGTACGCGAGGCCTTTGGGCTTGCCGCGCTGCCCGAGGTGCGTTTTCTGTCGTTTGGCCAGATGGACTTCACCAGCGCGCATCATGGGGCGATATCGGCCGAGGCCATGCACAGCCCTGGCCAGTTTGATCACCCGCTGCTGCGCAGGGCCAAAGTCGAAATTCTCGCGGCCTGTCATGCAGCCGGAAAGATTCCCACGCACAATCCCACTGTGAACTTTGCCGATTCTGACCAGACCCGCGCCGATGCCCAGCAGGCACGCGCCATCGGTTTTCTGCGCATGTGGAGTATTCACCCCAGCCAGGTGGGCCCGATTGTCGAGTCGTTTGCCCCGAGTGGCGATGAGGTAGAGGCCGCGGCTGCCTTGCTGCTTCATGCGCAGGCCAGCCAGTGGGGGCCGATTGCCTTTGGCGGCAAGCTGCACGACCGCGCGAGTTACCGGTATTTTTGGACACTATTGAAAAAGGCGCGGGCGATGCACCGCCCCATTCCTCAGGCCGCTGAGGCCGCATTTTTTTGAGTACACAAAATTTTTATATGACCAAGGGAGCCGTCACCATGTCACACAACCTGCACAACACGTTTCAAGACTACAAGACCAGTTCTGGCGCAAGCCATAAGTTTTATAGCCTGCCGGCCCTTGAGAAGGCGGGTGTTGGCCCCGTATCCAGGCTTCCGGTATCGATTCGCATCGTGCTCGAGTCGGTGCTGCGCAACTGCGACGGCAAGAAGGTAACCGAAGACCATGTGCGCCAGTTGGCCAACTGGAAGCCCACTGCAGAGCGTGTCGATGAGATTCCGTTTGTACTGGCGCGTGTGGTTCTGCAAGACTTTACCGGTGTGCCCTTGCTGGCAGACCTTGCGGCCATGCGCAATGTGGCCCACAGCATGGGCAAGAACCCCAAGCTCATCGAGCCCCTGGTACCGGTCGATCTGGTGGTCGACCACTCGGTAATGATTGACCACTACGGCACCAAAGATGCGCTTGATCTGAACATGAAGCTCGAGTTTCAGCGCAACGAAGAGCGTTATCAGTTTATGAAGTGGGGCATGCAGGCCTTTGACACCTTTAAGGTGGTGCCCCCCGGCATTGGCATCGTGCACCAGGTGAATCTGGAGTACCTGGCACGCGGCATTCATACCAAGAACAACATCAGTTACCCCGACACGCTTGTCGGTACCGACAGCCACACCACCATGATTAATGGCATTGGCGTGGTGGGCTGGGGCGTGGGTGGTATTGAGGCTGAGGCCGCTATGCTGGGACAGCCGCTCTACTTCCTCACCCCCGATGTGATTGGCGTGAATCTCACCGGCAAGCTGCCTGAGGGCACCACCGCGACAGATCTCGTGCTCACTATTACCGAGATGCTGCGCAAAGAAAAAGTGGTGGGCAAGTTTGTGGAGTTTTTTGGCGAAGGCACCGAGACGCTCTCGCTGCCCGACCGCGCCACCATCGCGAACATGGCGCCCGAGTATGGCGCCACCATGGGCTTCTTCCCGGTGGATGCGGTCACGGTTGACTTCATGAAGGCCACCGGTCGCACTGCGGCAGAGGTAGAGGCCTTTGAGGCCTACTTCAAGGCACAGAACCTGTTCGGTATTCCCCGCCAAGGCCAGATCGACTACACCAAGGTGCTCTCGCTCGACCTCTCGGCCATCAAGCCCTCGCTGGCTGGCCCGAAGCGCCCGCAAGACCGCATAGAACTGATCGCGATGAAAAACACCTTTGCTGAGCTCTTTAGCAAGCCAGTGGCCGAAAACGGCTTTGCCAAGCCTGCGGCAGAGCTTACCAAGCGGGTGAAGGCGGGCAGCACCGACCTGGGCCATGGCGATGTGCTTATTGCTGCGATTACCTCTTGCACCAATACCTCGAACCCTGGCGTGCTGCTGGCCGCAGGCCTGCTCGCGAAAAAGGCGGTAGAGAAGGGGCTTACCGTTAATAAGCGCATAAAGACTTCGCTGGCACCCGGAAGCCGCGTGGTCACCGAGTACCTCACCAAGGCAGGCCTGCTGCCCTATCTCGAGCAGCTTGGGTTTAGCGTGGCGGCCTATGGCTGTACCACCTGTATTGGAAACGCGGGCGACCTGACCCCAGAGTTTAACGATGCCATTGTGAAGGAAGACCTGGTCTGTGCGGCGGTGCTATCGGGTAACCGTAACTTTGAGGCGCGTATTCACCCCAATCTGCGTGCCAACTACCTGGCCTCACCCCCGTTGGTAGTGGCCTACGCTATTGCCGGGTCTGTGCAGAAAGACCTTAATACCGAGCCGCTCGGACAGGGCAAGGATGGCCCGGTGTACCTAAAAGACATCTGGCCCACCAGCCACGAGGTGGCGGCCGTCATGGGCCATGCCCGTGACCCGCAGACCTTCCAGCGTCTGTATGGCGACCTTACCAAAGACCATCACCTTTGGAACAACATTAAGGGTACTGCAGGCCAGGTCTACGACTGGCCAAAGTCCACCTATATTGCCCGGCCACCCTTCTTTGATGGCTTCTCGATGTCGCCGTCGGCCACGGGAAGTATTACGGGTGCGCGGGTGCTTGCCATTCTCGGCGACTCGGTGACGACAGACCATATCTCGCCCGCGGGCTCTATTAAAGAAGTTTCTCCTGGGGGTAAGTATCTGGTGGACAACGGCGTGGTCAAGGCCGACTTCAACAGCTACGGCTCTCGGCGCGGCAACCACGATGTCATGGTGCGCGGCACCTTTGCCAACGTGCGCATTAAGAACCTCATGCTGCCGCCCAAGGCCGATGGCAGCCGCGAAGAAGGCGGGCTTACGCTCATGCAGCCTTCCGGCGAGAAAACATTTATCTATGATGCCGCGATGGCCTATCAGAAGGCCGGTACGCCCACGGTGGTGATTGGTGGCGAGGAATATGGCACCGGGTCTTCGCGCGACTGGGCGGCCAAGGGCACGCAGCTGCTGGGCGTTCGCGCGGTCATTGCAAAGTCGTTTGAGCGGATTCACCGCTCTAATCTGGTGGGTATGGGC
>Ga0194110_10006578_pt1 | contig 13574 bp, 11 predicted proteins | sample TA2Kig1200mmetaG_FD_146192 | JGI IMG/M metagenome (GOLD analysis project Ga0194110, IMG submission 146192) | Freshwater microbial communities from Lake Tanganyika, Tanzania - TA2015032 Kigoma Deep Cast 1200m | ecosystem: Environmental > Aquatic > Freshwater > Lake | place: Tanzania: Lake... | reverse complement strand
AATTATGGGTCCACTCTGTTGCACCCGCGAGAGAAAACCCTATAAAGTCAGTTCCTGCGCTGATGAGCTCGGAGATATACTCCTCATTCAGCCCGTGTCCACTTGTTACAAATCCAACTTGAGGTCCATTCTCTCCTTTAACTAATCTTATGGCCTCTATGAGATTCTTATGCAGTAACGACTCTCCCCATCCTTCGAGAACTACTGTCTCTACATCTTTCAAATAAGGGATGAGAGTTTTAAAATCATCAATGCTCATATCGCTTCCGTGCCAGTCTTTCGCCTTCTCCCTTATACACATTCTGCATCTGAGGGGGCATCGTGTCGTAAGCTCAATCTGCCATGCAGAAAATGGTTTTCGTTTTGGTTTTGGCCACGAGAATCTAAGAAAATTGAGCCACTTCATATCCGTCTCCGAGAAGCATCTTTTTAATTTCTTTCACATGTGGTGCTCCCACAAATGCGATTACATTCCCCCTTTCGAAGAATACCTGCATCCGCTCATATATTAAGATGTGCATAATAGTATTGACTTCACCCAGTGTGTCATTCCCGCTTGTCGGGAATTCTTCTTGCTGCGAAGAAAGATGCCGGACAAGCCGGCATGACAAAGAAGAATCGCTCATTTCGGTGTCCACAACTATTATTAGAACATTAATATCTTTCCTGTTCGGCAGATATCATGAAAGTTTTTCAAACAGGTATTTCAGTTTTTTATTACGGTTACGCTGATAAAAGCAGAATATATAGGGAAGAAAGGGTATTCCTCCCCATTTCTTCTTAAAAAAAGTGTTTCCTTTGTTAATTCCCAGACCAAGATTGACGGAAGACTTCCCCTGTTCTTGTGCAACCCTCACCACTTCGTGGAGAAGAAAATCAGATGTTCCTGGAACATAATGTTGATCCGACACAAAATTAAACATGTAAAAAGCATAGGTTTTCGCACCAAAGTCAGCAACATCAAAAGCAACCAGTCTTTTAGCTTTATTCCTCGCACTGAAGACATGCGCTGTTTCAACAGAAGAAACATAGTGCGGAATTCTCTCAAAGATGAAGCGTGTCGCATCGTCAACTTTATGAGTATTTAAAAAATCCAAAATTAATTGTGTATGTTCATCGTTCAGTTCTTGCTTTTTTTCAATATATAATTCTCTGGATGACCGTTTTATCATATTCCTCAACTTCTGATTGACATTGAAATGAGAGAGGACCAGTTTGTAGTAGGAGTCATCATCACCTTTATCACAGCTATCTCTCGGTAGTAACGCTACCGGTGTGATGAATGACACATACTCAGGATCAAATTTTTTTATAGCAATACTGAGCGTTTCCCTTGTTACGCCCTCATCAAAAGGTTCCTTTAACGGATACCCAATAAAGATAATGGTTCCTTTTCCAAAATAACAGAGATAATCTCTGAATAGAAACGCCTCAGTCTGGGATATTACACTTACATATTCTGTAAGATGTTCAGGTATATAGGCATGCTGTGTAATATAATCCCTTTCAGCAGGAGTTATCATTCCATATATTTCATAAACGGGTTATAAAAAATCATTATATTCCTGATAAAGCGAACATGCATGCTTTCATTTTAAACCCTCGGAGAGCTTCTCTCTAAATTTTCTGGGGTGAGTCCCTTCCCAGTATACCTTACCACAGTCACTACATCTTAAAAAAAGATTGAAATGAAGAAAAACAAACTCAGGAACAGAGTCCTTTATCTCATTCTTATCTAAAATCCGTGTGAGCATGCCGTTACATTTTACGCATCTGCTCAGAAGATTAAATTGTGTGAGTTTGAGTGTATCAATTACTTCAAGGAGTTGTGAAAAGGAATCATTTGCTTTTATCAGGAGATAATCCTTAATCCCTTTTATCTTGATAAGGCGTGTGTCTCTCGTCAAGATAAGTCTCCCCTGTTCTTTTGCAATCCTGAGAAGTCTGTTGTCGCTTATGTCATTATAATATAATGTGTCAAATCCTAAAAGCCTTAACCATCTCACAAGCCGACCAAGCATAACATCTGCAAGGAAAAGTACTTCATGTGAGGCATCAGACATAGAATGATATTCTTATTTTTCAAGAGCAGTTTCAGGAGGGAGAAGTTGTAATGGGAGTTCTGTCTTCACATAGGTGTCCCTATATTTCGCCATGCCTGTACCGGCAGGTATTACCCTTCCCATAATCACGTTCTCTTTAAGCCCTCTGAGTTCATCCACAGCTCCGTTAAGAGCAGCCTCTGTGAGAACCCTTGTGGTCTCCTGAAACGAGGCTGAGGAGACGAAACTGTCTGTTGTCAGGGATGCTTTTGTAATACCAAGAAGGAGCGGTTTCCCCTGTGCAGGCTTGCCACCCTGTGCCTTTACTTTCACATTCTCCTCCTGGAACAGCAACCTGTCGACGTGTTCACCTACAAGGAATGTTGTATCTCCGGGGTCTTCAATCTTCACTTTTTTCATCATCTGCCTGACAATCACCTCAATATGTTTATCATTAATTGAGACGCCCTGAAGCCTGTATACCTTCTGGACTTCATCAACAAGATATCTCTGAAGTTCCCGTGGTCCAAGAATATCAAGTATATTATGAGGGTTTACTGCTCCGTCCATAAGTGGCTCACCAGCCCTTACCCAGTCGCCTTCGTGAACACTCACATGTTTACCTTTTGGTACAAGGTACTCTCTCGCGTCATCGCCTCCCTTCACCACCACGACCCGCATTCCCTTATGTGCACCTCTAAATTCAACCATTCCATCTATCTCTGTGACTAACGCTTGTTCCTTTGGCTTTCTTGCTTCGAAAAGCTCAGCAACCCTTGGAAGACCTCCGGTGATATCCTTTGTCTTCGTCGTCTCTCTCGGTATCTTTGCGAGTATATCGCCTGGGAAAACCATATTGTTCTTCTCAACAAGTATGTGTGCCCCTGAGGGAAGGAGATACCTCGCAAGGTTGTTTGTTCCCGGAATCTTGAGAGTTACCCTCCCATGTTCATCTTTGATCGATATCCTTGGTCTCATATTTGCAGGATAGTCTATTATTACTTTATGTGAAAGACCTGTTGTCTCATCAACCTCTTCCTTTACAGTAACTCCCTCAACAATATCGCCAAGTGCTACTTTCCCGCCAAGCTCTGTGAGTATCGGCGTGGAATACGGATCCCATTCAACAAGTCTCTGTCCTACCTCAATCTTTTGCCCGTCTTTAAGCAAAAGTTTTGCGCCATAGACAACAGAATATTTCTCCCTTTCCCTGCCCTTTGAATCCACCACCGCAATACTCCCATTCCTGTTCATCACAACAAGGAGACCCTCTCTGTTCCTTACTGTACCTATGTTAATAAACTTCATCGTGCCGGGATTTTTTGCCTCAAGGACTGTCCTCTCTACTATCTTTGACGCTGTACCGCCGATGTGAAAAGTCCTCATGGTAAGCTGTGTACCGGGCTCACCGATAGACTGTGCTGCAATAATTCCTACTGCTTCACCTGTTTCAACAGGTTCACCTCTTGCGAGATCTCTGCCATAACACTTTTTACATACACCAAACTTCGATTGGCATGTGAGCACTGACCTTATCTTCACCCTATCAATACCTGCGTCAATAATCTTTTGTGTGAGCTCCTCATCTATTTCCTGATTTCTCTTTACGATTACTTCTTTTGTGATAGGGTCCTTTATATCCTCGGCAACGATCCTTCCAAGAATTCTTTCTTCAAGGGGTTGTATTATCTCACCACCTTCTACGAGAGATACCACAGTGATACCGTCTGCTGTCCCACAATTATTGTCTATGATAATTACATCCTGTGCAACGTCAACAAGCCTCCTTGTAAGATATCCTGAGTTGGCAGTCTTCAAGGCTGTATCGGCAAGACCCTTTCTTGCTCCGTGTGTAGAGATAAAGTACTGTAAAGGAGATAACCCTTCCCTGAAATTTGCGGTAATCGGTGTTTCTATAATCTCTCCTGAAGGTTTTGCCATTAATCCCCTCATACCTGCAAGCTGTCTCATCTGGGCAGTGCTTCCCCTTGCACCTGAATCAGCCATCATAAAGATACTATTGAATGACCTTCTTTCCTTAAGTTCTTCTTCTGAAAAAGTTTTACCTGCTTCAGTCCCGAGTTCTTTCATCATCTCATCAGCAATCTTCTCGGTAACATTTGCCCATATATCAATAACCTTGTTATAGCGTTCACCATGTGTAATCAGACCATCTGCATATTGCTTTTGAACCTCAATAACATCCTGTTCTGCATGATGTATGAGCTCTGCCTTCTTAGACGGAATATGCATATCATCCATGCATATCGAAACGCCTGATTGTGTCGCATACTGAAACCCAAGTTTCTCGAGATTGTCAAGAAAGACAACGGTATCACGTTTGCCTGCTTTTTTGTATGAGTACTCTATGAGCTTCCCGATTTCCTTCTTTGTCATATCCTTATTTATCATCGAAAATGGTATTTGCTCGGGCAGTATTTCACTGAATATAATCCTGCCTGTTGTTGTCTCAACAAAATCTCCATCAATTTTTACTTCTATTCTTGCATGCTCGCTTAACTGGCCAGAATCATAGGCAATCCTTACATCCTTAGGGCTTGGATATTTCCCTTGCAACTTTGCTTTGAGTTTTTCAGCAGGATCTTTAATTTTGTTAATTTCTTGGTCAGTTACTTTTTCACCAAGTGCTCCTTTTTTTTCCTTCATAAGATAATAAATTCCAAGGACCATGTCTTGAGTCGGGACCACTATTGGTTTTCCATTTGCTGGTGACAGAATATTATTGACAGACATCATAAGGACCCTTGCTTCTATCTGAGCTTCTATCGAAAGGGGGACATGAACAGCCATCTGGTCTCCATCAAAATCTGCATTAAAGGCAGTACATACCAGGGGATGTAATTTTATTGCTTTCCCTTCAACAAGAACAGGATCAAATGCCTGGATACCAAGCCTGTGGAGTGTTGGTGCACGGTTGAGAAGCACTGGGTGTTCGCTGATCACCTCTTCTAAGGCGTCCCATATCTCAGGCCTCTCTTTCTCTACAAGCTTCTTTGCTGCCTTAATAGTGGTTGCAAATCCCCTTACCTCAAGTTTGTTGAATACAAATGGTTTAAAGAGCTCCAATGCCATCCTTTTGGGAAGACCACATTGATGAAGTTTGAGCTCAGGACCTACAACAATAACAGACCTCCCTGAATAATCAACACGTTTCCCTAAAAGATTCTGCCTGAATCGTCCTTGTTTCCCCTTTATCATATCGCTCAGAGATTTAAGGGGTCTTTTTGTCGTAGTCTTCAGAACCTTGCTCCTTCTGCCGTTATCAAAAAGTGCATCAACAGCCTCCTGGAGCATCCTTTTCTCATTTTTGATGATAATACTTGGTGCCTTCAGCTCCATCAGCCTCTTAAGCCTGTTATTTCTATTTATCACTCTTCTATAAAGGTCATTGAGGTCAGAAGTAGCAAATCGCCCTCCTTCTAACGGGACAAGTGGTCTGAGGTCTGGAGGTAAAACCGGAATCACATCCATAATCATCCACTCTGGTTCATTTCCGGACTTTCTGAATGCCTCCACAACCCTCAATCTCTTTGTAAACTTCTTTTTCACGCCAATGGATGATGCTTCTTTTATCTTTATCTTCAGCTCTATAGTGAGGGCTTCAATGTCAATCTTTCTGAGTAATTCTCTAATTGCCTCTGCTCCCATCCCTGCTTTAAACCTTGAACCATACTCTGACGTTCTTTTCTTATATTCGTCCTCATTAAGTAATTCTTTTTCCTTGAGTGGTGTGTCACCAGGATCTATTACCACATAACTTTCAAAATAGAGCACCTTCTCCAGTTGTCGCATCGTCATATCAAGTAATGTCCCTATCCTGCTCGGCACTCCTTTGAGAAACCATATATGTGCGACAGGGCTTGCAAGCTCAATATGTCCTAATCTCTCACGCCTTACCTTGGATTGCACAACTTCTACACCACATTTATCACATACTATCCCTCTATGTTTCATCCTCTTGTACTTGCCACATATACATTCCCAGTCCTTTACCGGTCCAAAAATCTTTGCGCAGAAAAGACCATCTCTCTCCGGCTTGAAGGTGCGATAATTTATCGTCTCTGGTTTTTTCACCTCACCGTAAGACCATTCTCTTATCTTTTCTGGTGAAGCAAGTTTAATCCTTATTGCCTCGAAATCCGTTGGATTCTTTGGCCTCTGAAAAATTGTATAGATATCTTCTGCCAAACTTATTCCCCCTTATTCTTCTTCTCCAGAAGTTCAACATCAAGTCCAAGACTCTGGAGTTCTTTTATTAATACATGAAATGATTCAGGGACACCTGGTTCAAGAATTGCATCTCCCTTCACGATCGCTTCATACATACGCGCCCTGCCTGTCACATCATCGCTTTTTACAGTCAGTAACTCCTGAAGTGTATAGGCAGCTCCATATGCCTCAAGTGCCCATACCTCCATTTCACCAAGCCTCTGGCCTCCAAACTGTGCCTTCCCTCCGAGAGGCTGTTGTGTCACAAGAGAGTATGGACCAATGGAACGGGCATGCATTTTGTCATCAACAAGGTGATGGAGCTTCATCATATACATGTATCCAACTGTGACAGGACTGTCAAATGGTTCACCTGTTCTTCCGTCATAGAGTTTTATTTGACCGGACCTCTGAAAGCCTGCCTTCTTGAGCAGATCCTTTATCTCTGATTCCTTTGCCCCCTCAAATACAGGAGTTGCAACAAAAAGTCCAAGAGCCTTCGCTGCCCAACCAAGATGTGTCTCGAGTATCTGCCCAACATTCATTCGAGATGGGACCCCAAGTGGGTTGAGAACTATATCTACAGGTGTTCCATCTGGAAGATACGGCATATCTTCCACTGGCAGTACCATAGCCACTACCCCTTTATTTCCGTGGCGGCCTGCTATTTTATCACCTATCTGGATTCTCCGTTTCATCGCAATATATACCTTTACTACTTTATTCACTCCATGGGGTAATTCATCACCCCTTTTTACCCTGTCAATCTTCTCATCATAACGTGATTCAAGGAAGAGTATATAATTGGTTGCCTCACTTTTTATTGCCTCCAGCTTTTCATGTATTCCTTCATCTTCAATCTTAATTTTCATAAGATGCTCATCTTTCACCCTGCTAAGATGCTCTCCTGTAAGCTTCTTCCCCTTCGGGCATAGCATCTCTCTTGTCTTAGAATCCTTGAGGTCTTCTGAGACTTTTTGGCCAACAAGAAATTCTCTCATCTTCTTGAACTTTTCCTCTTTTGCAATTCGTACCTCTTCCTCAAGGTCACGTTGCAACCTCTGTATGTCGTCCTCTTCTATACTCTTTGCCCTCTCGTCTTTCTCTGTTCCTTTTCTTGAAAATATCCTCACATCAACCACTGTTCCTTCTATCCCTGGCGGTACATAAAGACAGCTCTCTTTTACCTCTTCTGCCTTCTCTCCAAATATTGCCCTGAGGAGCTTTTCTTCTGGTGTGAGCTGTGTTTCACCTTTAGGTGTCACCTTCCCCACAAGGATATCCCCTGGTTTTACTTCTGCACCTGTCCTGATTATTCCACTCTCGTCAAGGTCTTTTAGCGCCTCTTCACCAACGTTAGGAATATCTCGTGTAATCTCTTCTGGCCCAAGTTTTGTCTCTCTTGCCTCTAATTCAAACTCTTCTATGTGCACTGATGTGAAGATATCTTCCTTGACAAGCCGTTCGCTAATGAGTATTGCATCTTCAAAATTGAACCCGCCCCATGGCATAAACGCAACGAGGACATTCTTCCCGAGAGCAAGCTCTCCACAATCTGTAGACGGTCCATCAGCAAGTATGGTACCCTTTTCTACTCCATCACCAACTTTGACTATCGGTTTCTGATTAATGCTCGTTGCCTGGTTTGACCTCTGAAACTTTATAAGGCTAAATATCTCAACACCCCCTCTATTGTCTTTACTCCTTACCACTATTCTTGATGCATCAACGCTCTCAACAACACCGGCACTCTTCGAAAGGACAATGGCTCCGGAATCCCTTGCAGCCACATGTTCCATGCCAGTTCCCACAATTGGAGCTTCTGGCTGCAGGAGTGGGACAGCCTGCCTCTGCATATTAGAACCCATCAGTGCCCTGTTCGCATCGTCGTTTTCAAGGAATGGTATAAGAGAAGCTGAAACACCAACAATCTGTTTCGGAGACACATCCATGTACTCCACTTCCTGTGGCAATACCATCCTGAAATCTCCACCAACTCTTGCAGAAACTGTTTCTCCGATGAGATTCCCACTTTTATCTACAGGTGAGGTTGCCTCAGCAATGATATATTTTTCACCATCTATAGCAGAAAGGTATTCTATCTCTTTTGTCACTCGTCCGTTCACAACCTTTCTGTAAGGAACCTCTATAAATCCAAAATCATTTACCCTCGCATATGTTGCTAAGGATGTGATAAGTCCAATATTAGGACCTTCAGGCGTCTCTATTGGACAAATTCTTCCGTAATGTGTCGGGTGCACATCCCTCACCTCAAAACCTGCCCGCTCCCTGGTGAGACCACCTGGGCCGAGGGCTGAAAGCCTTCTTTTATGAGTGATCTCGGACAGAGGATTTGTCTGGTCCATAAACTGGCTGAGCTGGCTCGAACCAAAAAATTCTTTTACTGCAGCCATAACAGGCTTTGCATTTATTAAATCATGAGGCATTGCTGTCTCAAGATCCGTAAGAGTCATCTTCTCCTTTATGGCGCGCTCCATTCTTACCAGTCCTATCCTTAATTGATTCTCGAGAAGCTCTCCACATCCTCTAATCCTTCTATTTCCAAGATGATCTATGTCATCAATCTCTCCTTTTCCTGTCCTGAGACCCAAAATATATCTCACTATCTCAATTATGTCTTTATCGGTGAGGACCTTGGTTTCGAGCGGTATCTCTATACCAAGCCTCTTATTTATCTTCAACCGTCCCACAGGTGAAAGGTCATACCGTTTAGGATCAAAAAATAATCCATTAAATAATTCTCTTGCAGCATTTAAAGTAGGAGGCTCGCCAGGTCTCAATTTTTTATATACCTCTACAAGTGCCTCTTCTTGCTTGGTCACCTTGTCAGTCAGGAGGGTATCCCTGAGTGACGGGAGAAAATGAACATTGTCTATAAAAAGGAGGTTGAGAGAACCAATTTCAAGAGAAAGAATTTTATTTAAAGCCTCTTCTGTAATAATCTCATTGCCCTCGAGTATCACTTCTCCAGTCGTTGGATCAATAATGTCTCTTAGAGTAACCCTCCCAACAATTTCTTCTTTAGAGATAGGTATTGCCTTAATTCCGGATGCCTCCATCTTTTTGAGAGCACCTCTTGTGATCTTACTCCCTTCCTTCACAATTAATTCTCTCGTATCAGGCGCAACTAAGTTCTGGGTAGCTTTGAGACCTATCAATACCTCACTCACAGCCCGCTTATACTTATTGCCCTCTATAGTGATTATCTCTATCGGGTAGAAAATCTTTAAAAGATCTTCGTTCGAATAACCAAGGGCCTTAAGGACTATTGTTGCAGGAAGCTTTTTTCTCCTATCAATCCTTACATACAGGATGTCCTTTGTATCAAACTCAAAATCAAGCCATGAACCTCGTGAAGGGATTACCCTTGCAGAATAAAGGAGTCTTCCACTGATATGTGTCTTCCCCTTATCGTGGCTGAAAAATACACCAGGTGAACGGTGAAGCTGACTGACAACAACACGTTCTGTCCCATTAATGATAAAGGTGCCTGTATTGGTCATTAATGGCATCTCGCCTATATATACATTCCCCTCTCTCGATTCCCTTAACCTTTTACTTCCTTTTTGTTCAAGTTCCCAAAGGTTAAGCTTCACCCTGATCTTAAGTGTCGCAGCATAGGTAATTCCTTTCTGAAGGCAGTCGCGAACACTGAACTTTGGTTCATCCATTATGTAACCTAAAAACTCTATTGAAGCTGTCTCATTGTAATCCATTATAGGAAATACACTAAGGAACGCAGCTTGTAACCCAATTTCCTCCCTCTTGTCTGGTGGAACATCCCTTTGCAAAAACTTCTCATAAGACCTTTTCTGAATCTCTATGAGGTTGGGGACTTCTAAGAAAGGAGGGACTTTTCCGAAATTTACTCTTTCTCTAAGAACCCTTGCCATGTTTCTCCTTATTACTTGCTAATTATTTAAGCTCTACCGTTGCACCCTGCTCTTCAAGTTTTGCTTTTATCGAATCTGCTTCCTCTTTAGAAATGCCGGTCTTTACAGGCTTTGGAACCCCGTCAACAAGCTCTTTTGCCTCTTTAAGTCCGAGTCCTGTAAGTTCTCTTACAACCTTAATCACCTGGATCTTCTTTTCACCCGCAGCAGATAGGACCACATCAAAACTTGTCTTCTCCTCAACTGCAGTAGCGGCAGCACCTGGAGTTACTGCTGCAGCAGCCACGGCAATTGGAGCTGATGCAGTTACACTATATCTCTCCTCGAATTCTTTTATAAATTTTGACATATCGAGGACTGTCATGTTGTCAATAAACTCAAAAACCTGTTCTTTTGTAATAGCCATTTTTAACTCCTCCTTTTATTTAAGTTAAAAGTTAAGAGTTATGAGTTGAGAGTTTTAAAACTTTTAACTTTTAACCTTCAACTTTTAACTTTTTTTGTTTCAATGATTCAATTGCATAGGCAAAACTATTTATCGTTGCATTTAACGCAGCAAGACATTTACTGATTGATGCCTGGAACACACCAGCGAGGATAGATAACTGTACCTCTCTCGGTGGGAGTTCAGCAATAGCTCTTATATCTTCTGCAGCACACAATTTGCCTTCTATAATGCCACTTGTAACCCTCAGTTTCTCGTTTTTCTTTGAGTACTCAAGTATCTTTTTTACTGTTGTTACCGGGTCTTCTTGGCTGATTGCGATACCTGCAGGACCCTTCATAATCTCCTTTGCACTAGATACAGGTGTGTCCTGGGATGCAATCTTCGCAAGAGTATTTTTCACTACTCTGTACTTAATGTCCTTGTCCCTTAGCAGCCTTCTCAACTCAGAAAGCTCGGCAACGGTCAATCCCCTATAATCGGTAAAGATTACTGCTTTTGCTTTATCAAACTCGTTTCTCAGGTCTGTGATAACCTGTCCCTTCTTTTCCTTTTTCAGATTAAACCCCCTTTCCCAGAGATGCTGTATCAACAGCTATCCCCGGTCCCATAGTTGATGAGATAAATATCTTTTTGAGATATTTACCTTTGCTTGTTGCCGGCTTCGCCTTGACTATCGAATCAATCACTGCTTTCCCATTATCAATGAGCTTCTGCGTATCAAACGAAACCTTACCAATTGGAACATGTACAATTCCTGCTTTTTCTGCTTTGTATTCCACCTTTCCTGCCTTTATTTCCTTCACTGCCCTTGCAATATCAAAAGTCACTGTGCCAAGTTTTGGATTTGGCATAAGTCCTCGCGGACCAAGTATCTTGCCGAGCTTTCCTACGATACCCATAAGATCAGGGGTTGCAACAGCCTTGTCGAAGTCAAGCCACCCTTTGGTTATCTTTTCGACAAGGTCTTCTGCACCAACAAAATCTGCCCCTGCATCTCTCGCCTCCTTTTCTTTCTCCCCTTTTGCAAAAACAAGAACCCTTACTTTCTTGCCCATACCATGGGGAAGGACAACCATACCCCTCACCATCTGGTCTGATTTCCTCGGGTCAACACCAAGATTTACTGCTAAGTCGACCGTTTCATCAAACTTGGTATAAGCAGATTCCTTCACAAGTTTTATTGCCTCTTCAAACGAATATTCTTTGCCCTTTTCGATCTTCTCTTGAGCTGTCTTTATCTTTTTACCCATTTCTCCCTCTTCAATCGATTATTTCGATCCCCATGCTTCTTGCGGTACCACTTATTATCTTCACCGCTTCTGCTGTTGAGTAAGCATTAAGATCTGGAAGCTTTTTCTGCGCTATTTCCCTAATCTGTGCAGATGTCACCTTGCCAACCTTATCCTTATTCGGTATACTTGAACCTTTTATAATTCCCGCTGCCTTCTTCAGGAGATCAGATGCCGGCGGTGTCTTTGTGACAAATGTGAATGACCTGTCAGAATAAACAGTCAACACTACTGGTATTATTGAATCTCCAAGTGCCTGAGTCTGTGCATTAAATGCCTTACAGAACTCCATGATATTCACACCATGTGGACCAAGTGCAGGTCCTACTGGTGGCGCAGGGTTTGCCTTTCCTGCAGGTATCTGAAGTTTGACCTGAGCAATTACTTCCTTCTTCGCCATCTTCTAAACCCTCCTCACGCCTTTTCTACTTGGAAAAAATTAAGTTCTACTGGTGTCTGCCTGCCAAATATGCTGACCATCACACAGAGCCTCCCATGGTCTATATCAACATCCTCGACAAAACCAACAAAATTAGCAAAAGGCCCATCAATAATCCTGACGCTTTCCCCTTTCTGAAACTGAGTTTTAATCTGAGGTACAGGACATTTTTCTATCTGCTGTAATATCACTCCGACCTCTTCTTCGGAAAGTGGAACAGGTTTTGTACCACCGATAAAACCTGTGACATGCGGTGTGTTCCTGATGAGATGCCACGTTTCATCATCCATTTCCATCTCTACAAGAATATACCCGGGATAAAACTTTTTATCGCTTTCTCTTTTCTTACCCCCTTTTAACTCTATGACTTTCTCTGAAGGGATAAGTATCCTTGATATTTTATCCTTCAGGCCACTTTTATCTGTTTTTTCTTCTATAGTGAGTTTTACTTTCTCCTCAAATCCTGAATATGCGTGCACGATGTACCAGTTTTTCCCCATAGCCTTACCTTAGCGCCATTGCAACCAATTTTGAAAGACCAAGATCAACAAAGCCCAAGAATAATGAAATAATGACAACGGTGATAATAACTACCCAGATCGAACCGATAAGTTCATCTTTTGACGGGAAAACTACCTTCTTTATCTCGATCTTCACTTCTTTTAAAAATTCCTTTATTTTCTTAATCATAATTTTACCTTTTGTTTCTCAGTTTCTTAATCTCTTCGTCTCTCAGTCTCTTAATCTCATTTTTCTGGCAGGCCAGGAGGGATTTGAACCCCCAACCCTCGGATTTGGAGTCCGATGCTCTCGCCGTTAGAGCTACTGGCCTATGCCTTTATCTCCTTGTGTGCTGTATGCCTCCTGCAATGCCTGCAATATTTTTTTAACTGAAGTTTGTCTGGTGTATTCTTTTTGTTTTTCATACTTGAATAGTTTCTATTCTTGCACTCTGTACACTGAAATAAAATTATATCCCTCACTGTTTCACTCCGTTGTAAAATTCAAAATGCAACTATCAAAATTATAGAATTCCTTCATTTTGACTTTTGATTTTTGATTTTTAAATTTATACATCACTCCAATACCTCACTAACAACACCTGCCCCTACAGTCCTTCCACCCTCTCTTATCGCAAACCGTAACTCCTTCTCCATCGCTATCGGTGAAATGAGCTCTACCGTCAAACTTACATTGTCACCAGGCATTACC
>Ga0194110_10006558_pt1 | contig 13603 bp, 13 predicted proteins | sample TA2Kig1200mmetaG_FD_146192 | JGI IMG/M metagenome (GOLD analysis project Ga0194110, IMG submission 146192) | Freshwater microbial communities from Lake Tanganyika, Tanzania - TA2015032 Kigoma Deep Cast 1200m | ecosystem: Environmental > Aquatic > Freshwater > Lake | place: Tanzania: Lake... | reverse complement strand
GCGCGACGGCGGCCCAATGTGCAACCGCGATGTCCTGAATCCACCGGACCCAGACCGCATTGTTGACGTGGCCGAGTTCGTCGATGTGATCCGCCAAGGCGGTGAAGCGGTGCGTGAACAGCGTCATTCGTATCGTCTAAAGGGTGATCCGCGCCGTTTGAAGCGCTTGCGCTCCGGCGAAGGCCGGAACCCTGGCCGATGTCGCCCTTCACTTTTCAAGGCTCCCGCCTCCGCCGGGGCACCAGCTAGTCGAGCCAAGCGGATCGAGCTTCAACACGAGGTGCCGGCCGCGGAAACGCAAAAGCGCCCCGACCGACCAGCCGGGGCGCTCGCGCATCCTCGTTGGTGAACCTTCAGCGCGCAGCAAGGCTCCGTTCGGTCACGCGCGCCGCCATTCGCGCGTCGACCGCATCGATCGCGATGCCGCGGTCGCGCCAGCCGCGTTCGTCGTAACAGTCGCCCTGTCGAACGCGGCGGTTGGCATGGGTCGTCGCGATGCCCCACCCGGTCCGGATGCAATAGCGGTCTGCGCCGCCGGTCTGGCCGAGCGTGATCGGGTCGTACGCGCCCGGCGCGCGTGCCGAGGCGGGGACGGCGGCCGCGATCAGCGTGGCGGCGGTGGCGGCGATCAGGGCGATGGTCTTGGTCATGGCATGTCTCCTTCTGCTTCGGTTCGGCGCCGATCGCGCCGCACGACGGAAGCCCTGCATGGAGCGTGCCAGTGTATTGTATTACTAAGTCACAAGGGCGGTGCGACGTGCTGCCGGGGACGAGATGGCAAACCGCGCCAGAGATCGGCGCGTATTGCCGCACGCATTTTGTAAAAACAAAACGCCCCGGCATTGCTGCCGAGGCGTCTCGTTCACGTCACAGACTGCCAGGGATCGCTCAGTCGACCTTCGGCAGCGTCTCGAACTGGTGGTACGGCGGCGGCGAGCTGAGCGTCCATTCGAGCGTGGTCGCGCCTTCGCCCCACGGATTGTCGCCCGCCTTCTTGCCCGCGATCAGCGACCAGATCAGGTTGACGAAGAAGATCGCCATGCCCGCGGCCATGATCATGTAGCCGATCGTGGCGATGTTGTTGAAGTGGGCATAGGCGTCCGGATAGTCCGGGTAACGACGCGGCATGCCCTGCAGACCCAGGAAGTGCATCGGGAAGAACAGGATGTTCACGCCGATGAAGAACACCCAGAAGTGCAACTGCCCCAGGAATTCGTTCATCATCTTGCCGCTCATCTTCGGGAACCAATAGGTAAACCCGGCGAAGAGCGAGAAGACCGCACCCAGCGACAGCACGTAGTGGAAGTGGGCGACGACGTAATAGGTGTCCTGCATGTAATCGTCGACGCCGCCGTTGGCGAGCACGACGCCGGTCACGCCACCGACGGTGAACATGAAGATGAAGCCGATCGCCCAGACCATCGGGGTCGGGAAGCGCATTGACCCGCCCCACATCGTCGCGATCCACGAGAAGATCTTGATGCCGGTCGGGACCGCGATGACCATCGTCGCCGCGGTGAAGTACATCTTGGTGTTCACCGACAGACCGGTCGTGAACATGTGGTGCGCCCACACGACGAAGCCGACGACGCCGATCGCGACCATGGCGTATGCCATGCCGAGATAACCGAACACCGGCTTGCGGCTGAACGTCGCGACGATGTGGCTGATGATGCCGAAGCCCGGCAGGATCATGATGTACACTTCGGGGTGGCCGAAGAACCAGAACAGGTGCTGGTACAGCACCGGGTTCCCGCCGCCGGCCGGATCGAAGAAGGTCGTGCCGAAGTTGCGGTCGGTCAGCAGCATGGTGATCGCGGCTGCCAGCACCGGCAGCGCGAGCAGCAGCAGGAAGGCGGTGACCAGGATCGACCAGGCGAACAGCGGCATCTTGTGCAGCGTCATGCCCGGCGCGCGCATGTTGAAAATGGTCGTGATGAAGTTGATCGCGCCCAGGATCGACGAGGCGCCGGCCAGGTGGAGCGACAGGATCGCCATGTCGGTCGACGGCCCGGGCTCGCCGTAGGTCGACAGCGGCGCGTAGAGCGTCCAGCCGTTGCCCGCACCGCCGAAGAAGGGCGAGGCCAGCAGCAGCAGGAACGACGGCACCAGCAGCCAGAACGAGATGTTGTTCATGCGCGGGAACGCCATGTCCGGCGCACCGATCATGATCGGCACGAACCAGTTGCCGAACCCGCCGACCATCGCCGGCATGACCATGAAGAACACCATGATCAGGCCGTGCGCGGTGATGAGCACGTTCCAGAAATGCAGCGCTTCGTCGAAGGTCGCGGTGCCGCCGTGCAGCGCCGAGGCCCATTGCGGCAGATACTGGATGCCCGGATGCATGAGTTCGGCGCGCATCAGACCCGAGATCGCACCGCCGATGATGCCGGCGACGATCGCGAAGATCAGATAGAGGGTGCCGATGTCCTTGTGATTGGTCGACAGGAACCAGCGGGCGAAGAAGCCGGGCTTGTGATCGGCATCATGGTGGTGGTCGGCGTGTCCGTGGCCATGCGCCTCGAACGCGGACGGGGTGAGCGCGGTATCGGTCATGGCTTAGTTTCCACGGGCGCCGAACGCCGCCTTGGTGGCGGTCGCGGCCTGATTCGAAGTGGGAGGAGTTTCGGTCACGTTGACGACGGTGTCGCTGCCGTTGGCCGGAACGATCGTATCGACCGGGGTCGTGGTGTCGTCGCCACCGCCACCCGGCAGCGTCGCTGCCGAGGTGGTGGGCTGGGCTGCGCCGGGCATCGTGCCGCCCCGTGCCGCGACCCACGCCGCGAACTGCTGCGGCGACACCGCTTCGACCGCGATCGGCATATAGGCGTGGCGCGCACCGCACAGTTCCGAACACTGGCCGAAGTACAGGCCCGGCTTCTCGATGGTGAAGCTCGTCTCGTTGATGCGGCCCGGAATCGCGTCCAGCTTGATCCAGAACGCCGGGATCGCCCAGCTATGGATCACGTCGGCGGCGGTCGTCAGCAGGCGGATCGGCACGCCGACCGGCAGAACGATGCGGTTGTCGACCGCCAGCAGGCGCGGGCCGTCGGCGTCGGTGCGGAAGCGGGTGCCGGCGGCGACCTCGCTGCGTTCGCGCAGCATGTTCGACGTGATCGAGATACCGCCATGGTCGGGGTATTCGTAGGTCCAGTACCACTGGTTGCCGGTCGCCTTCAGCGTCACCGCGCCCGCCGGGGCGGGCTTGAACTGCGCGGCGAGCAGGCGGATCGACGGAACCGCGATCGCGACCAGGATCAGCACCGGCACCAGCGTCCACACGACTTCGATGAAGGTGTTGTGGCTGGTCTTCGACGGCGTCGGATTCGCCTTCGCGCGGAAGCGGATCATCGCATAGACCAGCAGCGCGAGCACGATCAGCGAGATGACCGTGATCAGCGGCACCAGCCACACGTCGTGGAAGTGGCGCGCCTGGCGACCGGTCGGCGTGACCTGGGTCTGCATCCCGAACCAGCCGTCCGAGGGCTGGCCGACATGTTCGACCGGCCGGATCAGCGGCGTGCCGTCGGCGGCGACCAGCGGATCGGCCGGGCGGGCGGCCGGCGTGGCGGCAGCGGTCGGAGTCGCTGCGGCATCCGACGCAGCGATGGGCGTGGTGCCCGTCGCGGCGGCGGCAGCGGCAGGCGCGGCAGTATTCGCCGGAGCGGCGATGGCACCGGCGCCGGCGAGCGCGAGCCCGGCGGCGGCGATGATCGTCTTCAGACCAGTCATGCGCATCTGTGTAAAGCCCAAGTCCCTGTTCGTATGCGGCAGGCGTGCACGCGCCGCTTAGGGCCTTAGGAAAAAGACCCGATCCCGACGGCCTATACGCGGGGGATGCCGATGCCTCAAGCGCCCAGCGTCACGCTTTTTGCGTCGGCCGTTGCGATGGACGTTTCGGCTCCCTATGCGAGCGAGCCATGACGCAAGATCAGGTGCTCGACGAATTCCGTGCGGCAGGCGCGCTGCTGGAGGGCCATTTCATCCTGTCGTCGGGGCTGCGGTCGCCCCGCTACCTGCAATGCGCGCGCGTGCTGATGGACCCGCGACGCGCCGCGCGACTGACCGATGCGCTCGCCGCCACGCTGCCGGCGGACCTGGCGATCGATGCCGTCGTCTCGCCTGCGATGGGCGGCGTGATCGCGGGACACGAGATGGGTCGATCGCTGGGCGTAGCCGCGATGTTCCTGGAGCGACCGACCGGCACCTTCGAGCTGCGTCGCGGCTTCGCGCTCGAGCCGGGCACCCGCGTGCTGATGATGGAGGATGTGGTGACGACCGGCCTGTCGAGCCGCGAGGCGATGAAGGCGATCGCCGCGGCCGGCGGCACCGTGGTCGCGGCCGCCGCGCTGGTCGACCGGTCGAACGGCGCGGCCGAATTCGACGTGCCCTTCTATCCGCTGATCCGGCTCGACGTGCCGAGCTATGCCGCCGACGCGCTGCCGCCCGAGTTGGCGGCGATTCCGGCGGTCAAGCCGGGCAGCCGGGCCGCGGCATGAGCGCGCCCCACCTGCGCCTGGGAGTCAACATCGACCATGTCGCGACGGTGCGCAACGCGCGCGGCAGCGGCTATCCCGATCCGGTGCGCGCGGCGTTCCTGGCGGCGGAGGCGGGGGCCGACGGCATCACCGCCCATCTGCGCGAGGATCGCCGACACATCACCGACGACGATATCGCGCGGCTGTCGGACGGACTGCCCGTACCGCTCAACCTGGAGATGGCCGCGACCGCAGAAATGCTGGGCGTAGCACTGCGCCACTGCCCGCACGCCGCCTGCATCGTCCCCGAACGGCGCGAGGAGCGGACGACCGAAGGCGGCCTGGATGCCGCGGGGCAGCATAATCACCTGGCGCCGATGGTGACCGCGCTGAGCGACGCGCACATCCGCGTGTCGCTGTTCATCGAACCCGATCCGCGACAGATCGAGGCGGCGATCCGGCTGAAGGCGCCGGTCGTCGAGCTGCACACCGGACGCTATGCCGAACTGTCCGGTGACGCACAGACGGCCGAGCTGCGCCGCATCGCCGATGCCGCGGCACTCGCGGCGAAGAACGGGATCGAGGTCCACGCCGGGCACGGGCTGACGTTCGACAATGTCGTTCCCATCGCCGCGATCCCGCAGGTGCGCGAGCTCAACATCGGGCATTTCCTGATCGGCGAGGCGATCTTCGAAGGGCTGGGCCCGGTGGTGCGGCGAATGCGCGACCTGATGGATTCGGCGCGGTGAAAGATCTCCCAAAATTCCTCCCCGACCCTGTCTCGGGGAGAGGGACCGCCGGCCGCAGGCCGGTGGTGGAGGGGCTGGCGGCGTCCGGCGGGTGCCGCGCCGCCCCACCACCACCCGGCTTCACCGGGCGGTCCCCCTCCCCCGGCAAGCTGGGGGAATTTTGAGATGATCGTCGGCCTCGGCTCCGACCTGTGCTCGATCGAGCGGATACAGGCGTCGCTCAACCGCTTCGGCGCGCGGTTCGAGGCGCGGTGCTTCACCGATGTCGAGCGCGCCAAGGCGGACCGCCGCCCCTTCACCCGCGCCGGGACGCTCGCCAAGCGCTTCGCCGCCAAGGAGGCGTTCTCGAAGGCCGTCGGCACCGGCTTCTCGCACGGCGTGTTCATGAAGGACATCGGGGTGGTCAACGCACCCGGCGGCGCGCCGACCCTGGCGCTGACCGGCGGGGCAAAGGCAAGGCTTGACGCCATGATCCCCGAAGGCCACGTCGGGCGCATACATCTTACGCTGACCGACGACCATCCCTGGGCCCAGGCGTTCGTCATCATCGAGGCGATCAAGGAAGGGTGATGGCGGAAGACGTGGCGCTCAATCCCGGAACTGCGAACGAGGTGCGCGTGGCCGACGGCACCCAGCCGCCGGTGCGAAAGACCGACTGGTGGGCCGAAGTGAAGGGCCTGCTGTGGCTGATCGTCGCGGTTCTCGGCTTCCACAGCCTGATCGCCAAGCCCTTCTACATCCCCAGCGAATCGATGATGCCGGGGCTGCTGGTCGGCGACCGGCTGGTCGTCACCAAATTTCCCTATGGCTACAGCTTCGTCACCCCGACCTTCCACCTGATGCCCTTCGTCGAGGGCCGGCTGTTCGGATCGCTGCCCGAGCGCGGCGACGTGGTGATCGTGACGCCGCCGGGCACGCGGACCGATTACATCAAGCGCGTCATCGGTCTGCCGGGCGACCGGCTGGAGGTGCGCGGCGGCATCGTCTATCTGAACGGCCGCGCGGTGCCGCGGCGCGCGATGGGCGACCGGCTGGTCCCGATCGATCCCAACAACCAGTGTACCGCCTATGGCCCCGACGCGATCGTGCCGGGCGCCGACGGACGCGAGATGTGCCGCCTGCCCATCTATCGCGAAACGTTGCCGAACGGCCGGTCCTACGACACGATCGACAGCGGCTATTCGTTCGGCGACAATTACGGGCCAGTCACGATCCCGGCGAAGCACGTCTTCCTGATGGGCGACAACCGCGACAATTCGGCCGACAGCCGCTTCCCGGTCGAACCTGACAAGGGCCTGGGCGGCCCCGTGCCGTGGGAAAACATCGGCGGGCGCGCCGAATTCATCACCTTCTCGCTCGACGGTTCGGCCACGCTCAATCCGCTCACCTGGCCGCGGTCGTTCCGCTCGGGTCGCGCCGGCCTGTCGCTCCACCCGCAAAGGGACCAGTAATGGGCGACTTACCTGCAGCCGACACCGTCATCCGCGACGGGCGCCGGCCCGTACCCGTCATCGACGGCGCAAGCCCCAGCGAGGTGCGCGATCCGTTCGTGCGTCAGGAGATCAAGCGCGCGGCGGTGTGGATCGGGATGATCTGCGCGGTCGCGCTGGTCGTGCTGCTCATACAGCCGCTGCTGATCATCCTGGCCGGCCTGATCTTTGCCGCGCTGCTGGACGGCGGCGTCCGCCTGCTCGGTCGCGTCCTGCCGATCGGCCGCGCGTGGCGGCTGCTGATCGTCTGCCTGCTGGTCCTGCTGTTCCTGTGCGGCACCTTCTACCTGACCGGCGTACAGGCGGTCGAACAGGTGACGCAGCTGCGCTCGACGCTGGAGGCGCAGGCGACCCGCGTCAGCACCTTCCTGAGCGACCAGGGGCTGATGCCGGGTGCGTCCGACATCAACGGCATCGCCCGCCAGGCGCTCAGTTCGGTCGGGCGGCTGACGTCCTGGGTCGGCAGTGCGATCGGCGCGCTCACCACGATGTTCATGATCCTGGTCGTCGGTCTGTTCGTGGCGATCGACCCACGCACCTACGAACGCGGCCTGCAATGGCTGGTCCCGCTGGAGCACCGCCAGGAATTCTCGTTAACCGTACGCCGCATGGGCCACACGCTGCGCCGCCTACTGTTCGGCCGCATCCTAGGCATGGTCGCCGAAGGCGTGCTGACGTGGGTCGCCCTGATGGTGGGCGGCGTGCCGATGGCGCTGATCCTGGGCATCCTGACCGGCCTGCTCGCCTTCATCCCCAACATCGGCGCCTTCATCTCGGGCGTGCTGATGGTCGCGGTCGGATTTTCGGCCGGAGTGGAGACGGGCATCTGGGCGATCGTCACCTATGTCGTCGTCCAGGTGTTCGACGGCTATGTCCTGTTGCCGATCGTCGCCAAGAAGACCGTCGACATGCCGCCGGCGCTGACGCTGGGCACCCAGATTCTGGCGAGCGCGCTGCTCGGCATCCTGGGTCTGGCGCTCGCCGATCCGATCACCGCGATGGCCAAGACTGCCCTCGAGCGCCGCGGCGAGCGCGCCGCGCGCGATCAGGACGACGGCGACGACGACGCGACCAGCACGTCGAAGAGCGACAGATAATCGCCCGCCGGATCGCCCGCCGAGGCGATCGGCGCCGGGCGATCCGCCCCCGGTACGAGCCGCCGGTCGATCGCCGCGACCAACGCATCGGCATCCCCGCGGCGCACGATGGTCCCATGCCGCGCGTCGGGAATCAGTTCGTGGACCGCAAGCGTCGAATCGGTGGTGACGACCGGCGTCCCGACCGACAATGCCTCGCGCACCACGCCGGGCACGCCTTCGTAATCCGACGTCAGGACCACCGCGGCGGCGCCCGCCATCGCCGGCATCGGATCGGGCACGTGACCCGGCAGGATCAGGCGGTCGCCGACCCCCAGCAACGCGGCGCGACGCAGCAGCTTTTCGCGGTCGGGCCCGTCGCCCAGGATCAGCAGCGGGATCGTCCGGTCCGCGATGCGCGCCAGAGCCTCGACCGCCCGGTCCCAGCGCTTCTGCGGAACCAGTCGTCCGACACCCAGCAGATAGCGCGGCGGCAGATCGACGCCAGGCGCGCCCTCGCCCGTCCGCGGCGGTGGATTGGCGACGACCGCGACGCGATGCCCGGGCAGATGCATACGCCGCGCGGCATCCACGGCCATCGCCGGGCTCATCGCGATCAGCGTGTCGACGAAGGCCGGATGCATCCGCAGCCACAGCACATAGGCCGCCCGCATCGGCGGGGTCATGTCGGGCCGGTCGAGCGCGTTCGACAACTTGGCGAGCGTCGGCGGGCACGCCTGCCCCAGCCGTGCGCGCGTCCAGCCCGCGACCGCGGTATAGCGGTTGCCCGGACAGAAGATCGCATTGGGCGCGGATCGGGCCACGATCGCAGGCATCGCCGCGACGAACCGGGCATAATTGCGCGTGCCGACCCGAATCCGCGTGACGCCATCGGCGACCTCGCCCGCCAGCGGACCGCGGTCGCAGCCGACGACCAGCGTCACGCGCCGCCCCCGTTCCACCCATTCGCGCGCCAGCCGCAACTGCACGCGCTCCACCCCGCCGCCGTCGAGCGTCAGGGCGTAGGTCAGGATGTGCCGGGCGGGCGGGACGGTCATCCCGCGGGGTCCTAGCCCTGGGCCGCGGAATGACAACTGATCGATCTTGCACGCAGCCCCGCCACCGCCCGTCGCGCGTCCGGCGACGCGGATGCGGTAAGCAGGCTAACGTAGGCGGATGACTGCCACGAAACCGCCGTCTATTGCGGCCATGCCGTGCCGCGCTGCGTCGGATCGGTCACGGCGCGCCGTGCGATGGGCGCCAAGTGTCGGAAGTTACAGGGTCGAGTATCTCATCTTGAGTGCATCCGAATTGTCGAAGCGTCCGCCAGGCGGGGCCGCCGCGACCGACGACGTCGCCGCGCTGGTGCCGATCGACCGCATCCGCAGCCGCTGGCCCGTCGTCATCGCGGGCGTGCTGACGCTGCTGATGATCGCGGGGCTCGCCCGCGAACTGCTCGACGGCGGCGTCCAGGCCCTGTGGCGCCACGTCCCCGCCAGCCCCGCCTTCTACATCGCCTTTGCGGTCCTCTACATGGCGGCGCCGACGTTCGACTGGATCATCTTCCGCCGGCTGTGGGGGCTGCCGGCCGCAGGACTGGTCGCGCTGGTCAAGAAGCGGATCGCGAACGAGGTCGTCGTCGGATATTCGGGCGACGCCTATTTCTACGTCTGGGCACGCGCGCGGATGAAGATGGTCGCCGCCCCCTTCGGCGCGGTGAAGGACGTGACGATCCTGTCCGCGGTCGCCGGCAATTTGATCACGCTGGCGATGGTCGTCGTGTCGCTGCCGATCGCGCGCGGGCTGATGTCGCCGGACATGTTCAAGATGGTCGCCGGGTCGGCCGCGGTCACGCTGGCCATCTCGCTGCCCTTCCTGATCTTTTCGCGCCGGGTTTTCTCGCTGCCGCGCCGGATGCTGTGGTGGATCTTCAACATGCACTGCCTGCGGCTGGCCGTGGGGTCGCTGATGATCGCGGTGGCCTGGGCCTTCGCGATGCCCGACGTGTCGCTGGGCGTCTGGCTGTTCCTGGCCGCTGCCCGCCTGCTGGTGTCGCGCCTGCCGCTGGTTCCCAACAAGGACCTTCTTTTCGCCAACTTCGCCATCCTATTGATAGGGCAAGGCGAAGCGTTGTCGGACCTGATGGCCTTCACCGCGGCGCTGACCCTGGTCATCCATGTCGTCCTGATCGGCGTGTTCGGCCTGTACAGCCTGCTTGTCCGGAACCGCGTATGATCCGCTTCGTCCCCGCCGCCGCCCTCCTTGCCCTCGCGGCGCCCGCCGCCGCGCAAGCGCAGGTGATCGGGGGCCCGGCCAGTTGCGCGGGCATTCGCGGTCCCGCCCTGCAGGTGACCGTCACCGGCTTGAAGGACCGGACCGGCCGCCTGAAGCTCGAGCTGTATCCGGCCAACGCCGATGATTTCCTGAAGGACGACACCGACCTGGTGAGCGAGGGCAAGGTCTTTCGTCGGGCCTGGGCGCAGACCCCAGCCAGCGGCCCGGTCGTCCTGTGCATCCGCGCGCCCGCACCCGGCCGCTATGCGCTGCTCTTCACCCACGACCGCGACGGCAAGAACAAGTTCAACTTCTGGCGTGATGGCGCCGGTTTCGTCGGCACCGGCAAGCTCGGCCGCAGCCGCCCGCAGGTCGACCAGGCGATCGTCACAGTCGGTACCGGACTGACGCCGGTCACGGTTCGCGCGCAATATCTGCGCGGCCTGTCCGGCTTCGCCCCGCTCGAGGACTAGAGCGCCCATGCGGATCGTCGACGTCAACGAATTCTATTCGCCGACCGGGGGCGGGGTCCGCACCTATCTCGATCGCAAGATGGGCATCCTGGCCGATCTCGGCCACGAACTGATCGTGATCGCGCCGGGGTACGAGGATGCGGTCGAGGAGCGTCCCGGCGGCGGCGTCATCCACTGGGTGAAGGCGCCCCGCCTGCCGTTCGATCGCAGCTATGGCATGTTCTGGGACGCGGCGCCCATCACCCGCCTGCTCGACCGGCTCGATCCCGATGTCGTCGAAGTCTCCTCGCCCTGGCGTCCGGCCTGGATCGTCGGGCGCTGGCAGGGCCGCGCGCTGAAGGTATTCTTCGCGCACAACGACAATATGAGCGCCTATGCCGTACGCTGGCTCGAAGGCGTGGCTGATACGCCGACCGTCGAGCGCTGGTGTGCCTGGTACACGCGCTACATGGGCCGCTTCCTCGACGCCTTCGATCTGTTCGTGACCAACGGCGGCGAACTGGCGCGGCGGCACGAGCGCCGCGGCCTGAACGTCGACGCCGCGATGCCGCTGGGCATCGACCGCGGCTATTTCTCGCCCGACCTGCGCGACGAACGGCTGCGCGCGGCGCTGCTGGCGCAGTGCAGCCTGCCGCCCGAGGCGCGTCTGCTGCTCGGCGTGGGGCGCCACCATCCGGAAAAGCGTTGGCCGACGATCATCGATGCCGTCGAACGCGCCGGCGAGCGGTTGCCCGTCGGGCTGATCCTGCTGGGCCAGGGCGTCGACAACCAGAAGCTGGCCCGGCAGGTCGCCGACAGTCCCCACATCCGTCTGTTCCGTCCGGTGTACGACCGCCTGCGCTTCGCCCGGATCATGGCGAGCGCGGACGCGCTGATCCATGGGTCAGACGCCGAACCCTTCGGTCTGGTCGCGCTGGAGGCGGTGGCGAGCGGACTGCCGCTGATCGTGCCGGACGAAGGCGGGGCGAGCGATATCGCGCAGGCACCATTCGCCGAAACCTACCGCGCTCGCGACGCGCGCAGCTGTGCCGCCGCGATCGACCGCCTGTTCCGCCGCGATCCCCTGATCCTGCGCGCCGCCTGCCGTCATGCCGCCACCAACGTCCGCACCGACCGCGACCATGCCGCGCTGCTGATCGACTATTACCGCGCCGCGATCGACGGCGAGGCGGGCGACCGGCTGCGCGCATAGAGCCGGAAGCGCGGACCGATCCGGCGATCGAGCCGGTAGCCGTTCGCCAGCGCCCATCGTTCGAGAGCGGCATCGAGCCGGTCGTCGCCACTGGTCCAGCGTCCTTCGCCGCCGACCAGGATCCGAGCCGGAGGATCGGCGGCGAGCACGTCCAGCCGGGCCTGCGAGACGAGCTGCAGGGCGCGTTCCTCCGGCTCGGTAAGCAGCGTCCTGCTGCGGAAATAGAAGGGTCCGGTGGCGAACCGCCGATCGGGGGCGTGGGGCAGGACCTGCGGCGACAGCGTCGCGACGTTCCGCTCGCCGCGCAACGCATGCGCGACCGCCAGTCCCTCTTGCAGGCTGCCACCCTTCGCCAGCGCCTCCACGCTCGGCGCGAGGCCGGCGCACGCGAACACGACCGCGGCGATCCGCCAGCCGCGCGACGGCGGCCGCACGCTCCACGCAAGCCCCAATCGCACGAACAGCGGAACCAGGGCCGGCAGTAGATACTGCCGCCACACCGGCGCCGGCAGCACCGCAGCGACGAGCCCCGCGACGATCAGCAGATCGAGCAATCGATACCCGCGCCGGCGGTCGCGCGCGACGCCGACCATGGCGAGAAGCGCCGGACCCAGCGCCAGAAACTTGATCGTATCGAACAGCTTCGCGCCGGCGGACAGCTTCCAGGCGCGGCCCGCGGCCGCATAATATTCGGCCGGCGCCTCCGCGGGAAAGGTGAGCGTGCCGAACACGAACCCCGCCGGCGCCGCGGCCCACAGCCACAGGACGAGCGCGACCGCAGGCAAGGCGCCCAAAGCGACCCAGCCGGGGCGGTGACGGCGCACCGCCAGCGCATAGGCGCCGTAAGCGGCCGCCGGCAACGTGTAGGAAATCTTCGCCGCGGCCGCCGCCGCCAGCAACAGCCCGGCGAGGAGCGCGCCGCCGCGTGTGCCTGCCCCGCGTTCCGCGCGCAGCATCGGGATCAGCGCCACGGCGACCAGCGCCGCGGGCAGCGCGTCGTTGCGGGCGGTGCCGACCGAGAACAGCAGGACGTCGCTGACCGCGAACAGCGCGGCGCACGCCGTCGCGATGCCCGGGGCCACGCCGCTCTCGCGCATCGCCCGCCAGGCCGCGACGACGGTCAAGACGCCCAACAGCGCGTTGACGATCCTGAGCGCCGGCCAGACCGCCTCGCCCGCCACCCACGCGATCGGCGCGAAGGCGAAGGGTTGGAGCGGGGTCTGGAGGTAGGCGAAATCGCGGTATGGCAGCCACCCGTCCGCCGTCAGCATCGCCGCGGCGACATACTGGCTTTCATCGTGATCGACCGGGCGTAGGACCGCAAGCGCGACGACGACCGCGATCAGGACCGGCAGGAGCAATGCGGGGCGGACGGCGCGCATGCGCCGCGACGAACACGGTTTCTTGCGCGTTCGCAAGCGTGTGCGCGACCGATTCGAGTCCGGTGCGTTACCGCCACCCCGCCGATCGCGCGGCGACCTCGCCGGCCGCGTCGAGGGGCTCGCCGGCCATCATGTCCTGCGCCGCCGCCAGCATCTCCGCATCGCCCGACCCCGCCTGGCGATACGCGCCGCTCTGCGCCGCCGCGCCGCCCGCAGTCCGGCGCACCACCCATCCGTCGTCCTGCCGGCAGGCGATGCCGCTGGCCGCCGGAGCGGCGAAGATGCGGCAATAGTCCCCGCCGGTATCGCGGAAGCTGGCGATCATCCGCACGGCCGCACCATCCTGCGCGGAGGCAAGCTGCGTATCGAGTGCGCGAGCCAGCGCGCCGCCGGCGACCGGCACGGCCTGTCCGTCGATCACGGCGGCGCCCCGGCCGAGTATCTGCCCGGTCATCACGCCGACGACCAGGCTGGCGGCGATCGCGC
>Ga0194110_10006545_pt1 | contig 13619 bp, 13 predicted proteins | sample TA2Kig1200mmetaG_FD_146192 | JGI IMG/M metagenome (GOLD analysis project Ga0194110, IMG submission 146192) | Freshwater microbial communities from Lake Tanganyika, Tanzania - TA2015032 Kigoma Deep Cast 1200m | ecosystem: Environmental > Aquatic > Freshwater > Lake | place: Tanzania: Lake... | reverse complement strand
TTGCGCGCTCATACGGCTGCCTCCTACTGTTCGCTAACAGGACTTGCCCAACCAACGGGCGGATTGTAGCGCGCGGCGGCTCGGCGCGCAACGGGTTGTGGCCACGGGGGCTGGGCGAATACGCGGCGGGCGGACCCGCCTTGATTTGCCCACAAGGTTCGGAAGGTGCGCCGCACCTGGCCCGCCACAGGGGGGCCGCCCCTACTTGGCCCCTTGCCCCCACTCGGTTATACTGGGTTGTGCGCCATGGGGCGCGCCGCGAACCCGAGAGCGCCCGGTGTCTGCCCATGACCGAGCTTCTGTTCACAACCTCCTATTTGCGCACCACCGCCGCTCCCATCGTCAACGTGCTGGGGGTGGTCTATGCCCACGTCAAGACGAGCAACGGCGGCGACCTCTACCTGACGGAGCACGGCCTCCCCTACAGCGACCTCTTGCAGATCGAGAACTGGCACGAGACGCGCTGGTTCAAGGCCCATCGCGAGCGCCTCACCGGCACCAGCGCCGTCTATCGTGTGCCCACCCGCGAGATAGACGGCCGCCGGCTCCAGCTCGTGGTCAAGACCAACCGCGTGGGCGAGGACATCCCGATGGACACCCGCACCATGATGGAGTTCGTCAACGCCGAGTTCAACAGCCCCTGGGAAGAGTTCGCCCTGGTCTCCGAGCTGCGCGAGGGGGAGTTCGGGCCGCGCTACATCGCCGTCAAGACGCAGCGCCCGCTGGCTATCTACGTCCCGCCGGAGCGCCTGCAGCTCTGGCAGACGGGCCGCTCCCAATCCAGGATTCGCAAGATCACCCAGCGCCACCCCGGCATTGACCTGGACATCCTCCGGCAGTACAAGCTGGTCTACCAGTGGATCGAGGGGCTCAACCTGGTCGAGGCCTTGACCGACATTGGGCTGGAGGGCGATGGGCTGAAGGAGCATCTGCTGCCCCTCACCCAAAAGGCCATCGCCGACCTGGCGGCCAAGGGGTTCGCCGTGGCGGATATGAAGCCGGAGCACATCATCATCGGCGAGGAGGACATCGAGGAGCTGCTGACCACCACCGGCCAGGCGCGCTGCGACCTGGTGTGCGATCTGGTGGAGCGGGGCCAGTACGCGATCGTTGACTATGAGCTCATGCTGCGCACTCCGGAGCATGAGGGCGAGGTCAAGTCCTCCCGCCGCCGGACCTACCTCTCCGATCAGCGGGACCGCTTCACCGAGACGCCCTTGCCGCTGCATCTGGTGGGCAGCGAGATCATGGGCGTGCCCTATGTGCACGGCCGCGCCGAAAGCACCGGCGGCCGCCTGTGGGTGGTGGGGCGCAACCCGCGCCTGTTCGACTATTTCCTGCCCGAGCGCTGGCGGCGCACGCCCTGCCGCGCCCTCTCCCAGCAACACGAGGTCTATTACACCGTCACCAAGGACAACATCCACATCGTGTGGAAGACCTCGCGGGTGGGGGATGGGCCCGACCCGGGGGAGGCGGGCGAGAACGAGGGGCTCATTCGCGAGCGCGGCTTCAACAGCCCCTTTGAGGAATCGGCCATCGCCCTCTATCTCTCCAACCGCGGCGTGCCGACGATCTATGTGCGCGCCGTCTACCAGACGGGGAGCGCGCGGCTCGACCCGGTGGTGGATCCCAGCCGCTTCCAGTCGCATCGCGGGCTACTGGGGTTGGATGGCACGCCCATCCTGCGCGAGGACCACAACTATATCACCATCCGCGGCTTTTACAACGGCCCCGACGCCTATGTGGCCTCGCACGACGGCTCGCTCTACCGCGCCTTTGACCTGGAGCGCGCCTGCCGGGAGGGAATCCTGCACTACAACGAGTGTCTCAAGCTGGTGGAGGTGACGCGCTCCCGTTTGCGCAATGTGGGCTATGACGGCACCTTGATGGAGGTCAACGACATCTTAGTGACGCTCGACCCGGCGGGGGAGATCGTGCGCGACGCGGAGGGTCTCCCCGAGGCGCGCATCTGCAACCTGGAACTGATCCATCCGCTGTAACGTTACACCGTATGGGGTAGGGGTGGCCCCCCTGGGCACGCACGGGGGCGTGCCCCTACCAGAAACCGCACAATGCCGTAGGGGTGGCCCAGGCGAGTGCGCTCGCCCCGCGGCCACCCATGGAGCGCGAAGAGGAGCACATGCGACGGTCTGAAAGAGAGGACGCCATCGTGCGATCACGGGCTGGCAGACGCATCGTCACCATCAGCGCGCTGGTGATCGCCGCGCTGCTCATCTGGGCCGCCTTCGCCCAGCCCGTGGGCGACCGCGTCCGCGAGCGCGCCAGCGGCCGCGACACGGATACGCCCACGCAGCTCGCGGCAGCGCCCCAGGCTCCGGCGCCCGAAGGGGCGACGCCCTATCCGCCGACGGAGGGCGTCGGGCCCGCGGTCGAGGCGGTCGTCCAGCTCGCGCGGGCCATTCTCCCGAGCGCCTACCCAGCGCCACCTTCGGTGGCGGCGCCGACTACAGAGTCGGGGGTCCCTGAGGAGTCGGCAGCGCCACAGTCGGCGGCGCCAGCCGTTGCCGCGCTGATGCAGAACGAGTCCACCGCCTATCCGGAGCCTGCGGCGGAGACGCCAGCGACGCCGACTGTCACGCTCACGCCGGCCCAGGAACAGACCATCCCCGCGGAGCCCACGCCGACAGAGTTGCCCACTCCTGAGGCGACCGAGACCCCGTGGCCCACGCCCACGCCTCGGCCCCCGCTCCCCACGCCAACGCCCATCCCTCAGCCTACTCCGACGGTCCGATACAGCAACATCGGCCCCTACCTGCTGATGAGCCCCGAGTTCGGCCAGCCGACGCACAACCTACTCAGGGATGGCCATATGCGCGCGTACATGGCGGTCAACCCCGTGCACTGGGGTTCGCCGGACAAGTTGCCGCACATGGAAGGCTACGGCCGCAACTGGATCAAGCCGGAGAGCGAGATCGCGATCATCGAGCGGGGCGCCGAGGGCGCGCGCGACTATTTCAACCAGTTTGCCGGCGCCTACGAGGCCTCGCGAGCGGACATCCATGCCTGGATGTCTACCTGGGCCTACCGCTACCACGACGCCGCCTTTGCCGATCGCTGGGTCGAGTTCCAGCGGGAGTGGCTGCGGTTGATGCACGAGAACGGCTACACCGCCGGCATCGGGGGCATGCGCACGCACATGTTCAGCAGCGGCGAGTTCCGCCGCCTGGCTCCGGCCATCGCCGACGCGGACTATTTGTTCCTCTCCGAGGCCGGCGCGCCCACCATCCGCGAGAGCTTTAACATCAGTGTGCTCAAGTACCGCGCGCTCCGCGAGGAGCTCAAGCAAGTGCTCTCGGAGGAGCAGATCCCGCCCTTCATCCTCGATATCTGCGTAGACGGCCGGGTGCTGAAGGAGCTCAACCGCCCCGGAGGACCCTGGCAGAAGGGGTACAGGGACTATGACACCTCCAAGGAGGCCTACGCGGCCGACGTGCGCGCCTATGACCGGGAGACGCTCAAGGACCCCTATGTCAAGCACGTCTTTTGGTTCGCCACGAACATCACCCAGGATACTCAGTCCTTCGACGTGAACACGCCCATGCTGGCCGTGGCCAACGGCTGGCATGTCAGCCCGTGATCTGACCCCATGACGACCGCTGCCCAGCCCGCCTCGTTCTCCTTCGCCGTGGTCGCCGACCCGCCCCTCGTCCGCCTTCCGCCTGCATAGTCGCCGAGCAACGGCCCCTCCTGATCGTCCCAGGAGCGATGCCTTATCTCGCAATGTCTGCCTCTTTCTCCGAGGGTTGCATGGTGTACGAGTTGTCGCTATAATCCACTGAGGTTTGGCGGTGACCTCTAGCCAGAGCAGCCTGCGTCGGCGCCGCTCTGGCTGATCGGTATCCCTAGTGCCTCGCCGTCATGATTCTGAAGTACTGGCACTGACGCGGACATGGCCTGTAGCTCAATATATAGCGGGCATGGCGTTCTACTACCGCTATGGGTAGGGGGCCGCGCAGCTCCACGTCATTGTCTTACGTATCAGAATCACAGTGGTCAGGTACTAGGGCATCGGTCAGGGAGTAGGCGAGTGCCGATGGTGTAGCTCCGGTTCCCGGCCTGAAGGCTCGGGCCACGGGTACCAAGCCCACCGCCGTGGGCTCGCAGCGCATGCCTTGAGCCGACGCAGGTCGGCTTCGTGCCCGTAGCGCGTGGCCTTGGCCCGCGCGGCAGATACAGCGCGATTACTTGACCAGCGTTCTAGCTGGGGGCTGTCGGAGTGGACAGATGGTGATTGTGGCGCGCCTTATGGTGATGCTGGCGATGATCGTCGCGGCGATCGCGGCGGTGCGTGCGCGCAGCCTGGTCAATGCGGCCATAGCGTTGGCTCTCGGCAATTCCTCGTTGGCCCTCCTCTTTTTTCTTCTGCATGCCCCCTATGCTGGCAGCGTGCAACTCAGCGTGGGCGCGGGCGTGATGAGCGCGCTCTTTTTGGTGGCCATCAGCCTTACGGAATCCATGCGCGAGGTGCCATGAGCCGCCAGTTTCTGCATCGGGGGCTCCTGGTCATCGCGCTCCTGAGCCTGGGCGCCCTGCTCGCGCGCTTTATCCCAGCCCCTGGCGCCTCGGAGATCGCCGGGCTGGGTGAGGTGCTCTGGCTCGAGCGACGCGCCGATCTGCTGATCCAGATGGGGCTGATGTTAGTGGGGGCTTTGGGTATTCGCTCACTGCTGCCCGGCGAGGAAGAAGAGGAGGAGGCCCATGACGATGTCCTTCTGGGATGAGTTCCTGAACCCGGCCTTTTGCCTCGTGATGATCTCCATTGGCCTCGTCTGCATGCTGACGGGCAGGCGCGTGGTCAAGCAGGTCATCGGCCTCAGCATCATGCTGCAGGGCGCGCTCGTCAGTGTCATAGATGCTGGCTGGACGAACGGCGAGATGGAGATGGCCCAGAGTATGGTCATCTCGGCTCTCATAGTCGAGGCCATCGTCTTGGCCATCGCCCTGGCGCTGATCGTGAACATCTTTCGCTACCATCCCCATGGCGACATTGACGCCATGAACAGCTTGAGGGGCTGACCGGTGCACGTTCTGCTCCCCGCGCTGGTGGCGGCGACTCTGTGCGGCGGCGTGCTTTTCCTGGCCCTGCGGAAGCGCGCTGCGCTGGTTCGGACCCTGGCCAGGTATCTGGCGCTGGCGCTGGCTGTGCTATCGTTCCTCCTCCTGGCGCACCCTGGCGAGGACCGCGCTGTTCGGTTCACCTGGGCGCCGCTGATGGACTCGGTGGGGCTCTCCACAGCCGCGCCCGGGATTTATCTCGCCATCATGGCCTTCTGGACGCTTTACCTCGGCTGCCGCCTGCGCGAAGAGCGCCCGCCGCCCAGCGCCTTGGAGCTGTACTGGCCGGGATGGGCCTACGTGCTTTGCAGCGTCGTGGTGCTGGCTCTCACCGTAGACCATTTCGTTGCGCGTATTGTGCTTCTGGATCTCCTCTCCCTCTCTCTCATGCCTCTGCTCCTGATTGACCTGTCCGCTGTGGACTATCACGTCCCCATCATTCGTCGCTATCTGATCTTTCGCGTCGGTGACTCCGCCTTTATGCTCTTAGCCATGCTGCTGCACCAGCACAGCGCCACTTTTCACATAGACAGCGCTCTGGCGAGCGCGGCGGATCTGCCTGCAGGGCCCTTTGTGACGGTGGTCCTCTCCGGCGTGCTGGCCGCGTGGGTCAAGCTGGGCCTTCCGCCGTGCCACGGGTGGGTCGCCGAGGGCGCCATGCTGCCGAGGAGCAGGCGCATTTGGGTTCTGGGCGCGGCGCTGCCGCTCCTGGGCGCCTATCTGCTCTACAGACTAGGCCCGCTGGCCGCCGGTCGCCCAGCCGCCTTCTTGGTTATCGGGGTGGGCCTTCTCCTCATGCTGTGGGGGGTGCATCGCGGGCTGCGCTCCCCAAATGGCTCCTCTGAGGCTCAGACCGGATGGCTGGTCGCGCATAGCGCGCTCGGGTTGGCGCTGATGCCCACCCCCGCGATGCGCCTCTTCCTGCTCACGTTCCTGCCTGTGCGCGTGGGCCTGTGCCTCGGGCTGGCCAGCACAGTCCTTCTGGCGCCGGCCCGCGCGATGCGCCGCTTGCCAGTTTCAGAGTCAGGGCTCTTCGGTAGCGTACTACGCTGGTTGGGCGCCTCGGAGACGTCCCTCTTTGAGGGCATACCGCATCGCGTGGCGCAGGCCGTTGTCGCTCTCGCGGACCTGACCGCTCAGCGGCTGGAGAGGGGCGTTTTCGATCGCTCGGTGCAGAGTGTGCCTCGGATCGTGGACTCGATCGCTGGATCGCTGCAACTGCAGCACACCGGGCAACTGAGGCGCAACCTGCTGTGGGTGAGCGTCGCTCTGGTGGCCATCGTGGCCCTGATGCTCCTGTGGGAGATCAAGTAGGAGAGTAGCTTGAAGGTAGGACTGGCGTCCTCTTGGCTCCTCGCGTTGCTAGGTTCACCCTGGCTTGGCGCCGTGCTGGTCTGTCTGGGGCGCTGGGGCCGGCAGGTTATGGGGAGGCTGGCCTTTGGGTCTGTGGCGCTCTCCAGTTGCGCGTTGGCGGCGGCCTGGGGCGGGCGCGCTGAGGCGAGCGTCGCCTGGCAGCCCGAGGCGCTCTGGATACCGCCCATCGGGGCGCGCTTCGCGCTGCTGCTGGACGACCTGTCCTTTCCCTTTGTCCTGAATGTGCTCCTCGTCGCCCTGGCGGCGACAGCCTACGGCTGGGGATACTATCAGCACACGGAACGCCTGCATCTGTGCCTCGCGCTCACGCTGGCTTTTGTCGGGAGCATGCTCGGCACGCTTCTGGCGGACGACCTGATCGTCTTTCTCGTCTTTTGGGAAGGCATGCTGCTGGCCTCCACCCTGCTGCTCGCTGGGTGGGGCGAGGGACCGGCAGTGCTCAACGTGGCTCTGAGGTACTTTTTCTTCATGCAAGCAGGATCGCTTGCCCTGCTCGGGGCCTTTGCCTGGCTAGCGGGGCATACGGGCAGTGTTAGCCCCCAACAGATCGCGGATCGCCTCGGAATGGTGCCGCCCGGTCTCGCTGGCCTTGCCAGCGTGATGCTCCTCGGCTTCGGCATCAAGCTGGCCGTCGCACCTCTGCATAGCTGGCTGCCCGACGCCCATGCGATTGCCCCGATGCCCGTGACGGTGCTGTTGGCCGCGGCCATGCTCAGCATGGGGGCCTACGGGATACTCCGGTTCCCGCTTGCTTTACTCGAAAAAGGTGATTTCGTGCTTCTTCAGCCCCTTCTTCTCACTTTGGGGCTCTTTTCCCAGGTCTACGGCGGTCTGATGTGTCTGGCGTCCAAAGACGTCAAGCGCATCGTGGCCTATTCCAGCGTGAGTCAGATGGGCTATGTGCTCTTCGCCCTGGCGACGCTGACTCTCCAGGGAGTGGCCGGAAGCGTCTTCCACATCGTGGCGCACGGCATCCTCAAGGCGCTCCTCTTTATGAGCGTGGGCTTGGTGATGCGCGCCACAGGACGGCGGGACATTAACCAGTTGGGCGGGCTGGCGCGCACCATGCCCCGCGCGGCCGCACTGTTGTTCCTCGCTACACTGACCCTGGCTGCCGTGCCCCCCTTGTGCGCCTTTCACAGCGAGTGGCTGATCCTCTCTGGCGGCCTGGCCTCGGGCTATCCCCTCTTGGCCTATCTCGAGTTCTTGGCTCCCTTGCTGACGGCGGGGTACGGGCTCTGGCTGAGCACCCGACTGGCGCTGGGCGAACCGCCCCCTGGGCTGGAGACCAAACCCGTTCCCAGGAGCATGCTCTGGTCCTGCTATGGCCTGGCCACGCTATCGCTGGTGGTCGGTCTCGTGCCGGCCCCGTTCTATAGCTGGGCGATGGCTGCCGCGCGCCTTGTCCTGGGTGGAGGCTCGCCATGAGGGGTGTCGAGACGTCCTGGCCTCTCTACATCCTGGGTGGCGGGGCGGTGCTGGTTTATCTGCTCGCCCGCCTCGTTTCGAGGCACAACCGGCACCTCGCGATGCTCACAGCGCTTCTGCTGCTGGCCAGCCTGGCGGCGCTCTGGGCCGCCCCACGGCCATCCGTTCGTGGAGCCGAGCTCCTGACGACTGAGGGAGCCAACCCCGTCGTGCTCCGCGCTGAACCGGGCGCGTTGCTCATGGCGCAGATCGCCCTGATCCTGGGTTTCCTCGTGGCGGTCTACTCGGGGCGATACCTGGCCCTGGACCACCGCTACGAGCACTATTACCCCCTCTTGCTCCTGTTGTGCGCCGGGGTGACCGGGATGGTGCTCGCTTCGGACCTTTTTACGGTTTACCTGTTCACTGTCCTGTCCAGCGCCGCGGCCTATGTGCTGGTCGCCTTTCGCCGCCGCACGGAGACGGCCATCGAGGCGGGCTTCAAGTACGTGATCATGAGCAGCATGGCCTCCCTCCTCGTGCTCACGGGGATCGGCCTCATCTACCGTGGCGCTGGGACGCTCGCTCTGCCGCTGCGCCACGGTCTTCACGGCCCTTGGGGGGCGTTGGGGTTGGGCCTGCTCTTGTTCGGCTATCTGGTCAAGACGGCCGTCTTTCCCGCGCACACCTGGCTGCCCGACGCCCACGGACGCGCGCCGAGCAGCATCAGCGCGATGCTGTCGGGCATCGTCATCGAAGCCTATCTCTACACAGGGATCAAGACCGCCCTCTCCCTGGGTATGACCGTTGCCTCGCTCGGCCGCATCCTCTCGGGGCTGGCCATTCTGACCATGACGGTGGGCAACGTGATGGCCCTGCGGCAGACCTATGGCAAGCGCCTGCTGGGCTACTCGTCCATCGCCCAGGTGGGCTATATGATGGCTGCCCTGGGCATTGGCTTCACCTACGGGTCTGAGGAAGCGGTCTCCGCCGGCCTCTTTCTCATCGCGGCCCACGCGGTCAGCAAAGGGCTTGCGTTCTTGGCCAAAGGCGTCTTTCACTTTTACTGTAATGCGTCGCTCGTCACCGAGCTGGACGGGCTGTACTTCCGTGTACCCGGGGCCGCGCTTAGCTTTTCGATCGCCCTGGCGGCGCTCGCAGGTGTGCCGCCTCTCATCGGCTTCCTGGCAAAACTGCACATCCTCGCAGCGACGGCCACCCTGGGCGGGCTGGGTGTCATCGCTGCGGTAGCCCTTTTGGCGAACAGCCTCTTGAGCCTCGGGTACTATGCGCCCCTGGTGGCGCGGGTGATCAAACCTGGCGGCTCGGCAACGTCGAGGGTATCCGTATCCCCCTGGATGCAGTGGCCCGTTGTGGGCCTGGCTGCTCTGTCTCTGCTCCTGGGGATCGCGCCCGCGCCTCTGCTCGCGCAGACCGCAGAGGCCGCGCGCTTTCTGCTGTCGCTGGGGGCGAGATGAGCGTCGGTTGGCTCACGGTGCCCATGGCCATTGTGGCTTTTGCTGCCGTCGCGGTGGGCCTCTATCGGATCGGAGGGCGCGCGGCGGCTCGAGGAGAGCCCTTGGAAGCCAAGCACCTGCCCTATGCCTGCGGCGAGGACCTCAGCCCCGAGCAGGTGCAGCTCTCGTACAAGCGGTTCTTTCGCCTGGCGCTCATGTTCGTGGTGGTGCACATGGCCGCTCTGGTGGTGGCTATGCTGCCCCTGGCGCTCGATACGCGCGTCTTGGCGACGCTCTACCTCCTCGGCGTGGCTGTCTGCGTGGATGTCCTGGTGCAGGGAGAAGAGTAGCATGGCCCTGGAACGCATCATCCGCTGGGCGCGCAAGCGATCGCCCTGGGTGCTGCACTTTAACAGCGGCGGCTGCAATGGCTGCGACATCGAGTTCCTCGACGCGATCACGCCGCGATACGACGTAGAGCGTCTCGGGATCCTCAAAGAGGCCTCCCCTCGCCATGCCGACATCCTGGTGTGCACGGGGCCGGTCACGCTCAAGTCGAGGGATCGCGTGGTGCGCATCTACGAGCAGATGCCCGAGCCCAAGTGGGTCTTGGCTGTGGGAGCGTGCGCCTGCTCCGGCGGGATCGTCGCCGAGAGCTATAACGTGGTGGGCGGCGTGGACCAGGTGCTGCCCGTCGCCCTGTACATTCCCGGTTGCCCGACCCGGCCTGAGGCGATCGTGGGTGGGATCGTGCGCTTGTTGGAGATGCTGTGATGGATGCGACGGCCATTGAGCGGACTCTGGGGCAGGCGTGCAGCGCGCCTGTCGAGCTGCTTCCCCTCGCGACGTGCGCGGAGTTGTTCGTGGACATCCCGAGCGCCTCCCTCCTGGCTGCAATGGAGGGGCTCATGCGCGAGCACGACCTGTATCATCTGACCACCATCACGGCCCTGCGGGACGGCGACGGGTTCCTGGTGCTCTACCATCTGTGGCTGGGGGGCGGCCTCACACTGCGGGTGCGCTGCTCGGGTGCGCCCCCGAGCCTGCCGTCCGTCTGCCATCTGCTCCCCGTTGCCGAATGGTACGAGCGCGAGGTGCACGACCTGTTCGGCATTCGCTTTGAGGGCCACCCGAACCTCAAGCCCCTGCTGTTGCCAGAGGATTGGGTCGGTCCGCCGCCTATGCTCGCGGAGGAGACGCCATGACCGAGATGACCATCCCGATCGGCCCACAGCATCCGCTGCTCAAGGAGCCGCTCTCCATCGAGCTGGACGTCTCGGGCGAGCGGGTCGTGGGCGGAAGGGTGAACATCGGCTACGTGCATCGCGGCATCGAGCGCCTGTGCCAACAGCGCACCTATGCGCAGAACACCGCCCTGGTGGAACGCATCTGCGGCATCTGCTCCCATGCCCATACCACGGCCTACTGCCAGGCGGTGGAGAGCCTGATGGGCCTCGCGATCCCCGAGCGCGCCGCCTACATTCGGGTGCTCATGTGCGAGCTGGAGCGCATCCACAGCCACCTCCTGTGGCTGGGGGTGCTGGCCGAGGCGATCGGCTTCACGACCATCTTTATGTATGCCTGGCGAGACCGCGAGATGATCCTCGACATGATGGAGGAGCTCTCGGGCGGGCGCATCGCCCATGCGGCCAACATCGTCGGCGGGGTGCGGGTGGATATCAGCCCTGAGCAGGTTGAGCTCCTCTTGCAGCGTTTGCGCGCCTTTGACGAGCAGATGGCCTTTTTCAGAGAACTCATTGACCGCGATCGCTCTTTCCACAGGCGCACGCTGGGCATCGGCCGCGTGAGCCTGGACATGGTGCACGCTTACTCCATGGTAGGGCCGCCAGCCCGCGCTTCGGGCTGCGATGTGGATCTCCGGCGCGACGCGCCCTATGCCGCCTACTCCTCGCTCGCCTTTGACGTCATCACCGCTGACGGGGGCGACGTCTGGAGCAGAGCCCAGGTGCGTCTGCAGGAGACTATCCAGAGCGTTCGACTGTGTCAGCAGGTCCTGCAAGAGCTGCCGGAGGGCGACCTGGCGACGCGGGCTCCACGGCGGGTGGCGCCGGGGGAGGCGGTGGCGCGCGTCGAGTCCCCACGGGGAGAGCTGTTCTATTATGTGCGCTCGGACGGCAGCGACCGACCAGCGCGGGTCAAGATGCGCACCCCGACGCTGCCCATGCTGCTGGCCCTGCAGTACACGCTTCCTGGGCTGGAAACGGCCGACGTCGCTGCCGTGATCGCCGGCGCCGACTTGTGCATCGCCTGCGCGGATCGGTAGGGGATCCCATGGACATCGCCATTCGGCTCTTGCAAGTGTTAGTCTTTCCGGGCACGCTGTACCTGGTGGCCATGGCCCTGTTCCTGAACTGGGTGGATCGCAAGCTGGTGGCCCTCTGGCAGGGGCGGGTCGGGCCGCCGCCCTTTCAGCCGCTGGCCGACCTGATCAAGCTCCTGGCCAAGGAGGACATCACCACCAAGGGAACGCCGGCCGTGGCCAGCGCCCTGCTCCCCATCGCGGCGATGACCTGCACCATGACCGCGAGCCTGTTCGTGCCGGTGGGCAACGACGTGATCCATTCCTTCCAGGGCGACCTCATCGTGGCCCTGTTCTTGTTGAGTTTTCCATCTCTGGCCTACTTTTTGGCCGGATGGATCACTCCCAGCGTCTATGGCGTGCTGGGAGGGAACCGCGCGTTGCTCCAGTACTTTACCTACGAGGTGCCCATGCTCCTGGGCATGGCCATCCCCGCGGTGTACTCTCGCTCCTGGAGCATCATGACCCTCGTGGATGCTCAACACGGGTATCACTGGCACCTTTTCGTGCTGCCCATAGGCTTTGTCGTGGCTCTGATCGGCCTGATCGGCAAGCTGGAGCGGGTGCCCTTTGACATCCCCCACGCCAAGTCCGAGATCGGAGCGGGCCCACTCACCGAGTACAGCGGGCGCAAGCTGGCCCTCTGGCGCCTGACGGTCATGCTGCAGACGCTGGTGGGCATCAACCTTTTGGTAGCCGTGTATCTCGGCGGCGCCGACCGCATCTGGCTGCAATGGGGCTTTTTGGTATATCTGGCAAAGGTCGTCGTACTTATGGTTGGACTCGCATTCATCCAGGTTCTCTATGCTCGCCTGCGCATTGATCAGATGGCCGAGATCGGCTGGCGGCTGCTGGTGCCGCTCGGGCTCTTGCAGATGGTCGTCACCATCTGGATCGGTGGGTGAGCCATGTCCTCGCGTACCTCCCGAAGCTACCTCGTGCCCCATCTGTTGCGGCGGCTCTTTGGCAAGCGGGAGACGATCGCCTACCCCGCAGGGCCGCTCGTCTTGCCAGAGGCCTATCGCGGCCGCGTGACGGTGGATATTGCCAAGTGCACAGGCTGCGGGCTCTGCGCCCGCGACTGCCCCTGCGCAGGCCTCGAGGTTGAGCGCCTGAACGGGGGCGGGGTGCGCGTCACCCTCTACCATGATCGCTGCGCCAACTGTGGCCTGTGTGAGCTGGGCTGCCGCAGGGGCGCGATCCATCTGACCCCCCGCATCGCGCCGAGCGTGTCCGACCTACGCGAACTGTGCGAACAGTGGGAGCGTTCAGAGGAGGGCTGAACGCTGCGCCCTGCCCTCCGTTCGCCCGCCTGAGCGTTTGATGGTATCCTGCGCCCCGTGTGGAGACCTTACCCGACCGCGCCGACGCGTCGGCTTGACAGCGAAACCATCACCACAAGGAGACAGACCGTGAAGGCTGCGTTCACCCTCACCCCATCCGAATCCAGGCGGCTGATCGCCAAAGCCATTGTGCAGATGCCCGCCGTCCGCACGGCGCTGGAAAGAGCCTACGTTATCCTCCCCGGAAGCACCATCAACGCCTATATCGTGCAGGAGCTGCTCGGCCGTGAGGTGGCCCCGGCGCGCTTTACCGCGGGGATCGTCACCCATCGCCTGCTCTGCGTGACGGACGTAGCGGACCGCGATGCGGGTATCCCCACCATCCTCTACAAGGGCCAGGTGGTGAACAAGACCATCCGCGAGGCGCTCGACGACTTTTACCGGGAGACGGTGGTCATCAAGGGCGCGAACGCCATTGACCACGAGGGCAACGTCGGGGTGATCACCTCGGGCTTTGACGGGGGCACGGTGGCTGCCATCATCGGCACGATGACCTCGCAGGGGCTCAAGCTCATCGCGGCGGTGGGTCTGGAGAAGCTGGTGCCCTCGGTGAAGGATTCGGCCCGTTACACGGGCGCCAAGACGCTGGACTATACCATGGGCGCTGACTTTGGCATGTACTGCCTGACCGACGCCATCCCG
>Ga0194110_10006535_pt1 | contig 13627 bp, 9 predicted proteins | sample TA2Kig1200mmetaG_FD_146192 | JGI IMG/M metagenome (GOLD analysis project Ga0194110, IMG submission 146192) | Freshwater microbial communities from Lake Tanganyika, Tanzania - TA2015032 Kigoma Deep Cast 1200m | ecosystem: Environmental > Aquatic > Freshwater > Lake | place: Tanzania: Lake... | reverse complement strand
CTCCCGTTGCCAGCCGCGCCCATTCTACAGCATGTCCAGGTCGAACTGGAATAAGGCAAGTCCCCTAGTACCGTGACCGCCTCGTGAAGTTCGCGCCCGGTATAGCCGATGCCCGTGTTGGCTGACTGCCCAGGCATCCGGGAAGGCACCCAATCAGGCGGTCACGGGACTAGTGTGTTGTCTCGCAGGTTCGTTGACCATCGGCGCTGCGTGGCTGACAGGCCTGGAGGCCTATCCTACGGGGCAGCATGGTAAAGGCATTGGCGAGACAGCACACCAGTTCTCAACCACCAGCCCGTCAGATGGGTTCGCGCCAGAGCTGCCACCGAAGCTGATATGCTGATAATAATGAGGGATTTCGGAGAGGCTCCGTTCCTGGTCATATGGGAAGTGACCCGCGCCTGCGACCTGGCCTGCGTACACTGCCGCGCTTCGGCGGACCCGCTGCGCCATCCCCAGGAACTGACCACCGAGGAGGGTTTCCGGCTGCTGGAGGAGATCAAGCGATTCGGGGACCCCATCATGATCTTCACCGGGGGCGACCCCCTCAAGCGCCCGGACCTGTTCGACCTGCTGGAGCACAGCGTCCGGGTGGGACTGAAGACCACGCTGTCGCCGAGTCCCACGCCGCTGCTTACCGCCGAGGCGGTGGCGGGGTTCAAGCGCGTGGGCGTGTCGCGCATCTCGGTGAGCGTGGATGGCTGGAACGCGGCCTCCCACGATGATTTCCGGCAGGCGCCCGGCTCGTACGACCGGGCCGTGTCCGCGCTCGAGGAGGCCCGCCGCAGGGGGCTGTCCACCCAGGTCAACACCACGGTCAGCCGGCACAACCACCGGCATCTGGAGGAGATCGCGGACCTGGTCCAGCGGGCAGGCGCCGACATGTGGGACGTTTTTTTCCTGGTGCCCACCGGGCGTGGCGCCACCCAGAGCGAGCTGGACGCCGGCGAGTTCGAGGAGGTGTTTGCTTTCCTCTACGGGCTCTCGAAGCAGGCCCGGTACGTGGTCAAGACCACCGAGGCCATGCACTACCGGCGCTACGTGGCCCAGCGGCGCAAGGCCGAGGGCAACGGGCGCGGCCAAGCCGAAGAGAACCCGCTCAATCGCATGGCGGGCATCAACAGCGGGAGGGGCTTTGTGTTTGTCTCACGCACCGGTGAAATCTATCCAAGCGGCTTCCTGCCCATCTCCTCGGGGAATGTGCGGCGGCATTCGCTGGCCGAGGTCTATCGCGGCGGGGCGCTGTTCCAGGTGTTGCGCGACACCGGGCAGTTGCGCGGCAAGTGCGGACTGTGCCAGTACCGCAACCTGTGCGGCGGCTCGCGCTCGCGGGCTTACGCGCTGAGCAGCGACTACCTGGCCGAGGAGCCGCGCTGCCTGCATCAACCCGAGCAGCTCAAGGCCGGCTGAGTATCGGCCCGCCGGGTGCGGCCGCCCCTGAAACAGGAAGCTACCGCGGCGCCGGGTTATTTCGCGGCTGGGGGGGGTCCCAAACTTCAGTCAGGGTCCGTTTGCCCTTCAGGTGCAGCTCCAGCCGGAAGCGCACCGGGCCGGTCAGCCGCCGGTACATCACGCTCCCGCCCCGCAGTTGGCGGAGGTCCAGTTCCAGGATCCGGTTCTGCTCTCCATCGCTGATGATCAGGACCCCGCGCTCGGCGTAGGGCAGGGCCGGTGCGTTGCGGTTCCAGGTCAGGTGGAGGTTGTCCCCGTACTCGGTGACACCCAACCCCAGAGCATAGGGGTTGACGCCCGTCTCCCGAGTTTGTCCCGAGCCCAGCCGGTGGGCGCCCTCCGTCCCCAGCCAGCCGCCCACAGCCACCAGCAGCATGCAGACCGGGAGCCACAACAGGTGGGCCACTTTGCCGAGCCGCTGGCGGGGCCGCTTTGGCGGCGCGCCCTCCAAAAAGGAAGGCAGCCGCAGGGGTGCCGGCTCGGCGGCCTCCGCCGCAGGCTCGGTCGCCGAGTCCGGTTCGGCGGTCGGCTCCTCGGAGGGCCCCGCCTGCGCCTCCAAGACCGGTTCGCCAGCCTCTACTGCTTCCGTGATCACCGGCTGCGGTTCGGCTTCATCAGACCGGGGGTCCGGCGCGGCGGCCTCCTCCGGCTCGGCCACGCCCAGCGCCCTCCGGTCGAAGGGGAATTCCAGGTGGCTGGAGTCGGCCCGAAGCCGTCCGTCTTCCCAGAAGAAGAAGCCTCCCACGCAGGCGCCGCCGGCCCGCGGGGCGACCACCAGCGCCACCCGCGAGGGATCGGCGAAGTAGGTGGACATCAGCCACACGTCCTCGTCGCCGAGGAACAACTCGGCGCGCGTATGGCTGCGGTAATAACCCACCGCCCACATGTTCCGCGAGGGTGACGGTCTCCACCGGGCCAGCGCCTGCTCCAGGGTGAGCTTCTCGTCCGGCGTGAGGACATAGGATGGGCCAAAGTGGTGAGCGCAGGCAATCGGCAGGCAACCCACGATGGTGACCACCTGCTCGCCGCGCGGTGCGCTGCCCAGCAGGATGCCCCCCACCTCGGCGCCCCGCCGGGGCAACGAGCCCAGCCCGCCCAGCGCTTCCTCGGCAATCCGATCGACCACACGCAGGGAGAGCCTGACTGTGAGCATACCCCCCGGCGCCCGCCAGGAGTAGTAGCGCGAAGCGTTCAGAGTCTCCCCCGCCAAGGATCTATGTTAGAACTCAGCCCCGGGGAAGACAAGGCCCCGGCGGCGCGTCTCCACCGCTAGGGTTGCGAAGGCGCCTCCTCCAACCGGCGCAGCCACAAGTTGCGGAACTTCATGGTGGTGTCGGGTGCGTTCTTGAAGCCGCTGTGGTCTTGCAGCATCAGCGGGCCGGGCTCGCAGAGGTTGTGATCGCGGCAGCCCGCGCCCCGGCGCGTGATCTCGACGTGATCCTGCACCAGCACGCCGTTGTGAAACAGGGTGAGGTAGCCCGGCTTCTCCAGCGCCCCATTCGCGTCGCAGCGCGGCGCGCGGAAGACGAGGTCGTAGCTTTGCCACTCGTGGGGCGGCCGGCTGGCGATCACCAGGGGGGGCGAGACCCCGTAAATGGCGGCGGCCGCGCCCTCCGGGTAGGTCGGGTTCCGGTAGGAATCCAGGATCTGGATCTCGTAGCAGCCGTGCAGGTAGACGCCGCTGTTGCCGCGGAGCTGACCCTGGCGCTCGGGCATCGCCGGCAGCAGGAACTCGAGGTGGATCTGGGCGTCGCGGAACTTCTCGGTGGAGTAGATGTGGCCGGCCCCGGTGCGGCAAACCATGACGCCGTCGCTGGCGGTACAGCGGGCCGGGCTGCCGTCGCGCCGCACCCAGCCGGTCAGGTCCCGTCCGTTGAACAGCACTATGGCATCCGAAGGCGCCTGCCCGTGCCCGCCCGGCTCGACCACTTTGGGCTGGGGCCACGGGTGCTTCTGGGCGGCAACCTGCCGCGCAGACCAGGCCAGCAGCAGCACCAGGCCGGAAGCTGTAGCCACACCGCGAAGGCTCGACATACCTATACGATACCTCCGCACAGCTCGTGCAGAACGCCCGAAGCCGGGCGGGCAAAGCCGCTGGCCCCGTCCGCCTAAGGCGATTCCTGCCTCTCCCTTCGGGTGCTTTCTCCGGCGGCGCCTGGCGCGGCCTGACGATGAGAGGGCCGTAGCAGGTTCCCGACAGTGGAAGTTTTTGTCGCCCGCCAGCCGATCTTCGATGACCAGTTCAAGGTCTTCGGTTACGAGTTACTGTTCCGCTCCGGCGCGGTCAACGCTTACGACGGCACCGACTCCAGCCGGGCCACCTCGCAGGTCATCACCACCAGCTTCTTCACGCTGGACATGCAGCGGGTGGTCGGCGGCAAGCTCGCCTTTCTGAACTTCGACCGGGAGCTGCTGCTGCGGGACTGCGTCTCGCTCCTGCCCAAACGCATGGCGGCCGTCGAGCTGCTCGAATCGGTGCGGCCGGACCAGGAGGTCATCGCCGCCTGCCGCCGGATCAAGGAATGGGGCTACCTGCTGGCGCTGGACGACGTGGTTTCCCTGAACGGCATCGAGCCCCTGCTGGAAGTGGCCGACATCATCAAGGTGGATTTCCGCAAGGCCCCCCCGTCCGAGCAGGCGCGCCTGGCGCGCTGCGGCCGCCAGCGTGGGATTCAGATGCTGGCCGAGAAGCTCGAGACCCAGGAAGAGCTGGAGCGGGCACGCGAGCTGGGCTACGACCTGTTTCAGGGCTTCTTCCTGGCCCGGCCAATCATAATCGCGGGACGCGAGATTCCGGCCCTAAAGCTGCACTACCTGCAAGTCCTCCAGGAGATCGTCCGGCCGGAGCTGGACTACCCGCGGCTGGAAGAAATCATCCGGCAGGAAGTGTCTCTGTCCTACAAGCAGCTACGCTACATCAACTCGGCCGCCTTTGGGTGGCGCAAGCCTATCCAATCAGTCAGGCAGGCCCTGGTGCTGCTGGGAGAGAACGCGTGCCGCAAATGGCTCTCTCTGGTGGCGCTGCCCGCCCTGGCACAGGACAAGGCCGAGGAACTGGTCATTCTGGCGGTGCTGCGAGCCCGTTTCTGCGAGTCCCTGGCGGACTGGGTGGGGCTGGCGGGCCGCCGCTCGGAGATGTTCTTCCTGGGCATGTTCTCGCTGCTGGACGCCATGCTGGATCGCCCCTTGGCGGAAGTGTTGTCTGGGATCGCCCTGGCCAGCGACGTGCGCCAGGCCCTGCTGGGCAAGGCCGGTCCCGGCAGCCGGACGGCGGACCTACTGGCCCTGGTCCTTTCCCACGAGGCGGCTGACTGGGGTGCAGTAGAGGAGGTCGCGAGCCGGCTCAGCGTGCCCAACGAAGCGGTGGCGACGCTCTACATCCAGGCCGCCGAGTGGGCCGATCAGGTGTTCCAGAACGCCGCGGCGGGCTAGTCCCGTGACCGCCTCGTCAAGTTCGCGCCCGTTTCTGCGTGTGCTCGCGTTGGCTGACTGCCCAAGCGCTCGGGAAGGCACCGAATCCGGCGGGCACGGGATTAGCGGCGGTACGCCGCCAACTCGGCGCAACTCGAGAACGTTCCGCCGGGGCGTCCCAGAATCCGAACAGCCACAGCCCGAACAGGGGCCTTCAGCTTCACCTCGAAGGGCTGGCCGTCGCGCAGGTGAGGGGTTCCGCTGGCCGAGGTGTCGGGGTAACTGTCCAGGGCGGCCACCGTTTCCCAGCTCGCCCCAGGGGAACGGCGCACCTGGATGACGGGCTTGCCCCCGGCGGTGCTGAACCACCCGCCGTTGGGCTGCACCTTCCCGTGGCGGTAGACCACGCGCCCGATCAGTTCCGGCCGGTCCAGTTCCACGGCGTACCAATCCTCCAGGGCTGGCGTCCCGTTGTAGGTCGTCCGGTAGGTGTCGGTGCGCTCGTCACAGATGGAGCCTTCCACGGTCCCCGCCCGGGACCAGAACTCGGAGGCGAAGGCCGTCACCGGCGCGATCCCCACCGGCAGTTTCTCGGGGCGGGGCAGCCATACCCGGTATTCCCGCGCGTCGGCGAAGGGCACCAGCACCAGGTCAGTTCGATCCACCGCCTGCCGACTCTGCTCCGACCGCCGTATCGCCAGCCCCGGGATGGAGTAGGCTTGTGCGCCACTCCATCCCTGGGGCAGGCTCCGGGAGGCGTCCGCCAGCGCGACATTGACCAAGGAAGCGGGCGCCGCCCGGTGTATGAAACCTAGCTGCGGGTTGACCGACGCCTCCAGCGCCAGCACCTGCGGCCCGCGCTGAAAGGCCACGTGGTTGGGGTAGCTGGCGCCGCCCGGCACCACGGCCAGGCTCATCTCCATGTCGATGGAGATGCTGTCCCCCGGCTGCCAAGTCCGCTCCAGCCGGAGGAAGCTGCCCGCCTGCCCGCTCATGCCACTGCCGTTCACGGTGGCGGTGTAGCGATGGCACCAGGCCGGCACCCGCAATAGCACGGCAAACCGCGCCGGGCGTGGCGGGCGGAGGGTCAGCCTGACGGCTCCATCGAGCGGAAACTGAGTTTCCGAGGTCAGGTGAACCTCCAACCCGCCTCCATTGCCGATAACAGGAATGGTGACTTCGCCCGGCGCGTACAGCAGAATGGCCAGGGCCCCGTCGAGGGAGCCCCAAACCATCTGCGAGATCAAGGCCATAGCCATGGGATGGGAGACGGCGCAGCAGCTCAAGCCCTGCGCACTGCGCCTCTTGCCCACCAACGGAGCGTACGCAGAGATGGCCCCGTCGCGGGGATCCTGGGCGGCCAGGAGATGGTTGTAGACAGTGCGTTCGAGCTGGTCGCCGTAGCGCGGCTCGCCGGTCAAGCGCAGCAAGTGCCAGCCAAGCTGCAACCAGCCCAGCGTCGCACAGGCCTCCCCCACCCGCATGCTCTCTTCGCCCGGCAGAACGTGAGCCGGGCGGAAGTGCGAACCTGAACCCGTCGCGCCGGTGAAATCCAGGCGCGTGGACGCCACCTCCCGCCAGGCAGCCAGAACCGTGCGCAGATAGTGACCCTCCCCTGAGAGGCGGTACAATTCCAGCAGCCCTACCAGCCCGGAGAGCAGCTCATCGGAGCTCACCTTCCCCGCCTCGGGCAGAGTACCGGCTATCACCAGCTTGGGGAACAGTCCGGCTCCCGGGTTCGGTCCCGAGAATCCCAGCAGTTGACTGGTCAGGCTGCGCTTCTCGCCGCTGAAGCGGTACAGCAGGCAGGCCGGCTCCAGCAGCGCGGCGCCGAATTCGCCGTGGCTGCTCGAGTTGGTAAGGTCTCTTTGCCCCTCGCCCCGTCCGAAGGCCGCAGTCAGCAGGTCGCCGATCCGGCGGGCGGCCTGAAGCGCCCGGGCGTCCCCGGTAGCTTCGTAATAGGTGAGCAACCCCGCCAGATTGCTGGCGTGCGTGCCCACGTCGAACCCGGTCCAACGCTGGCCGTCCGGGCGAATCCCCAGGTAGCCATCCGGACGCTGGGCGGCCATCAGGCCCTGAGCTACCTGCTCCAGCAGGCCCTTGAGTTGCGCCTGACCGGAATAGGCCCACGCCCAGGATGCGGCGCGCAGGAACACGCCGGCGTACTCCCCCGCCCACGGCTGAGCGGCTGGCTGCCCGCGGTAGCAGGAGAGCAGCTCATCAACCGGAGTGCGGAGCAGGGATTGCTCCAGGCTGACACGGAGGCGCTGGCCCAGCAGGCCGTCAAGCCGCTGACGCCCAACCGGCGCTGGTACGAAGCGCTCCTTAACCTGGTTCTCTACAGCGGGCCGCGGCGCGTGGTCCACTCGCATGGCAGCGACGTGACTCGCAAGCATGGGCAAAGCGATGCCCAATGAAAGCCCGTGTTTCATGATTACTTCCCCGTAAGCGCCAGACAAGGCGCAACATAGCTATGGCCGGATTCACAGGGCCGAACAGATCCCCAACTTCAGAACACGCCAAACGGCTGCTCCCCGGCCTCACAGACAACACCGCCCGATCAGCATCCAACCGATGCAGGACGATCTCGGCCTGCCCGTCAGCTTCCGAACGCCACATCCTGTCCCTGGAAACTGCGCAAAGCATTACACTGTACCTTTTTCCAACCCGGCACTCGAGGTCCGAACTGCCTACAGACTCCAGCCTCGAGCAAGAGCCTGCGATAGCAATAGTAACCCCCTGGAGGAGACCCGACAAGCGCTTTTATGCGGTGTCGCTTGTTACCGTCTTCTGCCGCGGTTAAGTTCGTCATTGAGCTTGCGGTTGCGAAGTGATAGACTGGATGAGACATATACCGGGGGCACGCTATGTCGCAGGCCAACCCTGAAGGACTGACCTCGTGGAAGGGCATCGCCGACCATCTCGGAGTCAATGTCCGGACCGCCCAGAGATGGGAGGAGGAACGGGGGTTGCCCGTGAGGCGGCTGGGTGGCCAGCGCGGCCGGGTCGTAGCCAGTACCGACGAACTCGATGCCTGGAAGCGCGCAACCTCGCATAAGCCCTCTTGGTGGAACAACTTAAGAATTGTCCGGATGTGGGCGCTGAGCGTCACACTGCCAGTGGCCGTGGCACTGACGGTTGCGTTTCTGTGGCTGTTGGCCCTGCCGCAGGCGGGTACGCCGGCTTCTTTCCTGCTGGCGGGCGCTGACCTGATTGTCACCGACCACAAGGGCCGCAGGCTCTGGCGGCGCACTCTCGCGAGCCGCCCCGACGCCAGTGCCTACCTCCCTGCCAACCACCGCAACCGGGTCTGGTTCGGCAAGCTGGGCCGGGAAGAGACCTCTTCCGTGCTGTTCGGACTTCAACCGGAATCCGCCCTGGGCGGCAGACCGGCCCTTCAGTGTTACTCGCAGACAGGATCGTTGCGCTGGGAGTTCCAGCCGGGGCGGAGGGCACGCTTCCAGGACACGGAGTACCCGCTCCAATACCGTCTCCGGGCCTTCCGCGTGCTGAGCTCCCCGGTCGGCGACGGCAGGACCTGGATCGCAGTCAACTCCGTCCATGTCTCTCAGCCCGCCAGCCAGGTGGCGGTTCTGGATCACGAAGGCAACATCCTCCATGAATACTGGCATGCGGGGGTCATGGAGGCCATGGAGACCGAGGATCTGGACCGGGACGGGTTTCCGGAGATACTGCTGGCCGGCGGGGACCACCCCAGCCGGCAGGCCGCGGTGGTGGTGCTGGACACTCGCCGGATGCTGGGTGGCGCGACCCGGCCTCCAGAGGCCGTGGTAGACCTGTCCGCTATGGGGCCAGGCTCGGCCGGCGCCGTAGTGGTGTTCCCGCGGACCTCCCTGAACCGCAAGTTCGAGCAGTCCCACCGCGCCCGGAGCGTGCGGGTGGTGGACGCCTGGATCATGGTTCAGGTCAGCGAGCAGGCGGCGGACCCCGATCCCTACCTGCTCTACACTCTGGACCGGGGGCTTCAAGTGGTGAACGTGGAGGTCTCGGTCAGCTTGTTGAACCGCTATGGGGACCTGAAAGGGGCGGGACTGCTCGAAGACGAGCTTGCCCCGGCAAGCCTGGAGAAGCTGCGGCGCGGAGTGCGGGTGTTGCGCTACTAAATCCAGGGCCGCAGGGCGGGGCTACGGCCCGTAGGCGGCCAGCTCGGCGCAACTGGAGAAGCTGGCGCCGGGGCGGCCCAGGATGCGCACCGCCACAGCCTTTACCGGCTCCTTGAATCTGACCTCGAAGGGCTGGCCGTCGTGCAGGTTGGGGACGTCCTTGGAAGTAGTCGCCGGGTAGCTGTCCAGGACCGCCACAGTCTCCCAGTTGCCGGCGCGAGTCCGGCGGATCTGGATGGCCGGCTTGCCCTGCTGGGTGTCGAACCAGCCGCCGTTTTGGAAGACCTTCCCGTGGCGGTAGAGCACCCTGGTGATTACCTCGGGGCTGTCGGTTTCGACCGCGTACCAGTCCTGACGCGCGGGACCGCCCTCGAAGGTCACGCGGAAGGTGTCCGGGCGCTCGTCGCAGATGGAGCCGTCCACGTTCCCGGCGCGCGACCAGGACTCCGCGCCGAAGGCGGTCAACGGCACCGGGCCGAAGGGCATCTTGTCCGGCTTGACCAGCCAGACGCGGTAGGTGCGGGCATCCGCGAAGGGCGCCAGGAGCAACTCCCGCTTTCCCACCGACTGGCGGCCCTGCGCGGTGCGCTGGGTGGCAATCCCTTCAAGGGCGTAGGCCTGGGCGCCGGTCCAGGTCTTGGGCAGCCGCGTCGAGGCATCCACGAGCTGATCCCCGGCAGGGTTGGCGGGAGCGGCGCGGTGCAGAAAAGGCACTTCCGAGTTGAGGGACGCCTCCAGTGCCAGGACCTGGGGACCCCGTTGCAGGGCCACGTGGTCCGGGTAGCTGGCGCCGCCGCCGATAACCTGAACGCTGAGATCCATGTCGATCTGGATGCGGTCGCCGGCCTGCCAGGTCCTGTCCAGGCGCAGGAACCGGCCCGGCTGCCCTGGCGTGGCCGCTCCCGCCACGGTGGCGGAGAATCTGCGGCACCAAGCTGGCACGCGCAGGAAGACTGGAAAACTTGCGCGGCGGGCGGGTTGCAGCGTGAGGGTGACGGTTCCGTCCAGCGGAAAACGAGTCTTGGAGTTCACAGCGAGTTCGATTTCGCCCCCCGGAGTGGCCAGGGGGATGGTGAGATCGCCGGGGGCGTAGAGCACCAAGGCCAGGCCGCCCTCCAGCGCGCCCCAGGCCGCCTGCGACAACAGCGCCATGCCGCGCGGGTGGCTCGTAGCGCAGCAGGTCAGGCCCCGCTCCATGCGCTTGCGCCCGACCAGCGGCGGCGCCGGGCAGATGCCGCCATCCCGCGGGTCCTGCGCGCCCAGGAGGTGATTGTAGACCGTGCGCTCGATCTCGTCGCCATAAGGGGCCTCGCCGGTCAGCCGCAGGAGCTGCCAGTTGAGCTCCAGCCAGCCCACCGTGGCGCACATCTCGCCCACCCGCGCGCTCTCCTGCCCGGGCAGGTTGAGATCGTCCTTGAAGTACTCGCCGGCGCTGGTGGTCCCGGTGATGTAGCGCCGCCTGGCGACGATGTCGTTCCAGGCGGCCAGCGCCGCCTTCAGCCAGGCCGGTTCCCCGCTGAGCCGGTGGAGTTCCACCAGCCCCAGCAGGTTGGCCAGGATGGACGGCGCGTGGGCGTCGGCGGTCCGGAAGACGCCGGTGGGACGTAGCAGCGATTGCAGCAGGCGGGGCCCGCCCGGCTGCTCGTAGGCGCGCAGGACATAGTCCGCCAGGCGCCGCTCCTCTCCGGTATAGCGGTAAAGCTGGCAGGCCGGCCCGAGGAGGCTGGTAGCCGCCATGCCCAGATGCGGCCCTGCCCGGAGGATATCGCGCTGACCTGGACCGAAGGTGCGCGTCAGCAGGTCGCCGGCCTTGCGCGCCGCTTCCAGGGCGGGCGGGTGGCCGGTGACCCGGTAGTAGCTGAGCAGGCCTCGCAGCCCCTCCTGCTGCACCCACACGTCCCAGCCGGTCCAGCGCCGGTCCTCCGGGTAGGCGCCCAGGTATCCGTCGGGCCCCTGGGCCGCGATCAGCGCAGCGGCCACCCGATCCAGGGCCGCCTTCAGGCGTTCGTCGCCGCTGTAGGCCCAGACCGCTGACCCCGCGTCCAAGAGCTTTCCGGCATGCTCGCCTACCCGGGGGCCGCTGCCCGGCCGTTGCTGAAAGGGCTCCAGCAGCGCGGGCTCGTTCAGGCGCACCAGCAGCGCGTCCAGGCCGATACGCAGTCGCTCGCCGAGCAGGCCGCCGATCTGCTGCCGGTCGAGCGGCGCGGGGGTGAAGCGATCTCTGACCTTGTCCTCCGCCCGCGGCCGCGGAGCGTCCTGGAGCCGCTGGCCCGGAGCCGCGCCCAGACACAGTAACGAGAGCATGAGAAGCCGACCGGATCTGCGCATACGAGCTGTCCCTGCGATCTTCACCTGTTCGTCTATAGTATCCTGAGATGCCAGGAAGTCCATAGTGATTGGGAGGCGCTGATGGTGACCGCATCGCAGATGCGCACGGGCATGGCGGTCCGCTACGAGGGCCAGACCTACAAGGTGCTGGCCGCCGATTACCATCCGGGGCAGGGCAAAATGGGGGGAGTCAACCACGCCCGCTTGCAGAACCTGGCCACCGGTTCGCTGTGGGAGCACAGCTTCCGCGCCGACCTCAAGCTGGAGGAACTCTCCGTGGAGAAGCAGCCCATGGACTTCCTCTACGCCGACGCCGGCGACTGCAACTTCATGAACCCGGACACCTTTGAGCAGGTGAGCATTCCGGCCGCCGTGGTCGGGCCGCAGGCGCGGTTCCTGCTCCCGGAGATGCGGGTGACCATCGAGTTCGTCGAAGGGCAGCCGGTGAGCGTGCTGTTCCCGGACATCCTCGAGGTGCGCGTGGCGGACACCGCTCCACCCTCCCACCAGCAGCAGGAGAGCGTCCGCAAGCCGGCGCGGCTGGACAACGGCGCCGAGATCATGGTGCCGCAGTTCATCAAGGTGGGCGACGTGATCCGGCTGGATGTGGCCAACCTTAAGTACATCGATCGCGCCAAGGGCGCGACGAAAGGATGATCGCGAATGTCGATACCCACGCAACAGACGCGTGTGCATCTGGAGAACGCGTCCGACTACCGGGAAGCTTATGCCAACAGCGTGCAGGTTCGTGGCAGCCTGTGGGATTTCTTTCTGGTCTTCGGCACCATTCAGCAGACCGCGCCCGACAGCGTGTCCATCCGGAATTTTCAGGGCATCTACCTGAGCCCCCAGCAGGCCAAGGCGCTGCTGAACCTGCTCCAGCAGAACGTATCCCAGTATGAGACCGCGTTCGGCGAAATCAAGCTGGAGCCGCAGGGCCAGGCCAGTCTGATCCAATAATGGACGCTGCGGAGGACCAGGCGGCGCGGCGCACCCGCCCTGACACTTACCTGTTCTTTCTGTTCAGCTTCGCACTGATCGTCATCGCCACCCACCTGCCGGTGCTGGACCTGCCCTTCTACTGGGATGAGGCCGGCCACTTCATCCCCGCGGCGCGCGACCTGTTTAACCGCGGTCTGTGGGTGCCGCAGTCGGCCACCCCCAACCTGCACCCGCCGGGGGTGATGCTGTACCTGGCGGGCGTGTGGAGTGTGTTCGGGTATTCCATCCCGGCGACGCGCGTGGCCATGCTCCTGGTGACCTCGGCCGCCGTGCTGGTGGTCTTTCTGCTGGCCATACAGCTTTGCCGCGGCCTGCGGGGCGCTCCGGCCATCTGGGCCGCGCTGCTAATGCTGGTCTCGCCGCTGGTGTTCACTCAGGGAATGCTGGCGCAGTTGGATCTGCCCGCCATGCTGCTGACGGCCTGGGCGTTGCTGGCCTTTCTCCAGGCGCGCTACCTGGCGGCCGCGCTGCTATGCACCGCCTTGGTGCTGGTCAAGGAAACCGGGGCGGTGGCCCCGGCGGTGTTTGCCCTGTGGCTGTGGCGCGAGGGCAAGCTGCGACAGGCGCTGTATTTCCTGTTGCCGCTGGCCGCGCTGTCGGGCTGGCTGGCGGTGGTGGCCACCCGCACGGGACACCTGCTGGGCAGCCGCGAGTTCGGCGACTACAACCTGCTCTTTCCCCTGCACCCGGTGCGCGCGGGGGCGGCCCTGCTGAGGCGGGCCTACGCCCTGTTCATTGGCAACTTCCACTGGGCGGGGTGGCTGGCGGTGTGGTGGGCGGCCAGGCGACGGGGCCTGTTCGCCAACCGGGCCTGGCGCGTGGCCGTTACTCTCGGCGTTTCCCAGGTGCTCGGTGTCACCCTGCTGGGCGGAGCGGTCCTGGAGCGCTACCTGTTGCCGGTGCTGCCGCTGCTCTACATCGCCATGGCGGCGGCCTGGAGTTGTTCTTCCGGCAGGTGGATGCGCTTGAGCCGGGCGCTGGTGGTGGCCGGGCTGCCGCTCTCGCTGTGGGTGAACCCTCCCTACCCCTTCCCCTACGAGAACAATCTGGCGATGGTGGACTTCGTACGGCTGCACCAGAGCGCGGCCGAGGCGCTGGAGCGGGACTACCCGGAGCGAACCATCACCACGGCCTGGCCACTGTCAACGGCGCTGCGGCGCCCCGAGTACGGCTACGTCGGGCGACGCCTGCCGGTGCGCGAGATCCCCGATTTCGCCGCCTCCCGCGTGCGGGCGCTGGATCCGGCTCAGGTCGAGGTCTTCGTGCTGTATTCCCGGGAATGGCAGCCCCGCCTGGATTTGTGGCGATAC